>JAEEGF010973430.1_pt1 | contig 11951 bp, 9 predicted proteins | sample 9134171 | NCBI WGS metagenome assembly JAEEGF01 (sample SAMN16246542, study PRJNA631951) | gut metagenome | biome: gut microbiome; feature: rumen; material: AP-attached | host: Bos | place: Iran: Karaj | collected 2018-10 | reverse complement strand
CTTTTACAGATTAAAAGATGCACTCGATAACCTGGATGACTACGAGTACATCGTGATCGATACCGCGCCGTCCCTCAATATCATCCTGTACAACTGCCTTATTGCCGCAGATAAGGTCATCATCCCGGTGACGGCAGACCCCTACGCAATGCAGGGAATTCAGCAGCTCTATGACACGATCATGTCGGTTAAGCGCAGGCAGAACCGCGACCTGACAATTGCAGGACTTCTCCTTGTAAGATATTCCGGAAGATCCAACCTTGAGCGCGAGACCAGAGATGAAATCGCAAAAACAGCAAAACAGATGGATACAAAGCTCTTTAAGACCGTGATAAGGGAGTGTATCAAAACAAAAGAGGCGCAGGAATCAAAAAAGCTTCTGATCGACTACGCCCCCAAGTGCAATACATGCCTTGACTATATTGATTTTACAAAAGAACTGCTCAAAAAGAAATAATATCCCGGGAATTGACCGCTTGGGTCGTCACACCTTCGTGGTCCACTTGGTGCAGTCCATTACTTCTGTAGCCAGGTCCTGATAAAAATCAGGTTCGTGACACACCATGACAACGGTTCCCTTGTACTCTTTTAAGGCTCTGTGAAGCTCTTCCTTGGCATCCACATCCAGATGGTTCGTAGGCTCGTCCAGGACCAGGATGTTGGACTCCCTGTTTATCAGCTTGCAGAGCCTTACTTTTGCCTGCTCGCCGCCGGATAACACCCTGCACTTGCTCTCTATATGCTTGGTGGTAAGACCGCACTTTGCAAGGGCGGAGCGCACCTCATACTGTGAGAAAGAGGGGAATTCATTCCATATCTCCTCAAGGCAGGTGGTCTCCGTATTCGGAGGCATTTCCTGCTCAAAATACCCTATCTCCACGTTCTCACCCCTGCGTACTGTACCCGAGATTGAGGGAATAAGTCCGAGAATGCTCTTTAAAAGAGTCGTCTTTCCGATTCCGTTAGCCCCTGTCAATACAGTAAAGGAATTCCTCTCAATAAACAGGTTTATCGGCTTAGAAAGCGGCTCGTTGTAACCTATAACAAGATCCTCTATCTCAAACAGGAACTTGCCGGGAGTGCGGGCAGTCTTGAAGTTAAACTCAGGCTTGGGCTTTTCCTGGACTTTCTCAATAAGCTCCATGCTGTCCAGCTTCTTCTGTCTGGCCATAGCCATGTTCCTTGTGGCTATCCTGGCCTTATTCCTTGCAACAAAGTCCTTGAGATCCGCTATCTCCTGCTGTTGTCTGTTGTAGGCAGCCTCTCTCTGCGCCTTTTTGGCCTCATACACTTCCATGAACTTGTCATAATCCCCCACATAGCGGTCAAGGCTGTGAGTCTGTCCATCCATGTGATATATGATGTTCACCACGCTGTTGAGGAACGGAATGTCGTGGGATATGAGGATAAATGCGTTCTCGTAGTCCTGAAGGTATCTGGTGAGCCAGACTATATGCTCAGCATCCAGATAGTTTGTAGGCTCGTCAAGAAGAAGGATATCCGGCTTCTGCAACAGGAGCTTAGCAAGAAGTATCTTGGTCCTCTGACCTCCTGAAAGCTCTGTCACATCCCTGTCCAGCCCAAGCTCAAGAAAGCCCAGAGCGCGGGATACCTCGTCAATCTTGGAATCTATAAGATAGAAGTCATGATTGGTCAAAAGGTCCTGGATTGTACCCAGTTCCTCCATATATTCCTCAAGCTGCTTCTCATCGGCCTCCGCCATGGCATCGCAGATCTCATTCATCCTCTTTTCCATGTCAAAGAGTTCTTCGTATGCAGATGCAAGCACATCCCTTATGGTCATGCCCTCTTTCAGTACTGCATGCTGGTCAAGATAGCCGGCCTTTACATTTTTGGCCCACTCTATGTTACCAGCGTCAGGCATGAGCTTTCCCGTTATTATGTTCATAAACGTGGACTTGCCCTCGCCATTGGCGCCAACAAGCCCTATGTGTTCTCCCTTCAGAAGTCTGAAGGATACGTCATCAAAAATGGCTCTGTCACCAAAGCCGTGAGTCAGATGCTCAACATTTAAAATACTCATTAAATAAACCCTTTAACGCGCTTAATTGTTATATAACATATATGGTGCATATACGTTATGTTTCGTGCTCATCAGCTGTCCTTACTTACGCCAATGAGCTTATTTGCGACTTTGTAGCCTTTCACAGACGCCACCTTGGCAAATTCTTCAAAACTCTGCCTGTTGGCGGTGTACAGCTCATATTCCCTCGGTCCTGTCAGCTTAATCCTGAGAATCTCATCGCTCATCTTGTCAATCTGCATATCCCAGCTTTCCTCATGACAGTCAAATGCAAAGTTCACGGAATCGAGGGGTTCACTTTTCTCACGATATATCCTTCCGTGAGCCTTTTTTACAAGAGCATATATAGCAGGAAGATTCTCTGTGTGTATCTTGACCTTCCCTTCGGGACCTGTGGCCACACAGATATCGGACTCGTTACAAAGCACAAAGACATCCACCTTGAACTCTCTAAGGCGCAACGACTGCACAAGAAGAACCGATATCATTGCAATCCCCGCAAGAATGACCAGAAAGACAGCGATGATTACCGACCAGATCTTTTCCCCGGAACTGTTAACAAACGGACTCCTCTTTTTCCCCATTTTTCATACTCCCCGTCTTTTACACTTATTTACTCCAAACAAGCCATAAGAATACATATCCGCCGATAACTGCAGCGAGTGTAAAGGGAATACCTATCCTCACAAAGTCCTTAAAGCTTACTTCATAGCCCTCTTTTCTCAGCATACCCACACCTGCTATATTGCAGCTTGCGCCCACGGGAGTGATGTTTCCTCCAAGAGTTGCGCCGCACAGAAGTCCGAAGTACAGAAGGTTTGGAGATATGCCCAGTGAAAGGGTAACCCCCTGAAGTACAGGAAGCATTGTTGCCACATAGGGGATGTTATCAATAAACGCTGATACAAGCACAGATCCCCAGACAACTATTGTAAACAGAAGGAAGAGATTGTTTCCGCCTGTTCTTACAATAAATCCGGCAAGGTCGTCCACAACTCCCATGTTGGTGATGCCGCCGATAACCATGAAAAGACCTGTAAGAAGGAGCACTGTGTCGTAGTCCACGTTCTTCATTACTCTCTTTACCCTGTCAAGGTCGTGGTCCTTAAAGTACTCCCACACCATGCCCACAAGGCTGCACACAAGGCAGATCATACCGTTCGTGAGCTCGGGCTTGTCAGGAATAAATGAAGCCAGCATAAGAAGTACAACATGAGCAACCATCATTATTGTAGGAACATAGTCAGTAACTTTGGTTTTCTCATTTGATGATACAGGGTACTTGTCCTTGCGGAAAAGAACCATCATGATCGGGATAGTCAGTAGCGCACCCAGCTCTACAGCAAAGAATATGCTAAGACGCCCATCCATCCAGAAGAAATCCATGAAGTCCATTCCTGCGTAGGCGCCGAGCATGATCGATGTGGTATCACCCACCAGCGTTGCAGCTCCCTGAAGGTTTGAAGAAACCGCAATACTTATGATCATGGGAACAGGATTGATCTTGAGCTTCTTGCAGATGGCAAGACCAACAGGCGCAACCATGAGAAGTGTTGCCACGTTATCGATAAATGCTGAAATTATGCCGGAAAAGAGCGACATAAGGATGGTCACCCACATTACGTTGGGAGCCAGGTTAAGTAGTTTGTCTGCGATAAGGTTCGGCATCTTGGACTCGATGAAATAGTCAACAAGAAGCAACGTTCCAAAGATCATGAGAAGAACATTCCAGTCAACCACCTCGATTATCTGTGTATAAGGCAGGATGCCTGTTACCACAAAGATCGCCGCAACCGCAAGCGCTATCTGCGCTCTCTTTTTGGGGAATGCGATAAGCCCCACGTACATTGCGATAAAAAGAATTATTGCCAATGTTTTCATTTAATTTTCCTTCCTCTTCTGTCATTGATTTATAAAAAAGAGACTTCTACTGCAAAAAGCAGCAAAAGTCTCGCTAATTACAACATGTCCGGGGCAAATCCCGTACTGACGGACCATGTTACATACGGCCAAAGCGCATGCCAACTACTCCCTTTTACCAATGAAAACAATAGCAAATCAGGCTAAATTAGTCAATACGCCCCACGCCTGTCTTCTTATATTTACACTGATCAGTACCGGGTCAGCAAAACCCGTGTTATTATGTTGTACAAGGAAACAACATCAGAACCTGTGAAAGGGTCAGATTTCGGCGATTATTTTGTCAGTTTCAGCAGCCAAAACCACAACCAAAGACATGACAAGCGGATCCATCGCGATGCAGATCATCTCTTTTTCCCTTCCTCTCATGCTGGGGAATATCTTCCAGATGCTTTACAACACCGTGGATTCCATTGTTGTGGGCAATTTTGTGGGAAAAGAGGCACTGGCTGCGGTCGGGTCCACCACCATGATAATAAATATGATGGTGTTCTTCTTCAATGGCTTTTCCATAGGTGCAAGCGTGGTCATATCCAGGTTCTTCGGGTCTAAAGAGCACGGGCGCCTTCATACGGCAATCGAGACGACAATGACCGTCACTTTCATTTTCTGCGCTTTGCTTACCCTTCTGGGAACTCTCGGCGTAAAGCCGATGCTCAGGTTCATGGCTACCCCCAACGATGTGTTCGGCGACGCCAGCACATACCTGACTATATACTTTCTTGGCTTTTCAGGGCTCCTTATTTACAACATGGGGAGCGGTATTCTGCGTGCCGTGGGAGATACGCTAAGGCCTTTGTATTTCCTCATCCTCACAAGCCTTATGAACATTGTCCTCGACCTTCTCTTTGTCGTCGTTGTTCATATGGGTATTGAGGGAGTGGCATACGCTACCATCATTTCTCAGGCCGTCTCCGCAGCGCTTATTCTCAGGCTTCTATCAAAAACAGATGATATTTATAAGCTGTCATGGAAGGATCTTGGCCTGGATCCTGAAACCATCAGGATGATAGTCACAGTTGGGCTTCCTGCGGGTATCCAGTCGGTCATCACAGCCTTTTCCAACGTATTTGTCCAATCCTATATCAACTACTTCGGCTCGAGCTGCATGGCCGGCTGGAGCAGCTACAACAAGCTGGATTCCTTCATAATGCTGCCCATGCAGAGTATGGCCATGGCAGCCACTACCTTTGTGAGCCAGAACATAGGGGCAGGCAGAAAAAAAAGAGCGGACCGGGGTACAATTACCGCCATCTTAATGGCGCTTGCCACCACGGCACTGATCGCTCTTTTGCTGTTTATCTTCGCACGGCCTGCCATACGCCTGTTTTCATCGGATGAAACCGTTATAGAGTTCGGCTCTTTATTTATCCATGCCAACGTATTCTTTTTGCTGTTCAACTGCGTGAACCACACCCTTGCAGGCGCCCTGAGGGGAAGAGGTGATGCCCGGGCTCCGATGGTGATAATGCTGACTTCTTTCGTCGCAATAAGGCAGATCTATCTCTTCATCGTGACCAGATTCGTTGATAACACACCTCTTCTTGTGGGACTTGGTTACCCAGTCGGCTGGGTCTGCTGCTGCATATTTGAAGTTACATACTTCATGATAAAGTACAAAAGGCCGTCTAATTCTCAGGGATGAAGCGCGATATGCGCCCTTTTCTGTAGCACTCCTGACAGATGTTGAACTTATAGGACCATTTGAGCTTTTTGCCGCAGTTCGGGCAGGTCCGCAGGCTGAGCTTCTGCTTGTCCAGGATCACGAAGATCTTGTCAGAAATCGATCTCTTTATCTCAATTATGTCCCTGAGATCCTCCTCATTACCAAAAAATCTGGTAAATGAATAGAGCATGTCATATACAGCGCTGCTCAGCTCAAGCCTCTGAAGATCGCTCTTTTCCTCGCCGCTTATATCCTCGCACCTGTATCTGTTCATGACCTCATAGAGCGCAGGCTCCTTTTCCCTGTAAAGAGATCTGTAAAAGTCCAGAAATATATCAAATATCTCCTTGTTGTCCGGATTGACCGGTATCCTGATAAACTGCCTTATGATCTCCCTGTTATCTCCGATGTTCTCCAGGGCCTTCGCCACCCTGATCTTCTCGGAGATATCACCTTTGTCATAGAAATTCGCCGCCGGGATCTGGTTCCACAATTCAAGGATAGTGGAGACTTTACCATCCTTCTCCAGAAATTCGGTGGGAATATTTATCATCGCCTTCTTTATATTGGGGACTCTCTGTGAAAGGAGATTCTCAATGAGCCAGTAGTCGTAGTAGGAAGTCACAAGCCCGGTGTCATAAAGGCCGTACCTGCCGGCTCTTCCAGCTATCTGCCTGACCTCAGACGCTGACAGAGATCTCTCTTTTACCCCGTCAAACTTGATCGTCTGCAAAAAGACAATCCTTCTGATAGGCAGATTCATGCCCATTCCGATCGCGTCCGTTGCCACTACCACATCGGTCTCGCCGTCTGCAAATTTGCCGGCTTCCCTGTGACGAACATCATAAGGAAGTGATCCATAGATAATACTGCACTTTGTTCCTGCGGCCTGAAGCTCTGCAGCCACACTGTGCACGTCTTTCCTTGCGAACACGATAAGTGCATCGCCCTTCTGCACATCCTCCGGGAACCTGAAGTCCATGGCGTTTTCATCCATCACAAGCGGCGTCTTTCTCTCGTGATAGTGCACCTCATAGCTGTCCTTGCAGGAATTGATCATCTTGATCAGTATCTTCTCTGCATCCGGAGAAGCGCATATATGTATGACCGGCGCCCGCAGACCTAAGATCGCGCTGGTCCATGAGCCGCCCCTCTGCTCATCCGACACCATCTGTGCCTCGTCGATTACCGCCATGCCCCATTCATCCTCGAGATTTAACATCTCAATTGTTGATGACTGGTGAAAAGAGCCTGCTTCAAAGATCTGCTCCTCTCCGGTTATCATGGAACAGGGGCATCCCTCTCTGTTCATCCTCTCATACTGCTCATAGGCAAGAAGCCGCAGCGGCGCCAGATATATGCCGCTCTCTGCCTTCCTGAGGTCCTCCATGGCCTGATAGGTCTTGCCTGAATTGGTGGGGCCTATGTGCAGGATAAAGTGCCTCTTCATCTTCCTGGCAAGAGGAAAGAGCTCGGTGTAGTCATCCGGAGTTGATGTCTGCAGATTTTCCAAAAGAATCTGTTTGGCAGCCATGGTGCTCTTGAGGCGCTCCGCCACGTGTGAATAATGTGGATTTTCGAGGAGCTGTCTGAAAACCACAAGCTCCGTCAGGTTGTTTCTGACGTAATTTACTATATCCCTGGTTCTTTTTGTATCGCGAAGATGCGCCATTATTACCTTGGATGCCGCTTTTTCTCTGGTCTGAGCCGCAAACTCCACAACGGGCACATTGTCACTTCCAAGGATTGCGCCGTATATGATGTGCTGAATCCCCGGAAGCATCTCCCTTAGTATATTGCCGTTTATCCTGTCCGGAAGAGTTTCACAAAAGTTTGCCACATTTCCCCTGTGCAGCTCCTGCTTTTGTATATGTCCAAAAGCTGTCCTTCCCTGGACATAGATCTTTTCACTTGAAAGTACATCAAGTAAAGCCTCCAGGACTGCTTCTGAGACTTCTTTCGAGTTCTTCTTCCAGTATTCATCGAATTCTTTTCGCGGGAAAAGCTTTTCAGCCCTCTCAACATCCAGTTTAAGCTGTGCTTTCCTCGACGAAAAGCGCTTATATCTGCTTCTTTTTTTCATTGATATTTACTGCCTTAATCTTTTTAGGCATCATTATAACATGTCCGGGGGACATTTTTATGAAAAAAAGAGTGTGGATGAACATTCCACACTCAAATAACAGTTACCGCTCCATAGATATTGGCAGGCTCTGCGTTCAGCAATATGTGCTCTTTTCTATAACATCGCCGGAGAGAAGCTTACTGCCTGCATCCTTGCCCTCTTCTTTGTAGACAAGGCTTCCTGCCTTCTTTTTCTTGCCGCTGAAAAGTGTATTACTGGTCGTCTTAACTTCTTTTCCTGTAAAAAGAAGGTTTCCTGCCTGCAATCCTCCGCTGACATTATCGAGCTCGTCCATTTCAAGTTCCGCATTCTTTAATTCTTTATCCATAGTCATCAGACCTCCTTTTCCATGATCATCTATGCTTTTATACGAACAATTCCGTTTTGTGGCAAAAAACTCTTTTATGCCCCTGTTTCTAAATCAGATTATAAGTCAGCCTGTCCGCAAATGCACTGCTTTGTGCCAATTAATAATAAAATATTAATAAACCGTCTACATTTTCCCCCGTCCGTGATATCATCATTCTGTTAATAAGTAAAGAACTGACACAGAGGTAGAAATAATTGGGAAATAAAGAAATTTTTGAGACCGGTAACGATAAGAAAAAAAGAGCCGTCCTTGTGGGCGCCAGATGCGGCCAGGAAGATCAGGATGACTTTGACACAGGAATGGAAGAACTGCGTGGGCTTACCAAGGCCTGTGACATAGAACCCGTATTTACGGTAACACAGAACCTTTCCACAGAGGATGCCGCCACATATATAGGATCTGGCAAAATTGATGAAATCAGGGGTATCATCGAAATGTATGATATTGATACCGCCATTTTTAACAACACCCTATCACCTTCACAGCTGGGAAATCTCTCCAAGACACTGAATGTAGAGGTTATTGACCGAACCGGTCTAATACTTCTCATATTCGCAGAGAGGGCACGGACCAGGGAGGCGCGGCTCCAGGTTGACTACGCGCAGCTCAAATACATGCTGCCAAGACTCGTGGGGCTCAGAGCCAACCTGTCAAGACAGGGCGGCACGGGCGGATCCTTGTCCAACAAAGGCTCCGGAGAAAAACAGATAGAGCTCGACCGAAGAAAGATTGAAAAGGAGATGGCAATCCTCAGAAGAGAGCTGGCGGAAGTCGAAAAGACAAGGCAGCTTCAGAGAAACAGGCGCTCCACAGCGGGAATTCCGCTGGTTGCCCTGGTCGGCTATACCAATGCGGGAAAATCCACTCTGATGAACAAACTCATTGACACCTGCGGGGTGGACTCCGGCCAGAAAGTATTCGTACAGGACATGCTCTTTGCCACCCTTGATACCACAGTACGTAAGCTTGAGACCACTGGCGGGCGGACATTCCTCTTGTCCGATACGGTAGGGTTTATAAACGACCTTCCGACCGATTTGGTCAACGCATTTCACTCCACCCTGGAGGAGGCTCTGTATGCAGATCTCATCGTAGAGGTTGTTGACTCATCTGATCAAAACCACGCAATGCACTCTCTCGTCACTGCCAGAACCTTAAGCCAGCTTGGTGCAGGGGGAATTCCCCGCATCACTGTCATGAATAAAGCCGAGAAACTGGACTATATAAACGTCCCTGAAGTCAGAGAGGATAAGATATATATGTCAGCAAAGAGCGGCGAGGGCATATCCGAGCTTATCGGAATGATCGAGAAAAAGCTAAGCGAGCGCCTCATCCTGTGCAGCCTGAAAGTCCCTTATGACAGATCGGGAATCGAGAGTCAGCTTCGCAGTACATCTCAGGTCTTATCCGTATCTTATGAGGAGGACGGCATCGACATCAAGGCTTATCTGTCACCGGAAGATCACGCAAGATATTCTGAATATATTGAATAAAGAAAAAGCCATCGAAGGGTCTCCCTCCAATGGCTTGTTTTCATGAATTCTGTTTTTCTTTTTTCCTGGCCTCATACTTTTCGACATTGATCTTGCCATTTGCAAGCATCTGCTCCGACCAGAGCTGCAGAGTCTCTACAGCGACCGATATCTTCTCGAGCTCCATCTGAATGTCGACAAAATCATCCACCTCTGCATCATCTATAACACCGTCTGCAGTGATGTTGATGAATCTCTTTTGCTTATCCTGCACCGTATTAAGAGAATCAACGGTGCTGAGCACTATCTGCGACAGATCCTGCATCCTGATCTCGGGTACATATCTCTGACCGATGGGACACTGTTTGGAACAGTAATAGTTGCAAAGTTCCGGCGATTTGTACTTCTCTGCCATTATCATAATCTCATCCGGGTGCGGTTCTGCCCTTTCATTTTCAATCTTCTCTATTCTCTCCGGAGGGATCGACTCCAAAAGCTCACTCGCCTGTTCCCTGGTGAGCTTAAGTTCCTCCCTGCGCTTGAAATAAGCATTTTTATTCTCTTTGGTAGATACTCTCGGCATTTTTCTGCCCCCTTCCTCTTTCTCCTCACCTATGTCAAGTTTACAATATAATAGTATACTAGAATTACAGCAATAATATCAAATATAAGAAAGGAGAGTTTTCATGCCTATACTTGGAGCTTTTGTGGTACCCCATCCGCCTATCATCCTTCCCGAAGTGGGTCATGGCGAGGAAAAAGAAATAAAGGCCACGACTGACGCATACAACAAAGTCGCAGAGATGATCGCGCAGTTGCGCCCTGAGACCATTATCATCTCAAGTCCTCACAGTATCATGTACCAGGACTATTTTCACATTTCGCCGGGAAGCGGTGCTGTGGGAAGCATGTCCCGTTTTAATGCTTCTGACGTCCGATTTGATGAGAAATATGACACAGAGCTGGTAAATGAGATCTGTTACCTAGCTCAGTCAGATGCAGGTAACACGTCACCAGCTTCCGGCGGAATCTCAGATTTCCCAACAGGCACTTTGGGAGAAAGAGATGCCTCATTAGACCACGGAACCATGATTCCTCTCTACTTCATAGAGAAATTATATCACGATTTTAAAATTGTCCGAATCGGTCTCTCCGGGCTGTCTCTGCCTATGCATTACGAGATGGGACAGCTGATACAAAAAGCAGTAGAAAACACCGGACGAAAGGTTGCATATATTGCCAGCGGTGACCTGTCACACAAAATGAAAGCAGAGGGTCCCTACGGCTATGCAAAAGAGGGGCCAGAGTACGATGACAGGCTGATGGAAGTCTGTGAGAGCGCAGAGTTTGACAGACTCCTTGACTTTGATGAGCATTTTTGCGAAAAAGCCGCAGAATGCGGCCACAGATCTTTCGTGATGATGGCCGGAGCCCTGGACGGTCTTGGCGTCTCAACCCACAGGCTATCTCATGAAGCAACTTTTGGTGTTGGCTATGGAATCTGTACCTATGAAGTGATAGGAAAAGATGATTCCCGTCATTTCCTTGATAAATGGCGAGATAAAAAAGCAGCTGTTCTTAAGCAAAGGCGCATGGACGAAGACCCTTACGTCAGGCTCGCCAGATTTTCACTCGAAAGCTATATCACTGTCGGCAAACGTGTCAGTCAAACTGACCTTGTCGGTCAAAGGTGGTCAGACCTGCCTTCGGAGATGTTCAGCGATAAAGCAGGCGCATTTGTCTCCATACATAAAGATGGCGCCCTTCGCGGCTGCATCGGCACCATTCTTCCCACCTGCGGATGCGTGGCGGATGAGATCATGCAAAATGCCATCAGTGCAGGGACCAATGATCCACGCTTTCCCATGATAAAGGAAGATGAGCTTGAGAGCCTTGAAATGAGCGTGGACGTACTCGATGAGCCGGAGCCGATCGACAGCCCCGATCAGCTTGACGTCAAAAGATATGGCGTCATCGTAACAAGCGGAAGAAAAAGAGGCCTGCTTTTGCCCAATCTCGATGGAGTTGACACAATTTCGGAGCAGATTGACATTGCCCGCCAGAAGGCAGGCATCTATGAAGACGAAGACTACAGCCTTGAGAGATTTGAAGTCATCAGGCATATTTAAAGCAGATTTAACCGGGAGATTGCCATGCCAGAATGTCATGTTTGCCATAACAGATGCAATTTAAATGAGGGCGATATCGGACTGTGTCGCGCCAGAAGCTATGTCGATGGGAAATTTGTCAGTGTAAACTATGGGCAGATTACATCCATCGCCCTTGATCCGATAGAGAAAAAACCACTCTACCTCTTTTACCCGGGATCAAAGATCATCTCGGTGGGCAGCTAC
>JAEEGF012469175.1_pt1 | contig 11954 bp, 6 predicted proteins | sample 9134171 | NCBI WGS metagenome assembly JAEEGF01 (sample SAMN16246542, study PRJNA631951) | gut metagenome | biome: gut microbiome; feature: rumen; material: AP-attached | host: Bos | place: Iran: Karaj | collected 2018-10 | reverse complement strand
CACCACCCTATTGTTCTCATCCAGTTCCACCACACCCGTACGCTGCAACTTTTCTATCGACGGCTGCTCATGACACATGATACACGATGTGCCTTTGGCACGAGCAAAGTCCACAAACTCCTGGAACGAGAAGAACAACAGGTTATCAGCTGCCACTACTAGCAAATCAGACCCTCCTATATCCTCCCTGTTTAGGGAGGACTCTTCAGACCCTCCTAAATGCTCCCTGTTTAGGGAGGACTCTTCAGACCCTCCTAAATCCTCCCTGCGTAGGGAGGACTTCTTTTCTCCCCCTAAACAGGGGGACTGAGGGGGTCTTTCTCCCCCTAAACAGGGGGAGCTAGAGGGGGTCTTTTCCATTACCATCAACAAATCACAGACAGCACCTAAGCGGTTGTCATTTGTGGTACTACCATCATCAATAATGGTTATTGGCTTCTTATATCTGCCACCAACACCAACCAGCCTTCCCCCTAAACAGGGGGATCCAGAGGGGGTCTTTACCCATTCCTCAAATATCGATGTAAACCGATGATTTGTTACGATTACATGCTCGGTGATGTCATCAATGTTATCGATATCATCAAGCATTCTACCTAATATTGTGCTATTGCCTATTTTAAGCAATGGTTTGGGGAAGTTTTTTGTAAGTTCCCCAAGTCTGGTTGCGTAACCAGCAGCTAAAACTACGTTAATCATAATCAGACCCTCTATATCTCAGACCCACCTATATCCTCCCTGCTTAGGGAGGACTTGACTTCCCCCTAAACAGGGGGACCGAGGGGGTCTAAACTTTTCTTTAATTCTTCTATTACATTATCAGTATCACAGAGAACTTGCTCGTTGGTAAAGCGTATTACTTTGTAACCATGTTGTTCAAGCCAGTCTGTACGTACAGAATCGTCTGTCTGTTGCTTCTCTGTGAAGTGATAACCTCCGTCTATCTCTACGATTACCTTACTCTTTCTGAATAAGAAATCAACTATATAATCTCCAATAATATGTTGTCTAAGACACCTTTGTCCTAATAAGTTGCCTTTTACCAATGACCAGAATATGCTTTCTGCCTCAGTCATGTTCTTACGGTTGCCTCTGGCATTCTCCTTCAGCAACTCGTATTCCATTGAGTCTGCGGTCATCCAAGCAAACCCTCTAAATCTCCCTGTCAAGGGAGACTTCTTTCCTGACCCTCCTCGTTCCTCCCTGCTTAGGGAGGATGACTTTCCTTCAGTTGTATTATTCATTTCTTCAGTCATTCTTTTAAGCACCCTAAAAAATGGATTGGGGGTCTTCTTCCCCCTAAACAGGGGGACCGAGGGGGTCTTCTTCCCCCTAAACAGGGGGACCGAGGGGGTCTCCGGGGACCGAGGGGTCTACAAATCTCGCTCCATCATCACTCTTGCAGAAATACACCTTGAAGGTATTCTTATACTGCGGGAACTTGGCGAGGTATTTCTCTGTTATTTCCTTTTCTATCTGTTCCTTCTTCGTTGGATCAACAAGAGCAATACACGCCCCTTTGAAACCTGCCCCAGAGAAGCGACCGCCATAGATGCCGTCGGTGGTGAGCATGGCTTCATAGATAGCGATGAGTTCTGGACTACCACATTCATAGTTGTGGATGCTGCTCTCGCAAGAGGACTTGACAAGACTACCGAACCACTCCAAATTGCCCGACTCCCATGCAGTGATGCCCTCACGCACACGTTTGTGCTCACCATAAAAATGTTCTGCCCTTCGAGCAAAGCGCGGTGGCATCTTGTCACGGTTACGCTTGAACATACTCTCTGGCACATCACGAAGGAATGTCTTGTCATGTGTCTTTAGTGGCACATTCTCATATGCCTGTACCGTCCATGCTGCCGTCTTACACTCTGTTACACGTAGGTTATAGTCAGAAGATATCAAACTACGTGTCAGTCCACTGAAGAAAATACCCAGTTCAAAATCTGGCATTTCAGCAGGCTTTGGAATAACACGATATTCGTCACTCTCACAATCCAGCATCAGCAGATGATTCTTCTTACCCAATGCAATACAAGCTTGATCCAACAGACCGTTGTTCAGTCCGATATACTCTCGTTCAGCCTCCGAAGCAATCTTCATTACCTCAAACGGTGCCAGTGTGATATTGTTCGCTTTCGCAAATGCCATCACATAAGCTATCAGCACCGCAGCCGATGACGACAATCCTCCTACTGGCAGTGACCCTTTAATAGTTCCTGTAATACCTGTCTGCAATTTAAATCTCTTTTGCAGTGCGAATTTTGCACCACGGGCGTAATCACCCCAATTACCCTGTTTCATCAGCGTCGGTGCATCAATGTCAAAGTCCACCGTCCCTTCGAACGTCTTACTCTCCAGATGCACATGACTCTCCCCATAAACAGGGGGATTAAGGGGGTCTTCTTCTCCCCCTAAACAGGGGGAGCCAGAGGGGGTCCACCACAAATCCACGCCTTTATCAATCGCGAAACCTGTCACCAGACCATGCTGATGATCCACGTGCGCACCCAACGGACACACGCGGTACGGACTGAAAATATGATACTGATATTTCTTCATGACTGCAAAAATAATCAATTTTTTGGAAAAGACAACATCTTCATCCAATTATTTTCACGACCAACCACCCAAACGACCAAACGACCAATCTCCCAAACGACCAACCAACCAATCTCCCAAACGACCAAACGACCAAACGACCAAACAACCAATCTCCCAAACGACCAACCAACCAACTCAAAACTTATAAACCAACTGCACCGACAGATCGGTCATAGACGAAGCGAAGACTTCCTGCATACCACTCGAGATGCTGCTGCGATCGAAATAATTGGTGATGCCTAATTTGGCAGTAAGCATGAAACGCCTCATGATGTCGGCACGAAACCGCAGGGCATATCTGATACCTTTCCCATAAAGCATCAACGAGGAATATTCATAGAGCAGGGGACTTTCGTAGAGATAAAGACGACTGTCGTAATTGTCTGTATGGAAATAGGAGAAATTACCCATCAGTTGAAGCCAATGCCACTGATAGGTCAACTGCTGGGAGAGCATCCAACCTGTGTGCTTCTCTTTGAACGAGGTGATGATGCCGTCCAGCTGTGACTGCATGGTGAGCCCGCAGGGAAGATGACCCACGATACGCAGTCTTGACCGGTGTTCGATCTGATTGAGGAGGAAGGTCTTTTCTTCATTGTCCTTTTGACGGATATGAAGTCGATAGCGCCCTTCGATGTTCCATATATTATTGATGGCCAGCGATGCCTGTATCATGGTGTCGAAGGCATCACTGGGTAAACTGACTTGATAGCGTGCGAAAGGGAAATGGGCATAATCAGCATACCAGTTAACGGCCATCCCGTAAGTGGGTTGCCAACTGACTCCCACATACACACCATGCTCGTTTTGGACAGCAGTGCCTTCACTAAAACTCTGTGCGTGATGGGCTGTATATTTTTTGTCGTAATAGCGATGAAGCAATAATACATTGAGCTTGCTGGAAAAACGATAGCTCAGTCTGTTGATGGTGGCAATGGCACGCTCGCGATTGATGGCCGTCTCACCTGAAAATGAGAGATGACTATTGCTGTAGCCATAGTCAATACTGATATTCAGGAAGTTGCTCCCTTCTGCTGCGTAACGGCGATAAAGGGTGTTTTTAAGAGGACGTAGCGGTTGATTGAAACGGGTGTATAGCATATTGGCATGGGCAAAAAACGTCCCCTTGCGATAACCGAGTGCTACACCTATATCCGTTTCGCTGATATTGTTTTTCTTGCTCATCTCGGTGGGCGTGCGGTGATAGCCACTGGTAAGCAGTGTTCGTGGTGTACCGTCATTATTCAAGGTGGCATCCAAATAGCGGAAGGAAGCAAAGGTGGTGAGCTCCCAACGTTGATGAAGACGGATGGTGGTAGCTATTCCTTGCAGATAGTCTTGCGACGAGCGTGACGAATGGGGGCGCAGCATAGCGGACGAACGTCCCATGGTTTGCAACGTGGCCAGTTTTCCGAGATAAAAACCGCCATTCATCACCAGTCCCATTCCTAACTGCACTCTATACATCCCCAGATTGAGCTGTTCAATAGCCCCCAGACTTTTAATCTGCAGGAAATATGAGTAATGGTCGTAACCCCATCGATTCCTGTTGCTGAAAAAGGGTTCTCCAGCATCCTGAGCGCCTGTAAGCCCTATTTTCACTCGCTCATGATGGTTCAATACGAACCGGAATGAGTGTCGGTACTTGGGACCTAAATAGCCGTTGATGTCTCCTTTCCTGTTGTAAAACGGTATGTTTCCAGTTACCAGCAATTGTTTGTGGCTATGCTGGAGTATGGAGTCGATACGCAGTGTCCTGTTGGGTCGCTCTGGTTCTCCGAAATAAATGAAAAACCGCAGTAAGCGTCGCCGTTCAGCATCTAACGTCGTCAGCATCTGCAGCTCTCCGGCAGAGCGTATCATACCATACCGGTTGATGTATGCCATTATTTCCTCTACTTGCAAATCGGTGAGGAAAGGCAACTGCTCCAGCTCTTCTCTCGTGACTTGATTGATATTCATGGGGTGTGCGGCAAGTGCTGAGAGAATGTCATAACTATCTTCTATGGACCGGGATTCCAGCTCTTCCGCGTCCAGCCATTTAAGAACAGCATCTTCCCAATGCTCTTCATGTTGCGAAAAGACAGGGGAAGATGCGAAAAGTATGAAGGAGAGAAGGATAACTCGCACTTTTCTCCTTTAATTAAACAGATACTTGATGGTGAACATGATCTGATAGGTGGATGCGGCGTTCACGAAGTTCTGGGTGGTAGAGAGATGGCGCTGACCGTCAACGAGGTTGTAGGTGTACTGTCCTTTCTTATAGGTGAGCAGACTGGCACCCGTAATCTGCTTGAATACGCCCCAGTCCTTACAGAGGAAATTCGGCAGGTTGAGGATGTCAAGACCAAGCTGTAGGGTGTGCTTGGTTTTGCCCCATTGGAAGTGCATGTCACGCGTGTACTTGAAGTCGAGCTGATGGTGCCAAGGCATCTTGGCTCCGCCACGTTCGGCATACTGGCCCTTGCGGGTACTGAGATAGTCGTCCTGACAGATGAAATGCCAGAAGTCGTCACGCTGCATATCAGCGGTATAGGTATCACCATCTACCTTTCCATTGTCGGCAAAGTCCCAGCTATTGAGCTCTTCACGCGAGGCTGGCACGTAGATGAGGTTGCCTGGAGCGGTGGGGTCACCGTTTATATTGCTGCTGAAGGTGTAGGAATAGCGACTGAAACTGAACTGACCGAGATAACCGTACTGATAACCGTCGTAGATAAGCGAGAAGGTGTTGGTGGTATGCTTCGACTCGCGCAACTGATAACTGGCGGAGAGGAGCAGACGACTGGGGGCTACGTAAGTGGAGTAGCCTAACTCGTTGTCATTGACGGCATTGATGGAACTGCGATAGTTGGTATAGGCGGAAGCCACTTGGTCGCCGATGCCCTCGCTATAACTCTTGGCACGCGAGAGGGTAAAGGAACCTGCAAGGTTGAGTCCGAAGTCGAACGACTTACGCAACTGTGCGGAGAGCGATAGATAATAGGCCTTGGAACCTGCGTTCTCAAGGACGTAGGGCGCATGGTTGGGGTCGTAGTACGACAGCATGTGACGCACGTCACCATGACCGAGGTCTATGGTGGACGTGCCGTCCCAGTAGATATCGGCATTGGCTACGACAATGGGGTTGAGGTCGCGGTTATAGATGCCCTCAAGGGTAAAGTCGATGCCACCCGGTAACTTAGCGTCGAAGGCGAGTGATGCTTTCCATGTCTTTGGCATGCGCAGATCCTCATTGAGGATGGTGGGACTTCCAAAAGCGGTGCTGTTCGAGGCCTTGACTTGTGCGAGCATGTCTGCCTGACTGGTGGTGAAGGTGGGCATGGGGTTACCGTTGGCAGCGGTGGCTACATAGGTGGTCTGACCCATACCGCTGTTGCCTACGGCTGAAATGGGCCATACGAAAGGCATGCGACCGACAAAGAGTCCGGTACCGCCACGCAGGATGTAACGGCGCTGACCGGTGAGATCCCAGTTGAAACCGATACGGGGCGAGAAACTGACACTGGCCGACGGTACGGCATCGGTACGGTAATGACGACCTCCATAGTCGATATCATAGAAGTCTTGGTTGAAATTATCGTGAAGTGAGGGGTATGAGGGCAATTCGAAACGAACACCCAGTGACATACGGAAACGCTCACTCCAGGTGATGTTGTCCTGAAGATAGAACGACCATTGGTTGGTCTTCATCTCGGAGATGAACATATCACGGTTGGGATTGTTGCCAAAACTGAGGGCAAAGAAACGAGGCTGGGCTCCGAAGACACTGCCCCACTGACCGAGGGCGGCCTGTTCGGGGGTGGCTTCATACACATAGTAGCCTGCGGCAGCAGGGGCATAGCCGTTGGAAGCGTAGTTATGCTCATACTGCAGTCCGGCAAAGAGGTTGTGCTTGCCGAGGGTGACGTTGACTTCGTCTGTGAGAACGGTGGTCTTGGTCTGGGCAAGGTTGCCGTAGGTATAGATGTCGCCCGTGAGCGCCCATGAGGGGTAGTGCCCCTGCCCGTCGTTCATGACAATCTCGACGACGGGTGCGCTGACACCGTATTCGTTGGAACGTGGCTGGTCTTGGAAGGAGTAGGTACCGCGCAGGGTGTTATTGATACGTCCGAAGGTGCTGTTTAATTCGGCAGCAATTGACGTGAAACGGTATTCGGTAATATAACGGCTGGAAAGCGACGACATTCCGTAATTGGTCAGCGAACCATAGGAGTTCTGGTTTCCGCCGTAGATATTGCTGGACTGATTGGCATTGTTGATGTTGCGCGAAGCAGAACCGAGGCTGCTAATCTTACGGTTAGACTTGGTGAAACGTACGTTGAACTTATGACGGTCGTTGATGTTCCAGTCGATACGTGCCAGGAGACGGTAGGCGGGTGTCTTCACATTATAGCCCTGCCAGGGTCCTGTGGTAAGTCCATAGGTGGATTGCAGATAGTCGGAGAGTCCTTCGAGTTCGCTGAGTGTGGGACGGCGGTTGGTGACGGTCCAAGGCGCTGCACCGTTACCTGCACGGGCATTAGGCCCGGCGGTGACGTTATCGTCGATTTCTGCATTGACGAAGAAGAAGAGCTTGTCGCGCAGGATAGGACCACTGAAGGAGAGTCCGTAGGTATTGGTATGCCCGTTATCTATGGTAAGGTTGGCATCACCCACGCGGGCTCCTTGCAGCGAAGTACTGGTGAGATAGGTATAGAGGGAACCCCTGAACTCATTGGTTCCGCTCTTGGTGACGGCATCGATACCACCACCAGTGAAACCGCTCTGGCGCACGTCATAAGGCGTGACGGAGATGGTCATCTGTTCGAGGGCATCAAGTGAGATGGGGGTTCCACCGCCTGGGAGTGGTGAACCGCCCAGTCCGAAGGTGTTATTGAAGTAGGCACCATCGATGGTGACACTGGACTGACGGAAGTTTCCACCACCGATGGCGAGTCCGCTTGACGAGGCTGACTGTGGCGTCAGTTTGGCAAGGTCGGTCACGGAGCGTGCCACTGAAGGCACGACACTCATGGCTTCGGCATTGAGGTTGGTAACTGCTCCCGACCGGTCGGAACGCATGGTATTGTTCTTACTGCCTACAATGGTGACTTCCGCCAACAGTTCACCACCCTCCGTGAGGTTGGCACTGATGACACTGTTCTGACCCAGTTGCAGCTGAACACCCGTAAACTGCTGCGTTTGGAACCCGATGTAGGTGATTTCCACCTCGTAGGGTCCACCGGCACGCATACCTGTCATGGTGTATTGTCCATCGATATTGGTGACGGCACGATAAACGGCTCCCGATGGCACATGCTTGGCCGTTACGGTGGCACCGATAGCCTCTTCACCTCCAGCGGTCACAATTCCACTGATTCCTGCGGTCGTAACCTGTGCCACCATTGTCACAGTCGACCATATCAATACGACAACCGTCAATAACCTCTTTATCATATATTTCTTGAGTTTGTCACTTCAATTCTCAATTGTCAATTCTCAATTCTCAATTCTCAATTATCAATTGTCAATTGTCAATTGTCAATTCTCAATTCTCACCTTCTTCCCATTCGAGCCTCAACAACGTTGACCACATAGTCACCCAGCTTCTCACACTCGTTGACGATATCCATATAGATAGTGCCAACGGCATAGGTGTACTCGTGGTTATTGACATCGTTGATGTTCTGGAACTTGAGCTGGTTGCGGTAGTTGTTGATCTCGTTCTCGATGTTGAACGTGCGGTTGACATCGAAATTCTCCTTGCGACCAGCCATGAGTCGGTTCATCTGGGTGAGCGCCTCGTTGGTGAGCTCCATCATCTGGTGGATATGCTCATACTGCTTCTCGGAGAAGTGGTCCTGCTTGCCCTGATACTTGCGGGCAATGGTGCGGGCTATGTTATAGTTGGCATCACCGATACTCTCGAGTTCGGAAATCTCACGCAACATGGCACGGATCTTTGCCTTGGTGTCATCGGAGAGGTGGGCGTCGCCTACCTGGTCGAGATACTTGGCTATTTCTAATTCCATATTATCGGAGATACCCTCGTATTTCTCTATGCGCGTATAGAGTTTGTTGAAGTCGCCCACCTGGGCACTATTCTTCTTGGCTGTGGCAGAACTGGAGAGCTCGAGCAGTTCACGCACCATCCCATACATACGCTGCATACGCTCGGAGAAGGCCTGAATCTCTTTCTGGGCCTCAAGCACTGAGAGCTCGGGGGTCTTCATGAAACCGGCAGTAATGAAATGCAGACGGAAGTCTTCTTCCTCATCAACCTTCTTAGGCTTGATGACCCAGCAGACGAAACGCTCAATCTGTGGAATAAACCAAATGAGGATGAATGTGTTGACTACATTGAAGCAGGTGTGGAAGGCTGCCAGTACGAAACTGAGCTTGGCGGCATTGGCCATGAAGGCGGTGACACCAGCGGCTTCCTTGGTCATATCGACATCGTAACCCACGAAACCGCACACCATATCGACGAAGGGACGGAAGATGAATAATATCCATATCACACCGAACACATTGAAGAACATATGAGCAAGGGCGGCTCGACGTGCCTGCGTATTGGCAGACATGGCTGCAAGGTTGGAAGTGACGGTGGTACCGATGTTCTCACCCATCACGAGGGCAATACCTTGATAGATGGGCAGCACACCACTCGAACAGAGTATCATGGTGATGGCCATCACTGCTGCCGACGACTGGACACAGAACGTGAGCACACCACCCAGGAAAAGGAAGATAATGGTGGTGAGGAATGAATCGGGATCGAACGAGGCAAAGAAATCAAGCACGGCCTGATTCTCGCCAAGATTCATATCAATACCCGTCTGACGGAGTGTTCCCAGTCCTAAAAACATAAAGGCGATACCGAAAAGGAAATCGCCTATGAAACGTCGCTGCTTATAATAAATAAGGATAATGGCAATGAAAAATGCTGGATACACAAAGTCGGTGATATTGAACGAGAAACCTGCCGACATAATCCAGGCGGTGAGCGTCGTACCGATATTGGCACCCATAATCACCGAGATAGCCTGGGCAAGGGTGAGCAGTCCGGCATTGACGAACGAGACGGTCATCACCGTGGTGGCGGTACTCGACTGTACACTGGCAGTAACGAGCATTCCCGTCAACATGCCTGTAAAACGATTAGTTGTCATGGCTCCTAAGACGTGGCGAAGCTGTGGACCTGCCATTTTCTGAAGGGCTTCACTCATCGATTTCATACCGAACATGAGCAATGCCAGGGAACCGAGTAGTTTGAAAAGAATCCAAATAGACATAAATTATCAATTATCAATTATCATTTTTCAATTTTTTTTATTACATTTGCAGCACAGTAATCAATTTTTAATGACGCCTATGGAACAAAAAGTCGTAATCCGTTGCAAAAATAACAAAAAAATTCTAAACTGCAACATCGGAAGCACACTTTCTGAAATTTTTTCTCAGACTGGGCTCCAAATGGAGTATGGTCCTATCAATGCAAAAGTTAATAATAAGGTGGAAGGCATGCACTATCGGGTGTATAATCCTAAAGAGGTGGAATTCCTGGATATGTACAATAGTTCGGCACACCGCGCCTATACGCGATCGCTGTTCTTTGTACTGAACAAGGCTGCACACGAGGTGATTCCTCACTGCTCGGTACACATCGATATCCCTGTGTCGAAGGGCTACTATGTCAACCTCATTAAACCTAAAGACTGCCCTGACGAGAAACTGACACAGGCTGAGGTGGACGCTATCCGCCACCGCATGGAGGAAATTATTGCTGCCGACATGCCTATCCACCGCCACGAGGTGGAAACTGCCGAGGCCATCAAAATGTTCAGGGAATCGGAATCGTGGTCGAAGGTGAAACTGATGGAGGGACTGGGACAACTCTATACGACTTTCTATGATATCGACGGCTATAAGGACTATTATTACGGCAGTATGCTCACCAGCACGAAACAAATCTACCTCTTCGGACTGGAACCATATTTCGACGGACTGCTGCTCAGAATACCGAAGGCGGACGACCCCTCGCAACTGGGCGAGATGGTGAGACAGGACAAGATGTTCGAGATATTCAAGGAGCACCACCGCTGGCAGGACATTCTGGGTGTGCGCACCGTAGGCGATATCAATGCCGCCATCAGCAAGGGCTATAGCTCACAGATGATACAGGTAAGCGAGGCGCTGCAGGAAAAGAAGATAGCACATATTGCCGACGAGATTGCCGCACGCAAGAACGTGAAAATGGTTCTGATTGCTGGACCGTCGAGCAGTGGAAAGACTACCACCTGCAAGCGACTGTCAGTACAACTGGCTGTGAATGGCATCAAACCGGTCGGTATCTCGTTGGACGATTATTTCGTGTCGCGCGACAAGACACCGCGTGATGCCAGTGGCGACTATGACTTCGAACATCTGCATGCACTCGACATTCCCTTGCTGAACCAACAGATGAACGCACTGCTGCGTGGCGAGGAGGTGGAACTGCCGCGCTATAACTTCCATACGGGAATGAGTGAACGCAGTGGCAAACGTCTGCGTCTGAAGGGCAACGAAATACTGGTGGTGGAGGGTATTCACGCCCTGAACCCAGAACTGACGGCTCAGATTCCTGAAGAGCAGAAATACCGTGTCTATGCTTCGGCACTGACCACCATTCTGCTGGATAACCACAACTATATCCCTACGACCGACAACCGCCTGTTGCGCCGTATCATCCGTGACTATAAGTATCGTGGTATGTCGGCACAGGAAACTATCCGCCGGTGGCCGTCGGTACGTCGGGGGGAAGACAAGTGGATATTCCCCTACCAGGAGAATGCCGATGCCATGTTCAATACGGCCATGATGTTCGAACTGGCTGTAATTCGCGGACAGGCCATCCCTGCCCTGGAACAGGTACCTGAAAACTGCGAGGAATATGCCGAAGCTTACCGTCTGCTGAAATTCCTGCGCTACATCAAACCCATCCCCGAAGACCAGATTCCTCCCACCTCCCTCCTCCGTGAGTTCTTAGGTGGCAGCAGCTTTGAATACTGAGACCCCACTTTCGGTTAACGGTTAATGAGTCACGGTTCACGGTCATTTTTCATCGCGCCAGCCAACAAACATTAACCATGAACCCTGAACCATTAACCATAATTGCCCTGAACCCTGAACCTTATATCCTTCCTCCCTCATCCATCAGCCATCAGCCATCATCTATGGTCCGGCTTGGAGTCTTGTTAAAAACCCATCGCGTCGTCCCGCGATACCAAAACGCACTCAGAACTGTCGGTTTCTGCAGTTCTGAGTTTGAGCCTCTCCATATAGGGAGAGGATGGGTAAGGGTGGATGTTCTTTTGGTTCCTTTT
>JAEEGF011837926.1_pt1 | contig 11954 bp, 8 predicted proteins | sample 9134171 | NCBI WGS metagenome assembly JAEEGF01 (sample SAMN16246542, study PRJNA631951) | gut metagenome | biome: gut microbiome; feature: rumen; material: AP-attached | host: Bos | place: Iran: Karaj | collected 2018-10 | reverse complement strand
ATACATAGACTCGATCTTGAAAAGAGCATGTATGATGCAATAGGAAAGAGCTGTGAAGAATTTGAAGTATATTTCCAGCCTATTATAAGTGAATTTTTTGATTATAAAGGCGGTGCAAAACAATTTAAGCATATAGGCGCAGAAGCACTTGTCAGATGGAATAGTGATAAGCTCGGATTCCTCAGGCCGGATGAATTTGTTCCTCTTGCTGAGTATTTGGGGCTTATCAATCCTATTGGCAACCATGTTCTCAGAAAGGCGTGTGAATGCTGCAGGCAATGGAATGAATCCGGAAACGGTGAATTTGCTATAAGTGTTAACCTTTCTGTTGTGCAGATCATGCAGACAGATATTGTAGATCTTATAAAAGAATGCCTGGAAGAGAATCATTTGAAACCAAACAATCTTGTTCTGGAGCTTACGGAAAGACTTGCTATCAATGATCTTGCCAGAACTAAGCAGACGCTGCTTGATATTAAGGCATTGGGCGTCAGACTTGCTCTTGATGATTTTGGAACAGGATATTCAGCTCTTAGCAGTTTGAGAGCGCTTCCTTTTGACATTATCAAGGTTGATCAGCATTTTGCGAAGGGAATAGAAAACGACGAGTACTCAAAAGCCTTTGTTAAGACCATAAGTCAGCTTGGCGAGACTATAGGAGCGGAAGTTTGCGTAGAAGGAATAGAGACTGAGCAGCAGCTTAAGGCCCTGAAAGGTCTTGGAGTTAAATATGTTCAGGGATATTATTATGACAAGCCTCTTAGAAGGGCGGCTTTTGAGGAAAAATATATTTATAAATAAATGAATTTTTCGCTTAATGGAATGTTTATTCCAATTCCGGGGGAGGTATTGTCGAACTTGGATTTGTGTTATACTATATAATGCGATAAAAATAGAAAGTTGGATAAAAAAGGAAATGGCAGAAGAAGTAGTAACAAAAATAAATGATAATGCTGAAGGCGACAATACACCTTCAAGACATTTTATTGAAGCAGCTATTGATAAAGATCTGCAGGAGGGCGTTTACGACCACGTTCACACTCGTTTTCCGCCAGAACCCAATGGCTTTTTACACATTGGACATGCCAAGAGTATTCTTTTGAACTATGGAATGGCAAAAGAGTATAACGGCAAGTTTAATATGAGATTTGACGACACCAATCCTACCAAAGAAAAGGCAGAGTTCATGGACTCTATCATCGAGGATGTTAAGTGGCTTGGTGCTGATTATGAGGATCGTCTTTTCCATGCATCTGATTATTTTGATGAGATGTATGAGGATGCTGTTAAGCTTATCAAAAAGGGTAAGGCATATGTTTCAGAACTTACAGCAGAAGAGATGCGTGAGTATAGAGGAACACTTACAGAACCCGGTAAGAATGATCCTAACAGAGACAGAAGCGTAGAAGAGAACCTTAAGCTCTTCGAGGATATGAAGAACGGTAAGGTTGAAGATGGAGCAATGACGCTTCGTGCCAAGATTGACATGTCTTCACCTAACATCAACATGAGAGACCCTATCATTTACAGAGTAGCTCATATGACACATGCTCGTACAGGCGATAAGTGGTGCATTTATCCTATGTACGACTTTGCTCATCCTATCGAGGATGCAATTGAGGGTATCACTCATTCTCTTTGTACTCTTGAGTTTGAGGATCACAGACCTCTTTATGACTGGGTAAAAGAAGAATGTGAGTACCAGAATCCTCCTCGTCAGATTGAGTTTGCAAAGCTTTATCTCAACAATGTTGTTACAGGTAAAAGATATATCAAACGTCTTGTTGAGGATGGAATTGTTGATGGATGGGATGATCCAAGACTTGTTACAATCGCTTCACTTCGCAGAAGAGGATTTACTCCTGAGTCTATCAAGATGTTTGTTGATATGTGCGGCATAAGCAAGGCTAATTCAACTGCTGAATATGCTATGCTTGAGTACTGCATCAGAGAGGATCTTAAGCTTAAGGCTAAGAGAATGCTTGCTATTCTTGACCCGGTTAAGCTTATTATCGACAACTATCCGGAAGGAGAGACTGAGTATCTCGAAATCGAGAACAACAAGGAAGTTCCTGAAATGGGAACAAGAAAGATTCCTTTTGGAAAAGAACTGTACATTGAGAGAGAGGATTTCTACGAGAATCCACCTAAAAAGTATTTCCGTTTGTTCCCGGGGAACGAAGTAAGACTTATGAATGCTTACTTTGTAACATGCACAGGCTGTGACAAGGATGAAAATGGAAATGTAATCGCTGTTCATTGTACATATGATCCTGCTACCAAATCAGGAAGCGGATTTAATGAGCGTAAAGTAAAGGGCACAATACATTGGGTTTCTGCAAAAGAAGCACTTAACGCAGAAGTTCGTTTGTATGAGAACATAATTGATGAAGAAAAGGGCATATATGATGAGAATGGTTCACTGAACCTTAACCCTAATTCTATTACGGTTATCAAGAACGCCAAACTTGAGCCAGAGCTTAAGGATGCTGTAGCATATGACAAGTTCCAGTTCGTAAGAAATGGATTTTTCTGTGTAGACAGCAAGGATTCCAAGCCGGGTGCTCCTGTGTTCAATAGAATTGTGTCACTTAAGAGTTCGTTCGTGTTGCCTAAAAACTAATTTAAGAAAAGAGGTACAGATATGGCTGGTATTTTTTCTGGACTTGAGAAACTTGGACTAGGAAATATAGGTGGTGGTGACCTTTTTGAAGATCCTACTAAAAAAGAAACTACTGTAAAAAAAGAAGAACCTCAAAAGAAATTAACACTGGTAAAAGAAGAGGATTTTCTTTTTGATAAGAAATACAAATGTCCGGTTTGTGATTCTGAATTCGAGGCAAAGACAGTTAGAACTGGTAAGGTAAGGATGAAGGCAGTTGATATAGATCTTCGTCCCGACTACAACGAAGTCGATCAGAATAAGTATGATGTAATAGCTTGCCCAGAATGCGGCTATGCTGCCCTTGGAAGGTATTTTACTACACTTAATAAGTATCAGATTGAGGATATAAGAATAAAGATCTGCATGAACTATAGAAAGCTCGAATACAAAGAGCCTACCTATAGCTACGAGCATGCCAAGAATCTTTATCAGCTTGCTCTTGCAAATGCAGTAGTCAAGAAAGCCAAAAATAGTGAAAAAGCCTATATTTGTCTTAAGACTGCATGGGTTCTCCGAGGTGAAACACAGCGCCTTGATTCTTCTGAGCCTGATTATGAAGCAAAGAAGAAAGAGAATGATGAGCAGGAAAAAGAACTTCTTACAAATGCACTTAATGGATTTGTAATGGCAAGACAGTCAGAAGAGTTCCCTATTGCGGGAATGGATTCTACTACTCTTGATTATCTTATTGCGGCACTGGCAATGGAAACAGATCAATATGATGTAGCAGGAAGGATGATTTCCGAGATACTTACATCTAGAGTTGCAAACAGCCGAATCAAAGATAAAGCAAGATTATTAAAGGATATGCTTGCTGAAAAGACCGGCAAAGGTTGAATAAAAAATAACCCATGGCAGATTGCCATGGGTTTAATTTTTGTCTTATTTCTCGTCTTCATCATCAAAGAATTCTTCGGAAGAAGATGGTTCCTCAGTTTTTTCCTCTTCTACAGGAGCCTCTTTTACCTCTTCTTTTTCTTCTTTTGTTTCGCTTGATGAATCAGAAGTCTTTATATCAACATATTTTCTGGAGCTAGTCTTTATATCTCTATCTTCATCGAGATCATCCTCGAAATCTTCGTAGTCATCAAGATCATCGTCAAAGCTGTCTGCAATTTCAGCTTCTCTTTTTGCGAGATAATAATAAGCGCCGGCTGCTGCAGCACCAACAGTTGCACAGAATAATATAAACTTACCAAATCCACTGTTTTTGGACATTTTATAATCCCTCCTATCGAACGATAACATAATTTTAATACAAATTATTGCTAAATAAAAGCGTTAATTGTCGCGAGTTGTGAAAAAATTTAAGTAAAACTAATGCTTTTATTAGAAATATTGTGAGATAAGCGTACCGGTGAATGGTATAATGTATATTGGAAGATTGTTATTGCGTACGGCATTAATTATATAAGAGGATGGAGGATTGACATGTTTTTGGGCTCAGGAAAAGTATTGATAATCGGCGAAAAAGAAACATTCATTATTAAGGTGCTAATGGGGAAACTTAATGATGCCAAAATGGAAACAGAATTTGCGGAAGAAAAGGTAAATGCAATAAATACAAAATGGTCAAATGCCGGGCTTATTGTATATTACATGGAAGCAGGTGACAGACTTTCTTCTGAAATAGAGACATTTTTGAAAGACAAGCTGTCAGAGGGGGATAAACAGCTCTTTATTATTGGAGATCAGGTAGATACCAGGAGTGTCATAGATAATTTTCCGCAGCATTTGATTGGGAAGGTTTTTCAGAGACCACTTGATTATGATGCTTTTATCAGAGCTGCTTTGGCATATTTTAATATGGCTGCAGAAGGAGAGACCAAGCAAAGTGTGCTTATAGTCGACGATGATCCCAATTATATGGGACTTGTGAGAGAGTGGTTAAGGGACAATTATAAGGTTTCAATGGCTAATTCAGGTATGAGAGCAATAAAGTGGCTTAGCTCCAACAAGGCTGATCTTATACTGCTTGATTATGAGATGCCTGTTACTGATGGACCACAGGTTCTTGAAATGCTTAGAAGTGATCCTGAGACCAAGGATATTCCTGTTATCTTTTTGACCGGTAAAGATGATAAAGAGAGTGTAATGGCAGTTCTTTCACTAAAGCCTGAAGGATATGTGTTAAAGGCAAGCGGAAAAGACGGAATAGTTAATACTATAAGAAAATACTTTATGTCCAGGTAAGGTGATGATGGGTAAAAAGCAAGTTGATAACGAAGAGTATGACGCCAAGAGTAGGAAACTTCTGAGAATAAAAATGATGATATTTATAGCGGTAGAAGCAACTGTTTTGTCTGCCGTTATTTCTTTGGTAAGTATAACTTTATATACTGCCAATACCAGGCGAGAACGGAGAGATACCGTAACAGGTGTCACACATATTATAGCCGGAGTAATGAATCCGGACCTGATACCGATTTTTCTTGAAGAAGGGCGTGATGGTCCCCAGTATGCTGAGATGGAAAGACTGCTGGATGCTACCTGTGCCAATATTCCTGAACTTCAATATATGTATATCTATCAAGCCAAAGAAGATGGCTTCCATATGATTTATGGCAGCAGTGAAGAGTTTAAAGAAAACGTGCAGATAGGCTCCGTAAGAGGATACTATCCGTCATTTATGCCAATCGCGGAAAAGCTTATAGCCGGTGAAAAGATAGAACCACTTGAAATAAGAGATAAAAGCGGATGGTTTATCATGTCCTATGAGCCAATATATGACAGGGCAGGTAACTGTGTTGCATATGTAGAAGCTAATGTATCAATGATGGATGCAGTGTCTTATATTCGTGTGTTTACGCTCAGGATTGTTTTTGTAGCTACAAGCTTTTTGCTCCTTAGTATAGCTCTTGGTATATGGATGGCTTCAAACTATCACGAAATTCTTGACAGACAGTTTGAGAATGTTCGTAAGGCCAAGGAAGATGCGGATAGTGCCAACAGAGCCAAGACAAGATTTCTTGCCAATATGTCCCATGAGATAAGGACTCCTATTAATACAATAATGGGCATGAATGAGATGATATTAAGGGAAGATACTAAAGATGTTCCAAAGAAGTATTACAGCGCTGTTCAGGGGTATTCAGTATCTATAAAAAGAGCTTCTGATATACTTCTCGGGCTTATAAACGACATACTTGATCTGTCTAAGATTGAATCCGGAAAAATGAATCTGGTGGAACAAAGATACAGCACTAAAGATATCATCCTTGCTGCAGTCTCTATGATCAGAGTAAAAAGTGATGATAAAGGCCTCAACTTTAAAACAGAGATTGATGAGCAGATTCCAAGTGTTCTTTATGGTGATGAAGGTAAACTTAAGCAGGTAATATTAAATCTCTTATCTAATGCTGTGAAATATACAGAGGAAGGCGGTTTTGTCCTAAAAATCGCAGCGCTGGAGATAAAAGATGATGAATGTCAGCTGTATGTTGGCGTTAAGGATACAGGTATAGGGATAAAACCGGAAAATATCGATAAGATATTTGCACCTTTTGAAAGAGTGGATGAGGGCAAAAATGAAGGAGTTCAGGGCACCGGACTGGGACTTAATATATCAAGACAGTTTGTTAATTTAATGGGCGGAGAGCTCAAATGCGAAAGCGAGTATGGAGAAGGTTCAGTATTCTTCTTTACAATAAAGCAGAAAATCGTTGATGCTACTCCAATAGGACCATTTACAGAAAAAACTGATGATAAACCCGTTGGGCGTTACATTCCGAAATTTGTCGCACCAAAGGCTAAAATAATGATCGTAGATGACAATGAGATGAATATTCAGGTCATATCCAATCTGCTTAGAGGTACAAAGGCTCAGATAAAGACTGCTATGAGCGGAAAGGAATGTCTTGAGTATTTAAAGACCGAAGACTATGATCTGATATTTCTTGACCATATGATGCCTGAAATGGACGGCATAGAGACTCTTAAAGAAATAGAAAAAATAACGGTGGATGTTCCGGTAGTTGCTTTAACAGCCAATGCTGCCTATGATGGAAGAAATTATTACAGAAGTCAGGGATTTACGGATTATCTTGCAAAGCCGGTTGAAGGAAGAGTTTTGGAAGAAACCATTGCTAAATATCTTCCGGATACACTTTTGGAAGAGGTTTCGGATGAGCCAGAAACTCATGATGAAGTTAAACTGTCAGAAGCGTTGGCTCTTCTTAAAGACGAAGCAGGAGTTTCGATTGAAGATGGTATCACTTATTGCGGTAATGCCGAGGCGCTTGAGAAATTCATTGACACCTATTACGCCTCTATAGACAGTAAGTCAAAAGAAATAGAGGAGGCTTATAATAACGGAGATATTGAACTATATACAATAAAAGTACATGCCCTTAAGAGTACATCAAGGATAATAGGTGCATCGGAACTTGCGGATCTTGCGTACAGACTGGAGGAAGCAGGAAAGAATGGCGACAGACAGCTTATAGATGACAATACGGAAAGGCTACTTAAACTGTTCAGAAGCTATAAAGAAAAGCTTTCAGGTTTTATTGCAAAAAAGCATGACGAATCCGGTAAAAAGACAATTTCAAAGGCAGAGCTGGAAGATGCATATGGGGCGCTAAAAGAAGTAGCTCAGGCAATGGACTATGACTCTGCTGAGATGATATTTAAAGAACTGGAAAACTATCGAATTGAAGAACCGGATTTGGAAAAAGTGAACAAGTTAAAGGAACTTTTTTTGAAAATGGATTGGGATGAAATGCAAAATTTACTTTGATTAAATCGATTAACCATGCTATAATACGAGAAAATATAGCAATCGTTTTAGGAGAAGTAAAATGATAACCTTAAAAGAGATAGCGAAGGAGTGCGGTGTATCAACTGCAACTGTATCCAATATACTTAATGGCAAGAATAAAGTAAGCCAGGAGACCAGGGAAAGAGTGCTTGAGGTAGTCAAAGAAAGAGGCTATAAGCTCAATTATGTGGCTCAGGGCTTAAGGAAACAGAAGACGCAGACTATTGGCGTTATTGCTGAAGATATTGCGCAGTTTACAACTCCTGAGATTATCGAGGGTATCATGGAAGTCTGTGAGGAAAGGGGCTATAGAACTATAGTCCAGAATCTGCGACTTTACTCAAGATGGCAGGATCTGTGGTTTGACAATGAGAGAATGTACTACTCTGTCATGGATCCGGCAGTACAGGAGATGGCTTCTATCCGAGTTGACGGTATAGTATATGTTGCAGGACATGCCCGTAAGATCAATCGTTTCCCGAGTGATTATGATATTCCGTCAGTTTTGGCATATGCTTATTCTCAGGAAAAGAGTGTACCATCTGTTGTTATCGATGATGAGGAGTCTGCGAGAAGAGCAGTCGAATATCTTATAAAGATGGGACACACAAGAATAGGTGTTATGGCCGGTGAACAGGAAAATATTCACACCAAGCTGCGTATATTGGGTTATCAGAAGGCATTGTATGAATCCGGCATTTTATATAATCCTGAGCTTGTTACATATGCCGGTTGGGGCAAAGAGCTGAGCTATAAAGCCGCACCTGAGCTTTTGCAAAAGGGCGTGAGTGCTGTATTTTGTATGAGTGACAGAAATGCCGGTGGAGTTTATCAATATCTTTTTGAGCAGGGCAAAGAGGTTGCAAGAGATATTTCGGTCATGGGCTTTGACGGTGAATTGATATCAGATTACATGACACCGGGCCTATCCACCATGAAGATAGAGCTTGTGGAAATCGGCAAGAAAGCGGTTAACCTTCTCTTTGATAAGATGGAGAATAAGGAGATTCCGCAGGAAATAAAGGTTCCTTGTTCATTTATTGAAAGAGAATCGGTTTTAAAGTTCAAATAATCGTTAGGTTAAACGATTAAGTATGTGCATAATGCATATAAAAAGTACAATAACATCATTATAAATTAACAAAGTGTATATTTTTAACGATAAATTGTATTGACAATCAGAAATGATTGTCATATTCTTTAGTCAAGAGGTTAATCGATTAACATAACATGTAGACGTGAACTTTATTGTTGGAGGATACTATGAAAAAGAAATTTGCTTCTTTGTTACTTAGTATGACTACCATAGCCATGGTTTTGGGTGGATGTGGTAATGGGGCTACTGACACATCAGCTGATGCTCCTGCGCAGACAGAAACAGCTCAGACTTCTGAGGGTACAGCTACTACTGCGACTGTTCAAGACGCAGCGGCAGCAGGAGATAAAGCAGGACAGGCGATTCTTGAACGTAAGGCAGAGGCTGAAAAGACCGGCAAGTATAAGAAGGTCGTTATCGCATTTTTTGACTGGACAGGCAGACCGGCAGGCCTTGATAGAATTAACGAAGCTTTATCAGCATACACTGAGGAAACACTTGGCCTTGACGTAGAGCTTATGATCATTGACTCAGCCGCATACGGAGAAGATATGAAGCTTATGTTAGCTTCCGGTGAGCAGGTTGATCTTTTCTCTACATGTATTCTTGGGTATAACCCATCAATCAACAATGGCTATGTACTTGACCTTGAAGAAAATGGCATGTTTGATGATTATTGCGGCGGTATAAAAGATAAGATCAGAGCAGATTATCTTGATGCGTGCAGAGTAGGCGGAGTATTGTACGGAACACCTCCTATTAAGGACTATGCGATTGAGACATGTGCCGTTTGTATCGGTCAGGAATATCTTGATGCTATCGGATATGATGTAACTGCATTGCCGACAAGTGATCTTGGATATCCAAAGGCTACATGGGATGATATAAATGGAATTTATGCTCAGTTACATGAGAAATTCCCTGATAAATATGTAATGGCAATACAGGACAATGAACTTACTCAGGGAAGCTCTGTTGATAATATTGCAGGTGATTATTTTGGAACACTTCTTGATCCTAAGAATTCACTTAAGATTGAAGATGTATATTCATCAGATATTTTCAAAGAGTGGGCACAGAGAGCCTATGAGTGGAATCAGGCAGGATACCTTTCACAGGATGCTCTTACTGATACAACAGGTGCATCTGCAAAGGTTAAATCAGGCTCCTACATGGCAATGATGGCTTGCTGCAAGCCCGGATACAAGACACAGATTTCCGGTGAGTGCGGAAGAGATATGGTTGTATTCGATGTAGGTGAGAGCTTTATGAGTTCTTCTTCTGTTTCATCATTCCCATGGTGTGTAAATCAGAATACAGAGGATCCTGTAGCTGCACTTCAGGTACTTGATGCTCTTTATACAGATTCTACAATTGAAACACTTATGTGCTGGGGACAGGAAGGCAAAGAATTTAAGGTTAACGCAGATGGAACAATCGGATATGCAGATGGTGTAGATGCAAACAATTCCGAGTATTATCCAAACGTTCTCTGGCTCATGCCTAATCCATATGTAACTTACGTATGGGAAGGTGACCCGCTTGATCTTGGCCAGCAGATTGCAGATTTCAACGACAACTGCACATGCAAGTCTAAAGCTCTTGGCTTTACTTGGGACAACACAGACTTTGCATCTGAGTATACTGCACTTAAGAATGCATATGACGAATTCGGACCAAAGGTAGTTTACGGATTTGTTGAACCTGAAAAAGGTATTGCTGAACTTGAGGAAGCATTACTGGCAGCAGGTCTTGAGGACTACATGGCTGGTAAGCAGGCAGCACTTGATGCCTGGGCAGCAGAAAATGGAATTAACTGATTGATTTTATGGCTCCGGCTATCGGGGAAGGATAGCCGGGGCTTTTTGCATCAATATAGGGGAGTTAGAAGATGTCCAAAAAGAAAAAAAAGAACTTTAAGAGGTATATTCCTCTTTATGTAATGGCATTTCCGGGAATGCTCTATCTGTTTATCAACAACTATTTACCACTTCCCGGACTGGTTTTGGCATTTAAGAAATTTAACGCAAAGAAGGGAATTTACGGTTCTCCTTTTGTGGGCTTCAAGAATTTCAAATATCTTTTTGAGACAAAAGACGCATTTGTCATTACAAGGAATACCATTTTATACAATCTGGTATTTATCATAGTGAATACGATACTGGCTATATTTGTTGCGATTCTTTTGGCAGAGATGACCTCGAGAATAAAAAAGGCATATCAGTCATTTATTCTTTTGCCATATATGATTTCTATGGTTATCGTAAGCTATCTGGTTTTCGGCTTTTTATCCACAGAAAACGGATTTATCAACAATTCAATCCTAAAGCCTATGGGCGCAGATCCGGTGTCCTGGTATATGGAAAAGAAATACTGGCCCTTTATCCTTGTGTTCGTAAGTGCCTGGAAAGGTGTCGGATATAACTGCGTAATATATCTGGCAAGTATTTTGGGAATTGACCGAAGCATTTACGAATCTGCTTCGATAGATGGGGCTTCAAAGTGGCAGCAGATTTTCAAGATTACAATTCCTCTTTTAAAACCAACAATTGTAATGTTGACACTTTTGGCGGTTGGAAGGATTTTTTACTCTGATTTCGGACTCTTTTATCAGGTACCTCAAAACCAGGGGGCATTGTTCAGTGTTACCAACACCATTGATACCTATGTTTACAGAGGGCTTTTGGAGCTGGGAGATATGTCAATGTCATCGGCAGCAGGTCTTTATCAGTCGCTGGTTGGCTTTATTCTGGTACTTGGCTCTAACCTGATAGTTAAAAAGATTGATCCTGAATATGCGCTGTTTTAATAACAAAAGAGGGATGAGTGAAAATGATAACTAGAGAAGAAAGAAACTTTCAGATATTTGCTCATATTGTGATGATAATACTTTCGCTTTTTGCGGTGGTTCCGTTTGTGCTTTTAGTCATATCCTCTTTTACCGATAATGACACGCTGATTGCCAATGGATATTCTTTTACACCTGAAAAATGGAGCACTTATGCATATGAGTACATATTTAAGACAGGAAATTCGGTAGTTCACGCTTATGGAATATCAATAGTGCTTACTCTTGTAGGAACTGCGCTGGCGCTTTCTATTACTACAATGCTTGCGTATACGCTTTCAAAGCCAGACCTTCCGTTTAGAAGTGTACTGTTGTTCTTGGTATTTTTTACACTTCTTTTCAATGGAGGACTGGTTCCGACATATATTGTCTATTCCAATATGCTGAACATTAAAAATAGCTTTTGGGCGCTGCTTATTCCGGGACTTCTGATGAATGGATTCAACGTATTGCTGATGAAGTCGTATTTTTGCAGCAGTATCCCGACGGAAATACTGGATGCTGCCTATATAGACGGGGCATCGGAATATAAGACGTTTTTGAGTGTGGTTCTTCCGCTTTCCAAGCCTATAGTTGCGACGATAGG
>JAEEGF010883794.1_pt1 | contig 11954 bp, 14 predicted proteins | sample 9134171 | NCBI WGS metagenome assembly JAEEGF01 (sample SAMN16246542, study PRJNA631951) | gut metagenome | biome: gut microbiome; feature: rumen; material: AP-attached | host: Bos | place: Iran: Karaj | collected 2018-10 | reverse complement strand
CATCTCCTTGTCGGGGGAGCTTGAGTTGCTTGAGGAATGCGGAGACGGTGAGGTACTGCTCGGCGAAGAGCTGGAGGCCGTGGATGTTCAGGTTTGCCGCGATGGTTCCGCATCCGTCGTTCTACGTCAGGCGCGAGTGCTTCGAGCGGCTGGGCGGATATTCGCTCGACTACCGCATCTGCGCGGACTTCGAGCTGGAGCTCAGGTACTTGTATCTCGCGAAGCTCAAGGCGGTGTATCTTCCGGAGTGCGTGGTCGTGATGCGCATGGGCGGGATGTCCACTGCCGGATGGCGGTCGAACATCGTGATCAACCGCGAAGACCTCCGCGCCCTGCGCTCCCACGGAGTCTGGTCGTGCCTTCCGCTGATCTACCTTAAGTACTTGTTCAAGGTCTGGGGGTTTGTGTTTAAGAGGAAGTAATTGGGAGTTATGAGTGGGGGAGTTGGGAGTGGAGGAGTTAGGAGTTGGAGTGAATAGTTGGAGTTGGAGAGTGGTGTGACTCCTGATTGTATTTGAGGGCCGTCCGGAAGGGCGGCCTTTGTTGTATCAAGAAGCGCCGTGGAGGGAGTGTAGAACGTGTAGATGTTTTAACGCAGAGGCGCAGGGACGCAGAGTACGCAGAGATGTTTGGCCGTGTAGCCCGCCGCCCGCGCTCCGCACGGGAATGTAAACGAGGGGAACTTTGACGGTTGCTTTCGCTATTGGGAGTCTTGGAGTTTGGGAGAAAAACTCAAAAATGCGATTCTCCAGAACTCCAAAACTCCCAGCAGCGAAAGCAATAGAGGCGCAAAGGGCGCAGAGAGATGTGAAACACGGAATACACTGAATACACGGAAAATATTTGAACCGTGTAGAACGTGTAGATTGTGTAGAATGGGAAGAGGTTAAGGTTAAGAATGATAGCCGTGTAGAGGTGTAGAGGGGGAGAGAGCAGAAAGAGTTGGGCAGACTGCTATGGGCGAAGATATGGTATAATGTTTGCATGGTAGACAATATTAAACAGATACTTGCAGTAGGAGAAAACGTTGCCGTAGAGTTCAAGCGGTGCGGGAATGGCATCAAGGCGGATGCATACGAAAGCATCTGCGCGTTCCTGAATCGCTTTGGAGGCGATATTTTCTTTGGAGTCCTGAATGACGGCACTGTTGAGGGGATCGCGCCGAAGGTGGCACCCGACCTCGTGCGCAACCTCATCAACAACCTTGGCAATCCGAACTTGTTCGTCCCAGCTGTGCACCTTGAGCCAAAGATCGTCAAGATAGGTGCTAAGACAGTCATTCATCTCCATGTTCCTCAGACTCCAGACATTTATCGCTTTAAGGGCATCATCTTCGACAGAGTGAACGATTCCGACGTCAAGGTGGTGTCCGCGTCGGAAATCGCGGCAATGGGCATACGCAAGCAGCAGATATACACGGAACGCAAGGTGTTTCCATACGTCAAGGCTTCGGACCTGCGCCTTGACCTATTACCCATGATAAGGACGCGGGCTGCGAATTTCTCTGGCGGGAGGCATCCCTGGACGAAAATGAGCAACAAGGAGCTTTTCAAAAGCGCGCGGCTATATACGGAAGACAAAGTGACTGGAGAGAAGGGGTTCAACCTTGCCGCAATCATGCTGTTGGGTTCAGATGATTTGATTCTTGACGTCTGTCCAGCGTATATGACGGATGCGCTTTTCCGTCGTACTGATCCAGATAGGTATGATGATCGCGATATAATACAGACGAATCTTATCGAGAGTGTGGATCGTCTTATGTCGTTTGGGGCGAAGCATCTTCCTGATCCATTCTTCTTAGACGAAAAGGCGGTAAGGGTGAGCATACGGGACATTATTGTGCGCGAGATGGTTGCTAATATGCTTATTCACCGCGAGTTCACAAGTGCAAGGCGGTCTCGCTTCGTCATAGAGCCGAGGCGCATGTATGCTGAAAATCCGTGTCGAGCCAGCAGGCAGGGCGAGATAACCCCCGACAACCTTGAGCCTGATCCAAAGAATCCGATTGTGGCCGCGTTCTTCAGGACGATTGGTCTTGCAGATGAACTCGGATCGGGTGTCCGCAAAATGTTCAAGTATGGCAAGGCCTTTGCTGGTGCAGATCCGACCCTGATGGAAGATGACCTTTTTCACAGCGAGTTCTCGCTTGAGTCCACAATCTTCAATGACATCGGGATTTCGGGTGCCCCAATCAATGATGCCATAAGAGCGCCAGAGAATGAGACGATAAATGAGACGATAAATGAGACGATAAATGAGACGATAAAAAACAGCCCCGGAATATCGCTGTTGGGTCTTGTGGCAAGAACGAAAAAGAGCCGTGCCACTGTTGCAAGGACAATAGCAAAACTTCGCTCCGAAGGCAAGGTCGAGTATCGTGGCAGCAAGAAGACTGGCGGATACTATCTGATATCACTGTGAGAACTTGGCAAAAGGCATCTACTGTATAAGATTGGTGAATAAGGTCAAGAGGCATGCAAGCAATTTCTACATGTTTCTACACGTTCTACACGGCTGGAATTTTCGTGTATTTAGTGTATCTCATGGTTAACAACTGACATTTAAATGCAAGCCAAGTTTTTAGGATATTCATTGATCGCGCTTTTCACCGTCTGGGCGGTGTGTGCGGCGCTTGGCGTGATGGGACAGCACAAGCTTTTCTATGAGCAGGGCAAAGAGGAACTTTCTGATTTCTGGATGCCGCGGATGTGTCTTGAGCAGGGATATGTCGGGCATCCGGAGAAGTATGCCGGGTTGACTTTCGCGAAAGACGGCAGACCGGTGGAGATTGACGATATTGACGTCCCGTGGAGCGACTGGTACACGGATGGCGAGAAAACGTGGTTCATCACAGGATGGAGGGATAGGGTGTATCCGCTGTTTGGGATTCTGCCGCTCAAGCCGTTTCCGGCGACCCGACTTGGAGGATATATGTGGACTTCACTCGCGGGAATCGTGCTCCTTGCCTTCCTATGTCTGATAGCGAAATCATGGTGGCCGCTTGTGCTTGGCTTGTCGATGCCGTTCATTTTTAATTTCGAGCGCGGAAATACGACTTGGCTTTCGGCGGCGTTCCTTGGCATGTTCCTCGCATGGTGGGACGACGAGAAGGAGTGGAAGCGCCTGGTCGCGGCGGCGTGTCTCGCCGTCGCTGGGGCGATGAAAGTGACGCCCTTTTCCATGGGTGCAATCTACTTCACGAAGTGGAGATGGCGTTCGGTCTTGCTTTGCGGATTTCTCTCCGTCGTCTTTGTGTTTGTGCCGTGGTTCTTCGTGCAGGACGGAATGGCGGAGCTGTCGGCGATGGTCAGGAACGCCGCGGCGCAGGCACAGTTCATGCAGAGGGCGAGCGATGTTGGTCTCGTCCAGCTGTGGCGGACTTTCAGGATTGTGACAGGGCAATGTGTTCAGGAGGTCTGGCCGGGGATGAAGGCAGTAGCGATTCTTAGTCAGCTGATTGGCGTTGCGGTGTTGGTTGTTGGTTTGAAGCGCCGCGACTATCTTCTGATGGTTGGCGGGATGTTGTGGGCGGCGGGGAACATGTACTACTACGCGATGCTGTATCTGCTGCCGGTTCTTGTGATAGAACTTTCGACACATAAAACCTCTCTGCGTACTCTGCGTCTCAGCGCCTCTGCGTTAAAAGACCCCGAGACGCTTTCTCTTCTACTATGGCTGGCGCTGCTATCGCCGCTGCAGGTTGTTCTACTTGGCCATAGCGCGAACCAGGTGATCGGCAATGTCGCGCTCATGGGGCTGATGGGGATTCGGCTGGTGTGTGGCGGGAATTGTTTAGCCGCGGAAAATGCAAAGAGCGCAAAGATTGTGGCCGTGTAGATGTTGGAGATGTTTTAACGCAGAGGCGCAGGGACGCAGAGTACGCAGAGAGATATGAACCACGGAATACACTGAATACACGGAAGAGAAGATGGTTAATGTTCAGCCGTGTAGAACATGTAGAACGTGTAGAGGGGGAGAGTGTGAGTCAGGGGGCTCCGTCGCTCCGCGACGGAGCAATGAAGAGTGAATACAGTCACCAGTGAAGCGGCGATCGCTTGTCCGTCGCGGAGCGACGGACCCCCTGGTTGATGTATGTCGGAATCGACGCTCTATCATAAATCGCAGCGGCAACGAAGCATGCTCTATCAACCGATTCACAAGCGAGCGAAGTCATGAATATAGCGGAGGGTGTGAGGCGCGGGGGCGCACGAGAGGAAATTGGTGGCCCGACGTGGCTGTGGAATAGTGGTGAATTTAAGCGGAGGGGTGCGGAGGCGAAGGTCTCACAAGAGGAGTGGTCTTGGCTCGCAGGCGTAGGAGGCGTATTGTACGCAACCAGTGATAGATGCCGAGGCATGGCAGGCTAAGCGCAGCTTGTTGTTGGATGTGCGAAAGCCGAAGCGACGCCAAGACCCGACAGTTTGGGAGACCTTCGCGAAACACCCCGGAGCGTTCCGGCTGGCGGGGTGCCGCAGGCGACGGTTCGGGCGAGCCCCGAGACGAGCGCCCGAAGCGCCTTTGGCCGTGTAGATCGTGTAGATGGGGATGGGGGATAGTATAAATTGGCGGTTGACATGTAAACGATAATAGTTTACAATGTGTCGTGAGGTTTATAAAAGGTGAATGAATAGGGAACTGCAAGAATATCTCGCTAAAACGGTGGATAGCGAGTTTATGCTCGAGGCAATCAGCCCCGAGTTGCCGTTGCATATGCGCAGATATTCGCTGTATCGTGGGCGTTTGCTCGGGATTGACCTCGTTTTTGCTACAGTTAATCAGGATGAGCAGTCGGCCAGCGAATATGCGCAAATGGCGCTGTTGTTCAGAAGAGAGCTGTCATTGCCTGTCGTCTTTGTGTTTCAGTCGCTGCCAAGCGCTAAGAGGAATTCCCTTATTCGCCATGGCGTTCCCTTTGTCGTCCCGAAGTGGCAGCTGTTCTTGCCGCCGAATCTTCACCTGAATGAACGTGCTCCGCAAACCGGCGTTGTCCGCAAGTCGATGCGCCCTGCGACCCAGGCCGTAGTCATAAGGCAGCTTGTCCGTGGTGATGTGGAGGGGAGAACCGCTGGCGAGATCGCCAAGACGCTTGGATTCTCCAAGATGACGCTTTCCAATGTATCGTCAGAGCTGGCGGCTCTGGGGCTAGCCGATTTCAAAGGCTGGCCGGGGGTTGTCCGCTTCAAGGCTCGTGGGAGGGCACTATGGGACATGGCGTATCCTTATCTGGCTTCGCCCGTCCAGTGCGTTGTGCCTAATGCGGTCGATCCGACAAATCTCCCTCTGGCGGGATTAAGTGCCCTTGCCGAGTACTCGATGATCGCACCTGATTCTGTTCCGGTCTATGCTTGCACGTCGAAGGAGTCCAAGATGCCTGATATCTGCGTGCGCAGCGCAGATGCCGGCGATGCCAGAAGTCTTTTGCAGGTGTGGCGATACAATCCCCGCCTCTGTGGCGGCGAGTTCGTTGACAGGCTTTCGCTTATACTGTCGCTGAAAAGTGAGTGCGATCCGCGGATACAGTCCGAGATCGACCACATGCTGAAGGAGAATACATGGCAGTGAGAGGACTTGAGCGCTTTCTCGAATTCTTTGCGGAATGGAAGTCATCGTTCGCTGTGATAGGTGGATGTGCATGTTCGCAATGGTGCTCCGAGGAGGCCGTTCGCTTCAGGAGCACCCAGGACATCGACATGGTTCTCCTTCTGAAGGCGAAGGATCCGGATTTCTTTGCAAGATTCTGGGAGTTCATCCGCATCGGAAGGTATGAATTGAAGCGGCGTCCTGACGACGACTCAACGATTCTGTTCAGATTCGAGAAGCCGGGCGCAGGAGGCGAGTTTCCTAAGAAGATAGAACTTCTTACGGGGATTCCTGATGTGGAAATTCCGGACGACATCAAGATAGTCCATTTGTCGCCTGACGACGAGCAGTATAGTCTTTCGGCGATTCTGCTAAACGACGACTACTACAACCTGGTAGTGAACAATGGAGCGGTGACGGCAAGCGGAATGCCGACTGTAAAGCCGGATGTGCTTGCACTACTGAAAGCCAAGGCGCATCTCAACCTCCTTGAAGAAAAGGCGGCTGGGCGGTTCATCTCCGAACATGATGCAACAAAGCACAGGAACGACGTATTTCAGCTTGCGTATATCTTCAGGGGCAGATATGAAGGTGAATTGACGAGCGGCATCAAGTCCGACATGGCGCGGTTCATTGAGATGTATGAGGAGAACAATCCCGAATGGGATGAAATTCTTCAGCATCTGCGCGCATTCAGGATGGAGGAAAGGCGCCCTGGCGAAATAATCCAGGTCTTGCGCAGCCATTATGGAATTGGATAGCCAGCCTCAGGTGTAAAAGTGTCCGACCCTTCTGTAGAAGATTCACAGCTCGGGAAAGCGGTTGGCTCATTGACGCTGCTTGTGCAGGGTTAATTTAACGCAGAGGCGCAGAGACGCGGAGTACGCAGAGGAGGTTGAGAGGGGCTTCGCATGGTGAACCAATCTCTTATTGATGTATGTGCAAGTTTTATAGCTGGGGGCCCGCCCCCAGACCCCCGTTGCGGCGTTCCCTGCCGCGCAACTGCCATAAAAACTCTCTGCGCACTCTGCGACTCTGCGTCTCTGCGTTAAAATAATATGAAAAACTTAACTCCATTAGGAAAACTGCTGAACGTACTCACTTTCTATAAGTGGGCATTTGGGGATTTGACGGAACAGGACTCCGACATCGGCATGCTCGCCGAGTATCTTGTCGGTGATATCCTTAACTGCTTGCCACCTACGCGTAAAGTGCAAGCGCCGTTCGTCCTCATCATGAAGGACGGCACGACTCTCGAGATAAAGGCGACGACGCACAAGCGCGCTACCAAAGGCCGCACACCGTATTATCGTTGGGATGTCTCCACTCAATCGGAGATGTTGAAGGGCAACCGACCGATAGCCGACTACTGGGTGTTCTTGATCGCCGATTTCCCGCGTGAGACTTCGCGCAAGCCGCGAGTCGTGCAGGCATTCGATCTCAAGAACTGGAAGTGCTATGTCGTCTTCGGCGAGAAGCTGAGGACGGCCGGTTGCACAAAGTATGTTTCGGAGTCGACATTGAAGAGGCTTGAGGTCGAGGCGATTTCCCTGAAGTGCCTAAATAAAGTTTTTAACGCAGAGTCGCAGAGTCGCAGAGTGCGCAGAGAGATGTGAACCACGGAATACACGGAATACACGGAAATTGAAGCAGGGGACTCATAATCCCTTGGTGACTGACTAAATGTACTACATAAATAAAATCGTCGGATTTCTGGTAAGCCCCATCGGTGGGGCGATTGCCGGAGGCATTATCGCAGTTGTCTACGCACGGCTGGGGCGGAAGCGGCTGGCCAAGTGGATCGGTGGGCTTACTGTCGCCTGGCTGTGGCTCTGGATGACGCCGATAATGACATGGGTTGTCGGCGTGCCGTTGGAGATGGAGTTTTTGGTGGATGGCAGGGTGCCGGCGGTGGAGTCTTTCCCTGAAGCGGACGTAATAGTGCTGTTGGGCGGTAGTATGGGGGTTGAGACGAACATAAGTTCATACGCAGAGATGTCGGCAAACGCGGATAGAGTCTGGCAGACGGCAAGATTGTTCAAGGCGGGGAAGGCTAGTAAGATTATCGCGACTGGTGACTATGCGAAGGACACAACGTTGCCGTTGCTGAAGGAGTTTGGTGTGGGAGAGGAGGCGGTGTCGTTTCTCGATGCAAGGACTACGGAGGAAGAGGCGAAGGGGATAAGAGAGATGTTGGGGAGAAGTGGAGGAGTGGAGGAGTTAGGAGTGGAGGAGTTTGGTGAGTCTGACTCACCCACTCACCCACCCAAAAACTCATCCACTGCAAGGCCGAAGGTCTTGCTCGTGACGAGCGCATGGCACATGAAGAGGGCGAGGTTGATGTTTGAGAAGTATGCGCCGGAGATCGAGGTTGTCTGCGCACCGGCGGATTTTGAGAATATGATTATGGCTGAGAAGATGCCTCTATTCAAGATGCTCCTTCCGGATCCGAATGTGTTTATGCTCAACTCTGTCGCATTTCATGAATGGGTCGGTTTGGTTGGGTATAAGGTTTTTAGGTGATTTGGATAAGGTGGTCTTCAGACAAGCGCGGCAGATTTGCCGCGCTTTTTATTTGTAGTGGCGAATCTTGATCGGGAAGGGCCTGCCATCGGTGGCAAGGAACTGAAGGGGCCGTTGGGATGGGTTGAGGTGGCGACAGGATCGTCGCGACGTGCGAGGCGGAGAAGGGGTGGATCGAGGCATATCTGGGGAAGAGGTGTCCGGTGGTTGAGGTGACGGATGTTAAGCGGTTCTTTGAGTTGGGGAGGGAATTCGGGGGCGATGGGAAGATAGATGCTTGGAGACGCGGCTTCCAGCCGCGTCAGGTGGGCGATCAGAACGCGAATTCAGAGGCGACCTTGACGCGGCTGGAAGCCGCGTCTCCAAATGATGGCGCAGATGGGGTGCAACATTTGACGCGGCGAGACGCCGCGTCTCCTTGTCGGGGTAGCGAGTCTTTTAGCAGGGATGCGCTGGGTGAGTTGAGGAATGCGGAGACGCTTGGTCGGTAGTTGTTAGTCGATAGTTGGTAGTCATTTGAGGGCCGTCCGGAAGGGCGGCCTTTGCTGCGTCACGAAGCCCCATTCGGTTTGTCCGAGCGGGGTTTCTTGCGCTGTAGCCACTTGCGTTATGGCTTGAGTATCTGTAGTTCCAGAATGGGAATCTGCCGATAGTGCTTGTCGTTTGACGTGCAAAGCGTTTGGGATTGGTCAATGGCTGTAGAGGCAATGAGGGCATCGCCCGAACGCATATCGTGCGAAAGTGTGTACTGCTCCACAAGCGACATGGCGAGGTTGCCGATTTCGGAGGATAGCGGAATCACCCTGATGTTGAAATCTTTGAGGAACCGTCTTGTTTGTGCAAGTTGCGTTTTGTTTTTTGCGCCCTGCATGAGTTCCATGTATGTCTGAACGGCAATGAAACGCTCGTTGCAATTCTCCAGCAGGCGCGCCGCCTTGACAGAGCCTCGCTGAATCCAGATGAAAATGTCGGTATCAAAGATCATTGTAGCGACTTCCCCTAAGTGCGTCGATGGTTTCGTTCACGCTGGATGTTTCGTTAGACGCAGAACCAAAGAAGGGATGGTCCACAACATGAGCAGGGCATTCGGATATGGTCTCCCTGTAAGGAGAGAGAATGGCGGCCTTCTTGCCGCGGTATGTTATGATTATCTCTATGCCGCGTGAGAGCGATTCGAAGAGATCGTGTGTCTTGTATCGCATGTCTAGTGTTGTTGCTGTCATTGCCGTCCTCCTTACTGTCTAGTTTGTAGTATACACTATTTTCGTGGATACCGCAATGGGGCGGGCGGCCTTTGCTGCATCAAGAAGCGCCGTAGTTGTTAGTCGGTAGTCGATAGTCGTGGGGAGCGGGAGTTTGGTAGCTGTGTAGGTCGCCGACTGCGCTTCGCACGGGAATGTAAACGAGGGTAACTTTGGCGGTTGCTTTCGCTATTGGGAGTCTCGGAGTTTGGGAGAACGCGTCTGAATTTCAAGACCTCCAATACTCCAAAACTCCAAGTAGCGAAAGCAATGGCTCGGAATTATAGTTAAGTTATAGGCAAGAGGTGGTGATTGTGTGTATGCCGATATTAGGTTTGAGAAGCGGCGAGACGCACCCCGCATTGAGCCGCCTTCGGCGCTCGCTTCGCTCGGGGGATATGCTTCCCTCAGTCAGAGTGGCGATTCGCCCAGTCGGAGTGGCGAGTCTCCCAGTCGGGAAGGGGTCTCGCTCCGTGAGGGGAGACTTTGATGGTTGCTTTCGCTATTGGGAGTCTCGGAGTTTGGGAGATAATCTCAAAAATACGATTCTCCAGAACTCCAAAACTCCCAGCAGCGAAAGCAATAGTCGTTGGTCGATAGTCGTTAGTCGTTGGTCAATAGTAGTGGGTGAGGGAGTTTGGTAGCCGTGTAGGTTGTGTAGTGCGCGGCTTGACGCAGACGAGCAGTAGGCGGTTGACAGCGGTGAACAAGGTTTTGTATAATTATGCGCGTGGAGAATAATTCCGCTCAGGAATAATCCTTAAAGGGCACAATGTCATGGATTTTATAGATAGAGAAGAGGAGCAAAAGCGGTTTCGACGCTTCTTGAATCTTCGGGAAGGCGCCTTGGCCTGTGTCTACGGAAGGCGCCGCATCGGCAAGAGCCGTTTGATCGAAGAGGTAGTATCCGGGCGCAAGGACGTAGTTGTATTCGTCGCCGAAAGAAGCGAAGCCGCGCTGCAGCGTTCAAGGTTGGCAGCGGATATTTCGTCGCTGATTCCCGGGTTCGCTGATGTGGCGTACGATAATTGGAGTGTGATGTTCAATCGTTGGCAAAAGGATGCTCCGAAGGGAAGCATTCTGGTCATCGACGAGTTGCCGTATCTGGTTGAACGATCGCCGGAATTGCCCAGCGTTCTTCAGCGGATTGCCGATGGGTTGAGGCCAACCGGCAAGAAGATGATCTTGTGCGGGTCGTCCCAGCGCATGATGCAGGGCCTTGTGCTGAACGAGAATGAACCGCTCTACGGACGCGCGCGGGAAATCGTCAAGTTGGAGTCGATTCATTTTCGGTGGATGAAAAATGCATTCCCCAGCCTATCCGCATGGGAGAGGTTCTGCCTTTACGCAATCTTGGGTGGTGTCCCGCGCTATTGGGAGACTTTCCAAGGCGAGGATGACATGTGGTCCGCGCTTCGCGAACAAGTGTTTTCCCCGCAAGGTCTTTTTCACGATGAACCGAACCATGTTCTGCAGGACGACTTGCAGGATTCCGTCCAGGCGACAAGCGTGCTTTCTCTTGTCGGACGCGGCGTGGAGCGTTTGGTCGAGATCGCTGGACGTCTTCAGGTGCCGGTGACGGCACTTGGCCGCCCCATCAAGCGACTGATGGAGCTTGGCTTAGTAACCCGCGAGATCCCGTTTGGGAGCGACGCGAAGTCAAACAAGAAAACACTTTACCGCATATCGGATCCATTCTTGCGGTTTTGGTATTCCTTTGTCTTGCCGAACTACTCCGACGCGAACTTTCTATCGGACAAAGCGGAGATCAAGGCGTTGCAGCCGGCCTTCCGCGTGTACCTAGGACAGGCATGGGAGCGCCTGGTCCGCGATGAGATTCAGCGCAGGCCGCTGCCGGGATTGGATATGCGCCTCAGGAACGCGGCGCGTTGGTGGGGTTCTGGGCTCGACAGAAAGGCGATGGAGATTGACATCGTCGCGGAGTCGCTGGACGGGGAGACCTTGCTTGTGGGCGAAGCGAAACTGGCGTTGCCCAAGAGAGAGGCAGTGCGCGTCCTTCGCGATCTTGAGACAAAAGCGAGGCAACTCCCGTTTGCGAGCAAGTACAAGCGCATAGTCTCTCGCCTTTTCGTTGCACAGGATCCGCCGCCGGCGGCCGTTTCCGTTGACTGGTGCGAGGCATTGGTGTAAGAGTGTCAAAAAGGTGAGTTGCGCTACACACGGGAATGTAAACGAGGGTAACTTTGATTGTTGCTTTCGCTATTGGGAGTCTCGGAGTTTGGGAGAAAATCTCAAAAATGCGATTCTCCAGAACTCCAAAACTCCCAGCAGCGAAAGCAATAGAGGCGCTAGTGCGCAGAGAGATATGAAACATGGAATACACTGAGCACACGGAAAATATTTGGCTCTTCGGAGTATTTAATGGAAGAGTATGAGTAAAAACTCCGATGGTTATGGTTCTCGCTAACGCTTCACTGCTTCGCGCTTTTCAACCACAATCAGGTGTCGCCGTTTTGTAGTGATTAGAGCGGCCTTCGGCCGATTTATGCGACGCAGTCGCATCCCCAAATACTTCTATCGACATATGCAAAGTCGTTGAGTGGCGCGAAGCTGCGGAGCGGTAGCGGGAGCCCCAACGCTCGGAGTTTC
>JAEEGF010244163.1_pt1 | contig 11955 bp, 8 predicted proteins | sample 9134171 | NCBI WGS metagenome assembly JAEEGF01 (sample SAMN16246542, study PRJNA631951) | gut metagenome | biome: gut microbiome; feature: rumen; material: AP-attached | host: Bos | place: Iran: Karaj | collected 2018-10 | reverse complement strand
TCATGGGGCATAGCCAGCTTCTTGCCATTCACATACACCTCCTGGTTGATAATCTGCAAATCCTCTCCCGGCAGACCGATACAGCGTTTGATAAAGTTCTCGCGCTTGTCCACCGGACGCACACGGATATGGTTCTCCACCATGTTGTTGCCCACTGGGAGCGACTTCGCGTTCAGCACATTCTCGCGTCCCATCTCCCTCACCAGGTCGTGGTAGCTCTTGTTGCTCTGCCAGGCCGTGCACATCGTGTCGCCGTCGGGGTAGTTGAACACCACTGCGTCAAACCTCTCCACCTTGCCCAAGCCCTTGTAGCGGTGATAGGGCAGCTTGATCCATTTCAAGTACGACTCCATCTGACCGCCGCTGAAAGGCATGGTGTTGTGCACCAGCGGCACACTCAGCGGCGTCATGGCCGACCGGGCGCCATAGGCCATCTTCGACACCATCAGGTAGTCGCCCGTCATCAGCGACCTCTCCATCGAGCTCGAAGGGATATGGTAGAACTCCAAAATCATGCCGCGGATAATAATCGCTGCAACCAGTGCAAACACGATGGCGTCCAGCCAGTCGCGAGCCTCGCTCACCTTGTGCTTCTCCTCCTGCGTCGGGTCATGATACACATAGCCGTTCAGCCCAACATAAGGCAGGTAAATCCACGGGAAGATAACCGCCAGCGTCTGTTCCCAGAAACTGTAGCGGTGAAACACCTTCGCCGTCTCCACCACCAGCAGCAGAAACACAAACACATTAATGGCAGGGAGCAAGAAATAGACATACCACTTCCAGTCCTTGCCGCAAATCTTAATCCACACCACAATGTTGTAAACCGGAATAAGGGCTTTCCACGGCTTCTCGCCCGCCTTCTTAAACACAAACCAAAGGCCTACAATACAGCCCACAAAGTAAAGGATCAATAGCAGTTCGTATATCATGTCAGTTTAATATATTTTTTTATTGTTATATTGCTTGATTGTCTGATTGTTTGAGTAATTTGACTGCGCCAGCCACTCAAGCATTAACTCAATCAAGCATTCAAGCATTATAAAAATACATCTCCATAACGACTTTTTAAGTTAATTATTGCACAGCAAAACATTTTTTCTTTTCCTGTAAACCAAAAAAAAAGGGCCGCCCCTGCACTGTAGCGACCCTTTTCAATTACTATTCCTATAAGGAGAATCTCATGAATGCACCTTTTTTAGGTAATCCTCAAAGCTGTCACATACCGTGACATTTCCGTCACGATAGTCTGCCATGGCCTGCATCGTCTCATCGTAGCCCTTCTTCTCCTTTGCCCCAAGCATGAGCAATACCCCTATCAATTGCTTGATAGCGCTGTTCCGTCCGTCATATTCAAGTGTAATCGTTGCCATAATATATTTTAATTTGCAAAAATACTAATTATTTTTTAACTGACAAAATTAATCTAATAAAACAGGAATCGTTACGGCACATCCCTCACGAATTTAGAGGTAAGAACTACTAAGAGCCAGGAACTGTGGCATACTATCCTGATTCTTATCTCTTACCTCTTTCTTTGCTTTCTTGCCGCTTCGCGCGGAAGTTACTTTTTATTCTTTGAGATATTACGCCGTCTTTCGCAAACTTTCCTCATCGTTCCGATATTGTTGCATATTTGTCTCCAGCGTTCCTCTATGCGCCTTCCGGGCTCGATGTTGCGTCGTTCTTTATTTTATTGTTTTCCGATATGTTTCCATCATTTTTCCCTTTCTGAAACGGAAACAAAAGGGAAAACGATCGAATAACGAGCGAATAAATGACGACGCTTGAGTGATTGCTTGACGGCTTGAATGTGTTAATGCTTGGGTGGCTGTCGCAATCAAATTACTCAAGCAATCAAGCATTCAGGCAATCAAGCAATCAACGATTGATTATACTACGACGGCGGGTCAGCGGGGCTGCTGCATGGCGGCGAGGAGCTTTTTCTGCTCGTGCTGCCAGTTGAGCTCGTCGGCTGCACGGGCAAAACGGCGACGGTACTCCTGCTCCGGCATGTCGCGCCAATGGCGCAGGGCAGCACGGACGGCTTCGGCCAGACGGGCGAGGTATTGCCGATAGGCTTCGCCTTCCTTGTCGGCGGGCAGGGGCTCGACGAGGGTGCCGGTGCCGTACTCTTCTATGACACGGCGTATCTCGGGGAAGTCGGTGGCCAGGACGGGGACTCCGGCCTGGGCGAAGTCGGCTATGCGGTTGGGCAAGGAGTAGCGGTAGTTGAGCCCAAGGTCTTCGAGCAGGCAGAGCCCCAGGGAGGCCTGTGCGGTGAGGGCGCGCAGCCGGTCGGGCTGCACACGGCCGAGGAATTCCACCCGGTCGTGCCACGGCTGGGCGGCGGCATAGGCCTTCATCTGCTCCAGCAGGTCGCCGTCGCCCGCCACCACAAGGCGGCAGTCGGGCAGCAGGGGCAGCACGTCAATCATCTCGCGGATGCCGCGCCCGATGTTGACCGCACCCTGATACAATAATTGAGAATTGAGAATTGAGAATTGAGACGGCATGTCACCTGTGGCGTTATTATCCTGGTGCGGCATCCCATTCTCCATTCTCCATTCTCCATTCTCCATTCTTTCAGGGACGTTGCGGACTACTGTCATGTCGATGCCGTAGCGGCGGCGGTATTCGTCGGCCACGCTCTGGCTGACGGTGAAGGCTTGGGTGACGTGCGGCAACGCCTTGCGTTCTATCCATTTCCACACGTTCTGCACGCGTGGGCGACCCTGCAGCTCTGGCACATCGGGGAAGAGTTCGTGAGCATCGTAGTAGAGAGTTTTGCAGCGCAGGCGCGCGGCCAGACAGCAGGCGGCCAGGGTGTCGGTATCGTTGGAGAAAACAGCGTCGGCACGGCCGAAGAGCAGCAGCAGAAACAAGCGGATGTTGTATTCGGCATAGAACGCAGCCGAGCGGCGGAAGAGGAGCCTCATGCGACGCACAGCATATCCGCGCGGGGCAAGCTCGGGGCTGTGGGGCAACCGGCGCCCCACGAGGGTGACCCGCCAGCCGTCGGCAGAGAGGGCGCGGCAGGTGCGGTCGACGCGCTGGTCGGTGACCAAGTCGTTGGTGACGGCGACGATGATATGGGGGCTGGTGTTTGTCATGAGAATTGAAAATTGAAAGGTGAAGAATGTGTTAACGTGTTAATGCGTTATTGTGTTAGTCGATTAACGAATTAACGAATTCAATTTGTGTGAGTCCTTAACTAACGAATTAACGAATTAACACATTAACGAATTCATTTTTTCATTTTTTTCTTTTTTTAAAAGTAACGCAAGAAAGAAAATTTTCGTACTTTTGCAGGCCGAAAATGGAAACTTTTTTTGTCGACGTCATATTGCCACTTCACATCCACGACACCTATACCTACCGTGTGCCGCAGGAGTATAACGATGCCATCCGCGTGGGGCAGCGCGTAGTGGTGCAGTTCGGCCCCAAGCGGCTGTACAGCGCCGTGGTGAGGCGTGTGCACCAAGAGGTGCCGCACTATACGGTAAAATATGTGCTGTCGATTCTCGACATCGACCCCATTGTGGACGAGAACCAGCTGCGGTTCTGGGAATGGATTGCCGCTTACTACATGTGCTACGTGGGCGATGTCATGTCCATTGCGCTGCCCACCGCCTTCCGGCTGGCCAGCGAGTCGGCGGTCTCCATCCATCCCGATTTCTCAGGAGAGCTGACAGACCTTACCGACAACGAGATGCGGATAGTGATGCTCCTGACGGAACATCCCGTGATGACTGTGGACGACATCAGCCGGGCCATCGGCCTGCAGAAGATGATGCCACTGCTGAACACGATGATTGAACGCCGCATCATCGTCATGGAGGAGGAGCTGCACCAGCGGTTCGTGCCCCGCACGGCTTCGTATATCTCCCTCAGCCCCGAATACAAGGAGGAGGGACGGCTGAAGGAGCTGTTCGACACGCTGGAGCAGAAACGCAGCACACAGAAGCAGGTGGATGTGCTGTTGAAGTATATGCAGATGAGCCAGATGGGTGCACTGCCCGTGGCCAAACGCATGCTGCTGGACACTACTGACGGCAAGGTCATTTCGGACTCGGCTTTGAAGACCTTGATCAAGCACGGGGTGCTGCAGCAGGAAGAGCAGGTGGAGTCGCGGCTGCAGCAGTATGAGAGCACCACCGAGGCCGCCACCATCCAGCTTAACAACGAGCAGCAGGCAGCCTACGACTACCTGTGCCGCTGCGACAAGGCGGTGTCGCTGCTGCACGGGGTCACCTCGTCGGGCAAGACGGAGGTGTATATCAAACTGATAGACGATGCCATACGCAAGGGCGACCAGGTGCTGTTCCTGCTGCCCGAGATAGCCCTTACAGCACAGATTATCAATCGGCTGCACCGCTATTTCGGCGACCGTGTGGGGGTGTACCACTCCCGCTTCAGCGCGTCGCAGCGTGCCGAGGTGTGGAACCGCACGATGACCGACGACCCCAACCAGCGGTACCAGGTGCTGCTGGGGGCGCGCAGCGCATTGTTCCTCCCCTTCCGGCGGCTGGGACTGGTCATCGTGGATGAGGAGCACGACAGCAGCTACAAGCAGTACGACCCCGCGCCACGCTACCACGGGCGCGACGCCGCCATCTACCTGGCACGCCTGTGGCATGCACGCACCGTGCTGGGCTCGGCCACTCCCTCGATAGAGAGTTACTTCAACGCCCAGCAGGGCAAATACGGTTTCTGCGAGATGAAACGGCGCTACGGCGGCCTGCTGATGCCCGAGGTGCTGTGTGCCGACATGAAGGAGGAGACCGCGCGGCTGCGTCGCGACCGGGGCGACCGCACGGCACAGGTGACCACCCATTTCTCGCAGTTCCTTTTGGAAAACATCAAGGAGGCCCTCGACAACCACGAGCAGGTCATCCTTTTCCAGAACCGCAGGGGCTTCTCGCTGCGCATTGAGTGCGACGACTGCCACTGGACACCCCACTGCCAGCACTGCGATGTGTCGCTGGTGTATCACAAGGCCACCAACGGCCTGCGGTGCCACTACTGCGGCTACAGCATCCCCCTGCCGACGGAATGCCCCGCCTGCCACGGCCACCACCTGACCATGAAGGGCTTCGGCACCGAGCGCATCGAGGACGACCTGAGCATCCTCTTCCCCAATGCCAAGGTGGCACGCATGGACCTGGACAGCACGCTGCAGAAGAACCGGTATCTCGAAATCATCAACGACTTCCAGGACCGCCGCATCGACATCCTTGTCGGCACGCAGATGGTTACCAAGGGGCTGGACTTCGACCATGTGAGTGTGGTGGGCATCGTGAGTGCAGACAACCTCATCAACTTCCCCGACTTCCGCGCCTTTGAGCGGGCGTTCCAGCAGATGACCCAAGTGAGCGGGCGCGCCGGACGGCACGGCCATCAGGGGAAGGTCATCATACAGACTTTCAACCCCTACCACCAGGCCATCCGCAATGTGATTGACAACGACTACAAGTCGATGTACGAAAGCCAGATTACCGAGCGGCGCGTGTTCCGCTACCCGCCGTACTACAGGCTGATATATATCACGTTGAAGCACCGCGACAACGACCTGCTGAACGAGGCCGCCAACCGCTATGCCGACGAGCTGAAACAGGTGTTCGGCACCCGCGTGGTGGGGCCGGAATATCCCAGTGTCACCCGCGTGAGAGGGCTTTACATAAAGAATATCATGATGCGCTTTGAACGCTCAGAGGCCATCGCCCAGGCCAAGAGCATCATCATGGAGATAGGCGACAAGATAAAGGGCGACAAGTCGCTGTCGCCTCTTCAGATACATTTCGACGTGGACCCGCAATAGAAATAAGAGTTAAGAGTTAAGAATTAAGAACTAAGTGGCAAGAATTCATAGCTCTTACTTCTTACCTCTTATTTCTTCATTTGTCGCAGTTGCCAGAAGGCCACGGCGGCGGCAGCGGCCACATTGAGCGAATCAACACCGCGCTGCATGGGGATAATGGCCTTGTAGTCGCAGGAGTCGATGGTGCGGCTGTCCAGCCCGTCACCCTCGGTGCCCATGACGATGACCAGCCGCTCTTCGGCCATCAGGCTGGGCGTGTCAATCGGTATGGCGTCGGGCGTGAGGGCCATGGCCACGGTCTTGAAGCCCAAGGCGTGCAGCTGCTCCGTGCCCGGCACAGGCCAGGCGGGGAAATAGGTCCAGGGAATCTGGAACACGGTGCCCATGCTCACCCTTACGCTGCGACGGTTCAGGGGGTCGCAGCAGGTGGGTGTGAAGAGTATCCCTTCGATGCCCAAGGCTGCGGCAGCACGGAGAATGGCGCCCGTGTTGGTGCTGTTGACCACGTTATCGACAAGCACGATGCGGCGTTTGCCACTGCATATCCGCTCCACCGTGGGCAGCACAGGGCGGCGCATGGCGCACAGCACACCGCGCGTGAGTTCGTAGCCGGTGAGCGAGGCCAGCAGGTCGCGGCTGCCGGTATAGACCGGCAAAGAAGCAAGGCGGGCGACGATGTCCGCCGCCTGCCCTGCGATATGCTTCTCTTCGGTAAGGAGCGACACAGGCTCATAGCCTGCATCGAGAGCCACCCGTATCACCTTGGGGCTTTCGGCAATGAAAATGCCCTGTTCGGGTTCGAGCCTGTTGCGCAGCTGCGCCTCGGTGAGCCGGGCGTAGGGCTGCAGCCCCGGATGGGAAAGGTCGGTGACGGGAATGACCATGTCTGAAGGGGGAATTGAAAATTGAAAAGTGAAAGGTTTTATGGTTTTAAGGTTTTAGTGTATCAAATCCTTTAACCTTTAAACCTTTGAACCCTTAAACCCTTTGAACCCTTAAACCCTCAAACCGGCAAGCCGTTTCTTCAAGGCTTGGACGAGGTTGTGGATATCCTCCTCGGTAGTGTCGAAGGAGCACATCCAGCGCACCACATCGGTGGCCTCGTCCCATAGGTAGAAGAAATAGTCGTCGAGCAGGGCGTTCCACACCTTGTTGGGCAGCTGCACGAAGACGCTGTTGGCCTGGACGGGATAGACCACTTTGGCCTCGGGCACTTCGCGCAGCGACTGGCAGAGCAGCTGAGCCATGCGGTTGCTGTGCTCGGCATTGCGGCGCCACACCCCGGTGGAGAGATAAGCCTCGAACTGGGCAGCCATGAAGCGCATCTTGCTGCTAAGCTGCCCCATCTGCTTGCGGCGGTATTTGAGGTCGGCATCCAGCACTGGATTGAGAATAACGGCGCTCTCCCCTATCATCATGCCGTTCTTGGTGCCACCGAAAGAGAGGCAGTCCACCCCGCAGTCGGTGGTCATCTGGCGGAACGTGCAGCCCAATGCCACGGCGGCATTGGCCAGGCGTGCACCGTCCATGTGGAGATACATGTCGTGGCTGTGTGCCAGGTCGGCCAGGGCGCGGATTTCATCCAGCGAGTAGAGGGTGCCGAGTTCCGTGGGCTGCGTGATGCTGATGGCTCGGGGTTGCGAGTGATGCTCGAATCCGAAGCCGTGGAGCTGGGTCTTGACCAGTTCGGGCGTGAGTTTGCCGTCGGGGGTCGGCACCGTGAGTAGGCGGCAGCCCACAATGCGCTGCGGCGCGCCGCACTCGTCAACGTTGATGTGTGCCGTCTCGGCACAGACCACTGCGTGGTGCGAGCGGCACATGGCGTCGATGTTCAACACATTGGCACCGGTGCCGTTGAATACAAAATAGACACCTGCTTGCGTGCCGAACTCCTGCCGGAGGAGCTGCACGGCACGCTCGCAGTACTCGTCGTCGCCGTAGGCCAGCGCATGATCGACATTGGCAGAGGCTATCGCCTCCATGATTTCAGGGCTGATGCCCGAATGGTTGTCACTACCGAATCCTCGTTTCATTTGAGGTAAGAACTAAAAATTAAGAACTAAGTGATTGCTTGATTGTCTGATTGCTTGATTTTTTGAGTATTTTGACCGCGTCAGCCACTCAAGCATTTACACAATCATACAATCAAGCAATCAAAAATCATTTGTCCATTGTCAGCAGGAACTCCTCGTTGCTGCGGGTGTTGGCCATGTTCTTCTGGAGGAACTCCATGGCCTCGATAGGCGTCATGTCGGTGAGCTGGTTGCGCAGCACCAGGGTACGGCTGAGCAGGTTCTTCTGCACCAGCAGGTCGTCACGGCGGGTGCTGGAAGCCACCAGGTCGATGGCGGGATAGAGGCGCTTGTTGGCCATCTTGCGGTCGAGCTGCAGCTCCATGTTGCCCGTGCCCTTGAACTCCTCGAAGATGACATCGTCCATCTTGCTGCCCGTCTCGGTGAGGGCTGTGGCGATAATGGTCAGCGAGCCACCGTTCTCAATGTTTCGGGCGGCGCCGAAGAAACGTTTGGGTTTCTGCAGGGCGTTGGCCTCCACACCGCCTGAGAGCACCTTGCCCGAAGCGGGCTGCACGGTGTTGTAGGCGCGTGCCAGACGGGTGATGGAGTCGAGCACAATCACCACATCGTGGCCGCATTCGGTCATGCGTTTGGCCTTCTCCAGCACAATGTTGGCAATGCGCACATGGCGGTCGGCAGGCTCGTCGAACGTGGAGGCAATCACCTCGGCGTTGACACTGCGCTGCATATCGGTCACCTCCTCGGGGCGCTCGTCGATGAGCAGCACCATCAGGTACACCTCGGGATGGTTATAGGCAATGGCGTTGGCCACCTCCTTGAGGAGGGTTGTCTTACCCGTCTTGGGCTGGGCGACGATAAGGCCGCGCTGCCCCTTTCCGATGGGGGTGAACATATCGATGATGCGTGTGGAGAGGGTCTGCTGCGGGTGTCCCGTCAGCTTGAACTTCTCCTCGGGGAAAAGCGGTGTCAGCGACTCGAAAGGCACACGGTCGCGTATGCGCTCGGGCGGAAGGCCGTTGATTTCTGTTATCTTCACCATAACGAAGTACTTGTCGTTCTCCTTGGGCGGACGCACCATGCCGCGGACTGTGTCGCCCGACTTCAGGCCGAGGTTGTGGCACATCTGCGAATTGACAAACACATCGTCGGGCGAAGCCAGATAGTTATAGTCCGACGAGCGGAGGAAACCGAATCCGTCGGGAGCCAGTTCCAGCACACCCTCAGCCTCGACCACGCCTTCGGTGTCGAAGGGATACACCTTGACCGGCTTGGGCGCCTGCGTGGTGTTGATGCCGATTTGGGCAAGGAATTCGTCGCTATAAGGCTCGTTGAAGTTGCGGTGGTGGCGGTTGCCCTTGTTGCCGAAACGAAGGAACCTGTCGCGCTGGCCGTTGGGCAATACCGGCTGGACGGGAGCCACAGACGGCTGCACTGCGGAAGCAGAACCGTCAACAACCAACCTTCCACCATCCTCTTTCGCTGAAGCGGTGTTCGGCGCATTGTTCTCGGATTCGGTAGAAGTCTGCATTTCTTGCGACGACACAATCGGGCGTGTCGGACGGTGCAGACGGGTGCGGCGACCAGGGGCACTGTCTGGTTGAGAGCTGGGAGCGCTCTCTTGTTGAGAGTTGAGAGTTGAGAGTTGAGAGTTTTCGGTAGAACTTTCCACCTTCAACTTTCCACCTTCAACTTCTTCAAGCTGAGGGCTGGGAGTTGTGGGCTGAGAGTTCTTGGCAGAACTTTCCACATTCAACTTTCCATTATCCACTTTCCCGGCGGCAGGCTGGGCGGGTGCTGCAGCGGCATCGGGCTGCACCTTCTTGGGCCGGCCGCGTTTGCGTTTGGGAGGCTCTTCAGGTTGAGAGTTGAGAGTTGAGAGTTGAGAGTTTTCGGCAGAACTTTCCACTTTCAACTTTCCACTATCCACTTTTTCAAGCTGGGAGGTCTCGGCAGAACTTTCCACTTTCAACTTTCCACTTTCCACTTTGTCGCGTCTAAGCAGTCGTCCTGAAGGGGAAACCACATCGGGGATGTCGGGGATGGTCGGCACCTCCAAGTCGGCAATGCTCTTTAGTTGAGAGTTGAATGTTGAGAGCTGGGAGTTATCGGTAGAACTTTCCGCTTTCAACTTTCCGCTATCCGCTTTGTTGCGGTGCTTATGCAGCTCGGGGTTGTTCACCCGCGACTCGGCCAGCAGCGTGGGTTTGATGCGGGCACGCTTCGGGCGGGCTTCCGGCTCCTTGGCTTTCTGTTGTTCCTGTTCCTTGGTAATGGCCATGGGATTCTCCGACTGCAGCCCGATGATTTTATAAATCAAATCCTGTGCATCCAATCGGGTGGCGCGGGCAATGCCCAATTCCTTGGCAATATTGATGAGTTCAATGTGCGCCTTGGCCTCTAATTCTGCTTTACTGTACATAAAAATAGTTTGTGTACTACTGTGATTTTAGAAAAAATTCAATTTCGATAAAAAAAACGGAACATCCTGACATTTAACATCTCACGTTGAAAAACACCTCACTGTCGGACGTTTTTTGATGACACAAAAATAGAAAAAAAATTTCATATCGTAAAAAAAAAGTTGCAAAACAGACGAAAATGCGTACCTTTGCAGAAAATTTCAAGCAATACAATATATCACTTAAAACAATAAAACAATGAACATTCCTCAGAATTTGAAGTACACCCAGGACGACGAATGGGTACGCGTTGAAGGCGAATTTGCTTATGTTGGTATCACCGATTACGCCCAGCACGAGTTAGGCGACATCGTTTTTGTCGACGTTGACTGCGTGGGCGACACCATCGCAGCCGGCGAGGCCTTTGGAAGCATCGAGGCTGTCAAGACCGTGGCCGACCTTCTCATGCCCGTCGAAGGCGAAGTGGTTGAGTTCAACACCAACCTCGACGACGCCTCCTCCATCAACAACGACCCCTACGGCGAAGGCTGGATCATCAAGATCAAACCCGCCAACGTGGCCGACATCGACGCCCTGCTGGACAACATCGCCTACACCGCCAAAATCGGCGCCTAACCCAAAGGCGAAGACGAGAATGCCTGAATGCTTGAATGTGTAAATGCTTGCGTGATAAAATACTCAAACAATCAAACAATCAGACAATCAAGCAATCAATAATCACTCAAACAATCAAGCAATCAGACAATCAAGCAATCAAAAAAGACCGGCACAGCCCCCAAAAGGCATTGCCGGTCTTTCTTATTTACCCCCAGGTGTTAAACGACGTTAAAACCTGTAAGATTTCGCATCATTGCACGTCTTATGTGTGTAATACATCAAATTAAAATAATTATGAAACACCACACCATCAAGACCCTTGCGGCGGCACTGCTCCTCACTGGCATGGTTGCCGCTGTCGCGTGCCACAAAGAAGGCGACGCCACGAAAGCCACCGTGCAGAACATCAGCAACACCGGCTGCAGCTACCACACCGACAAACAAGCCCTGGAGGAGAAAGGCCTGTTTGACGACAACGACTCAGTCAGCTATTCCTACAGCCACGGCACACTCAGCATCACCCATCACAACCTCTTTGTCAACTGCTGCTTCGAGGAAGGCGGCATCGACGTCGACATCACCGTCAATGCCAACACCATTACCATCCGCGAATACGAGCACAACGGTCCCCTGTGCGACTGCATCTGCCGCACCGACAACTCCTTCCAGATAGCCCACCTGCCCCACGGCACCTACACCCTCGTCTTCCTCAGCTGGTACCCGGAGCCCTACAGCATCACCGTCACCATCTGACCTTGCCCGAAAAAAAAAAGAACGGCCTCACCTCGACCTGAAACACACCGAACATCGTGTAAACAAACAGAATAGCAACAATAGAAAAGCAGACAACATGCAGCCTGTCGGATAACGGGGAAAACCATCTATTTAATATTCAAAAAAAAAATAGTATTTTTGCAGTCTCAAACTGCATTAAACCTCCCGTCATGAAGACAAAAAAAATGGTATTGGTATTGCTGCTATTATGGCCATTGATGTGCATGGCGCAGGACGACGACCCGGGCAGTCGCCGCGGGGTGCAGTATGCCACTGCTGGTACAGATTTCTGGGTTTGTTTTCCCAG
>JAEEGF010096314.1_pt1 | contig 11955 bp, 8 predicted proteins | sample 9134171 | NCBI WGS metagenome assembly JAEEGF01 (sample SAMN16246542, study PRJNA631951) | gut metagenome | biome: gut microbiome; feature: rumen; material: AP-attached | host: Bos | place: Iran: Karaj | collected 2018-10 | reverse complement strand
ACGAGCCTACCGCTGCGCTCGATCCCATTGCTGAATATGAGATATACAGGCAGTTCAACACGCTTGTCGGCGGAAAATCCGCTTTCTATATCTCCCACCGCCTTTCAAGCTGCCAGTTCTGCGATAAGATCGCAGTATTCTCGGAAGGCCGCATCGCGGAATACGGAACACACGCAGAGCTTGAAAACATCCCGGGCGGCATCTATTCACAGATGTTTGAGGCCCAGGCAAAGTATTACAAAGACTGACATGTCATACAAAAACAGCTGCAGTGTCATTAAAGCACCGCAGCTGTTTTCTTTTGTCGGGGTGACAAGATTTGAACTTGCGACCTCCTGATCCCAAATCAGGCACTCTGCCAAGCTGAGCCACACCCCGTATATTCCTGCGCTTAAACACAAGCGCAGGTTGTATTTTACCTCTAAGGCATCACATTGTCAACAAGCATCACTTCTTGTCGTCTTTTTCGTCGTCAGTGTGCTTTAACACTCTGCTCTCCATGAAATACCAGATACCGCCGGTAAGGCATACCGAAGAATAAGCGCCTATAACGATGCCCGCCATTAGCGGAACCGCAAACTCTCTTATCGAATCAACGCCAAAGATGACAAGCGCGAGCACCATAATGAACGTGGTGAGCGAGGTGTTGATGCTTCTTGAGAGAGTCTCTGTGATGGAACGGTTCACGATATCGCTCAAGGAATCTTTCTTAAGTTTTTCGGCCATGTTTTCTCTGATACGGTCAAAGATGACAATGGTCGCATTGATGGAATAACCCACTATCGTCAGCATACATGCGATGAAGTTGTTTCCGACTGAAATACGTGCCACAGCATAGACAGTGAGCACTACGAGCACGTCATGGATGAGCGCGAGCACAGCGGACGATGCAAAGTTGAAGTTCTTGAAACGGATCCAGATATAGATCAGCATGCAAACGGTGGCGATGATGACCGCCTTTATCGCGTCCGCTCTCATTTCAGAGCTTACACGTCCGGAAATGTTTTCGATCGTGATCATGGAATCGTCCACGCCGTAATTTTCGGAAAGCTTGTTTGTGAGAGTCGCTCTCTCATCCTGTGTGAGCTCCATGGTCCTGATGATATAAGTGTTCTCGCCTGTTACCTTTACTATCTCGCCGTTCTTTCCGATCGAATCGTTCACGAGCTTCTCAAGCTCCACGTTAAGAGGCTCGCTGTACTGCTCGGGGAAAGTAACCGAGTAGGATGTACCGCCCGAAAAATCAAGGCCGTAATTAAGCGTTTTTCCGCCTGTTACGGAGTGAACGATCATTGCAACTACGCCCGCAAGGATAAGGACGCCGGAAATGATGACGGCCTTGGGAGCGAACTTCATGAAATCAATGGTCTTTCTGGGCTTCTGGATACCGAACATGCCCTCTTTGTCAAAGCCCGCATCATAAAGCGCGTAAAGGATGAAACGTGTCACGGTGAGTGCTGTGAACATGGATAAAACGATACCGATGGCAAGTGTTGTTGCAAAGCCCTTGATGCCGCCCGAACCGATCATATAGAGCACCGCTGCCGCGATGAGTGTTGTAACGTTACCGTCGATGATAGCGGAAAGTGCCTTGTGGAAGCCGTTCTTCACGGAGCTTCTCACTGTCATGCCCTTTGCGATCTCTTCTCTTATACGCTGGAAGATGATGACGTTCGCGTCGACCGCCATACCTACGGAAAGGATGATACCGGCAACGCCCTGAAGGGTAAGGGTCACGTTGAAAAGATTGAGGAACATCACCATGAGTCCCGCATAGATGGTGAGCGCAAGAGAAGCTGCAACACCGGGAACTCTGTAGTAGATGCACATGAACAGGAGAAGGATGATGAAACCTATCCCCGCAGCATAGAGAGAGGTCTTTAAGGCCTCAGCGCCGAGCTGTGCTCCCACTACATTTGAACGCATCTCTTCAAGTTCTATGGGAAGTGAACCGATGCGGATCGTGGAAGCAAGGATATCAGCCTCTTCGAAAGTCCTCTGGCCGGTGATGATGGCCTGTCCCGCAGTGATAGCCTGATTTACGCGGGGCGCGCAGATGACTTCGTTATCGTAGATGATGGCGATCTGCCTTCCTACATAGGCTGCAGTCGCTTTTGCAAACTTTTCCGAGCCTTCCTGGTTGAACACAAGCTCTACGACATTCTCTATGGGGCTTGTGCTGGAAGTCCTTTCCTTTGCGGCCTGGGCGTTTGCAACGTCGGAGCCTGTAAGGACAACGTCGCCCGCTGCCTCGATCTCTGCAATGGACTTTGTGAGCTCGTATTTGTTCTCGCCGACAAGCCTTATATTGTCATTTCCGTAGATGAAATACAATGCGCCGGGATTTCCGAGTTCCTCAAGTATCGCCTCGGCGTCGCTGACGCCCGGGATCTCTACGGTCACACGGTTTGTGCCTTCAAGATAAACGGCGGATTCTGTGGAATAGATGTCCGCACGGAGCTGGAGCTTGTACTGGACGTCGCTCATCTCTTCCGCGGTGGGATCGTCCTTTACGGTCTGGTAAGTGATGCTGACACCGCCGGCAAGGTCAAGTCCCTGCTTTACTGCGGACGCGGAGAGCTTTTTATCGCTTCCGAAGCCCCTGACCGCACTGAATACAAGGAATGCGATCACAAGGATCACAGCCGACAGTTTTAAGATACCTTTTGTTTTTGACTTCATGATAATGCCACTTTCTATGGATATTGATATTTATTTAGAGGAGGAAGGCATGGGATAATCTTTTCCAAGCTTCTCCATCTTTTCTTTTTTTGCGACCACGCCGCTCTTCAGTTCTTCCTTGTAGGCCTCAAGCTTCTTTAAGAGCTTGTCGTCGGATGTCGCGAGGATCTTTGCGGCCAAAATGCCCGCATTTGCTCCGCCGTCTATCGCAACGGTGGCTACCGGGATGCCCGATGGCATCTGAACGATCGAATAAAGAGAGTCAACGCCCGAGAGCGCTGCTGACTTTATGGGAACTCCTATCACGGGAAGCGGGAAAATGGCTGCGCACATTCCGGGAAGATGTGCTGCGCCGCCCGCGCCTGCAATGATGACCTTGAAACCTTTTTCCTTTGCTGATGAAGCATAGTCAAAGAAAATGTCGGGCATTCTGTGGGCCGAGATGACGGTCATTTCATATTCGATCCCGAATTTTTCAAGGATGTCCGCTGCTTTTTTCATTATCGGAAAATCCGAATCGGATCCCATAACGATGCCCACCTTGGGCTGAGTCTTTTTTGTATTTGCCATATTTTCCTCACTTTTCCAAAGCTTCGTTCAGCTTTTCGGTGCCTTTTACAACAAATCGTCCGTTCTTTATGATGGGAACCGTGCTTCCGTCCGCTCTTACGGATGCTATCTCGCCTATCTCGTCATAGGGGATCGTGATATCCGTATGGCATCCGAAATATGCCTTTTCCGGGTCGCTGTTCCTTTTTGCGGAGCACTCATTCTCACGTGCCACGATCTCTTTTCCGTCCGGATTGTAGACCTTGTGGTCCTCTGCCTGAGAATAGCAGGTGTCGCCGATGGCAAAGTGCGGTCCCGTTTTCTCAGCGATGAGAATGGGAAGCTTTGCCTGGATGCCGTATTTCTGTGCCATCGCAAAGGCAACGGTGTTCGTTCCGATGGCAAATTCGCCGAGCGGGAGCGACTCATGGTTAAAGAGCAGGCGTTCCTTCAGGAGGTCCTGATTTTCCTTTTCGGTCTTGAAGTTGTTTACGGAAAGCTCTGTAGTCATGCCGTCCTTGAAACGCACCTTAAGATCCTTGTATTCCAGGCCGTTCAGGAATACTTTTGAGACATGAAGAAGGCCGTTCGTGCCTTTGAGCACCGGTGACGTGAACACTTCTCCGACCGGGATGTTGACATCCGCGGTGCAGTTTTCAAAGATCGTTTCTCTCTTCGGGTCCTTGAGTTTCCACAGTTCAACGGTGATATCGGTCTCATTGCCGTTCGTGCCCTTGATGTGGACTCTTTCTCCTTTGTCGAGGATGTCTATGATGCACTGCTGCATCTTTATGTATTCAGCGTTGTCAAGGTTGTTGATCTTTATCGTATCCTCAAAGACCGCTTTGAAATCTTTTCCGATGGAAGGAAGCGGATATGCGATGATCGTAAAACTTGTCTCGCTTTCCGGCATGTATCTGTCCATCATGATCATATATCTATTGTCAAAGCGGTTTTCGATCTCCTTTTGTTTGGCGGTGAGCTTAAAGCAATCCTTTTTGTTCACGGGCACAAAATCGGGAGTTCCGAAGCTTTCGACGACCGCGGGGCCGTTGTGCAGCGCAAGAAGTTTTTTAAGACGCTCCGCCGTATTCTGCTCAGCTTCGAAGGTCTTTTCCGCGTACAGCTTGTCATAATAAAACGCATAGTCGTTTCTGTGGTCATAGTAAAACTGAGGATTGACCGCAGTACCCGCCACACCGCCGGCACGTCCGGAACGGCTTGCAAAAGACGCTCTGAAGGCCACGCATTTTACACCCATCTCCTCAAACCGCTTCACAGCATAGTACATGATGGCTTCAAATCCTATGGGATAGTAGACCGTCACGATACCGTCTTTCTTGAAATTTGAATTTGTGGTCTTAAAGCCCCTGATATAGCCGTCCACATATGTGTCCGCGCACTGTTTCAGTACTTTTTCACTGAGTGAAGAAACGAAGCCTGCCGTCTCAAGATCGATATCCGTGATGTATTCTCCGTAGGCATAAAGGTACTTAAGATCCTTGTGCCTGGTCCTCACGATATCGCTGATGCATGTGCGTTCGGGGTCAAAACGGTTCTTAAAATGTCTTTCGACAGAAAATGAAACATTGTCCGTCATGAACGAACGGAATGCGGTCTTTGCTTCCTTAAAGGCATCATCCGCCTTGGACAGGTCTCCCGCGATCACGCCCTCATACAGGCAGTAAACTTCAACAACGCTCTCCATCTCCATCACAAAGCTTTCCAGATCCAGCTCGGCTGCATAGAAGCCCGCAGTGTAAGACCTTGCAAAAAGCATCGTGATAAGCTTTCCGAGCTTTGACCCGAGCGTCTTTACCGCATATTCCGGGTTTTCGTACGCGTTCCCGTAATTTTCGGGTTTGACGTTGCAGTAAAGCTCATCGTAAAAAGCCTTGAGCTCTTCAAACGTCTTTTTCTCATATCCGCTCTTCATAAGGTCATAGAGTTTCATGAGCTTTGTGTATCTTTCGGCAAGTGCCGCAAAAGCCTGCTTTGCCTTGTTTTCTTTGATGTCCTTCGCTCTTTTTTCCTTGGCGATTTCTTTTAATCTTCCCGCGCAGAGCGAATATCTTTCTTTTACGATATCCATTCAAATAACCTCTCTACTCAAAACAGCCCATACAAAAACAGGTACAAAAGCCAGATCAGCATCAGCAGGTTCGCCCCGGTGCCGATGTAGGCAAAGAGATAGTTTACTTCGCGCTCTCTGAAGCCCGATATCCCGAGCGTGGTGCCGAGCAGGCAAGAAAACGCGGAGACGATGCCGAGTATACCGACCCGTTCATCTCCGTTTCCCTGCGCCCTTGAGCTCATCACTCCTGCGATGACAAAGAGCACTATCGCGGCAATGCAAAAGCATACCGACGCTATTCCGTTAACGGAAGGACGCTTTGCCTTAAAATCGGGGCCCGCGCCTTCCTCTCTTCTCTTAATGGTTCCAAGTCCCATAACGGTGATCACTTGTTCTTCAGTTTCCGAATTTGTTGACTACGATGCATGCCGACTTGTATTGTTCGTTGTACCTTTTGCCAAAGGTCTTCATGTCATATTCCACAAGGCCTTTGAGCGGGTCGGCACAGATTATCGTTCCCTTGGTCTTGTTGTATCCGCAGACCACGACAGCATGCTCATAATTTCTCCAGATGATCTTCTGGTCGTTCACTTCCCATGAATCACCGTAGGTGGTGGCGACAAGGTTTGTGGTGCACCATGTGATCACGGGTATCCCGCTGTTCACATAGATCAGCAGGTCTTCCAGCTCCATTCCAGTCATGTCGACACACTTTTTATCAAGTCTTTTGTCAGCAAAATATTTTTCCGCCGCGTCGACTATAACAGGAGCATAACAGCCGTAACTGTTAGTATAAGTGGTGGGATCTCCTATGTAGGCCTCAAATGGTGTGGCTGTGCCCGCTTCCGCGGTCTTTAAGTATTTTTCCGCGAGTTCTGTCTTTGTCACATTGCTGTAGCCCAGATATTTCAGGACTATCGCAAGGCATGTGATCTCGGGGCCGTTCAAGAGTTCGGGCTTCTGCAAAATGTTCTGCACATTGAGTATGTAACAATCTTCACCGTTCAGCGCGGCCTTGTAGGTATATTCCATTATGTCAAGATGCGTTGTCGCTACGTTTCTCGGCTTTTCCGTGGTGAGATAGCTGCTGTTACAATATCCGTAGGTGCCGTTGAAAGCAAGCTTCGACCAGCCGTTCTCAAGCGTCGCCACTCTGTGTACGCAGTCGTTCTCAAAGATGCCTCCGACGATGAAAAAGTCGGTGGACCAGCCTGCGCGGACGCTGACAGCGGATTTTACATATACCCATTCGTCAACGATCTCACTTGCCGGCTCATTGGTCATAGGTGTGGGAGTTGCTATGATGAGCGGTGTCGGTGAAGGCACAAAGTTAGGATCCGGCGTCGGTGTGGGAGTAAGGATCTTTACGGTCACATCGTCACCAAACTCATCGCCGCCGTTCACTCTCTTGTCGATCGCATCACCGACCGCCGACGCGAGATCGTTTCCTATCGCATCGTCAAATCTGTGAGTAAGGTTTTCAAACCTTGCAAGTCCACAGCCGGAATATGCTATTGTGAGAAAACAGGCGAAAAGCGCCAAAAATCTTTTTTTCATACGTAAAGATCGTACAATGATCAAAGCTCAAGACTGATGTTCTTGTCGGACGGGATATACTTTCTGTGTGTGAGGCCTGCGGCCTTCATCATCCTTTTTGCCGCAATGTCGGTGTCGGTATCGCGGTATTTGTCGGAATAATAGATGACTTCGGAGATGCCTGCCTGTATGAGCGCCTTTGTGCACTCATTGCAGGGGAAAAGCGTGGTGTACACTCTCGCGCCGCGAAGGTCGGTGCCTGTATAGTTCAAAATGGCATTGAGCTCCGCGTGGCAGACATAAACATACTTTGTGTCGAGCGTTTTCCCTTCGCGCTCCCACGGAAACTCATCGTCTGAGCAGCCTTTAGGCATTCCGTTGTAGCCCACCGAAAGGATCTTGTTGTCGGCGCTTACGATGCAGGCGCCCACCGATGTGTTCGGATCCTTGCTCCTCTGCGCCGAAAGCAGCGCTATCCCCATAAAATATTCATCCCACTTTAAGTAATCAGTCTTTTTCATACGCCAGATACCTCTCCGGTAGTGTATTTATGCTGTTTTGCCAAATGCGTTACAGCAGCTGTATGTTGTTCTTTGCGGCTTCCTCGACCACATCATCGGGCCAGAGCGAACACTGTACCTCACCGATGTGAGCCTTTCTGAGGAAGAACATACATATCCTTGACTGTCCTATACCGCCTCCGATGGTGAGTGGAAGTTCATTTTCGAGCACGGCTTTCTGGAAAGGAAGCTCCGCTCTTTCCTCACAGCCCGCAGCTTTCAGCTGATACTTAAGAGCCGGCGCATCCACGCGGATACCCATCGAGCTCAGCTCCAGGGCTATGTCAAGAACAGGATAATACACAAGTATGTCGGCGTTCAGATTCCAGTCGTCGTAGTCGGGAGCGCGTCCGTCGTGAGGTTCGCCGGAATCCAGTTTGTCGCCTATCTGCATGATGCAGCAGGCGCCCTTTGCCTTTGTGATGAAATATTCACGTTCCTTCGGAGTGTTGTCCGGGAACATGTCCTCAAGCTCCTGCGTCGTGATGAAAAAGATATCGTGCGGCACGATCTCGTCAATGTAATCGTATCTGATGGAAAGGAACTTTTCGGTCTTTCTGAGTGCCTTGTATACACTCTTTACGGTCTCTTTGAGGAAATCAAGCGTTCTGTCCTCTCGTGAGATGACCTTTTCCCAGTCCCACTGATCCACAAATATCGAATGGATATTGTCGGGCTCTTCGTCACGCCTTATGGCGTTCATGTCTGTGTAAAGGCCTTCACCTATCTCAAAGCCGTATTTTTTGAGCGCGTATCTCTTCCACTTAGCGAGTGAATGCACGATCTCGGCATTTCTGTCGTTCTCATGCTTTATCTCGAAGGAGACCGGGCGCTCCACGCCGTTGAGATTGTCATTAAGACCCGACGAGGGATCCACAAAGATGGGCGCTGTCACGCGCAAAAGGTTTAGATGCTCGGAGAGCATACTCTGGAAGAAGTCCTTTACGGTTTTAATGGCTATCTGCGTATCGTGGAGATTGAGCTCCGAACGATAATCCGCAGGGATCTTTAAGTTTTCCATCTGAAACTCCTGTGTCTGTAATTTGGATGTGACCGGCGGCATACAAAGACACCTCCGGTCACTATCAAGCCATTATAATATTTTACTTCAAGTCTCGGTGTTTTGCAATCATTTTCTATTCAAGCTTTTGCTGTAATTCCTCCATCTTTCTGAAAGCACCGTCCAGAGCCATGAGTTCAGCATAACTTCCGTCCTCCGTGATGGTGCCATTTTCGAGGACAAGGATGCGGTCCGCGTTTCTCACCGTGGAAAGTCTGTGCGCCACGATGAATGTGGTCCTGCCCTTTATCAGGTTGTCGAGCGCCTCCTGTATCTCTTTTTCCGAGACGACATCAAGGGCCGAAGTCGCTTCATCCAGTATTATCACTTTGGGATCCCTTATCAGAGCCCGCGCTATGGCGATGCGCTGTCTCTGCCCTCCCGAGAGATTTCCGCCGTGTTCGTCCACACGTGTGTCAAGGCCTTCGGGAAGCTTTTCGATAAGGCTCTTAAGATTTGCCGCGGTGACCGCTTTCATGACATCATCGTCGGATGCGTTTTCCATGCCGTAAGTGATATTTTCCCTGATCGTTCCCGTAAAAAGGAGCGGTGTCTGCGGAACGACCGAGATAAAGCGCCTGAAGGTCTTTTTGTTTATCTCCGATATATCGTTCCCGTCGACCAGAAGCCGGCCCCCAAGCGGCAGGATAAAGCCTATCACCATGTTGAGGAGCGTTGTCTTTCCCGAGCCCGAACCTCCGACGATAGCTATCGTCTCTCCCGGTCTCACCGTGATGTTTACATCGCTCAGCACCGTCTCTTTTGAATTCGGATAGGAATACGAAACATGATCGAAAACAAATTCGCCGCGTACGTCGTCAAGTGCCTTTTTTCCTTCGTTCTGCTCCACATCGTCGCAGGAAAGTACTTCCCCGATGGATGTGACGGATTCAAGGCCTTTTGTGAGGATGGGAAGAAGATTTATGAGTGAGGAAAACTGGTTAACGACAGTTGTGAAGCCCGACTGGTAAAAGGTCACATCGCCGACGGGTATCATGCGTTTAAATGCCATATAACCCGAAAAAAGGAGGCACACGGCCTGAAACGCCTGAAATACCACCCAGCTCACAGCGCCGAAGTGCGACTGTATCATATCGAGCCTGTAGCCTTTTTCCGCGGTCTCCTTTAACTGCTCTCTGAGCCTCGTCTCCTCCACTTCCTCAAGCGCATGAGCCCTTGTAACGGGCACCATCTCCACCATTTCCATGACACGCGCAGACGTCTCTTCCATCTCTTTTCTGAAAGCGTTGTTCTCCTCGCGGATCTTTTTTCTGAAGGTAAAGATCGTGATGCTCGCCACGGGAGCCACGATCACAAAGAACAGAAGTATCACGCGGTTTTTGGCCGCGGTTATCCCGACAGTCACCGCAAGGCTCATCACGATGTTCAGGATGTTTACGAAGACCTGCGAAGACAACGTTTCCACCGCTTCCACGTCACGGATTATCTTTGACTGCAGGCGTCCCGAGCGCGTTCCTGTGTGATAAGGCACGGAAAGCTCCTGCAATTTCCTTACAAGCGCGGCTCTGAGTCCCGCTTCCGTGGTCCTTATCGTGGAGCTTTTCAGTTTGTTGTGCATCCAGTTTGCGGGAAGATGGATCGCAAGTAATGCAAGCCAAACGGAAACGTTCAGGATAATGCGTTTCATCGTATCGTTACCGTCGAGCACGGCATTTATCACGTTTGCGATGAGAAGCGGTGAAAAAAGAGCGGGTGAATGTTTTAAGAGAAAGAAAAATGAGGACAAAAGGAACCTGTGATATGATCCCCTGTAAAACCCGAGCAAAACCTTAAGCGGCTTGTTGCGGTACTTTTTATAGCACCGAACAAACCGCTCTTCAAGATTTGTGTTTTCCTTTATCGTCTGTTGCATGAAAACTCCGTATAGGGGTCACATTACCATCTGCGCTTTTTCTTTTGTGCTGCGAGGCACGCGGAAAATACGCAAATGGCCAGAGCATCCACCAGCGCAAAAACTGCAAATGCCACCGCGATCGGGGTCACCCCGCCGTTCTCGTCAAATACGGGAATGCTGAGCGCCATAACGATCGGAGGGATATCCTGAGTCTTTTGTTCTGTTCCCGGGCTCTTTGGAAGAGCAAAGCCACCTTTTTCGATCTCGGGAATGCCGCGGTCAGGTAATGACGGTTCTATCAGTTTAAGATGAGATTCACCAAATCCCGTTGAGCTTCCGAGGGATGCAATGTTATCTCTTGTGACACCGTCAGGAAGGTCGATCGCGATCAAAGTCGGGGACGCCTGTGGCGTCGAAGTGACCGCCCGTGTCGGGTCTGTCGATGACTGCTTATCAGACGGATTAAGCTCGTCAGAGCCCGTCTGATAGTCATCGACCACAGGGGTGTTCGTCGCCGTTGGTGTCGGGTCTGTCGATGACTGCCTATCAGACGGATTAAGCTCGTCAGAGCCCGTCTGATAGTCATCGACCACAGGGGTGTTTGTAGCCGTCGGTGTCGGTGTATTTGTAGGCGTATTAGTAGGTGTAGGTGTATTTGTCGCTGTAGGTGTCGGTGTGTTTGTAGGTGTATTTGTAGGTGTAGGGGTCGGTGTATTCGTCGCCGTCGGTGTAGGTGTGTTCGTGGCCGTCGGTGTAGGAGTATTTGTAGCCGTCGGTGTTGGTGTGTTCGTAGCCGTCGGTGTCGGTGTGTTCGTAGCCGTCGGAGTCGGCGTGTTTGTTGCGGTCGGTACCGGCGTATCCGTAGGTGTGGGCGTATTTGTAGGTGTCGCTGTAGCTTCTGGCGTCGGTGACGCCGTCACTCCGTCCAGATAGTACATATAGCTCATTGCTATCCAGCATCCCGGTCCGATGGGATCGTCATCCGCTATCCGTCCCCAGTCATACCCGTCGATATCATAGATAAAATCATCAAGTCTCACGACCGTGCTGTAACTGAGCATGGCAACACTCGGGTTGCTCCTTCCGGGATCCGTTCGCACGTTCAGCTTTCCGTCGGTCTCGGTGAGCACATAATAGTATCCCGGATAATAGTTTCTGAACTCAGGTTCCGGAGTCGGAGTCTTTGTCGCCTTGGGCGTAGCCGTAGGTTTTCCTGCGACAGCAGTCGCTCCCGGGGTAGGGGTATTCGTTACCGTCACATTTTGAAAAACGATCTGAGGGTCTGAGAATTCCTGATAGTAATCTTCGTAGACATAAGCATAGTTTATGGTCTTCATATGCTTTGCGAAGCTTGCGTATGAAACCGTCTGGACTTGGCTCACGAGACATCTTCCGCCGTAATTGCATTCTATGAAGGTCACCGTCTTGTTGTCATAATCCACTCCGAGTAGGACTACGGAATGACAGTTGTAGGTGCCCCTTATATGTGTTCCGGGGTGAAGATATGAAGAATAGGTCTTAAGCCAGATCTCGAGATTTGTGGTATTGAGCTCAGTGCTTCCCGAACCCACTCCCATTATCTTTACAAAGGGATTGTTTGTACAATAGAGTTCAATGGTCCCAAAAAGAACATATTCGA
>JAEEGF011672083.1_pt1 | contig 11956 bp, 9 predicted proteins | sample 9134171 | NCBI WGS metagenome assembly JAEEGF01 (sample SAMN16246542, study PRJNA631951) | gut metagenome | biome: gut microbiome; feature: rumen; material: AP-attached | host: Bos | place: Iran: Karaj | collected 2018-10 | reverse complement strand
AAACAGACCATTTGTTTCTTTAGCGTAGTTCCTGATGACAAGGAATTGGTCAGTAAGCTGTGAGAAAATGGTTTCAACCCTCTTTCTGGCTTTGGCAAAAGGAACGAATGTTGGTTTCCAGTCTTTTTGATTGAGCCTGTACGGACATTCAAGTTTGATATTAGCAGTCTCGAACAGATCCAATTGTACCTCTGCACCAATGTACCCCTTGTCACCGAATATGCTGCAATCGTGATAAAGAGGCTTGATGTCATTCAGATAATTGATGTCATGGACACTTGCCTTTGACAGGTCATAGGAATGAATCACACCGCTTAATCCGCAGAGGGCATGAAATTTGTAACCGAAGAAATAGCAACCTTGGGATGCACAGTAGCCGAAGTCCGGAGCTTTGGCAAACTCGCCGTACCGACCCATCTTACAACGTTTGCCACGGGCAACACGGCAAACCTCAATGGGCTTGGAGTCTATGCAGAAGTAGTCCTCACCTCCATCTATATGATTTGCTATGCGACTACGTATCTGCTCGCAAAGCGCACTCACAGACTTGCGTCGGTCATTAAACTGACTTCATTTTTTACATTCTTCATTAATTCGTGTAATTCGTGTCCAGATATTCCGAAAACGTCGGAAACCTATCCGAAATCAGATTAACTTTGCACCGAAAAACATATACAAAAAATATCTATATTTTCTATACAACGCTAGTTTCTGAAGCCATTATTTGTTGTATTACAACACATTATCAGTTGTCTTCTGGCAATCACACCGGATGGCTTTTTGCTAAGCGAAGCGTTTTTTGTTAAGCGGAATGTAATGGAGCGATTTTTGTTAAGTTTTGTCAGCACGGGGTGCGGTTTGGGTTGTAGGCATGGGTGCGGAAAACTTGTTTTCAGGCAACCATGTCTGCAATCCATACCATTGGGCACAGCCCATGACAAAACGTTTTTTTATCTTTTTTTGTTAATTGAACATCCGAAACTTGAATCTACTATTATTCTATAAACTATTTAATACTATGAACGGACAAAAAACCGGAGGACGTCAGAAAGGCACTCCAAACAAAATCACAGCATCGGCCAAGTACATGTTCAAAGCTCTCATGATGAACAACTACGACCTCGTGGAAGACAGCTTCCAGAAAGCAAAACCTAACGAAAGACTCAACTTCATCGCTAAGATGACACCCTTCATCTGCGCTAAGGAACAGCCCGGAAAAAACGGAGGCGAATGGGTCATGGACCAGAGCATGGACCACGAGTGGTTCCAGATGTATGAGTCCGACCACCTGCTAAGAAGAAAACAAAGAATCGAACATGAAGAGAACTACGCAATTCAAGACATCAATTCTCAGTATTCCTATGAATGGCAAATGATACACGACGTATGTGCACAGTTCAACAGGTTGGGAATGGACGGAGAGGACGTGAAACAAATGATCTATAAGCGGGTCGATGAATTTTTCAACGAGCAAAGAAATGACAAAAACAGAGTCAGAGAAAATTTCCAGCAGAGAAGAGACAACTTCATGAAAATCGAACAGGAGTTCTTCAACGAACAAGATGATCAAGAAGAACCAAAGCGGCAAGCCCAAGAAGAAACTTGCACCGAACAAGCAGAGCAATACATCGAACCAGCTCAGAACGCTGGCTGTCAGAAAATCGTTGAATTAAATCAGCCTTCTGACGGACTTAATAACAGCACCACCTCCACCAACCCCACGGGAGAGGTAGGCGGGGCCTCGTGTCCCGCTCAATCAGCAGCAGAAGCTCAGCGTCTAAATCCATCTACTTTAGACACGCCATCCCCCTCTTTCTCCATAGGTGGTGACTCCGTCACCGCTCAATCAGAAGAGCAAAAACCGTCTCTCCAAAAACCAAATATCCGCCTACTCAAGCAGCAGCAACACCGTCCCTTCTACACCGCCATAGCAAACAAGCGCCGAAGACACTAATATCCCCGACAAAAAATCTAAAATCCGAAATCACCTTATTCCGAAATTACGAAAATTCTAAAGGATAATTCTGCCCCACGCCCTCCCTGTTGGTATAGCTCCTTTTATTCATGTAATCCGTGTTCTTCAAATTTGTGTAATTAGTGTTCTGCATATTAGTGTAATCCGTGTTCTTCAAATTAGTGTAATTCGTGTTTAAAAATAATTCAATTAATTCCGATAATTCCTGTAAAATAAAAATTCGTGTAATTCGGTGTTCGGCGGCTTATCATTGGATTGTTTTTCTGACCACGACAAACAGGCGTTGACACGATTCAATAGGGATGTTCCACATTTCATCAAACGTTTTGATGTCGACAGACTCGTTATAAGATTGATTATCAGCAATGTTTCTGTATTTCTCCACAGAGTCTTGTATAAAAAAGTGTGATTCATCATATCCAACCACCGGCACATAATGAAGTGTGTTGCCATTGAATAAAAGCACAACGACTGGAACACCTTGACTGACAGCATCTTTCAAATCATCTGTCGTCCCCGTATAATATTTTGCCGTGAAGTTCTTGTACTGTTCCTCAAACAGGATTTTGAAACACTTGGGATAGGCACCCTCTGCATACTTGCAAGGAAAAGAAGGCTGTTGATACAGCGATACGCCATCAACGTTTTCTCCATAGAACCGTAGCAGGTAAGCACTGGAGCAAGCCGCACATTCATTGCTGGTCTGGGTGTCGGGAACAGGATTCGGGAAGATGACGAATGAAACGGGATGGTTTCGCTTCTGGGAATAAGGCTCCGGAGTCACCAGCCAGTTGGCACGGGCATAAGCTTTCTGCTCTTCCGTCATGTTGTTGAGCATCATCATCAACTTACTGAGCGAGTTCTCTTGATTTGTCGACTCGCCCTTTTGGTTCTGTGAATAAGCGGTAAGCCCCCCAAAAAGGGTCAAAGAGAAGCACAGAAAAAATAAAACAGATATCTTTTTCATATTCATCTACTTATGTTTCAGATTTAACTATTTATTGTTAATCTGATGTACATATCATTTACTCTTATTTCGGATTTAGATAATTCGCAGTTGAGATTGTAGATTATCTGCTGCTGAGGTGATCAAAATAAACACTGAAGCCCGAAAGGACACCGGCTGGGGTTGTGGTCGTCTCGACCGCACAAATGGCTGGCGAAGCACAGCCCACATTCTTAATTAATTCTGATAATTCCTGTAAAGTAAAAATACGTGCAATTCGTGTTTAAAAATTATTCAATTAATTCTGATAATTCCTGTAAAGTAACTACACTTTTAACTATTCACTTTAAAATATTCTTCATAACTCAAGTCCCAGAAGTCATTATTTGTTGTTTTACAACACATTATCAGTTTTGTTCTGGCAATCAAACCGGATGGCTTTTTGCTAAGCGAAGCGTTTTTTGTTTAGCGGAATGTAATGGAGCGATTTTTTGTTAAGTTTTGTCAGCACGGAGTGCGGTATGGGCTGTGGGCATGGGGGCGGAAAGCTTGTTTTCAGGCAAGCATGCCTGCAATCCATACCATTGGGCACAGCCCATGACAAAACGTTTTTTTATCTTTTTTTTCTTGATTGAACATCCGAAACTTAAACTTCATAATAGTAAGATGAACCCCGAAAGACTGATAATAGCTTTCGGGGTTCCACAAAGCCTATGAACTATAATGTAGCTTTATTCCCACTCAATTGTACCTGTTGGTTTGGGGGTCAGATCATAGAGCACCCGGTTCACCCCAGGCACCTCCGTGATGATACGTTGGGTTATATGGTGTAACAACGGATAGGGGATTTCCTCTATTGTTGCCGTCATGGCATCCCGGGTGTTGACGGCACGTATGATAACCGGCCAGTCCCAACTACGACGGTTGTCCTTCACTCCCGTTGACTTATAATCCGGAACAATGGTGAAGTACTGCCAGACCTTGCCTTCGAGACCATTCTTGGCAAACTCCTCACGAAGAATGGCATCTGATTCACGAAGTGCTTCCAAGCGGTCACGGGTGATAGCGCCAGTGCATCTCACACCTAATCCGGGGCCGGGGAATGGCTGCCGGAACACCATATTATCGGGTAATCCAAGTTCTTTACCGACAACACGTACTTCATCCTTAAAAAGGAGTTTGATTGGCTCCACCAGTTCAAACTGCAGATCATCAGGCAGGCCACCAACATTATGGTGTGACTTGACTGGCCCGGATTCCACGATATCAGGATAGATGGTACCCTGGGCTAGGAAGCTGATACCCTCCTGCTTTCGTGCCTCCTCCTCAAACACACGGATAAACTCGGCTCCGATTATTTTACGTTTCTCTTCAGGGTCAGCCACTCCAGTCAGTTTGTCGAGGAACCGGTCGGTGGCATCCACATAGACCAGATTGGCATCCATCTCATCACGGAACACACGGACAACCTGTTCTGGTTCACCTTTTCGCAAAAGTCCATGATTCACGTGAACCGACACCAATTGTTTGCCAACTGCCTTGATGAGCAATGCAGCCACCACAGAAGAGTCAACGCCACCAGAGAGTGCCAGCAGCACTTTCTTATCTCCTATCTGGGCACGAAGTTCTTTTAACTGTTCGTCAATAAATTTCTTGGCCAATTCAGGAGTTGTTATCCTCTCCATGTCAGCCGGCCGTACATTTCCTGCATTCATAATTCAAGAATAATTATTATAAATTTAAAAAACTTCTTTAGGGGCATCCCCCTCAAGAGACATCATAATCTCTTTAAGTTCAGACGGATTCATCATCTAATTCGGGATGTCATGCTTTTGTCTGTTACAAAGTTACGAAAAAACGAGAGCAGTACAAAGAAGAAACGGAGTTTTTTATTTGTATTGCCGAGTGAAAGTAACTTCGGCGAAGCCAAAGTACGAAAAAACGAGAGCAGTACAAAGAAGAAACGGAGTTTTTTATTTGTATTGTCGAGTGAAAGTAACTTCGGCTTTTGTGGTTTTAATCCACCCTTCAAAACGTACCATTTCGGATTGTATTCCAATAAATAATAGACTATTTCGGATTATAATCCAAAAAAGTTTGTATATTTCAGTTATAATTGCTATATTTGAAATGAAATGTTGCCCAAAGAGCCCCAAGCTCGTTAACTCCTAATCAAAGATTACATCTCACATCCCGAAGGACATGCAGAAATTAAATCATACATCGTACATAATTAAATCTTTAAATAAAATCTGCTTCCATTCCAAAGAAATTAAATCATACATCGTACATAATTAAATCTTTAAATAAAATCTGCTTCCATTCCAAAGGAATTAACTCCAAATGAAATTTTAACTCCCTATTTTTATAAATCATGCAACCAACCGACTACTTCGAGGAACTGGAACTGGCGGTGAAAACAGCTGCTGACAACAAGAGCTTATACACGATGATGAACAGCGTGTATATGCGATGCCTGAATGAGCAGACAAGGGGAATAGGACTGCCTCTCAGCAGCCCATACGCCAAGACCGACTATCTGCTGAAGAAGTTTAAAGCCTCACGAGAACTGACTAATGACATCAACGACACACGACAATATTTCAGAACGAGAAGAGAACAAACAGAGACGGAACTGAGAGAGCACTTCAGGCAGGACCTTCGCAACATCTGTGAATTCATCGCACTGATCACGGGCAAAACCGTTCCTGCCAACCTGATAATCTTTTACCCGGAAAAACAGACATCCAAAAAGCAAAAAGCACTGCGTCTGGGGGAATACCTCCGAGTGATTGTGGAAAACTGGGATGAAGACTATGCCTACTGCCATGCAGAGGCGGCAACAGATGAGACTTTGAAAGTGTGTTACACTCATCATAATAAATTCAAAGACTACAACTGGAGCTATCTGAAAAAGCTGTTTTACGAAGGGGCACAATTCAACCTGATAAGACCATATAAATCAGGCGACGTGATTTATCCAGAACTATGGATTTTTGAGCCAGACTACCTCGTGGATATCTCCACCATCGCCGGATGCTTTAAGGAATACGCTCACTCAGCCATGGTGAATATCATCAGGCGGATTGAAAAAAGCGAAAACACAAAAAACACGCTACTCGGTAATTTCGCAGGACAACTGCTTGATGAGAGCATCCATCACATGCACGAATCACATACATATAAAGACAGTGCGGTAGAGTTTTTCTCCAATTATGCGATGAAAATCCTATCGGCTGAAGGAATGGACAAGTCTTTCCATTATATGGCGAAGGAACAGAAAGCAAATATTGACCGGGCCATCCATGAGACACTGCCGAATGTAATCAGTAACTTTGACTCGAAGAACGGAATCGTAGAGCCTTCGTTTTTCAGCGAAATGCTGGGACTGCAAGGACGTATGGACTTCCTTCAACTCAACAAGAAAGTGCTGATTGAACAGAAGTCAGGAAAAGGAGCTTTCATCCCGGGAGATTTCTCAAACTCATTGCTAAAAGAGAAACTGGACCACACCATACAACTACTGCTTTATATGGCAGTGTTGCGCTATAACTACAGGAAAGAATATGAGGAGAACAACCGAGAGCTACATGCATTCCTACTCTACTCTAAATACCCTCAGAGCCTAATCGACGTGCATTTCGTGACGGAAAAACTATTTGAGGCTTTCAAGGTAAGGAACGAGATAGCATGGAACGACCTGGTGAGAATCAGGAAAGAGGGATATGCTGTGCTTGAAAACCTCAACCCAGACAAACTGAATGAGCTAAACGCTGAGAGAACACCGCTGTGGAAGAAATACACCTTTCATCAACTTTCCAACCTGCTCGATCCAATCAAAAAATGCAGCCCTCTGGAACGACATTACTGCCTCCGGCTGATGAAATTCGTGGCAGAAGAACACATAGCCGCAAAACTGGGAAACAAAGAAAAGGAAGGGTCGGGATTCGCCAGCTCATGGCATCAGAATCTGGAGGACAAGGTGCAAAACGGATCCATCATGACAGGACTCACGCTTGATATCCCACAGAAAGCACGCAGCAAGCAAATATGCGAAGTGACATTGGAAATGGGTAACAGCGAGGAACGCTATATCACCAACCTGCGGATAGGCGACATCGTGGTGCTCCATCCTTACCAACCCCCAAGTGAGCCCGACATACGAACAACGATGGTGTTAAGGGGAACGCTGAAAAGCATGGACAAAGACACGCTGACAATCAGGTTACGAAATCCGCAGACTGACTCACGTATTTTCGACTATTACCAAGGAAAGAAATGGGCGATTGAGAAAGACATGATGGAGACTTCGTTCAACTCCGCTTACAGCAACATCTACTCGTTCCTCTCAGCTCCAAAAGACAGGAGAGACCTCCTGCTGTTTCAGCGTGAGCCGAGAGTAGATAAAAGCGTGACGCTGAAAGGGGATTATGGAGACTTCAACACACTGGCATTGAAGGTGAAGCAGGCGAAAGACCTCTTCCTGATTATCGGACCTCCAGGCACCGGCAAAACATCCTACGGAATGCTCAACACGCTGAAAGAAGAACTGCTGGAGCCAGACAGCCGGGTTCTCCTGCTGTCATACACCAACCGCGCCGTGGATGAGATGTGCGGCAAGCTGCAGGAGGCGGGCATCGACTTCTTGCGTATCGGCAGCGAGCTGTCGTGCGACAAGACTCTCCTCGACCATCACATCAACAAGGTGACCGAAACATGCGACAACCTGTCGCAACTGGAATACACCATCGGGAGCTACCGAGTGATTGCAGGAACCGTGCAGTCGTTCAACGGACAGCTGCAGTTCCTGAGCAAAAACCGCTTCTCACTCGCCATCATCGACGAGGCATCCCAGTTGCTGGAGGCGCAGCTGCTCGGACTATTCAGCTGCGCATCATTGGACAAGAACGGTATGTCACAACCGACAATCAGCAAGTTCGTGATGATTGGCGACCACAAGCAGCTGCCAGCAGTTGTGCAGCAAGAGGCGGAATGTTCGGTGGTGGAAGAGCCCGACCTGAGCGACATTCTCTTCACCGACTGCCGACAGTCGCTCTTCGAACGGATGCTCAGAAAGTATAACGGCAACACAGATATGGTTTATCAGCTGACACGTCACGGACGAATGCACCCGGACATCGCGGACTTCCCGAACCAGCTGTTCTATGGCGGACTGCTGGAACCGGTGCCACTACCCCATCAGACAACGACACTGCCGGATTCAGTGGAAAGCGATAACCGGATAGAACAGATGCTGCGGACCAGGCGAATCGCATTCGTAAGCAGCGAGGGACCGGAATGTGCCAAGTCAGACAAATCTAATATCAACGAGGCGATACTCATTGCTGACATGCTCAAGGAAATACACAATATCGAAGGAAAGGACTTCAACCCGGATACCACCGTCGGTGTGATTGTGCCATACCGCAACCAAATCGCCACCATCAGAAGTGTGCTCACCGAGGCGAACATCCCAGAACTGATGGAAGTCAGCATCGACACCGTGGAGCGGTATCAGGGCAGCCAGCGGAAATACATCATCTACGGATTCACCGTACAACGGCCCTACCAGTTGAATTTCCTTGCCGGCAATGTCTTTCAGAACTACGACGGAAAACTCATCGACCGCAAACTGAACGTCGCAATGACACGTGCGCAGGAACATCTTATTATGGTGGGCAATCCCAAAATCGTCTGCCGAAACCCCATCTTCGCCCAGCTTGTCGATTACACCAAATCCCACAGCAGCTTCTACTCCAGCGACGAGCTGTAGTCCCCTCTCCTATCACTCCCGGAACCCAGACATACCGACATACCGGAAAAATCATCCGCATGACAAAAATTTTTCTATGGATACGGATAAAACTTATTACTAACTCAAGTTTCCGAAGTCATTATTTGTTGTTTTACAATACATTATCAGTTGTGTTCTGGCAATCAAACCGGATGGCTTTTTGCTAAGCGAAGCGTTTTTTGTTTAGCGGAATGTAATGTAGCGATTTTTTGTTAAGTTTTGTCAGCACGTAGTGCGGTATGGATTGTGGGCATGGGTGCGGAAAACTTGTTTTCAGGCAAGCATGCCTGCAATCCATACCATTGGGCACAGCCCATGACAAAACGGTTTTTTATCTTTTTTTGTTGATTGAACTTCCGAAACTTGAATTTACTAAATTAATTTTTAACTGTTGCTAAAAGCATATACCCAATATAATAAACGACCTCCAAGTCCCCTCCCACGCAGGCAATAACCGTAGGTGTTGTGGAGACGAAATAAAACCGCAAAAAAACATCGCCAAAACAAACCCACTATAAACTATAAACTACAAACTAATCACTGGGGGCATGGACGTCTCGTCCGTGCCAACCGTCGAGGGCTCGATGCCCGAAGACGCTTGTATAATTCTACAAACTATAAACTACAAACTATAAACTACAAACTATAAACTACAAACTACAAACTAATCACTGGGGGCATGGACGTCTCGTCCGTGCCAACCGTCGAGGGCTCGATGCCCGAAGACGCTTGTAAAATTCTATAAACTATAAACTACAAACTACAAACTATAAACTATAAACTACAAACTATAAACTACAAACTACAAACTACAAACTATAAACTACAAACTATAAACTACAAACTATAAACTACAAACTATAAACTACAAACTAAAAACCAATCTGCCAAACTGGCAGAAACCCGTGTCATGACATTTTTGTTTTTTAGTTGGCATGAATTTTGCATAATTTGATGTGGAACCACAGGCAGAAGTGTGCGACAAAAGCACAATCTCTCCTGCCACGAGGCTTCAAATCAATTAACAAAACAAGCAAAAAACTAAAAAACAAATATTATTATGGGAAAGATTATTGGAATTGACTTGGGTACGACCAATAGTTGCGTATCCGTGTTCGAAGGCAACGAACCAGTTGTCATCGCAAACAGTGAGGGTAAACGTACAACCCCTTCAATTGTGGGTTTTGTGGATGGAGGTGAGCGTAAGGTGGGTGACCCTGCCAAGCGTCAGGCCATCACGAACCCGAAACGTACTATTTTCTCTATCAAGCGTTTCATGGGCGAGAGCTATGACGCAGTGCAGCAGGAAATTTCACGAGTGCCATACGTGGTGAAACGAGGAGACAACAACACCGCACGTGTGGATATCGACGGACGTCTTTACACACCGCAGGAAATCAGCGCCATGATTCTTCAGAAGATGAAGAAGACAGCTGAGGACTATCTCGGACAGGAAGTGACAGAGGCTGTCATCACCGTCCCGGCTTACTTCTCCGACTCGCAGCGTCAGGCAACGAAAGAGGCTGGTATGATTGCCGGACTCGACGTGAAGCGTATCGTGAACGAGCCTACCGCAGCTGCCCTGGCTTACGGGCTAAACAAGAGTGACAAAGAGATGAAGATCGCTGTGTTCGACCTCGGTGGAGGTACATTCGATATCAGTATCCTGGAATTCGGCGACGGCGTGTTTGAAGTGCTGTCAACCAACGGTAACACTCACCTCGGTGGTGACGACTTCGACCAGGTAATTATCGACTGGCTCGCTGATGAGTTCAAGAGCGAGGAAGGTATCGACCTCAAACTCGACCCGATGGCGCTGCAGCGTCTGAAAGAGGCTGCCGAGAAAGCGAAAATCGAACTTTCATCAACCTTGTCAACAGAAATCAACCTTCCTTATATCACTGTCGCAGGTGGTGTGCCGAAGCACTTGGTGAAGAGCCTGACACGTGCCAAGTTCGAGCAGCTGGCTCAGAATCTTATCCAGGCTTGTCTCGAGCCTTGCAAGAATGCTATTCGCGATGCCGGCATCAGCACAAGCGAGATTGACGAGGTGATTCTCGTGGGCGGTTCAAGCCGTATCCCTGCTGTGCAGCAGCTTGTGGAGCAGTATTTCGGAAAGGTGCCTTCAAAGGGAGTGAACCCCGACGAGGTGGTGGCTGTAGGTGCAGCTATTCAGGGTGCCATCATCAACGAGGATGCGGGTCTGGGCGACATCGTGCTGCTTGACGTCACTCCGCTGTCAGTGGGTATTGAGACACTCGGAGGCGTGATGACCAAGCTTATCGAGGCCAACACCACCATCCCGGCCAAGCAGAGTCAGATTTTCTCAACAGCGGCTGACAACCAGACAGAGGTGACCATCCACGTGCTCCAGGGTGAGCGGCCGATGGCGGCTCAGAACCGTACGATCGGTCAGTTCAACCTCACCGGAATCACACCCGCACCGCGTGGCATCCCACAGATTGAGGTGACTTTCGACATCGACAAGAACGGTATTCTCAACGTGTCTGCCAAGGACAAGGCCACAGGCAAAGAGCAGGCCATCCGCATCGAGGCATCGAGCAACCTCAGCAAAGAGGAAGTCGAGCGCATGAAGGAAGAGGCTAAGGCCAACGCCGACGCCGACAACAAGGAGCGCGAGCGCATCGAGAAGATGAACCAGGCTGACGCCACCATCTTCCAGACGGAGCAGATGCTGAAGGAGAACGGCGACAAACTCCCTGCCGACACCAAGAACAAAATTCAGGCTGCACTCGACAAGCTGAAAGCGGCTCACAAGAGCGGCGACATCGCTGCCATCGACACTGCCATGGCTGAGATGAGCAAGGTGGGCGAAGAGATGTACAAAGCAGCCCAGGGCGCACAGCCGGGAGCAGGCGCAGGTGCAGGTCAGCCAGGAGGTGATCCGTTCAGCGGATTCACTGGAGGCGCACAGCCAGGTGCCGGTCCTCAGCAGGGCTCCAACGACAAGAAGGACGACGACATCGAAGACGTCACCTTCGAGGAAGTGAAGTAATCATCACAAAACGGACAACACTGCTCTTCCATATAGAGACTGACAAAAATCAAAAGCAGGAGATAAACCCAAATCCATGGTGTTTATCTCCTGCTTTTCCTGTTTTCCGCAATGGGGTGACCCAAATCGGGGTTTAGGTTTTCAGACCGACAGCCTCCAATAGCTTCCTGACCTCCTCGTCGTAGTCTGTTCGGAGCATAACAGACATTATCTTGCCGTTGTATG
>JAEEGF011288359.1_pt1 | contig 11957 bp, 9 predicted proteins | sample 9134171 | NCBI WGS metagenome assembly JAEEGF01 (sample SAMN16246542, study PRJNA631951) | gut metagenome | biome: gut microbiome; feature: rumen; material: AP-attached | host: Bos | place: Iran: Karaj | collected 2018-10 | reverse complement strand
TCCGGATTGATTTCGTAAATCACATTGCCGGCACAGGCATAGATTCTTCCGCCGTATGAGGCGAGGGAATCGACCGCGAATGATGTTAAATACTCTCTCTCCGTCTCTCCCGGCAGTCCCTCATAAATAAACGAATCTTCGTCGAGGAAGAAGTATCTGCCGTTGATTGCACACTCTGTATCCGAATTTGAAAACTCATTTATATCCTCTGCGGAATAAGCGAAGGGCACCGCCGTAAACAGCAGTGTCAGCGCAGTTATCAAGCTTAAAACCGATTTGATTCTTTTCATCATTTCTCCGTATATTTCAATTATGTATATCAATATTTGGTTATCGTTGCAAACACTATACCCATTATATAGTGCATTTATTATATTATAACGATTAAATAAAATCAATAATATTTTATGAATTTATTTTAAATGATTATTCCCTCAATCCTCCTCTTTCAGACACCCGCATAAAAACGGAATAAAAAAAAGAGCAGTATAAACATACTGCTCAATGATTTATCTGGATTTGATTATCAGATTGCGGAAGCAAGGAATGCGGTGAAGAGGCCCTTGAGGAAAGGCGTGAGATCAAAGCCGGCGGGCGCCGCTATCTCGCTGTCGGAAACAGTAAGGGAAATATTCTCAAAATAGGTGTTCTGAACAGAATTTGTTCTCGCGTCGGTAACATTGAGAAGCTTGAGTTCATCGCCGACATAGCAGAATTTGCTTGTAACCTGAGCTCTGTCGTTGAATTCCTCAACATAGTATTCCTTGCCGTTTATTGTTTCATTATAGCTTTTCTGGTAATCAAGAATGGCAAATGTCACGCCGGATGCTTTTTCGAGCAGGGACCATACGTCAACATTCGCAAGGCCGAGCCCGTCAACCTTTACATAGAAGAACGGGAGCATCGGCAGATAGGCGTAGGCGGTATTGTCTTTTACCACCACTCTGACCTTGAAAAAGCCGGTGTTGTAATCATAGGCGATTGAGTTGCCCTTGATTTTGATCGTATCGGTCGAGCTGCCCAGAGCGGTGTTGCCCGCGGTCAGGGTTACGCTGACCTCTTTCTTTGTCTTTATTGTGTCGATGAGAGTCTCCGTCTTTGTATTCGCGGCAAAAGCAAACGCGGCAAAAGCCGAGAGCATTATCGCTGCGCAGAGGATGACGGCAACTGCTTTTTTTACGCGTGTCATATAATTCTCCTTTCGGTTATATGTTTTGTGTCGGCAATCCCGATTTCCGGGATTGATTAATTTTACCATAAAATCATCAAAAACTCAATAAAAATATTGAAAATTTGTCTCTTCAATAATATAATGAAGCTGTAAACAGGCAAACGCCTTAAACGAGGAGGAAATATGAAAAACTATTTTAAAAACGCAAAATTTCTGACAACTGATTTCGTTCCGTTTTCAAAACGCGGCAACGCCTGGGGAGAGCACAGGCCTGCTCTATATCAGCATACCGAGCTTGTCCCGTGTGACGGTATTCCCTTTTATTTCAAGGATTTTGAGATTAAAAAGGTTGAGAAATCCGCGATATATTTCACGGCTCTCGGATGCGTTGACGTCTATATCAACGGCGCAAGAATCGGAACGGGTGAGATGAATCCGGGCTGGACAAATTACAACAAACGCGTTATGTATCTCACCTACGACATCACCTCCGCGCTGAAAAAAGGCAAAAACAGAATTCTCGCCGTCACGGCTCCCGGCTGGTATTCGGGAAGAATCAGCGGCGGCATTTACGGCTATAAATCTCCGTCATTTGCCGCGAGTATTGTCTCGGGCGGAAAAGAGATTCTCTTCACCGATAAAACCTGGTTCGCCGCAGTCGGAGGAGAAGTCAGATTCTCCGATATATGGGACGGCGAATATATTGACGCGAGATTTCCGTCTTACGCTGAGATGAGTATCGCGGGTAAAAGCGTAAAAGATAAGAAAAAGGCAATAGTCTTTGAGTATGATGGAGAAATCACTCCTTTTGTCGGCCCCGAAGTCAGGGAAAGGTCAAAGCTGTCTGTCTCCCCCGCTTCGCTGACTGTCACCGACGGCACGGAATACAACGGCACTTACTACGGCAGAGCGAGCGTCTGTCTCAAGAACGCGACCCTTCCACTTACGCTCAAACCCGGTCAGAAACTGACAGTCGATCTCGGTCAGGAGATAGTCGGCCGCCTCGCGGTGGAAGCGGCATCCGTTAAAGGCAACGAGGTTAAAATCCGCTACGCCGAATTCCTCAATGACAGCGGCGACCCGGACCGCGGAAACGACGGTCCCGAAGGCTCGGTCTATACGATAAATCTGCGCTCCGCCCTCGGCAGAGAACACTATGTTTTCAGAGATAAGAACAAGGTTGAATTTTCGACCCGTTTCACCTTCTACGGCTTCAGATACGCTGAAATCACCGCATATTCAAATATCACAATCAGCAAGATTACCGGCGTTGTTGTCGGCAGCGATACTGCGGAAACCGGCTCGGTCACAACCTCGGATAAAAATGTAAACAAGCTGATTTCTAACTTCTTCTGGGGTCAGAGAGGCAACTATCTCAGCGTTCCTACCGACTGCCCTCAGAGAGACGAGCGTCTCGGATGGACAGGCGATGCCCAGGCATTCAGTATGACCGCGGCTTATAATGCCGACGTATATTCATTTTTCCTTAAATGGATGCAGGATATGCGCGATTCCCAGAGCGAGAGCGGCGGATACGGCGACGTTAATCCGCGCGTTTCCTATTGCAACAGCGAGGACGCCTGCGCCTGGGGCGATGCGGGAATAATAATTCCGTACAATCTCTATATGATGACCGGCAAAACAAAGATGCTCGAAGAGCACTTTGATTCTATGGAAAAATATATCGCAGGACTCATCAGCAAATACGGTATGAGCGGTCCGGTTCCGAGATACGGCGACTGGCTCGCATATGACTGGTGCGAAAACGAATTCATTTCATCCGCCTATTTCGTTCACGACATAGACCTGATGATTAAGATGAGCCGCGCGCTCGGCAGAGAAGACAGAGCTCTGCACTATGAGAATCTCAGGAAAAAAGCTTATGCCTATTTCAAGAAAAACTTCCTTAAGGGCGGAAAGCCTGTTGAAAAGACGCAGTGCAACAAGATAATCTGTCTGGCATTTGACCTGCTGGATGAATCAAAGGCGGTTCAGGTTGCTGACGAACTTGAAAAGCAGATTAAAGAAAACGGAGACCGCCTCTCCTGCGGCTTCCTCGGTACCTACAATCTCTGCCCCGCCCTCTCAAAATACGGCAAGGATAAAACAGCTTACAATCTGCTCCTTCAGAGAAACGAGCCCTCCTGGCTCTATTCGGTTGACCAGGGTGCGACAACTATCTGGGAGAGATGGAATTCCTATACAAAGGCAAAAGGCTTCGGCGATGTGGGCATGAATTCATTCAACCACTATGCCTACGGAGCAATCGGCGAATGGATGTATCGCTATATGGCGGGCATCGAGCCCGGCCAGCCCGGATTCAAAACAATTAAGCTTCAGCCGAGACCCGATTTGAGAACCGCGGACGAGCTGCCCGAGGGACAGGAGAATATCAGATTCGCGAAGGCATCATATAAATCGGCAGCAGGTCTTATCAAATCCGAATGGAGCACAGAAAACGGCTTCGTTTATAAATGCACCGTTCCGAACGGCGCAGTTGCCGAACTTACTCTTCCCGCTGTCGGCAAGAAGGTAATCGTAAACGGCAGCACCCTTACAAAGAAAAACTATAAGATCACCGACGGCAAAATCATAATCAACCTTGCAGGCGGAAAATACGAGTTTATTATTAAATAATCACAAATTTTATCAACAGACGTGTATTTTATTTGACAAATATATATAAATATGATATACTATTAAAAATGGAGAATTATTCTCCGAAAATGAAAGGGAGTCAGAATATGGGAAAATTTGCGGTTAAAGCAACAAAGGCCGGCTTCAGATTCAATCTTAAAGCGGGCAACGGCGAAATCATTGCCACCAGCGAAACCTACGCATCCGAAAAATCCTGCATCAGAGGTATCGAGAGCGTCCGCACTAACTGCGCAAGCGAAATCGAGGACCAGACCGTAGAAGGATACGCAAAACTCAAGCACCCCAAATATGAACTCTATCAGGATAAGAAAGGCGAATTCAGATTCCGTCTCAAGGCAAGAAACGGCGAAATCATTGCCACCGGCGAAGGCTACAAGGCCAAGAAGAGCTGCCTTAACGGCATAGCGAGCGTGAAGAAAAACGCTCCCGGCGCTTCGGTGGAGAAGGAGAAATAATAACTCTGCTCACTTCGGGGACTTTACCGAGAGGTAAAGTCCCTTTCCATAAGAGGTATATGAAAGGAAAACTGCAATGATTACAAATAAAACGATTGTCCTGACCGGCGCTTCAAGCGGAATAGGTCTCGAGGTGCTCAAACTCATCAGCGCCGAGAAATCAAATATAATTCTCGCGGTCTCCCGCCACGCAGAGGAAAAGCTTGCAGGTTTTGCGGAAAATGTAATTCCGTTTGACTGTGATGTCGCATCCCGCGAGGGAGTAGATTCAATATTCGAGAAAGCAAATGAGGTGTTCGGCGGAAGGCAGATTGATTTATTCTATGCTAATGCCGGCTTCCCGTATTACGAGGAATTCAACTACACAAACTGGGAAAGAATTCTTACAATCTTTGAAACGAACACTATCTCTCCGATTTACACTTACGCTAAATATCTTCATCATCTTGACGGCAGACCCGGTCACCTCGCCTACACCGTTTCGGCAATAGGTCAGATGGCAATGCCGGGCTACGCGCTCTATTCGGCGACCAAATTCGCGCTTCACGGCTTCCAGCAGGCAATACGCCTCGAAAAGCCGAATTCTCTTAAATTAACCTGTCTATATCCGGTGGCGACCGATACAAATTTCTTCAAGGTTGCCGCGCCGATTAAATTTGAAAAGCCTTTTCCCGTTCAGAAGCCCGAAATTGTTGCGAGAAAGATGGTCGCGGGACTTGAAAGAGAAAAGAAATTCGTCTCCCCGTCTCCGCTCTTCGCGCTCTCAAAGGTGCTTATGAGCGTCGCTCCCCCGATCCGCACTGTTTACTGGAAGCTTGAAACAGCCAAGCTTGAACGCTTCAAGGAAGAAATCAAGAAGATTAAGGATATAATCAGATGAGTTATAAAATGATGTTTTCACCGATTAAAATCGGAAAACTTGAGATAAAAAACCGTATAGTCATGAACGCCGCGGAATTCAGTCTCGGGCAGATAAACGGCTGCCCGACCGAGCGGCTTATGGATTATTATGAAGAGAGGGCAAAGGGCGAAGTCGGCCTGATTATCCCCGGTATATGCAGAGTAAACGACACAGGCGCCGCCTCGACCTTTACTCAGCTTTCAATGAGCAGCGACAGGCATATTGAGCCGATGCGCGAAATGGCAAAGCGAATTCACCGCCACGGCGCGAAGCTCTGCATTCAGCTGCATCATCCCGGCAGGCAGGGATATGCAAGCTCAATTAATTCCCTGCCGATGATAATCCCGCTTGTTGACAGATTCCCGAAGCTGCCCGGCCTTCTTTTCAAGACCACGCCCGTTTTGCTCGGGCTCGAGCAGAAGAAAGTCTGTTTTTCTCTTCAGGCGCCTTCGGACTACGAGCTCTCGGCACACGGCGCGACGAGAATTCACGCAATGAGCGTCAGAGAAATACACAGGCTTAGGGATGATTTCATCAACGCCGCCTTCAGATGCAAAAAGGCGGATGTTGACGCGGTTGAACTGCACTCGACCCACGGCTACATTCTTCATCAGTTTCTGAGCCCGAATACGAATAAAAGGACCGATGGATACGGCGGAAGTTTTGAAAACCGCCTGAGATTCATAAGTGAAATCATACGCGGAATCAAGGAAAAATGCAGGGAGGATTATCCTCTGATAGTTCGCCTGACGGCTGACGAAATGTATGACAGAATCGGCAAACCCGGCAAAGGATACAATCTTGAAGAAGGCGTAAAAATCGCGAAGGAGCTTGAAAAGCTCGGAGTTGACGCTATCGACGTTTCGAGCGCCTGCTATGATACATATAACTACTGGCTGGAGCCGACCTCTTTTGAACCCGGTTGGCGCGCATATCTCGCGAAAGCGGTAAAGGAAGCGGTATCAATCCCCGTTATCGCCGCGAATTTTATCCGCTCGCCCGAGCAGGCAGAAAAGCAACTTGAAGATGGATATCAGGATATGGTCGGATCGGCGAGAAATTTCATATGCGATCCGCACTGGGCTCTGAAAGCGAAAGAGGGCAGGAGCGAGGATATCCGCCGCTGTATCGGCTGCCTGCACTGCATTGAATCATTCATCTCAAATGCGGGAGTCGGTAAACCCGGCGAATGCGCTCTGAATCCCGGAATCGGCACAGAGAAGGCATATTTCAATCCCCCGCAGATCGGAGAAGGTAAAAAGACGGTCGTTATCGGAGCAGGACCCGCGGGCCTTACCTCGGCAATTGAGCTGGCGCGCAGAGGTTTCTCGGTTACGGTTCTTGAAAAAGGCGAAAAGCCGGGCGGTCAGGTTATCACAGCCGCCGCAGGCCACCTCAAGGATAAACTCTATTGGTGCATCGAGGATATGATGACGCAGGCGGTAAAGCTGGGCGTTGAATTCAGATTCAACACCGAAGCGGATAAAGAATCGGTTGCCGCCCTGAAACCTGACGGAATAGTTATTGCCACCGGATCGAAACCGGTAATTCCCCGTTCAATCAAGGGAATTGAAAAAGAGAATGTCTGCACCGCTCCCGATATCCTGCTCGGAAAAATCAAACTTAAAAACAAAAGAGTCGCCGTCATCGGCAGCGGACTCACCGGACTTGAAACTGCTGAAAATCTCGCGCTTGACGGCAATGATGTCACAATTATAGAGGCCGCTCCGTCGGTCGCTCCGAAGGCCTGGTTCCAGCATATTGACGATTCGCTCTCCCGTCTCAATCCGCTCGGCGTAAGGATTCTTACTCTGACATCGCTTGAGAGCATCGGCGACGGCGAAATCACAATCAGAACAGAGAGCGGCAACAATGAAAGCCTGCCCTGCGATTATGTCGTGCTTGCGGTCGGCGTACGCTCCGATAAGTCTCTGCTTGACGATATGCAGAATATCACAGTCAATACTGTCATTGTCGGCGACGCGAATCACGGCGGCAGCATAGGTAAGGCGACTCACGACGCTTACAGAGAACTCGGAAGGATAAGATGAAAATCGTAATCAAGATAATTCTGATACTTATATCCGCGTTCTGTATTCTTATGAATATAGGGCCCGTAATAACCTCCGGCGAAAAGAATATAGGAATAATCGTCGGGCTCGGGCTCGGAGGGATATTCTTAATCTACGCCCTGCTCTTTGACAGAATAAACCATATCATTTCTTTAATATGGCACGCTCTGCCGGGCAAAATATTGCTGATTATCTCCGCTGCGTTAATTCTTATCTGTGTTACAATCGGGACTTACACTCTCGCAAATGTAATGCGATACAGCAGGCAGACCGACAAGCACACGGAATATATAATCGTTCTCGGCTGTCAGGTGAACGGCACAAGCCCCGGAAGATACCTCAGGGCCAGAATCAATAAGGCCTATGAATATCTCTGCGCAAATCCCGAAAGCAAAGCGATTCTCTCCGGCGGTCAGGGCAGAGGCGAGGATATTTCGGAAGGTCAATGTATGTTCAACAGCCTGACATCAATGGGAATAGACGGCTCAAGGCTGTTAATTGATGATAAATCCTCATCAACCATAGAGAATTTTGAAAACTCGGTTAAAAATCTTGAAAACAAAGGCGTCATTCTGAATGAGATTATCATTGTAACCAATGATTTTCATGAATACCGAGCCTCGCGCGTAGCTCAGAAAAACGGCATCACCGCCTATCCATATCCCGCAAAAACACCCTGGAACGGCTATCTGCCCTTTGCTGTACGCGAAGTCTTTGCCATCAGCTACCAGATCTATCTCGGGAGAAACAATCTGAGAAACTGAAATCCTGACATACCCGCCCGCAAACACGACAGAACGGAGGAATTCTCAATTATGAAAAAAGTGCTTTCCTTATTCCTTACCGCAGCAATGCTTTCCGGCATATGTCTGTTTTTCGTCACGGCATCCGCTGACGAAAACACGGTCAGATTTGCACTCGGAACCGATATACACATTGAGAATACAAAAGCCGAAATACAAAACGACTACCCCGAAAGCGAGCTGTATTTTCATGCGTCCGGCTCCGGCAATCTCTATGATCAGGCAGCGTCTCTGACAAAGGAATTTCTCAACCGAAGCGCTCAGGAAGGCGCCGAATTCATTCTTATCGCGGGAGACCTTACCCGTAACGGAAACGAGGAACAGCACAGATATGTTGCCTCACTGCTGTCGGATTTTGAAAATGAAACCGGAATTCAGGTTTATCTTGTACCAGGTAATCACGACTACTACGCCTCCAAACCCGATGAATTCAGGGATTACTACGCTGAATTCGGATACTCACAGGCGCTTGAATGTGATGAAGCAACCGCATCATATACCGCCGACCTGCCCGGCAATTACCGCCTTATTGCCGTTGATTCGAATGACCCCGGCGAGGACGGAGACGGTTTTGATTCTTCTCTCCTCTCTTGGATTGAGAAACAAGCCGAAACCGCGCAGAAAGACGGCAGGGAGATTCTTTATATGATGCACCATCCTCTGCTTGAGCATCTCTATCTCGGCAAAATACTGATGAAGGATTTTATGCTCAGAGACAGCAAAGCGGTCGCCGAAAAATTCAGCCAATGGGGAATTCATTACGTTTTTTCGGGGCACGAGCACGGCAACGATGTTACGAGTTTTACCGGCGAAAACGGTAAGGTTGTTTACGATGTCCTGACCACTTCACTCTCATCATATCCGCTCGAATACAGAATGGTTTGCGTAAACCCGGACGGTGCGGATATAGAGATGAGAAAAATTGAAGAATGCGATCTCGACAATCTCGTTGACGGATATACGGATGCTCAGAAATCCCTGCTTTCAAGCGATTACGAGGAATTCGCCCGCGGGCTTTTCAAGTATTCCACCGAGAAAAAGATTCTAAAATATACTTCACCCGATTTTATTAAAGGCAAACTCAGATTAAACGGCGGACCGCTCGCGGATACGGTCGATAATCTTTTCAATACCATTACCGAAGCACTTACCATGCCGCTCTATGATAACGGCAACGGCGTAAGTATGGAAAAACTGGCAAAATCAAAGAAAGTGGCTCTTCCGCAATCGGACTATATCTCACTGATTGACCTTGCGACTTCCATGGTTGCCACGCACTATTACGGCAATGAAAATATGAAATCAGGTGAAAACCCCGAATGCGAAATCCTCATAAAAGGTCTGAATACAGGCCTTGAATATGTGCTGACAAAAACAGGCAGAAGCGGTCTCAATACACTGCTTGAAATTATCGGTATGCAGGTGAATACAGATGAACTCAGCCCGCTCTTTACAGCGGTTTCGCTCGGAAAAGAGAATTCTTATAAGATAGCCGAGCGGGTACTTTATCCCCTTCTTGATAATTTCGCGGTTGATTCGGGGCTCCCGGACAGAGACGTTTTTCTCCCCGCGCAGTCTGAATCAAGCAATGAAACAACAACCGCACCCTCTGGATTTCTGAATAAAGCCATCGAATTTATCAAACGAATTTTCAATATGATACTGAATCTTCTGCCGGGCGGTTTATCCATACGCTGAAACCGGCATAGTATATAATTAAACAAAAAGGAGAGAATAATTATGTTATTCGGAGACGGTTCCGCGGCTGCAAAGGCTGCGGCAGAAGCTGCAAAAGCGGCAGTCAGAAGCACAGCAAATTTCAACTGGACTTTCATAGCCCTGCTGGCGGTAATCATTGTCGGAATCTGGATTCCGCAGTGGAAAAAGAAGAATTACAACGGTATGGCAGCGGCGCTCGCGCTTTACGGCGTTCACTGGATTTATGAAATCGCCAATGCCGTAATCTGCCACTTCAGCGGCTATGCCCTCTGGCACGTTTCGCCCGAAAGCACAAGCTTTATACTGCTTGTCGGCGTATCATGGGAGCTCTCAATGATGTTCTCCGTGGCAGGATTTATGAGCGTAGGGCTTCTTCCCGAAGATAAGGATAAGAAGATACTCGGCATCAACAACCGTATTCTGTTCGCAATCGGCAACGCGCTGTTTTTCTCTGTTTTCGAAATATTCCTCGCCTCAACCCCGGCATTCATCTGGGTCTATAAGTGGTGGGGTGCGCTGCCCGTATTCATCACAACCTATATTCCCTTCTTCCTCGCGGCAAATCTCATATATGACAAGCCGCGCAAAACGCAGAAAAAATTCCTGATCGGGCTGTGGGGCACCGTCGCAGTCCTGCTTGCAGTGCTCATCCCCTGCGGGATAATATAAAATCCGATATAGTGCAAAAAAACCGGAGCGTTTCAACTCAGCGCTCCGGGTATTTTTTTATTTTTTGAAAAGTGCGACAAAGCCGTTCCAGATATCAGTGAAGAACGAACCGATTGCATCGGCTATAAGCGGAAACAGCGCGCGCAGAATATTGTTTGCTCTGCTGTAACCCTCATCGGGATTACTGTCAAGAGTCCCGTTCGGTTCAAGCTCTTCTCCGGCATAATCGGACGTATATGAACAAAGCCAGGAAACGACACCGTCCGGGGAAACAATCTCAATTTCATTTCCGCCGGCATCGGTCGTGACGGCATTCGGATATTTGCCGCCCTCATAAGTATACATATCATTTGCCAGTGCAAACCAGACAAAGTGATTGCTTGATGTATTTCTGCCGTCGGGATATTTCACCCTGCCGAAAAGAGTCATGCGGCAGTCATCCGGGATATTTGTCTTGTCGCATAGCATTGTCCATATATCTTTTGAAAAAGTATAATATCCTGCTATAATATCAAATCTGCTGACTATAAGCCACACAGGCATATCTGCCATAGCATCAATCTGCTCTTCACTCGGCAGATACGCTGGACAGAGCGGAAAAGCCGCGGCAAAATATGAAGGATAGCTTGACGCCATCTTGAACGTCATTTTACCGCCCATAGAAAAACCGCCGACATAGATTCGGGCAGTATCAACAGTTTCGCTGTGCTTTTCTATGAAATCATCTATTGCTGCCTTGACGCTTACGACGTATTTATCGCTCCAGTGTTCACCGTTTTCCTCATGGCTTCTCGGAACAAGCAGATATGCACCGCCGCCGGTGAAACGCTGCTGTATTTCGTCGCTCGCCCAAAGCGGAAAATTATTCTCCTCAATCTGAGCACGCGGCGCAGCTCCCTGCCCTGCTCCATGAAAATAGACTACAAGCGGGAGCTTTCTGCCTTGAGCATTTTCCGGCTCAAAATAAACATAATCGACCGAAAGTCCGTTCACCTCGGGACCGACACCGTCGGTAAATTTTTCTTTGAGAGATGCAATATCATCGGGATTTGCGGCAAATCCAACCGAGCTGCAGACGATAAGAATTGCAACGCAGATAATCAGACAAATCAGTTTTTTCATTATTTATTTCCCTTTCGTTTTTATATTTCTTTCCCTTAAAAGAATTTCCAGTCCGACAGAAGCCACCCGGGGATTACAACCACAACAAAGAAAGCCCAGGAAATCAAGGTGAATGTTTTGATGAAATCCCGACCTCTCCCGGGATATTCGCGCACATAGATTCTGTAATTAATGACCGATGCGAGCGAACCGATAAGCGAGCAAAGCCCTGCAGTATCCGCGCCGTAAATCAGCCCGGCGAAATTTTTGCTGAAAGGATAAAGCACTATAGAGGCAGGCACATTTGATATAATCTGGCTGAGCCCTATTGCCCACCAGTATTCCCTGCCGGCGACAGATCTGCCGAGAAACGCCGATATTCCCGCGTTTCCGGCAATAGATGATGAA
>JAEEGF011207561.1_pt1 | contig 11957 bp, 7 predicted proteins | sample 9134171 | NCBI WGS metagenome assembly JAEEGF01 (sample SAMN16246542, study PRJNA631951) | gut metagenome | biome: gut microbiome; feature: rumen; material: AP-attached | host: Bos | place: Iran: Karaj | collected 2018-10 | reverse complement strand
CCTATCACGATGAGGAACATACCTATGGCAAGATAAAGCCTCTCATTCATCAAAAGTTCGTTTATCGCGCCGTCCCCGTTGATGATATTTATCGCGGGCATTCCTTCAAACGCATTGTCTTCGGTGATGGTAAAAACGATCCGCAATTCCTTGCCGGAAAAATCATCGGGAAGCTCCACGAAATTCCATCCGTAACCGAGCATTTTTCCTGCGTCGTAGTACTTCTGCCCATAATTATAGATGTGCTTTCCGTCCACATAGACATCCACCATGCTGTGTACGGAATACATCTCAAGAGAAGGATCCGGGATGTCGGTCTCAGGTAGGATGCACGAAAGTTCAAACACATCACCTGAATTAAAAGTATCAAAACGATCCCTTCCGAGCACCACACCATCATAGGTCTTTCCGTGAGCGACAGCTGTCCAGGGGTCGCTCAGTTCCTGTGTCTGAAGAGTGCTGTCCCCTTTTCTTATCTCAATCGCAAGGATCGCAACGCATGTGACTGCTATCAACAGACAGATCAAAAACAAGATCAGGTTTTTCTTTGGGATCTGCTTCATCCGGTCATCCTTCCGTTTTTATCATTTCCGTAAGTGCCTAATTATCCGCTCTGTTGTATCCGCACTTCATATGTCTTGAGGCTTCCGCGAGCACTTTTGTGAGCGCCTTGGTCGACTCTTTTTCCGCCATATCTGCGAGTTCCTTGTTTGCCTTGTCGATGAGCTTTTTGTCCTTTTTCTTTTTGAACGCGACATCATATTCGTTGACTATGCACCTGCTCTCGTTCGCCACGGCATGCTGGTAGCGCTCGATGAGCTGTATGGTGTTTCCGAACCAGGGATCCGCAAGGGCTCCGATAAGTCTGCTCGTCCAATAGAAATTTGAAGTCGAAACATCAAGCGATACCTTTGACAGATAGTCGGGGATCCTGTCGGTGTTTGTGTAAACGGGAAGCACGGTGTTGAAAGGATTTGCGCCAAAGCATATCCATTCAAGCGCGGCTATCTCCTTCGGGACGTCGTTTCTTATCTGCAGCACCGCCATAACACCGGTCCTGTTGACGCCGATCGGCCTGTATACTCCCTTTGTGGGAAGGTCTGCTTTCTGGTAAGGATTGTAGGGTGTTCCCTGATAGTAGGAGGAAAGGATATATTTTACATCCTCGACTGTTATCTTTCTTTCAGGGATCATGGACCAGGGGATATCGTCGCTCTCGGGCTTAAAATCGGCATTTTCGCCGTCCCAGGAGTATGTGTTGGGATTAAAATATCTCCCCATGAACCATGCTCTGGGGGTATTGTAAACATGATCGGAATCGTCACGGCTTCCGAAGATGAGCCTGGGATTAAAATCGTCACTCTGATTGAGGTTCAGATGGTTTTTCTCGACAAACTCCTTGAGATCCTTGGAACACATGTATTCCTTCTGTTTTCCGAGTGCGTCGCTCAAGTCAAAGCGGTCGAGACCGAACTGGTTCGGCATTATGACATATTCTTCGTCGCGCACTCTTGCGGCGATCCAGTGATGTCCTCCTATGGTCTCAAGCCACCATATCTCATTGTTGTCCGAGAAAGCGATGCCGTTCGATTCATAGGTGCCGTATTTCTCAAGCAGCGCTCCGAGGCGTTTCACGCCTTCTTTCGCGGTTTTGATGTAAGGAAGGACGATGGTCACAAAATCTTCTTCACCGAGCCCTCCTATCTTATCCTTGCCGCTTCTTGTCTTCTTTTTCTCATACCTTACCAGAGGATCCGCTCCCATCACGCGCGCATTGCTGGTAATGGTCTCTGTGGCGGTCATCGCCACGTTTGCGGAGTTGATGCCCATAGCGGCCCATATTCCGTTCTTCGGATCCACGCTGGGGCTCGCAGTGTAGCTTAAAGGGTTGTCAGGAAGCTCGATCTCAAGATGCGATATCTTGCTCTTGTACTTTTTCGGCTGATCCTTAGGTCTTACGACCACAAGCTTTTTCTCGTCAAACTGTCCGTCATCGTTTCTCGCGATCAAAGTGGAGCCGTCATTTGATGCGGCTTTTCCCACAAGAATTGTTGTGCATGCCATTTTTTGTACCTCGAAATAAAATATGCTGAAGTAATTATATCACTACCTCAGCATGAGTTGTCAACCTATTCCTCAGGTTTCACTATCGAAACGATCTTGTGGAACAGTTCGGGTGCCTGCACCACTATCAGCGCAAGGTTTTCCCTCACTCTGGTGATGCCCTGGTAAAAAAGGTTAGGATAGCGGTAATCAGGGTCCGGATGCGGAATGCCCTGCAGCACGCCGTCCTCGTCATAGTAGAACGACGGATCCATCAGCATCACCACTTTGTCATATTCCTGCCCGATCACGTGGTGAGTATCAAAGTCCTCTTCGTACGCGGCATACGGACTTTCCCCTTCCGTCGCGCCGGAGTAATTGATGAAGACATATCCTCTGCTCTTGTAATACTCGACCATTGACTGCGCTTCTTTTGTCGAGTTTGCGTAATTCAGCTCCACTCCGGTACAGTCGATCTGCGCTTTTGCTTTGTGGGAAAGGTTCCTCACACACATGATAAAAGCCTGCAGCCCTCTGTTTGTGCGGATCTTCTCCGAAAGCGCGTACTCCTTCACTTCGGGGAGTGCTCTTATCTTTTCGGTAATGGCGTTCTGTTCTTCTGTGTACGAGAGCATCTGCTCGGGGTCCGACGAAAAAACGCAGACCTGGTCACGTTTACGCACAGAATCACATATCGTCTCAAACTGCCCGGAATACATCCTGTGCGATTCATCTACAAGTATATAGCTGTACTCTTCAAGCGAAAAGCCGTTTATCAGCATGTCGCTCACAGGTATGATGTCAAGCTGGTCCATCTCTTCACGTATCTTGTACTGTCCCTTTGAGAGCAGACCACAGTGGACGATCAGTGTTTTCCCGTTTTTTGAAAAGGTTTTTGCAAGGTCGTACAGCAGCAGTGTCTTTCCCGTACCCGGTTTTCCGGTAAGATGGAAGAAATTTCCAGTCTCTGATGAATCCGCATCGTTTATGATGCATTTTTTCACCATATCCTGTGCCTGTGTCAGGAAATATTCGCCCTGTATGAACCTGTCGGGCGTGTTGAACGGAGAGACCAGATAGTCGGATGCCCTGAACAGATCGTCGATCGTGTCCGAGTGGTTTTTCCTTACCTTCTGGACTGCCGAAGCCACTTCGTCAAAGCTCACCTCGATCAGTTCGTCTCCGAGTGACAGCTTGTAACAGGTCATCGTATCCGTCACAACGGTATACAAAAGCAGGCGCTTTCCGAGATGTCCCAGATAGTGCCTGTTCTTTACAAGTTGTTCAAGTACCTGGTGTTCAGGAACGGCAGTAGACTTGAGTTCGATATTCAGACAGAGTTTGTCCGTAAATTTCAGCAGATCGAACTCTTTCCCGATATACGGGATGTGAAATGAAAAGAAGAAACCGTCAAGGTCTTCAGGGCGTGCGCCAGCCCTGATCAATTCATCGCTCAAAAGCTTCAATGACTTGATCTCGTGATACTGTGTCCTGTATATCTCTCTGCCGCCCGACTGGTGCCAGAAGACTACGCGGAATACTTCTTCCTGCTGTATCCGGGACAGAAAATAGATATTTACCGGTCTGGTCATTATCTCTCCTTATCCCTCCGTTTGTATCATTCTTCGGAATAAAACATCTTGACTTTTATCGCCTGATTGTAGTCTCCGAAATTTTCACCGAAAAGCGTGAGTCCGCCGCAGTTGGGCGTGTCCTTCGGCACTTCGAACCTGAAGGTGATATAACTGTTGTAGTCGATCCCCAGGTCATCGATCTTTACCGACGATATCCTGTTCGTACCGTCGATGTAGGTGCCTGTGTGATTGATGATCAGCGTCTTTAACAGGCCGTACTGATTGAGGAGCGGGGGCCACCACGGCGGTGAGATGTAACCTTTTCTCTCGCCGTAATCTCCGGGGCTTATCCACATTCCCAGGTCTTTGCCGTTTATTGAAAAATGGATGTCCGAAGGGTAATCCTCGTTATACTCGGGGCACTCCGAAGATATCTCAAAGCTTATCTGTATCTCGTCAAGCTTTTGTCCCGCTTGGAGATGGTTTGGAAGATTGTATTCGATATATCCGCTTCCGAACCAGATGATCTCAGCGTCAAAGCGCTCAGGGAAAGAAAACACCCTGAAATCGTCAAGAGAGCCTATGATCGCCTTTGATGTGGAAAGGCCGCAGGTGGGTGTTCCCTGGCATGCGACATAATGCCCTATCCTGATGTCATCGGAATAGCACTTTCTCTCTTCCTTTTCGGGAGCAAGGTCTATGACAAGGCGCTCATAACGTGGGCGCACCATCTTCATCGCTCCGCGTTTTGCAGCCGCGGTCTTTATGGAGACAAGGCCCGATTCCTCAAGCTTTGCCACGTTCATTGTGATCGCGCCGTTGGTGAGCCCCAGTGCCTCTGCCAGATCGTTCATGCTGAGGTTGTCGTTCTCATAGATCATCTCCATGATCTTTAGTCTCACGGGTGTGCTGAGAGCCTTGAATATCGCTTCCGCCTCTGCCATCGATTTAATGTAGAGTGTTATTTTTTCCATATCTGTCTCCGTCTTTCTTTTTCTTACGGTGCTTTCCGATGAGATACGCCACGTCGACCAGGACTGTGACAATGGCCGAGATGACATACATCATGTCAAGTTTCAGCGTAACATATGACAGCGCCACAAAACTTATGATCAAAAGCACCGTCATGGTCCACGCAAAGGTCAGAAGCGTCACCGCGAGCAGCGCAAGTATCTGTTTTATCAGTTCGAGCGGATCAAATCTCTTTTCCTGCATAAAAAACCTATTCCAGTTCAAGTGTCTTGCTGCCCCAGACCGTTATCTGCGAATCCGTGCCGAGAGCCGTAAACACATCTGTCTCGATATCCGAATTTTCGACGCACTGTCTCAACGCAACGCCGCTGTAGGTATCGCCGTTGAACTCGAGGTAGATGTATGAAGAATCCTTTTCTATCGTCCATGTGCCTTCATAGGCTCCGGTTATCGTTCCGTCAGCATTCAATGTGATAAATTCCGGCTTATTGGTATCGAGGTTCTTGTAGTCAATGTTCAGCCTGTGGACGATCACTTCGTAATCTCCCGCAAAAGCCGACATATCAACGGATTTTTCCGTTTTTTCGCCGGAAAAATAGTAAGGCGCCGCGACCAGCCACCCTTCTCTGTTAAGGAAAAGCTGGTGGATCTTGACTGTGTGTCCTTCGCTTCCGTCTGTGGTCCTTGAATGGTAGACGATATAAGCCCTTCCGTCATCGTCCACAAGCGCGGAGTTGTGTCCCTGCGCGACCTGTCCCTGCGCGAATGAACGCCACTTATATCCTCCGAAGAGTCTCACTCCGACGTTCTGATTATAATTGAAAATGTATTTGTCGTAAAGAGCGGAATTTCCAAGTTCGTCAACATAGTCCCCGTCGGGCGTCTTTGAGCGGAACACACGGATGTTGTAGCCGCCTTTTGCCTCAAGGTTTCCGTAGGACATGAAAAGCCAGTAATAGTCACCGATCTTCTGGATATATGAGCCTTCACCGGAAACATACCATCCGCCTGCGATCTTTTTTCCGAAATACGCGTCGGAATGGTCGTTAGTCTCGTAGGTCACGCTGTAATCGCGAAGTCCTGTGTTTTCATCGAGTTCGAGAAGAAAAATACCGCCGGACCATGATCCGTAGCTCATCCATAACTTTCCGTCATCATCATAAAAAACGCAAGGGTCGATGCAGTTCGGCCATTTGTCGCCCCACTTTTTGTTTTTTATCCCCTTAGTGATATAGCGGTCGGGAAGCGTGTCCGTCCCAAGCACCGCAGGCACATCTGTCTGATCCATGTCTTCCTGCGTAAACCCGCCGTATACGACAGAGCCCGCATAGTCAAAGGGCCCCGTCGGAGAATCGGATGTCAGCATCACTATGTTGGACTTCCAGTCGTCGCCGTTTGCCGAAAGATAATAGCAATACTTCCCAAGAACGGGATTGTAGACCACGTCGGGCGCCCAGAGATATCCGTACCAGTCGCCGCTGTCTTTGTTCCATTCACGGATCTTTTTTATTGTCTCACTTGAAAACCTCGTGCGGATCGAAGTGTCTTCGGTCCAGTGGATGAGGTCGGTGGAAGTGCCGCCTGTGATGTGAGTCCCGACAATATAATACACTCCGTCATTTCCCTTTATGATCGAGGGATCGTGGCAGGTGAAATTTTTGATCGATGCCTTGTGGTCCTTTGGAATGACCACTCTTTCCTGATATGCGTGAAGCTCCATGGTCGCTCTGATGAGTACCTCCTGCCCTGCATAGATCACATTGACATACGGCCTTAAAACTATCTTTTCATAGTCTTCCGCCTTTGCTTCAAAAACCGTGCCGAAAAGTGAAGCAAAGAGTGCCCCCGAAACGATAAGTGCGATGGCTTTTATGGCAGTACTTCCGGACTTCCCGCCGTTTTTATCGTTTTTCTTTTTTCTTATGCCCATAACAGAAAAGAGCACAACGATAAGGCATACCGCAAGAGCCGAGCCCCCGATGATGAGCGCCGAAGTACTGATGCTGCCGGAGTTTTTTTCATTTTCGTTTTCTCCGTCGGGAGTCTTAACCTCTCCCGTCCCTGTGTTCTCAGGTATTTCCTGCGGCGGAAAAACGGAAACGTCTCCCACAAGCGAGCCTGTGAGGCTCAGGGTATCACCGTACGCGATCTTTGCAAGTTCAGTAGGTATGCTGCCTTCCGCTGTCTCAAGGAGCCCTGCGGTGTTTGTGTAACTGAGTGTGGTCTTTGCGGTGTAACTGTGGAGCCTCCCGTTTTCAACGGTAACTGTGAAGTTTATCGTCTCTCCCGCTTCATATTCGCTCTTGTCTGTCGAGATATAAGCACTCAAGCCACCCTGTTCCGCTTTGTCGCCGACGGTTCCCGCAGTATCGGCAAATGCCGTGTTCCGGCCGGTGACCGCTGTGAAAAAGAGTATGCTCAAAGCGATCAGAAGCATCTGTTTCTTTTTATCTTTTTTGTTTCTCATAAACCTTGTCTTTCGTTCCTGTCACTCGGCGTGCAGCGTGTTTTTGTAATCAAATACAGGATATCCCTTGTCGTCAAACACGACCTTCATGAGCATTGTGTGGCGGTTGGGATCGTACAGCGGGTCTCCTGTGATGTCTTTGTATGTCCTTGCATGGAAAACGCATACTGGCGTTCCGTCGGGAAGGCATGTGAAGCTGTTGTGTCCGGGACCGTAAAAGCCTTTTTCCCTGTCGGATCTTAAGACAGGATAACGCTCTTTTTTCCATGCTCTCGGGTCAAGAAGATCTTCGTTCTCGTCAATGCTCAGCATTCCCATGCAGTAGCACTCGCCCGTCGCGCTCGCGGAATAAGTGAGGAAAATGCGTCCGTTGTGCTTAAGGATCGCAGGCCCTTCATTGACCCAGATATCCACACGCTCCCAGTCATAATCGGGAGTGGTAAGGAGAACCTGTGCGGTCGCGAGCTTTGTGGGTGTTTCCATTCGTGCGATGTAGATATTTGATATCTGTATGCCGACACTCACTTTTTCGGCCCAGATATAGTAAAGCTCTCCTTTGTTTTCCAGAATGGTCGCGTCAAGCGAAAATGCATCAAACGAGTAGATGTCGTCATTGCTTCTCTGTATCTTTCCGCATTCCGTCCATTCGTCGTTCATGGGATCCTGCCCTGTGCACTCAAGCACAAAGGGCCTTATCTTCCACATGTTGTCGCGTTCTCCCGCAGCAAAATAGATATACCATTTTCCTTTAAGGTAGTGGAGTTCCGGCGCCCAGACATGCCTGCTCATCACACCGCTCTCGTGCTTCATCCAGATGGTCTTTTCTTCGGCAGTCTGAAGTCCCAAAAGCGTATCGCTCTGTCTTAAGACTATCCTGTCGTATGCGGGCACGGATGCCGTGAAATAGTACTTCCCGTCGGTATGACGGTATATGTACGGATCTGCCCTCTGCTCTATAAAAGGCCTGTTGTATTCGGTTATGATGCCGTTTCTTTCCTGCTCACTCATGTAAATGTCTCCTTGTCACTGATACTTTTTTGTACTCCCCATTTTGATGCCCTTCGCACATACCGCTCTCACAAACGGTATCTGCGCAGGGCACCGTGGCCATGACCTGACGTTTGTCTTCATGACCACAGATGTTCCTGCTGTTATGCCAATGTCTGTCAATACAGACTTACAGTTTTGGTCTTACTGTGTGATGGCAAGATGTGAACCCTCGCAGAGAAGTCCCACAAAGAGAGGGCCGGGCTTGTAAATGTTGTCATAATTCTGGAAGTAAACCTTACCCGAAGCTGTTGTGATGGTGCAATGTACGTCTGCCGTCGCTCCCTTATGGAAGATCTCGACCAGTACATGTGCTCCGTCCATATCAGTCTTGAAGGTATCCCAGTTCCAGTTGCTTTCGGGAACTACGGAACCGTCATAGCCAGTACCCCATCCGTAATTGTCGGCACGCAGTACGGCATGCTCTGAATATCCTTCTGTGGTATCTGCCGAATGTCCTGTAGGTGTTGTCTGAAGAACCACAAGGAAGTTCCTCCAGTTCTCGGCACCATCGGTATAGTTGGTAAAACTGAAGTATTCCTTTTCTCCCTCTCTCAGTTCCTTTGTAGGTGAGAAGAACGCCCACCAGGGAGTGGTATTATCCGCAAGCCCTATCGTGTTGGCATTGATAACAAGGTATGACTGCTCGCAGCTTAAGCAGAAATAGAGATCTCCGCCTGTTACGATGCCTGCATAGGTCTGATGGTAGATCTTTCCGTCAACAGTTGTCGCAGTGATGAAAATATCAGCGGTAGCGCCGTTATTTACAACTGTGAGGTCTATCTTTGCCTGATCCATGTCAGCCTTGAAGGTATCCCAGTTCCAGTCGCATTCGGGAGTAACGATCTTATCATAGCCTGTGCCCCAGCCGTAGTTGTCGGCACGTACAACAGCATACTCCGCATAACCTTCGTAAGCGTCGGAGCTGTGTCCGCCGGGAACGTTCTGAAGGATCGCAACAAAGTTGTGCCAGTTTTCAAGTCCGCTCGTATAGTTTGTAAAGCTTATGCTTCTTGCCTGTCCTTCGGGAACTGCCCAGATGTCCGAGAACTGTGACCACCAGCCTGTGGACAGATCGGTATTTCCTACGATGGTCGAGTCAAACTGTACATAAGAGCCTTCGCAGCTTACGCAGAAGTAAAGGTCTCCGCCCGTTACGATGCCGGGATAAGACTGATGATATTCTTTTCCGTCTGCAGTTCTTGCAAGAATTGTGATATCTGCGGTCTCTCCGTTATTGGTAACCGTAAGAGATACATGAGCACCGTCCATATCGCTCTTGAAGGTTTCCCAGTTCCAGTCGCATGTGGGAGTCACGATCTTGTCATAACCTGTTCCCCAGCCGTAGTTATCTGCACGTACAACAGCATATTCCGCATAACCTTCATATGTGTCAGCACTGTGTCCGCCGGGAACGTTCTGGAGGATCGCAACAAAGTTGTGCCAGTTTTCAAGTCCGCTTGTGTGGTTTGTAAATCCGACAGTTCTCGACTCGCCCTTGTTTACCTTCCAGATGGGTGAGAACTGTGACCACCATGCGGTCGAGCAGTCGGTGTTACCAACAAGGAGGCCTGCGTTTGCTCTTAACGTCGCATCCTTTACGGAAAGGAGATCCACATAAGAGTTCTCGCATGTGATAGCAAAGTAGCAGGGATCGTTCTCTGTCAAGGTCGTCTTTACGGTAGCAGTCATGTCGTTTGAAGTACCGTTAAAGTCAACGTTGTTTGCAACGATCGTAAGAGTGTCGCCTTCACGGGTAATGGTAAGGGTAACGTTTGCGTCAACCATCGCACTCTTCGTCCAGGTGTTCCAGTTACCCCATGTGTAGTTGTACTGTGCATCTACATAGCTTTCACCTGTAGCGTCCGCGCGGACGAGTGCGATCTCCTTGTAATCCGCTACGGTCTTGGGATCGTTGTGAGCTGCGGAAGCAACGTTGGAGAATACGATACCGTAGTTCTCGGTCGAAGCATTACCTGCAGACCAGTTGTGAAGCTTAACCTTCTTTGTCTCGCCGTCCTTGATCTCAACGGATGAAGTCCAGTCCGCTCTCCATGCGCTTACGAGGTTTACGTTACCGATGGACTCGACTGCGGCCTTATCGGGAGTAACGACGATGACTCTCTCGGGCTCAACGAACTTGGCGTTCGGATCGCCTGCCTGATAAAGTGTCTGGATCTGGCCCTCGGTGAGAACCTTGTCAAAAATGTATACTTCGTCGATACCGCCCTTGAAATAAGCATCCCAGTAGTTGATACCAACGAGGAAATCGAAATTGTCCGAAGGTGCCATCGTTCCGGTTACGATCGTAACGGTATCGCTCATAAGCTCACCGTTGAGATATATCTTTGCAAGGATGTTGGAACCCTCATCTGTGGTGTTGTTCTCATCAACAACAAGCGTGATGTTGAGCCACTGGTTAAGTCTCTCGCCGACACCGTCGTTCGGGAACCAGTTGGGCCATACAACGGCTTCGTCACCGGCCTGATCATAAGACCATACGCAGGGATATTCGCCCGAGCCGCTCCACTCCGCACGGGTGAAGTTGAGATAGTGCTGTCCTCCGGTAGCGTCACCGTGCATATCGGGACCATACTGGATGGTGGGCATATAGTTTGCGAATCTTCTCGCATATACCCAGAAAGATATGGAATAGGTCTCGCCTACACCGTTTACTTCGGGAAGCTTGTAGCCGTATGCTCCGTTGCAGTAAAGAGCCTGACCCTTTACGCCATCGATCAGGACAACATCCTTGTCGGGTGCGGGCTGAACGATGGGGGTGGAAGCCGAATCCTTCATCGAAGGCTGGATCCTGCTTGTGCCATCAGCCTGATCAAAGGAAAAATAGTACTTTGCTTCGGGAAGCGCTTCGCCGGGAACTTTTGTAGGCTCCGGACTGGGTGTTGCGGTTGCAGGTGCCTGAGTCGGCGCGGGAGTTGCCGTTGCTTGTGTTTCAGTGTTTCCCTGCTGTCCACCATTGTCCTTGCCGCATGCCGCAAAGAGAAAAGCGGTCAGGCAAAGGCACATGATGATGCTTAAAACTTTCTTACGCATTTTGTTCCTCCTCATATTTTGTATTTCATTTCATTATTTTCCGAAAGAATCGACCACTGCCTGATATTTAGCCTTTTCCGCATCAGTCAGGATGTTGTAGCCGTTGGGTCCGAAATATGAAAGCATGGCTTCTGCGTGATAGTAGTTTGCCTGCTCTGTAGCTTCAAGAACATAGTCCGCGGCCTTTGCTGTGCCGTTGTCCACAAGGTCGTGGATACCGATGTTGTTGAAGTACTGGTCACAGAAGTTCCAGTAACCTGCAATGGAGTACCAGCCGTAAGGAACAGGACGTGTAACGCTTGCGAAATAGTCATCCCAGTACTGCTTGTGATCGGGATCCTGAGGGAAGAGACTCTTGAAGCCTTCCCATACCTCCGCGTTGAGGTTGATGGGCATGGGCATCGAAGAATTCTTCAATGCAACACCGGAAGCATTTGTATATTCAGGGTTCTTGTAGATCTGAAGTCTTGTCTTCCAGCCGTCTACGCCCCATCCCATGAACTTGAGGAGCAGATATGCTTCGTAAGGATGCTTGCAGGAGGTCGAAACGCCGCCCATGTACATGTTTGTGATAACGTTGTGCTCTTTCTCGTCAACAACATTGGGTGTTACATAAGGGATGATGTCAAGACCGTACTGTTCCTGATATCCTTCAACGCCCCAGAGATTCTGGTAGGTCCAGAAAGCTTCCGAGAAAACGGCTACGTGGCCTGTTGCGCCAAACCATGTACTCCAGTCACCCGACCAGTCTTCCATTGCCTGTGTGTCCTGCTGGGGAGCTACATATCCGCCGAGCTTCA
>JAEEGF010580426.1_pt1 | contig 11957 bp, 9 predicted proteins | sample 9134171 | NCBI WGS metagenome assembly JAEEGF01 (sample SAMN16246542, study PRJNA631951) | gut metagenome | biome: gut microbiome; feature: rumen; material: AP-attached | host: Bos | place: Iran: Karaj | collected 2018-10 | reverse complement strand
TATGGCACTACGAGGCCGACGACGAGGACATCCTCGACAGTGGCAAGGAATTTGAAGAAATTTCTGGGTTAAAGTTTGAATACTCAGATGCTTTACTGGACGTTTCAAAATAATGTTGCAAAACAAGTTTTTCGTATGGAAAATTTTATTAACATTGTGAAATTTTAAAATTACATAGACATGGCTAACACACCAATTTGTGACACAGTTATCAAGGAACAATGCCGTAAGTTGGGAATCAACAACATAGGCAAATCGACAATCAGAGAAATTGTCGGATTAGTTAATTGCATAGAGAAGGAAACTGGCGAGAAATTCGTCAGGATGGAGATGGGCGTACCGAGCCTAAAGCCGCCAAAGGTCGGCACAGAGGCAGAAATCAAGGCTCTCAACGACGGTGTTGCCGCAATTTACCCGATGGTTGACGGTGTTCCCGAACTCAAGAAGGAAGCATCGAGGTTCGTAAAGAACTTTATCGGAGTTGATATATCGCCAGAATGCTGCATACCGACAGTCGGTTCAATGCAAGGCGGTTACGCAACCTTCCTCACCTGCTCGAACCTCGACCCGCAGAAGGACACCGCACTGTTCATCGACCCTGGATTCCCAGTTCAGAAACAGCAGTTCAACGTAATGGGACACAAGTACGAAAGCTTTGATGTTTACGATTACCGTGGCGAAAAACTTCGCGACAAGCTAGAATCTTACCTCTCGAAAGGCAACATCAACTCGATAATCTACTCCAACCCCAACAACCCGAGCTGGATATGCTTCACCGACGACGAACTAAAAATCATCGCCGAAGTTGCTGACAAATACGATGCAATAGTAATCGAAGACCTTGCCTACTTCCGCATGGATTTCCGCGACGACACCTATCATCCCGGATTCCCGCCCTACCAGGCATCGGTCGCAAACTACACCGACAATTACATTTTGATGATTTCGGGCTCCAAGGCATTTAGCTATGCCGGTCAGCGTGTGGCAGTTGTGGCAATTTCCGACAAGGTTTTCCACCGCTCCTATCCTAACCTGCAAAAGCGTTTCGGCAGAGACCAGTTCGGTGCAACATTCGTAATGCGAATCATCTACGCATTGAGTTCGGGTGTTTGCCACTCGGCACAGTACGGTCTGGCTGCAATGCTCAAAGCAGCAAACGATGGCACTTTCAACTTCATAAAGGACATCGAAGAATACGGAAAGCGTGCAGAAAAGATGAAGAAACTTTTCGTTGATGCAGGATTTAACATCGTGTACGACAAGGACATCGACAAGGACTTGGCAGATGGTTTCTACTTCACCATCACCTATAAGGACTGGACTGGTGACAAGTTATTGGAAGAACTTCTGCACTACGGAATCAGCGCAATCACCCTCGACAACACAGGTAGCAAGAAGTACGGACTTCGCGCCTGCGTATCGCAGATTACGCCAGACAAGATGGAATTGCTCGAAAAGCGCCTCGAAATCTACAAGCAGAACCACTAGGATATGCAGGAACTGTCGCCAAAGAAACAAGAAGTATTCGACCTAATCAAGTCAAACTACAGCAAGACCGCGATTAGGAAGGGTGACATTTATGTTTACGACGGTTCCATCCTTCACATTGTCGAAGAAAAGAAAAAAGGCATAAAGGTTAGCAGCGTCCTGAACATGAGGTACTGGGTGCTGCTACTTTTTCTTGTCATAACAGGTATCTGCCTCGGAATCATAGGCGTAGCCATCACCGTGATAATTGCAAACCTTATTGCCATCAAGGCAAAAAGGACAAAAAAAGCTAAATTAATCTCAATAATAAACTGATGCCCAAAGTATTAAGGATAATAAACAGGTTCAATCTCGGCGGCCCGACATACAATGTAAGTTACCTTACAAAGTATATGGCTCCCGACTACGAAACCTTGTTGGTCGGCGGAATGAACGACAAGTCGGAAGCCTGCTCCGACTATATTGTGCAAAAACTTGGCATTCACGCCATTAAGATTAGTGAAATGATGCGAAGCATCAACGGTTACAACGATGTCGTTGCATACGAAAAAATCAAAAGCATAATTAAGCGCTACAAGCCCGACATTGTCCACACCCACGCATCAAAGGCAGGCGTACTTGGGCGACAGGCAGCCATAAGTTGCGGAGTACCAGTGATTGTACACACTTTCCACGGTCATATCTTCAACTCGTATTTCAACAAATATGTAACTGCAACCTTCCAGAAGATTGAGCAGCACTACGCAAAACGTACCTCTGCAATTGTTGCCATCAGCGACATTCAAAAATACGAACTCTCTGAGGTCTACAAAATTGCGCCACCAGATAAATTCCGCGTAATACCTTTGGGCTTCGACCTTAACCGTTTCCAGGAAAACAAGGCGATGAAACGCGATGCTTTCCGCAAGCAGTACGACATTGCCGATGACGAGATTGCCGTTTCGATCGTTGGTCGTCTTGTGCCAGTGAAAAACCACAGGATGTTCATCGATGCCATAAGGGATGTAAAGTCGAAGACCAACCGCAAGGTTCGTGGAGTAATTGTCGGTGACGGCGATTTACGTAACGGACTGCTGGAATATGCAAGTATGCATGGACTTACAGCATCGACACCGGAGCACAAAGTTCCAAATTCCGACCTAATTTTTACATCGTGGATAAAGGATGCCGACTATGTTTTTGCCGGTTCTGAAATATCCGCACTGACATCATTAAATGAAGGCACACCTGTATCCATAATCGAATCGCAGGCTGCGAATGTGCCGGTTGTCAGCACTATTGTCGGTGGCATAAGGGATGTCGTTGTAGAAGGCAAAACAGCACTGCTCTCTCCTACCCAGAATGTGGATGCATTCAGCGAGAATCTGCTTACGCTTGTCAACAATGATGAAATGCGCACACAGATGTCGGAAGACGGCTGGATTTTTGTCCGCGACAAATTCCACTACACACGCCTCGTCAACGACATGAAGAATCTGTACGACGAACTGTTAGCAAATAGGAAATAAGGAAGTTTCTGGTTTCAAGTTCAATGTTTAAAGTTCAAGGTTCAACGGTTTCTGGTTTCAAGTTTCTGGTTTCAGGTTTGCTTGCGCGAGCTAAAGGTTAACTTCGTTGAGGGCTGCGCCGTTCAGGTTCAATGTTTAACGGTTCAAAGTTTAACGTTTCTGTTTTTTTACAAACAAATTGACAAAATCATAGTCAATAATGCTACGCCAACAGCAATAGCCGATAAAATAACGCTCCATCTTGCACTTTTCGACTGCTTTTTTGCCTCCTTTGTCTGCTTCTTTGCTTCTTCCAGTGCAATCTCCTCATACTCCTTGAAATCGTTTTCTACAAGTGAAAATAAATCTTGTGTAACATATATACAACTGCTTATGCAACCATATAGCGTTTTTGCCATCCATGCATTAAGCTCGACATTTATATAGTGTTTTTGAGATTTTCCATAATCTTTGTCGTAATGACCATGCAAAATTATATACCTGTTTCTCTCCAAATAATCCAAAAGGAAGACAAGATCAAAAATCTTACGCTTTTCTGCCATTAAATCCTCATGCTTTATTTTAACAGGATTGTACCACAAGGCAAAAGGGCATGAATCTAAGAAAAATTTCTCATCGATAAATACATCACTAAACAATATAAATGCATCGAAAGTAAAATTGCCATCTGCCAGATTTGCAATCTCCCTTATTATATCCTTTTCCCAATCGCTAAACTTTCTCATCCCTTCAACCCATCTATCTTTTTAAACAATTCCTCTATCTTCGCTACTATGCGACGCTGCTCCGATAACGGCGGTAGGGGAATCAATAAATTATAAATACTTTTAGAATTAAGCGTTTTGCCCTTTATTGCATCCTTAGAATCTCCCCAAGTTGTTACTATTGGAAGTATATGAAACAAATAATTCCTGATATAATTATTTATATCTGATAAAGTTTCTATTGTTATTATAGCTTCGTTATGATATGCATTAATTCCCAATATAGATGTCCGCCCTACTGTTAATTTAAAACTCATTATCAAAGATCCTGCTACAGAGATTCTATAATTAAAACACTTCTCAGCAGCCTCTTTTGTAATGCACTCTTTTGTATGAACAACAAATTTTCCTTGTTTCATATCTGAAATAGACACCCAGGGCTGATTGCCATTATCCCAATATTTAGAATTACCCCTTTCTGGTGTCTTTCCAGTATAATAATTAACAATTTCTCCTAATCTACACCACTCCCATCCTTTTGGTATCTCAAATGGAATTTCATCATCCACAATGGGTTTACTTTCCAAGTCTTTCTTTTTCAGTTTGCCTTCCTTTACAAGGCGTTCCTTTTCCTTGCGTATGCGCTTCAGCAATTCGGAAGCAGGCTCATCGTTGGCATCCTGTGGCACAAGCCGGCCCTGTATGGCTTCCTGCAATACGCTTTTCTTCAGTTTGTCGGGCAAAGCACTGTTAAGCTCATCGAGTTCCGCTTGCGCCTTGCCGTACTGCTCTACCAACGGAAGCATCTCCTCTATCTTGGCTACTATGCGACGTTGCTCGGCAAGCGGAGGAAGGGGAATAGGAATATTTATTAAATTGGTCTGAGAAAATGTTGGAATAGAAGTACCTAATACAAATTCTTTAAACTTGTCTTGCGTATACGGACTTTGCAAAAAATAAGTTACATATTCTTTATTTACACAAACATCCTTAATAACAGCAATTTGTGGATTAATAGTCGCTTTCCAAGGAAGTTCATTTACTATAACTGTTTTACCGAATGAAGACCCTGTTTTAACAATCAAAATATCTCCTATTTGAATTTTTATTTCAGGTGATTCTTCATATTTTTCATTGCTTATGTAAGTGCATTCGGAGTAGTCCATTTTACCATTTACCATATTTGATGGACTTATTGTGATAGCACCCTCTTCTTTACTTCTTCTTAAATCATCTTTTGTATATCCTCTAAAACCAATTCTTCCATACACTCTGAGAATATCATTTAGACTACACCATGTCCAATTTGAAGGAATACCAAAAAGTCCTTTATTTATTTGTTTGGCTTTTTTTTCAGGCTTACTTAAATTCAGTTTGCCTTCCTTCACAAGGCGTTCCTTTTCCTTGCGTATTCGTTGCAGAAGAACCGAAGCGGGTTCGTCGGTTGGGTCTTGCGGTACCAGGCGGCCATGTATGGCTTCCTGCAGAATGGAGTTTCTTAACTGTTGTGCGTTCATAAATCCTTATATTTCATCATCCATTATCTTGCGCAGATCTTCCTCAGATGGCAGTACCTTGCGAACTTCTTCCGTTGTCTTGTAGGTGGCTACACCCATTGGATTGTCATAACCCTGAATAAGAAACTCAACAAAACTCTTGTCGGCTTGCTTGCACAAGACAATGCCGATACTTGGATTTTCGAAAGGTTTCTTTACTTCGCTGTCAAGAATCCGCAAATATGCGCTCAACTGCCCCAAATATGCAGGCTTAAATTCGCCCTTTTTCAGTTCAACAGCTACCAGTGCCGCTAATTCACGGTTATAAAAGAGCAAATCAGGATATACATCATGACCATATTTTTCCAAATGGTACTGATTGCCGACAAAGGCAAAATCGTGACCAAATGTCATTATAAAGTTCTTGACATTGTGGACAATGGCATTTTCCACAACCCTTTCGTCAACATCGGCCTTGTCGCGCTCGCCAAGTTCTTCCACATTGATAAAGTCAAGCAGATACTCGTCCTTGAACATTTCTATAGCTTGCAACGCCGTACGGGTACTTGGAATAGTCTGCGCAAAATTGTTAGGCATCTCCCCCGCATGGTGATACAGGTCGTTCTTCAGCATGTCGCGCAAATGGTACTTGTTCCACTGGTTGATATATGTCTGATGAATATAGAACAATCGCTCATCAAGTTTTTTTGTCTTGTTTAATATTTCCATGTGGTGGGAAAATCCGATGCCGACAAATTCGTTCATGTCGAAACAGCCTGTTGGCGGTTGATACTGCTGCAGCAACGCAGAACAGTCCACGACCTCAGAATCGCCAGCCAGCGGCGGGCGATTTTTGCTCGATTCCAATTCGCCAGCCATCGGCGGGCGAATTACGCCAACCCATTCCTCGTAGAACTGACGCATATTTTTGATACTGGTCGCTGAAAATCCCCTCAAGCCAGGCAACTCCTTCTGCAACTGCTCGCTAATGCTTTCAATGGCGCCTTCGCCCCAGAATCCATTACGCGAATGTTGAGAAACATAGCAACCGACACCAAAATATAGAGATAGCTGTTCCTTGTTCACACTCTGCGCTGCCTTGTACTGCTTTTGAAGAATGGCAGCTTTAATGGCTTTTACAGCCGACCTTAAATCATTGGGTATTTCGTTCATGCTCAGTACTGTTTAATTTTTATACCCAAGGTGCTTTCTATTTCCAACAGGGTATTGTCGATTTTGTTGTCGAGTGCGCGGCGCTTTGTATAATAGTCGGACAGCAATTCACTTGGCGACAATATTTCCTCCTCATCCTTGGGGAACTTGCACTGGTCGAAATTGCAATTGATGGCAACAAGTTCATCGGGCGTGAAAGACTTTGACTTATATCCCGAAATCTCGCCATCGGCATTGTACTCCTCTATTTCCCTGCGATTGTCCCACCAGTCGAGAATTGGCTGGCAATGCTCGAACTTCATAGGCTTGGTCTTCGAGAAATGCTTTATCCCCTCGGGCATATCCAGACGGTAGAACCATGTTTCCTTTGTACAGAAACCTTCAGGTGCACCAGCAGCTTTCTCGCGGTTGAAGAAAATTATGTTTGTGGCAATGCCTGTGTATGGCGAAAATACGCTTCCCGGCAGACGGATAATAGTATGGACATTGAATTCCTTGAGCATCTTTTCCTTTATCTTCTGCTTGTTGCCATCGCCGAACAAGAAACCATCAGGAATTATCACGCCAGCCCTACCGCCACGCGCCAACCGGCTCATAATGAGAATAACAAACAGGTCGGCAGTTTCGGAACTGCGCAAGTCGGCTGGAAACATTTTCACTGTAAGCGCATTGGAAGAACCGCCGTACGGGGGATTCATACCTATTACATCGTACAGTTCGCTGTCCTTCACATCGCCTTTGTACAATGCAAGCGAATCGCCATTGATTATATTAGGCGTGTCGATTTCGTGAATCATAAGGTTTGCAATGCTAAGAAGGTATGGAAGCGGTTTCCACTCCTGTCCGAAAACTGCATTGCGGTACATGTCGCGCTTCTTCTCATTGTCGAGACCTTCCTTGCGTATGTGGTTGAGCGTAGCCGTAAGGAAACCGCCAGTTCCCGAAGTGAAATCGGCAAAACTTTCGCCCAGTTTCGGATTCAACCTGTCTATTATAAATTCGGTAAGCGCACGGGGCGTATAGAATTCGCCGGCAGAACCTGCGGCCTGCAACAGGCGCAACATTTCCTCGTATATCTCGCCAAATGCATGGCGGCTTTTTGCATCGTCAATATCAACATTGGCATCGATGTAATTGATGACCTCGCGCAGAATGTGACCGTTCTTCGAATAGTTGTTGATACCCGACTTGAACACATCGCGCACACGCACCTGACCTAGCGGAGTGTCTTCAGTTACAGGCAACGAAGCCAATTCGCGAAACATCCCGTTGACAAAATCCAACAAATCGTCACCAGTAAGCGTACTGCTATCCTTTTTATCGACAGCCCAGTTGCGCCACTTGTACTTTTCGGGAATAATCGAACGGAAATTCGGATAAGTTATTTCAAGGTCTTCTTCCTGACTGTCGTATATCTTCAGGAAAATCAACCATACAATCTGCTCAAGTCTTACAACATCAGTCGAAATACCATTATCGTTACGCATTATGTTGCGTAGTGTGCCTAAATTCAATGCCATTTATGCGATATTATAAAGTTCGTGTTCTATTTCGGTAATAAGTTTATCGTATTCATCTATCGAGCCAAGTTCCTTGATTATTGCCTTGGGTGTTCCAATCTGCGTGAACGGATCCTGCGAAAGAATCGAACGCTTCTCGAATTCCACAATGCCGTTTTGTGCATACTTGTCGAGCAAAACCTCAATAATCTGCTTTGCAACGCCGCTGTACTTATTGAAGAACTTGCTTCGTTTTACCTTTTCGGCGCGTTCGGCACGAGTTGGCGGATTCTGTTTTCCGAATGCCAAGTAGCAAACAATGTCGAATACATCGGAGTCGGCAAGTTCAGGACAAAGCTCGCGTACTGCATCTATCATAACTCCGTTGTCCTGAAGAATATCCACTATTGCCGACTTTCTTTGCTCGCTATTCCAGTTCTTTACAAAATCCTCGAGCGAAGCGAAAGTTCCCAGTATGTTGCGACGGGCATAAACCGTGTAATTTTCGGTAATAGGCTTGCCGTCCTTGCCCAAATACAAGACTTGTTCGCCGACAATCTGCACATCTCGACCTTTCACATGATATTTTTTAACAGGCGGTGGCGGCGGTATAGGACCAGTTGTTGTTCCTCCACCAGTAGTATTTCCTCCACCAGTTTTTCCTCCCGTTGGAAGCGGAACAAGTATTTCTTCTCCATCGAAATCGGGGTCGTTGAAATGCAATGTAGCATCGTAAAAGTCAAGGATATGGAAATACAGTTTATTCTTATCTTCACGCAAGCGTGTACCACGACCTATTATCTGCTTGAAACGAGCCAGACTTGAAATATTCTGGTTAATCACTATAAGTCCACATGTCTTGCAATCTACGCCAGTCGAAAGCAAATCGACCGTTGTAGCAATCACTGGAAAATGCTCATTTACATCAATGAAATTTTCCAACTGCTTTTTGCCGTATGCATCGGAACTTGTAATTCTCATTACATAACGGTCATCAACCTTCACCATATCACTATTCAGATTGACAAGCATATCGCGGATTCTACCAGCCTGTTCCTCGCTGTTACAGAATACAATGGTCTTGGTCATACGGCCAATTTCGTGCAACTTGTCAGTTACATATTTTGCAACAAGCCTATCGCGTTCTTCAATATGCAGTTCCACACCAAACGAAGGACGCCCGTATGTCACACCACTTTCCATCAATATTCCGCAAGTATCAACTTCATCTTCCTCGGGCGTGTATCCAGTCTGGTCAACATTTATTGCAATACGCGTTGTCATATACGGAGCGAGGAAGCCATCTTCGATGCCTTGTTTCAACGAATAATTATAAATAGGTTCGCCAAAATATGCGGCATTGTCGTTTTCTGCATTGTTGTCCTGTCGTGGCGTAGCTGTCAAACCCAACTGAATTGCATCGGAAAAATATTCGAGAATCTTATGCCATTCGCTATCGGCCTTAGCACTTCCACGATGGCACTCGTCGATGATTATGAAATCGAAATAGTTTTTGCTGTATTCCATATACGGCTGGTCATCATCAGAACGACGGTAGTCGTAAAACTGGTGATACAAACCGAGATATATTTCTGCAGAAGTAGTCATATTTCTGCCCGTAAGCTTAACCATATCCTTTCCAAATGGCCTGAAGTCCTGTTTTACAGACTGGTCGATAAGCGCATTACGGTCGGCAAGGTACAATATTTTCTTTACAGCGCCAGATTTTCTCAAACAATGGATTATATGAAAAGCCGTCAAAGTTTTTCCTGTTCCGGTTGCCATCACTAGCAGCATTCTTTTGTCGCCTTGTGCAACATGCTTTAGAGTTTCGTTGATTGCGCGGCGCTGGTAGTATCGTGGCGAATTCATTCCGCTTTCCCAGTAGTATGGCTGCTCAACAATTTTCAACTGTTCGGGAGTGTAATTGTAGTAACTGCGTATTCTTTCCAGAAGTTCTTCTTGTGTTGGAAATTGATCAAGCGGAAATTCCCGTTCCATACCCGTCAATCTGTCGTGTTCGTAGAATGCAGAACCGTTGCAGCAAAATACAAATGGGACATCAAGCATATTGCCGTACTCCAAAGCCTGCTGTATCCCTGTCGAAAGATGGACATTGCTTCTCTTTGCTTCGACAATAGCGATTGGCTGTCCGTTATAAAACAATGCATAATCAGCAGCCTTGGCTTTTTCTCGTTTGGGAGTCGTTCCGTTCATTACAACCACACGACCATCCGTAATAGGATATTCTGTTCGCATAACAGAACGGTCATTCCAGCCCTTGTTCTTCAAATTGTCGGTAATGTAAAAAGTCTTTACATCTTCTTCTCCAATAATACCTTCGATAATAGACATAATATGGCCAAGATACAAATTTTATGGCACAAAGTTAACAAAATTTATGAGCACTTGCCATTGAATCCAGAAACTTTTGAACAGCGCAACACAAAAAAGGGCAACCCTTACGGATTACCCTGCGTATGTAACTATCCTTGAACTAAATTACCTTCTGTTTTTCAAGAACTCAAGCGACTTGTTCATCAGCTTGTACATTATTGTATCGTCCTGAACGATTGGTACTTCCTTGCGGAAATCCTTTACAAACTCCTGAATGAACGGCGACGGCTTGAGCGGCTCGCGGAAATACAATGCCTGGCTGGCGGCAAAGCATTCGATAGCGAGTACCCTCTCGACATTTGCAACTACGCGCAGAAGTTTTGTACCAGCGTTTGCACCCATACTAACGTGGTCTTCCTGTTCGTTCGATGACGACAATGAATCAACGCTTGCAGGCATACACAACTGCTTATTCTGGCTAACGATAGATGCTGCAGTATATTGCGGAATCATGAAACCGCTGTTGAGACCTGGCTTTGCAACCAAGAATGCCGGCAACCCCCTGTCTCCGCTGATAAGACGATAGATACGACGTTCTGAAATGCTTCCGATTTCGGCCATAGCAATCGAAAGGAAGTCCATAACTATAGCCAGCGGCTGTCCGTGGAAGTTACCACCGCTCAATACAAGATCGTCATCAGGGAAAACCATAGGATTGTCGGTAACCGAGTTTATTTCGGTTTCGACAACGCTTGCAACATAGTCCCAAGCATCCTTTGATGCTCCATGAACCTGCGGAACACAACGGAACGAATACGGGTCTTGAACTGTAGTCTTTGTCTGCTTCTGCAATTCCGAACCAGTAAGGTAAGCTCGTATATTCTGTGCCGTCTTAATCTGTCCCTTGTGCGGACGGATGGTGTGAAGATTTTCGGTAAACGGGTCAGCAAGTCCGTTGAAACCTTCGAGAGACATGGTTGCGATGATATCTGCATTCTTCAATATCTTACGACCACGCAACAAAGCATCTATGGCGTGTGAAAGCATAAACTGAGTGCCGTTGATAAGGGCAAGACCTTCCTTCGACTTGAGGCGAAGCGGTTCCATATCGAGTTCGCGGAGAACGTCGGCCGATTCACGCTTCTGTCCTTTGTAGTATACCTCTCCCATTCCGAGCATTGCAAGTGTTATGTGTGCCAACGGAGCCAAGTCGCCCGATGCGCCAAGCGAACCAAGCTGATATACGACAGGAGTTATACCCTTGTTGTAGAAATCAACAAGACGCTGAGCCGTTGATACACAAACGCCCGAAATACCATACGACATATTCTTGACTTTCAAAAACATCATCAGACGGACAATACGCTGTTCAACTTCTTCGCCCATACCGCAGGAGTGCGACTTTATAAGGTTTTCCTGAAGCTGCTCAAGTTCGTTTTCCGAAACCGAAGTATTGCACAACGAACCGAAACCGGTAGTAATGCCGTAAATCGGTTTTTCGCGATTCTTCATCTTCTCATCCAAGTAGTTGCGGCAATGCTCAATGTTCTTTATAGCCTCTTCCGACAAGGCGATTTCGCATCCGCTTTCGATGATTTCTTCTAATTTGTCAAGTGTTAATCTTTCTGTTCCAATGTAATATGTTTCCATTTTAATATTTTTTTGCTTTTGTTTTTATCTATTCTTATACATCTGTTCGTAATACTTTGCATAGTCGCCCGAGACTATCCTATTGAGCCATTCCTCGTTAGC
>JAEEGF011196725.1_pt1 | contig 11958 bp, 8 predicted proteins | sample 9134171 | NCBI WGS metagenome assembly JAEEGF01 (sample SAMN16246542, study PRJNA631951) | gut metagenome | biome: gut microbiome; feature: rumen; material: AP-attached | host: Bos | place: Iran: Karaj | collected 2018-10 | reverse complement strand
GATACAAACTTTTGTGCTCCCACACAAATGTTTTAAAAAGCTTTTGCAATTATTTAGTGTATTTTTGACATAAATCAATAAAAGCCCGCCACAAGGGCAGGCTTTTTATGATTTTTAAAGTTAGAGTCCAAATCTTAGAGCTTCGGTCCTGCAGCGACAAGTGCCTTACCGGCCTCGTTGCCTTCGTACTTCTTGAAGTTCTTGATGAAGCGGGCAGCCAGGTCTTTTGCCTTCTCTTCCCACTCATCGCGGTTCTGATAAGTGTCGCGAGGATCAAGAATGCCCCAAGCCACGCCGTTCAGCTGTGTGGGTACCTCGAAGTCGAAGTAAGGAATCTTCTTGGTAGGAGCGTTCAGAATGTCACCACCCAGGATAGCGTCGATAATACCGCGTGTATCCTTGATAGAGATACGCTTGCCAGTTCCGTTCCAACCAGTGTTCACCAGATAAGCCTTGGCACCGCTCTTCTCCATCTTCTTCACCAGCTCCTCAGCATACTTTGTGGGGTGCAGCTCAAGGAATGCCTGGCCGAAGCAAGCAGAGAATGTAGGAGTGGGCTCAGTGATGCCGCGCTCTGTACCAGCCAGCTTTGCGGTGAAACCAGAGAGGAAGTAGTACTTCGTCTGCTCGGGAGTCAGGATAGATACTGGGGGCAGCACGCCGAATGCGTCGGCAGAGAGGAAGATCACGTTCTTAGCTTCAGGACCAGCGCTCTTGCCGTTCACCTTCTGAGCAATCTTCTCAATGTGGTTGATAGGATAGCTCACGCGGGTGTTCTCAGTAACGCTCTTGTCGGCGAAGTCAATCTTACCGTTCTCATCAACAGTAACGTTCTCGAGCAGAGCATCGCGGCGGATAGCGTTGTAGATATCGGGCTCGCTCTCCTTGTCCAGGTTGATAACCTTAGCATAGCAGCCGCCTTCGAAGTTGAACACGCCCTCGTCGTCCCATCCGTGCTCATCGTCACCAATCAGCAGACGCTTAGGATCGGTACTCAGAGTGGTCTTACCAGTTCCAGAGAGACCGAAGAAGATAGCGGTGTTCTTACCTTCCATATCGGTGTTGGCAGAGCAGTGCATGCTGGCGATACCCTGCAGAGGCAGATAGTAGTTCATCATAGAGAACATACCCTTCTTCATCTCACCACCATACCAAGTGTTGATAATCACCTGCTCGCGGCTGGTGGTATTGAAGGCAGCGCAAGTCTCGCTGCGCATTCCCAGTTCCTTGAAGTTCTCAACCTTTGCCTTTGAAGCGTTATAGATAACGAAGTTAGGCTCGAAGCTCTCCAGTTCCTCAGCGGTAGGCTGGATGAACATATTCTTCACGAAGTGTGCCTGCCAGGCAACCTCAACGATGAAACGAACGCGCAGACGGGTAGCCTCGTTGGCACCGCAGAAAGCGTCCACCACATACAGGTTCTTGTTGCAGAGCTCCTTGATGGCAATCTCCTTAACCTTTGCCCAAACCTCCTCGCTCATGGGGTGGTTGTCGTTGGGATATTCCTCGGTGGTCCACCACACCTTATCCTCGCTCTGAGCATCCTTCACGATGTACTTGTCCTTAGGCGAACGGCCGGTGAAGATACCTGTCATCACGTTGACGGCATCCAGTTCAGTGAGTTGGCCCTTGTCAAAGCCAGTCAGTTCAGACTTCATTTCCTCCTCGAAGAGGAATTCATACGACGGATTGTGAGCAATCACGGTTGAACCGGTGATGCCATACTGTGTCAAATCTAACTTTGCCATATTATTATAATTTTAAGTTGTGAATGTTCTTTAATTCTGTTATTCAAAGGCGATTCAAAGAATCGTATTACTTTTTACCCTAAACAAATGGGATTATCCCAAATTGCGGTTGCAAAGTTACGCATTTTTCACTGACTGACAAAACGATAGCGTTGCAAAAAATGCAATTTCCAATAGTTTTTCGGTTAAAGTATTTAAAAAACATGTGTGCGAAAACAAATTTGAAAACTCTACTTTGCAAATTGTGTTTGATGCGCGGCGAACGGCTGAATAAAAATGTAAAGGGGCAGCTATGAATCATCACTGCTGCCCCCATAGATTTAATAAAATAACTAAACTAATTAAAAAATCTATGTCTCTATGTAGCTTTTTCTTTAGTCCTCATCGTCATCCCACAGGCTTCGGTGCGTAGGAAGCGCATCCGCTTCGTCGATAAACGAGACTCCCTTGGCATCGATTTCGTATGTGGGGTCGTCCTGGATAATCTTTACCGGATCCTGACCGTCAACGCTGAATCGGCTCTCACCCTGGATTTCCATGATGCCGTATGTCTTCATATCGATGAAACTGATGGCCGGGCTTATATATTTTTTCTTGTTCATTGTCATTTCCTCCTTAATTATTTAACCATATACTTCTTATTGTTAACCACATAGATACCCTTAGGCAGACTGCCCAGCAGTTGCTTGCCCTTGCCGAGGAACTGTCCGCTCAGGCTATACACGGCAGCATTGTCACTCGTCACGGTCTCCACGTCCGAGATTGTGGTGATAATCTGCCCTGCCTCCTGCTGGTCCTCCACGCCGCCTATGCTGAGCGTGAACGGCTTGGCATTGCCACCCTGAGCGGCCTCTTCGTCCTCAATCCAGAAGCGGAAGCCCTTGATGGTCTGCGCAGTCTTGGTGTGATACATATCGCCCTTGCTGAACACGTAGGAGCGAGCAGGAACGCCACCATCCTTCTTCAGATAAGTACCATGATAGCGGATGCTGTTGTGGCTGGGCGCATTCCAACCGTCATCATTGAATAAGTCGGCACTGATAGGATTCACGTCTCTTCTTCCCAGCGTATAGAGCGGACCGTTATAGGTTTTATTGTTAATGGTTATGGTCTGTCCTGCCGGTGTGGCTGGTTCTTTTGCCGGTTGAATAAGATAGAACTGCCCTGCCTGGATGCCGTTGTCAGCGTCAACGCTCTGGAACGTAATTACATAGGGGTCGCTTTGGTCAAGTCCTGAAGCCACGGCCAGTTTCACGTCGTCGCCGAAAACGTTCTTCACCTGAGTTCCTGTCATATTGATGGGCAGCGTAAGGGTGTTCCAATAATATGTGCCGTCGTCTTTCTTTGAGAAGGTGCGGTGCAGGATTACGGTTGCGCCATTCTTACCGGTCGTATATTCATTAGCATCCGTACATTCCGTGTAATCCTCATCCAGCACGAACACTTCTCCAAGGTACTTAATCTGGAAATCATCGAAGGCCGTGATATCGTTGTTTGGGTCGTAAGCAGCCTTTTGCTGAATGCCTATAGTAATTGGCATTCCTTCCTCTGCATAAACAAAAACCTCAACGGGATACTTATTATCATAAAAATCTATGCCCAAATCCACTCGGTCTTGTTTATGAGCATCAGAAACCATAGCGTTATAGGATTCAACACCTGCAACAACATTCAAGGGAACAGTTACAGCTTCGTTACCATTTGACTGGGCATAAGCGTAGCCGTTTCCCGATTTCGACACGCCCTGACACTGCACTTTATACCAACCTGTTGCAGGGGCTGTGAAAGTACGTGTGATTGTTCCTCCTTCGCTAGCCGAATACATCAGACCATAATAGTATTTGCCATTGGTCGGTGGGTCAAGGAGAATATAATTATTTTGCCCCTTTTTTAAATAATAGGCACCATTCTCATCCCATTTGTTTTCGTTATTACGATTGAACCCCTGATTGGCGATTTTGTAAGTAACATCCAGGTTCATGCCATTGAAGGCATCCACTTCAAGTGCAGCGTTGCGTACAGCTTCATCAATTTCTCTGACTGACACAAAACGCCAATGGCTTGCTTCGTTGGCATTTGTTGTTTCCACCACATGCTGGCCGTCCTCAACTCCTAAATAAAAGATTGTATTTTGAGGTACTATTTGGTTATAATAACCGTTTTCGCCAGCATAACTACCTTGGGGATACTCACCAGGTTTAAGACTTAACGTGTAGGTGTTTTCTTGCCCAGCAACAGGCACAACATTAAAACGGCTGTAGCAATATTTCGGAATGCTTTTATCATTCCTTATGGTTGCCTTCTGTTTATCTGCTACTATGCCGTTGCTATTTGCATCAGTGCCTGTATATCCCTGCATCATTCCCAGATATCCTCCTGTAGTTCCACCACCTTCCGTAGCAATATCAGAAGTGAACACATAGCGGTCGCCATCCTTATTCATTTTGAATTTGAAACCTAAATCACTGTATAGCAGCTCTATGTGAGTTCCCCAGGCGCCACCTATATACATAAATTTACCGGTCTCTACATTATATATATAAACTTCGTTACTGGCAACACCATCTTTATAGATGCTGTTATTTAACTCTTGCAAACTAAAACTGGGGTTGTAATTGTTTTGTTTATCAGAATAGCTGCATCGTATATAGTCACCTTCTTCTACATTATTGAAATTTGACCGGTCGATATAAGTTGCCGAACCAGAAGACAGATTTCGGGTAGTCCCATCGCTCTTAATCAAATCCACGGATGTCAGGGTGAATCCCCCACCCTGAATATTGAGCCCGCTAATTTTCAAGTTTTCCATTGCATTGTAAGTAACGCGCGCCTCGAAATAGCCTTCACCCGTCATTGATAAATCACTAATGTTCACGCCCTCCCAGTCATAAGCATGCACGCTGGTAACGGTCAGCATACTGAAGAGGAGCGTTAGGATGACTGGTGTCATCTTTACTGATTGTTTTTTTCGCGTGGTTTGGTTAATCACTCGTTTTGATAATAATTTTTTCATAATTGCTTTTTAATAATTAATTAGTTTATCTTTTTAATAAATCTGAGATAATACAAATCCGAAATTTTGGGTGCAAAAGTAGAACGCTGAAAAATAAAACTACGGGCAGAATTTCGTCATGCCGCATACGGATTTTCGGCATGACGGAATACTGTACTCGTTTTGGCGACAAAGCGTCGCATGTTCATCACTACTTTTAAGTCAAAGCGTTGAATAAACTTGCACAAAAAAGGCTGCATCCCCTTTCAGGAATGCAGCCTTCTTATTGCTATCTGCAGGCCAACGGCCTCACCTAATATTAATCCTCATCGTCGCCCCAAAGGTTCGGGGCAGTAGGAGCAACCTCCTCTTCCACGAATTCGGTCTGCTCCTTAGCAGCCTCATCGTCAACTGGTGTTTGGCTAATGGGAAGTTCCAAATTCATTAGCGGATCCTTAAAATCCACAATCTCCAATGAGGGTGTCACATATATATTTTTCATATTCCTTATCTTTTTATTTTACAACAAACTTTTTACCTTTCTTCACATATACACCTGGGCGCAGCATCTTTTCAGCAGCCTTGCCTTCAGCAACCTTTGTTCCGTTCAGATTATACACAGGCGTACTATCGTCCTCATCGACAACCTGATTGGAAAGTTCTATTCCATTTGTCTCTTGGTTTTCAGTATCGTCTTCAGGTTCACCGAAATAGAAGGTTGCGTTCTTGGCATGTTCTTCTACAACTGTTTGATCGGAAACACGTACATCCAGATAAGCCTTATTGGGAGTCATAGTAGATTTGGAATAAGGATGGAATCCCAATACTCTCTCTTTGTTGGCAGACAGAACATAAAATTTATCTTGGTTAGCTACTGTGCTACCATTTACAGAAATGTAGCCTTTCAGGAAATTTAAACCCGGGTTAACGGTCTCGAGTGGATAGTTATCTGTCAGTGGCAACAAACGGTTTGTGACGACATCCGTTGACTCGATATTATTCTGCACAGCAGGGCATTCCAGAATAACCGCAGTATTTGCAGCCACTTTACCGCCTTCTACCTTTGTAAACTTAACACGGTCAGTAATCTCTGTGAATTCTTCATTAAATATCAAATAATAAGCATTCACGCCGTCGAGCAATTGATATGGGAAGTCGGTGTACATAGTAGTATAATACTTGCCTTCTTTCGTGAACTTAGCCTTAGTATTGGCGCCAAACGCCCCTTCGGTAGTTGACTCGTCAAGCGAATAGAGCGACCATTTGGCTGCATCCTGTTCCTCCTCAGATATACCCTGAATGGTTTTCATAACGGCATAGTCTCCGCCTTCATCACAAAGATATGTGGGAAGAACTTGCGTTTGCTGTCCATAAGGGAATCCCGCATCGAATGATACCGTATAATTAGTATAAATGCGTACTGAAGAACCATCACCCTCCATAGTAAGCATATATTTACCTTCGGGTTTGGATGTATCTGCGCCCACCAGTTTTGAATAAGCTGTTCCATGTGCAGAGAAATCCACTCCCTTAGTAACGCCAGTACCTTGACCAAGACCTGAACGTAAGAACACCGTACTTGGATTACCTTGAGCATCAGTTGGATCTATCATTTTGAAGCTTTCATCAAATTTGAAGCCGTCTTTAACATCCGGATAGGTTCTTTTGTTGTATACAATATCACGAGTATGGTCAGAGGCCTTATCTTTATTGGGACCAGTACCAGTTCCATAAAAACTCAGAAACCTTCCCGTTTTGATATTTTTAAGACGGATATAAACCTTTTCGGCAGGTTCACTGAAATAAGCCCAATAAGTTCCTTCATTTTCCTCACTTACAGTCAATACCAAAGGATTATCGGTAATTAAATCACCTTGATTGTTTTTCTTCCATCCAAGAAACATTACGCCGTTAGAAATGTCCGGATTGGCGGTAAGTGTCACTGGTTCGGTATCAGTAATTTTGTTATCTGGATTACTGATACTGACCCCACCCAAGTTATCGTTAGCAGATCTAACTTTTATCAGACCAGTCTGAGCGGTGAAAATGGCATAGTAATTGAAGGTTGTAGGACTGCCACTGGATGTGCTGCGGAATTGTAAACCCTGAGCAGTATATGACGAACTTGTGCCGACAGTTTCATCATTAGCGTTTGCCCAGTGGTCGAAAATGAAACCTTCGTTAGCTTGAGCATAATAGTATAAAGTAACTTCACCATAACCTACCGTTCTTTGGCTACCAGTGATTCTGTGAGGTGGATCTTGATATTGTGGATCTGTTGTTGCCGAAGAACTAACATAAACTTTTCCACCTGCTGTAGGTTGAGTCGGGGAAACATACGCATTTGCAGCATAATAGAACGTCGACGTGGCCATGGCCGAAACCAACCCAGCACACAAAAGCAACAGAGTGCATAGCATCCTGTGCAGACTTTTTGTTTTTATAACCTTTTTCATAATCTATTTCTATTTTTATAAAAATTGCTTATACTTCTAATGAGAAAAGACCCCGTAATCAGCTGATGAGACCAGTCGAGAATGCCGATGAAAGGCGTTGACAGGATGAAGAGCACCAACACTATGCTATAGCCGAGCCAGCAATACGAAGCGAATTTCTTGTTTCGAATCAGCCAAAACAACAGCGGCAATGGCAGAAAGGCAACGAGATACCAATTCCATTGGGTGACAAACATCTCCGAGAAGAATGTTATGTAGAGCATCAATAGGCTCACCAATAGCTGAGCCGTGAAGAGCAGTATGTCGTAGACCTTTGCGAACTGATGCCAACGGAGCACCCATTCGGCAAGCGTGATGAGCAACGTCAGCAGTAGCAAACCTCCAAAAACGATATTCGGCGTTATCGGCGTTGCCTTGTCTTTGCCGCTGCTCTCTACCAACGTAGTTCCCGGGTCCGTTATCACGAAACGGCTTATTCCTGTAGAGTCGTTGGTGATAGTTGCCTTACGAAGCATCGGGACTATGGTTTCAGGCGTTAACCTAAACTCCTGTATGGAGCGTCGGTCGTAAGCCGTTCCGCCAAAGGTGATAAACAGGAACTCCGCCCAAGGCGAATGTCTAACGGCATGCCGGAATAGTTCGCCATCGTTAAGCGTCTGCGGATATTCCAACTTTCCCCATTCAAAATGCTCACCAATGAGACAGCGCTGCACGTTCAGGATGGAGGTTGTCAGGCAATTGGTAAAGAGCAAATTGAAATTGCGGTATGCTCCCGCCATCATCTCCTCGTCGAGCAGTCGCCACAGTTCTTGCTTTTCGTGATGAGTAAGATTCAACTTGTACTGCTTAAGCCCTCGTCCTGCCCGACGTGTATCCCTGATGAACGTATCTGTAGGCACAGCAATATATTTAGCCTTTGCCTTTCCTGCTATGCCCGTCATGAATGTGCCGAAGTTCGGGTCACTCTCAAACGTGAAGACGTAGTCGAGTCCAAATGATGGACACTCCATGCGGAGCGTGGCATGGCCGAAAACGGAATACAGGGCAACCAACGGTTCTGCTATCACCAAACTTGCCGTCACGAAGTTGCTGCTGTCGGGTAGCACCTTAATGGAGTCGTTAGGGGATGAATGCGCTCCATTCACCCATGCAGATAGCATGGCCAACACGGCCAACAATCTGAACATTATTATCCTTATCTTTACCCTTTTATGCATAAATGCGTTGCAAAATTAATTATAAACCAATCGTTTACAATCAAACGAAATAACTATTTTGCATATTTTAACTAAAAATTCTACTCTTAGGGCCATTCATAAATATATGAATTAGGGGAACTGAGGCAATTCATCGACTCGCTGTTTGGGCAAATTTCCTGACAAAACATTGTCTGGGGTTTCGCCCGTTCTAGAGATATGAAAACGGTACGAAGGGGTTTCGTTGGGGAAATCCTGACCGATGAAATGGGGAAAAATAGGCTTTTGGAGTTCAAATAATAGGTTTTTGAACTCGAAATAATAGGGAATTGAAGAGCAAATAAAGGGGATTTGGAGGGTAATTAGGCCCTAATTACAGCCGAAAAGCCTATTAATTGGAAATGATGCGGTTTGAATGGAATGATGAAAAAACGTGTGGTTCATTCAAACCTCTTATTATCAACGGGTTAGTAAAACGCCTCAAAAACGCGCTTTTTCGGAAAGAAATCCGTGTTGATGGATTTCGCGCGAATCTCAGAGCAGGAAAACTCACATTTTTCTTGACGTTTCGATACTTGCAACCGCAAGTGTAATGCAACCGCCTGGGCACAAAGATAATACCTCACCGCCCAATGAGTTTGGACGGAAAGGTAGTTCGGGCGAATTTGTAATTGCTTTACCCTTCGGACAGCGACCGTTGGTTCGACCGCATTGAGTATTAGGATTTTTGATCCGAGAAACACGCTATAATCGCATTTGGAAATGCTTATATTCACAGCAGTCGAATTGCAAATTCGACTGAACTGAGATTCGCAGGACTATCAACCACCCCTGGCCCCTCCTTTCTAAGGAGGGGGAATTTATGTTTCTTCGAGCCATGAAGTTAGACTACATTCGGGAAAAATCAAAATAAATTTTGTTTTTCCACTCATTTGTACTAACTTTGCAGCAAAATTATGAGCTTGGCAAAACCATTTGCCGCCTCTTTATAATAATCAAACTGACATAAGATGAAAAGAACTATTCCGTTCATCATGGCGTTGCTTGTCTGGGGAACAGACATCGCATCGGCAATCGGCGATTTCGAAATCAAGCCGCTGACGCTGACCACGGCCGAATTGAAACCAGAACCGGTGTTTACAGACTTAGACTACGATTTCGGTGAAGAGCCGGCGGCAACTCCCCTCTTCTCGACCGAAACAAGTCCGAACTTCGCAGCCAATACGAACTTCTCGCCCGAGGTGCAGAAGTACCAGCTGACGTGGATGCGCACCAATCCGGGCGTGAAACCCTATAAGTTCATGGACGACCTGACGTTTGTGGGCGTGCCGCTCTTCGTGGCGGGCATCATCGCCAAGAGCGAAAAGAAATCGTTCCGCCAGAACACGCCGGACAACAAGCACACGCTGCTGACCGACTTTAAGACCGGTATCGACGACTATTCGCAGTTCTTCGGCCCCGTGGTGACCACCGGACTGAAGATTGCGGGCGTGGAAGGACGCTCCGACTGGGGGCGCTATCTGGCCTCCACGGCCATGTCGTATGGCATCATGGCCGCCTTCGTGAACGGCATTAAATATACGGCCAAGGAGATGCGCCCCGACGGATCCACTGCCAACTCCTGGCCCTCGGGCCACACGGCCACGGCCTTCGTGGGTGCCACGCTGCTGCACAAGGAGTATGGACTGACGCGCTCGCCCTGGTATTCGGTGGCAGGCTACACGGTGGCCACGGCCACGGGCGTGATGCGCGTGCTGAACAACCGCCACTGGGTGAGCGACGTGCTCTCTGGTGCGGGTATCGGTATCATGTCGACCGAGCTGGCCTACGCCTTCAGCGACCTGCTCTTCAAGGGCAAGGGCCTGCTGCGCGGCGACATTTCCGGCGATAAGAGCATCATCGAGAACCCCTCGTTCTTCTCGGTATCGATGGGTATCGGCATGGGATCAAGAGACATGGACTTCGACTTGCAGAAGTTTGAACTCGGTAATTTTGACGAAGACGGCAAAACCTTCAACCTGAAATTCGGTGCCTCAACGGCCGTGGGCGTGGAAGGTGCCTACTTCTTCAACAAGTATATCGGTGTGGGCGGACGCCTGCGCGTGAACAGTTCGCCTATCAAGGGATGGGACGGTATCACAGACTATGCCTGGAACGACATCTTCAACAATGTGTATGGAGAAGACTATGAAAGCGATGAATATATACAGCGCTTCGTTAACGGCCAGGGAGACCCCGGGGATCCCAACTACAGCCCCCCTCTCATGGAGAGTGCCAACCTAACCATCAAGAGTGACCACCTGACGGAATTCACCGCCGACCTGGGTGTGTATTTCAACATGCCGCTCTCGAAGCGCTTCGCCGTGGGTTCGAAACTGCTCGTGGGCCACAGCAGCATGCAGGAGATTGACCTGAACGCCACGGCCACCGGCGGAAAGCGCGATGTGGATATATCGGAAGAAAATCCATTTATAAATGCCGTCCTGCTGCCCGACACGTACACCAAGGAATGGGACTACTTCACCGTGGGTGGTAACAGCAGCATGAAGTTCGGCACGGGTCTTTCGCTGACCTATGCCTACAAGGAGAACTATGCCTGGCGCGTGTTCCTCGATTACGACTTCTCGCGCAAGACCTACACCATGACCTACAATCCCACAGGCTTCCTCATGGAATCCATCGGCTGGGGTGACTCCTTTGAGGATCTCGCCGAAACACAACAAGTGAAAAAGAACCGCCACACGTTTATCCTCGGCGGATCGTTCACCATATCGTTCTGATTTTTAACGGCATAACGTCATAACGACATAACGGAAAAATGAAAACAATCAACCTTTCAGAGCAGAACTCCGTGCTGAGCCAATATATGGCTGAAATCAGGGACATCGAATATCAGAAGAACCGCTTGCTCTTCCGCAACAACATCCAGCGCATCGGCGAGATGATGGCCTTTGAGATTTCAAAGGCATTCACCTTCGAGCCCTCGTTTGTGGAGACTCCACTGGGAACGGCCAACCTGGCGCTGCCTAAAGATAAAGTGGTGGTGGCCACCGTGCTCAGGGCCGGACTGCCTTTCCACGAAGGATTCCTGCATGTGTTCGACCATGCCGAGAACGGATTCGTGAGCGCCTATCGCATGTACACCAATCGCGAGCATACGGAGGTGGGCATCCATACGGAATATATGGCTGCACCGTCAATTGAAGGCAAGACGCTCATCATAGCCGATCCCATGCTGGCTACTGGCGGAAGCATGGCCGCTGCCTACGAAGCCTTGCTGAAACATGGCACGCCGAAGGCCGTACATATCGCCTCGGTAATAGCCACGCCCGAAGGCATCGAAGTGGTGAAGAATGCCGTGAACCCCGAAAACACTACGCTATGGACTGCCGCCATCGACCCGGGTATGAACGAACATAAATATATCGTGCCAGGTTTCGGCGATGCAGGGGACCTGTGTTATGGGGAGAAGTTATAAATATAAAAAAGAAAACCACCCAAAAACCCTACGGACCCACCCCCGCCCTCCCTATGAGGGAGGGAGTTATTAGTAATTACGGAGAAAT
>JAEEGF010417838.1_pt1 | contig 11962 bp, 11 predicted proteins | sample 9134171 | NCBI WGS metagenome assembly JAEEGF01 (sample SAMN16246542, study PRJNA631951) | gut metagenome | biome: gut microbiome; feature: rumen; material: AP-attached | host: Bos | place: Iran: Karaj | collected 2018-10 | reverse complement strand
TAAAATTTTTAACATTTAAACTTTTTAATTTACAACAGAATTGAAACATAGTATTCATTTTTGTAACATTTCCTGTTTTAAAATTACTCACATCTAATTCATTCAAATTTGAACAATTAGCAAACATTCCACTCATATCTGTTACTAAATCTGTATTAAAATTAATAAATTTGATTTCAATTATATCTTTACATTCACTGAACATGCTATAACAACTTGTTAATATATCATTAAATAAAATTATTATTTTATGTTTTCCTTTATTTAAATTAATATTTGTTTTAAAATCTTCATTTATATCATCAACATAAAAAGTTGTATTTGTTAATTGTTCAATTTTAAAATGTTTCGCATCTATTATTTTACAATTTGTATTATCTGTTTCTATATTAACATTTATTTCTATAATTTGTTGAGTATTAAATGGATGTATAAAATAATCATCCCATTTTATTCTATTTTCAGGAGCTTTTACAATTAATTTAGATAATAAATCATCCAAAAAATCATTATTTGTTTTTTTAAGATTTACTTTTTTATTTAGATCAATATAATCATCAAAATCATTAAAGGGCAATTTATTAAAATATAAATAAAATAATATTATTCCAATGCTCCATAGATCTGATTTAGAATTTCCTTTATTTTTATAAACTTCTGGTGCTATATAATATGGTGTTCCTACTTGTTTCGAAAATTTTGAATTGCTATTTTCATAATATTTAGCTAATCCATAATCAGTTAATTTTATATCAAAATCTTTTTCTTCATTTTTAAATTTTATTAAAATATTTTCTGGTTTTAAATCACGATGTTCAATTTTATTATTTCTCATTAATTTAAATGCATCATTTATTTGAATCACTATTTTTATTATTGTTATTATATCTAAATTTCCATTTTTCTTTTTTAAGAAATAATTTAAATCTCCTTGACATAATTCCATAATAATATAGTAATAATTATTCTTCTTCATAAAATTAATAACTTCTACTGAATGTTTTGATTTCATCATTTCTAAAATGCTAATTTCATTTTCAATATTGAGAATATCATCATCATTTTCTATTTCAATTTCTTTGACACATACATCTTTGTTATCATTGACATCCTTTCCTTCATAACATGTTCCATAACCTCCTTTTTTTAATTTTCTTACTAATATGTAATTATCTATTCTTTTTAGCATTTATTTTTTTATATATTATAATTTAATTTAACTATTTATATTAGATATTTAATATTTTTTATAATTATTATTTAAATAAATAATCATATGAATTAAAATATTTAATTAAAAAAATTATTTGTTTTTTTAATTTATTGAATAATAAAATAATTTAAAACATAAAAAAATATTATGTAGTTTAGGAAAAAATTTATAATAATTAAATAGATAATCAAATATTGATTATAATTAATTTATATTAAAAAAATCAAGATTTATTCATTAAAAATCTCATCTTCTCTTAAATATTTTTTAGGAACTTGAACATCTTCATTTTCTTTTAAATAATCGATACAAGTTTTTCCTTCTTTATCTTTAATTTTAATATTTGGTTTTTGTAATATTAACAAATCATAAATATGAACATCAAAATTAATAGCAGCAATATGCATTGGAGTCATTCCAACATTATCTTCAATATCAATTAATTCTTGAGCATAATTCATTTTAATAATACTATCAACAGCAGAAAAATTAATTGCATCTACTGCACAATGTAAAACAGTTTGACCTAAAGTATCTCTAAATGTTAATAAATTTATTTTATTATTATTTTCAAATTCTTTTAATTTATCTTCTGTGAACATTTCGCCTTGATAAAATTCATCTTTTAATAATTGAAATTTTTTAATTTCTTCTGATTGTTTTTCCATAAAATTTTTCATTTCTTCTTGTGTACGTTTTGATGTTGAAGAATACAAACTTTGACTTTCAAAATTTTCTGGAATGTCTAAACTAATTGATTCAAGAGAAACTTTATTATTATTATTATTAAAATTAATTGGTTTTTCTCCTGTTAATTCATTATAATAATTTATATATAAAATCATAGCTTCTTCTTGTGAATAAATTGAACATTTTTCCCATGCTTCGTTTTTATATTTAGTTTCAAAATCAAAAAAACCTGCTTTTAATTTATTTTCTTCTGAATATTTTCCGGTTGTTGCTACTTTAAATAAACCATAAAATTTTAATTTTTGAGTTGTATTTAATTTTAAAGTTTTATTTGAACGAAGTAAAGAAGCTTTTTCTTCGAAAGTTTTTTTAATATCGAAATTAGTTGTCATTAGTTTTTAATAAATTTAATATTTAATATTTTAATTTATTTTTAAAATGAATAAAAAAAAATTTTTTTTTTCTTTGTTATTATTAATATTATTTTTTGTGTGAATATTAAAGAAAAAAATAAGAATAAGAACAAAAATAGTAAAGAATGTTCAGTTTATGTAGAATGTAAAGCATGTATTTTTTCTGAATTAAAAAGTCAAAAAGAATGTCAATTTACAGGTTATAAAAAGATTATAAAATGTTATTTTAATGAAAAAAAAATGGAAAGTTTTTATGATGAAAGTTGTAATGAAAACATAAAAATAAATAAAATTTATTATTTTCTTTCATTAAATATTATTATTCTTATAATTTCATATAATTTAAGAAAAAAAGAAAAAGAAATGACAATTAATAATGTAATGAATAAATTATCAATATTAAAAAATAATTAAATAATTATTAAATTAAAAATAAATATTTAAAATGTTTTCTTTTTTTATTTTATTTTTTTTAATATTCTTTTACATAAAATCTATCAAAATTCAAATGACATCAAATGTAGAAAATTTTATTTTGAATGTTTATATAGATGGAAATGAATACATTCCAATGATTTTAAATACTGGAATTGAAAAAAGTTTAATTGCTGCTGAAAATTGTTCAATTTGCAATGGAGAAAGATTTAAACCTTCAAAATCATCTCAATTTTTAAATGAAAATGTTACTCAAAATGTAAGTCATTTTGTTTATAGAGGAAATGAATATTTACAAGATTTTTATTTTGATTCTAATGAATATTATAAATTAAAATTAGATTATATTAATTTTTATGATATTAAATATAAAAAAGAAACTACAATTGAAGGAATTTTTTCTCTTAATTTTGTTAATTTTAATATTGCTTCTGAAAAAAAAATTTTTGCTATTGAATATACAAACGAAGGTGCTTTTTTAGAAATAGGAGAAATTAATAAAGAAATTGTTAAAGATTATTCGAAATTAATTAATTATACTGTTAGTATAAATGAAAATAAAGATTGGTTTTTAGAAGCTAATAAATTAATAATAAATAATGAAAAAATGCCTATTGAAAATCCAAAAATTATTTTAGATACTTTTTCTTATAATTTTTATATTCCAAAAAAATTTTTTTTTGATAATATTGATAAAATTTTCCCTAAAAAAAGCAGATGTCAAGTTCAAATGTCAGGTTCATTTATTTGTAAATGTGATGAAAATTATAAAAATTATTTTCCAAATTTCGTTTTTGAATTTAATGATGGAAATAAATTATTTGTTAATACTACTGATTATATTTCATATGATAGTTCTATTACTGGAACAAATTGTTTTGTTTATATTGTTGTTAATTATAATAATGATTATTTTATTGCGGGAAATAATGTTCTTAATAATTATTATTCAATTTTTAATGTAGATGAGAAAATTTTAAGTTTTTATCCTTTGAATAATTCTAATGAAAAACTTCAAATTTTATTAATGTTTATTGTTTTTTCTATTTTGAGTTTGGTTATTTTCTTTGGAAGTTATTATTTATATAAAAAATATCTTTCTAATTTTAATAATGAAATTAATAATATTGATAATATTGAAGATGCAATTCATCAAGAATAAATATAAATAATAGAATAATTATATTTTAATTATAATAATAATAATAATATAAATTTAATTATTTGTATAAATTAATATAAATTTTTTATATTTATTTTATTATGTCTCAAAATGAAAATAATAATAATAATATTATTATAAATAATATTAATAATATAAATGAAAATAATGATAATATTAATAATATTATTATTAATAATGAAAATGAAGATGAAAATGTAATAATAAATACAACTTACACACATAAAATAAATTTAAATTTTCCTGAAAATGCGACTTTATTTGATTTAAAAACACAAATTAGTAAGAATTTTTTGATTAGAGAAGAAGAATATGAATTATTTTTAGGCGAAAATTCTTTGAGTAAAGTAAATAATAAAAAATTATTAAATGAAATTATATATCAATTTAAAACCAAAGAATTTAAAATAAAAAGTTACAAAAACATTTTTGATTTAAAAACACAATTATTAGATTATAATGAATATTTAGAAAAAAGTATAAAAGAAAAACAAAAAGAAATAGAAAATTTTAAAAAAGATTACAAAGAAATATTAAATTTTAATGAATAGAATTAATTATTTTATATAAATATTAATTAAATAAATAAAAATAAATTAAATAATATATTTAAATATTATTAAAAATAAGATTAATTTAAACTAATAATAATGGAAATTTTTAACACTTACAACCACCAATATTTTCTCTTTTTATATTAATATCTTCAGATTGGCTTAAAGTTTTAGTATCTCTTTGTGTTTCAGAATATTCATCTTTATTTTTTTCAAAATATTGAATTAATTTATATGCAAAAAATTCAAACATTTTTTTAACATCTTTATTTTCTTTCGCTGAAGTTTCAAAAAAAGTAAAATTTCTCATTTTCGCAAGTTCTTCTCCTTCATTTACATTCACTTGTCTTTGCGATTCTAAATCGCATTTATTTCCTACTAAAAAATTAATATTCGCTGATTTATTATTTGCAAACGCTAATTCAATCCAATTTTTTACGTCATTGAATGAAGATGAATTTGAAATATCATAAACAAAAATAAATCCATGACTGTTTTTAAAATAGTTAACTGCAATTGATTTAAAACGTTCTTGTCCTGCTGTGTCCCAAATGTGAATTTTTGTTATTGTATTTTCATATTTTAGTGTAACTACTCGAAAATCAACTCCGATTGTGTTTCCATATTTTTCTTTGAAGGTTCCATCGCAATATCTTGTTAATAAACTTGTTTTTCCTACTGCGCTATCGCCTAATAAACATATACGAAAAATGTATTTGTGATTTTGTTGATATTCACTTATTCTTGTTAATTTTGGGAAATTGTTTTTATCATCTGAATTTTCATTTGTTGTCGAAGACATAATTTTATTTTTTAAATAAAATATATTTTATTTTTTATTATTTTTTTTTTAAATAATTAATTATTTTTTATTTTGGAATTTTATTTAAAATTAAATAAATTATTTTTTTTATAAAATATTATTAAAAAAAATAAATTAATGTCTGAAGAAAATGAATATGAAATGAATGAAGAAGAATACAATAATGAAAAAATGGATTATGATAATGAACAAGAAGATGATTTAAATGAGCAATTAGAACTTTTATTTCAAAACGCAAAATTAAATAAAGACGTTTCTGAATTTCAAAATGTTATTTCTTTAGAAATAGAAAATTCAAAGGATCGAAAATGGACTTTTTTATCATGTGAAGAAATGTGTAAAATCGCAATAGAAAAAAAAGATTTTTCATTATTTTCTAAAAACTTCGAAAAATTAGCTGAAAATTATTCAAAAGTTGATTCAGTTTATAATTCGGATATTTTAGAAATGTTTAAAAAAATTTTATCAACTTCAAATTCCGAAATGCAAATAAATGAAATAAAAAAATATTATGAAGAAATGTTAAGATTATCAGATAAATTCAAAATAGAAAAATTATCATTTGATATTTCATCTTTTTTATTATCAATTGAATATGAAAATAAATCAAATAATAATAATAATAATAATAATAGTTACAAAAAAAACGATTTAATCGATCAAATTTGTTTAAATTTTAATTTAATGATGAAATTTTTTTATTCCTTAATTTTACAGCAAAAATATTCAAATTGTTCTTCAATAAACGAAACAGAAATTTTATTAATAAAAAAAAACGTGGAAAATTCAACAATTTCAATAAAAGATTTTGAACGAGAAATTAAAATTTCATTTTTAGTAAACATTATAGAAAAATCAATAAAAAATTTTAATACATCTTCAATAAAAGATTTTTGGTTACAATGGTTAGAAGATTTTAATACATTTAATAAATTGCCAAGATTTTATGTGATTTTAATGAACCACAAAAAATGTTTTGAAATATTTTTTAAATTATTAGTTGGAAGATACGATAATAAAAATAGCATAGGAACAGTTGGAATAGAAGCGAGTAAATATATTTATGATATTTTAGATTTGTCTTTGATTGAAATTAAAAAATGGGAATTAAGAAAAGTTTTAATTGAAACTGGAATTTATAAAATATTGTTAAATAGATTGGAAGATTTAACTAAAGAATCACCAAGAAAATTTTTGCCTGGAAAAGAAAAAGAAAATGTTAATAATAATAATAATTTAAATAGTAAAAATAAAAGTATTTCGAAAGGAATTGGTTATGGAATTAGAACAACTTGGGATGTGGAATTTTATTTAGAAGCGAAGAAAATAAAATCGATTAGACAAAGTTGTATTATTAAGATTTTGGGGGATTTTTATGATACTGAATTTTTTGATTTATCAAATGAAACTAAAAATTTGATTTTAGAAAGTGTGATTTTACCTTGTGTTGAAGCTGCTTTTCGGGGAGGATCTATTAATGAAATTGCCAAAAATCATGAATTGTATTTTGAATATTTAAATTTAGTTAGGAAATTTTCTAATCATAAAGAATTAATTCCGTTTTTGTTGGAAATTAGTAAAGATTATAAACCTATTCAATTAAATAGTATTTTTTATTTGTTGAAGAAATTAAAAGATGTTGCTAATACATATAAAAGTTTAATTGATAAAGAAAAAGACAATGTTAATAATAATAATAATATTATAAATAATAATAATATTTTAAATAATAATACCAAAAATACCAAAAACGATTTTTTAAAAAACAACTTATTCCGTCCCTACAAATCAAAAATTCCCATAGCCCAAAACTTCAACACATATTTATACAAAACAAACTTATCCTACCGCAATTACATAAATTCCAACAACAAAATGTACAATTCCTACCTAACAAAACAAAACATAAAAAACAACCTAACTACGTTTTTCAAAAACAACAATTCCACATTAACCCCAAACATATCAACATTAACACACAACGATTTTAATATTAATATTAACAACAACAACAAACAAAAAAATAACAAAATTTCATCATACAACACAAAATCAACAATAAAAAACATAACAAAAAACACAAATTTCAAAATAAATTATTCTTCTTTATCAAAAGCAGGTTGTTCAATCGCAGGAATTCCAAAAACAAATCAAGATAATTTTTACACTCAATCATCGAAAATAACAAATTCATATTTTGAATACACATTTGGTGTTTTTGATGGGCATGGTTCAGAAGGTCATTTAGTGTCTCAAACATTGAAATCATTTTTTGAAATTCAGCCATTCACAAATTTAAATTCGAAAGAAAATTTAAAATCCACATTTAATCAATTATCAAATTGCATTAACAACACAAAAAACATAAATTTTTTCATTTCAGGTTCAACATGCGTTTTGGTCCACATTTCAAACAAAAAAATAATATGCGGAAACGTGGGTGATAGTAGAGCAATAGTCTTTTACAATATAAATAACAACTTAATAATAAAAAATTTATCATTCGATCACAAACCGGAAAATTTCGAGGAGAAAAAGAGAATAGAAAAAATGGGTGGTCGAGTAGAAAGAATATATAATGAAATTGGGCCATTTCGAGTATGGTTTAAAAACGAGAATTTTCCTGGTTTGGCAATGAGTAGATCCTTCGGAGATCAAGCAGCTCATAGTGTGGGTGTGATAGATGAGCCGGATATTATTGAGATGGATGTGGTAGAAGATGAGGGAAAGGCTGTATGTGTTATAGTAGCTAGTGATGGTGTGTGGGAATTTGTTGGTAATGAGAGTTTGAAGGAAATTGTGCAGAAATATGTGTTTACTAAAAATGCTAAAGATTGTGTGAATGATATTGTGCAGAAAAGTAGAAAAATGTGGGAAAAAAGTGGGTTTGCGATAGATGATATTACTTGTGTGGTTGGGTTTTTTGAGTATGATGATGATATTAATGTTAATGATGATAATAATAATGATAAATTTAATATAAATGAAGAAAAAAATATTTGATTTTATTTTTTATAAATAATAATAATAATATTTTTTATAAATAATATAATAATAATAATATTTTTTAATTAATTGAATTTTGAATTTAATTTTTGTTATTTTTAATTAAAATAATTTATTTTTGGCGATTTAAATTATTTTTAATAATTTCTTGAACTTCATCTAATTTTTCTACAAATAAATTTGTATTATCTAATGAATAATCCATAAAAAATTTTTTTAGTTCTTCGACACATTTTTCATCAATGAATTTTTCGAAATTATCGAAATTTTCTTTAATTTCTTTTTTAATCATTTCAATGAAATTTTCATTTATTTTATTATTATTATTATTATTATTTTTTGATGAAATTATTTTTTTTTTATTCAAATTCGAAATTGAAAAATATGAATTTAATTTTTTAAATTTTATTGAAGGTTTTTTTTCGCTGCCAAATTTGAATTTATTTTTGATATTATTAATGTCATAAGAAGAATTTGAATTAGTTAAAGTATTATAAAAAGTAGAATTTGAAAATTTTGAATCTTCTTCAGTTTGAATTAAAAATCCTTGATTTTCAATTGAATAATTCGCTTGAGAAAGTTTTTCTAATGTTCGTATTTTTTTCCCTAAAGAATTAATTTCGCTTAAAATTTTTAAGTAATTATTATTTTCTTTTTTAATTCTTTCACTTTGTAAATTAATATTATTATTATTATTATTATTATTAAATTGAGATAAATAATTAGAAATATTTATTTTTGGAATATTATTACATAAAGAACAGTTTTTTTTATGTGAGCCTAATTTTGGAGTTGAAACTTTTTCTTCTTTATTTATTTTTAATATTTCATTATTTAAATTAATATTATTTGATTCTGGTGATTTATAATTTAATTTTTTATTTGATTCGGTTTTTTTTTTGAAAATTATTTTTATAATTTTGAATAATATCATTTTTTTCATAATTTTCATCATCATTTTTATTATTATTATTATTAATTTTTTTAATTTTTTCATAAATAAAATCGATTTTTCCCGCAATGTCATTTAAAATAACATTATTATTATTAACAATTTCATTAACATTTTTATTATTATTATTATTATCAAATTCAAAATTATTATTATCAATTTTTGATAAATCAACATTACTAAAACTAATGCAACTATCTTCTTTTTTAAAATTCTTTATTTTTTCATTTTTACTATGACTATTATTATTAATAATACAACTTGTCATAATTTTTCTATTTTTAAATCTACATTTTTCTTCATGTTCATTAATTTCTTTCAAACATAATTCCATATTACAACCATTGTTTTTATAGCTACAAAACAATCGCAAAGAATCAATTAATTTATTGATGTTATTTGAACTTGGCTTTAAATTTTTTTCAGAATTTTTTTCAATTTTTATGTTATTTTCATCATTTTTTTGTTTTACAAAATTATCAAATGGACAATTTTTGTTTGTTTTTAAATAATTATTTATACAATCCTTACAAAATGTTTGGTTGCAATATAAACAATCAACAGGATCTATTAAAATATTCATACAAATTTTACATTGAATGACGTTTTTTAGTAAATTTTGAATGTTATTTAAATCTTTGAAAATTATTCGATCAAAATTAATTTTCATTATTATTATTATTAATATTATTTATTATTATTATTATAATATTTAATTAATTAAATTTAATATTTTAATGAATAATAAATTACAAGCTAAAGTTTATGAACCCGCTGGTCAAAGAACACAAAAAGTTATTAAAAAAAATGGAAATAATTTTGATTTTAATGCGAAAAATCATTTAAATTTAAATGTTCCTGTTCATTTTAAAACTGTTGATTATTATAGATTAATTGATAATATTAAAATTAATAATGAAATTTGTATGAGAGAATTTAAAAAAGGAAGAAATGATATGGCTTTGAATTTAGTTGTTGATTCTTTGGAGTTTTTAAGTTATTTAGATAAAAAATAATAAAAGTAGTTTTTTTATTTGTTATATAATTAATTATTATAAATAAAAAATGATTTTTTATAAAAATCAAATTTTTTTATATTTAATTTAAATGAAATTTTGATTAAAAATATGAATTTTTAATATTATTTAAAATAAAGCTAATTTAAATTAATTTTTTGTTTATAAATTTCGATTACAATTATTAATTATTATGAAATTAAATTTTACTTTTAATATTTTTTTATTAATTTTAGTTTTTTAATAATATTTTGTTTATTAAAATAAAGACATATTTAAAAATTATTATTTACAATAGTCATATTTAATACTAATATTATTTATATTCAATAAATATTTATAATATTTTAGTGAAAAGATAATCTTTATATTATAAAATTTAAAATATAGATTAAATAATATATTTTAAAAATTATTAATATTTATTTTTAATTTTTTAATTATTTCTTCTTAATTTAAAAATTATTCATTACATTTATTTTAAACATTTTTCCTTAGACTTATTTATAACATAAAATAATATTTTAATAATTAATATATTATTACAATATTATAATATTAAAATATTTAATCATATTTTTAATTCTACTCATAATTAATCTTTCATTTAAATATATATTTATACAATAAATTAAATTATTCCATAATTTATATAAATAATAAATTTTTTATAAAATTGTATCAATTGCCTCTTTAGCTCAGCGGTAGAGCGCCAGCCTTTTAAGCTGGTGGTCGAGGGTTCGATCCCCTCAGGGGGCGCATTCTTTTTAATTTTTTTTTTCGCTCGTTTTTTTGCACTATTTTCCATTAAATTATTTAATTTTGTTAAATCCAATAGGAAGATTAAAAGAAATAAGCAAGAAGATAGAAGTATACATTAAAAGAAATAGATGGTAATTAAAAAGATATTTCAATATCAAAACATTACTTTCAAAAATCAAGAATGAATTATGGAACTATAGTTTTTCTGCAACTAAATACAATAGTAAATTATATTGATATTAAATTTTGCTTTAGATTTATGAGAAATATTATTGGATTAGATAAAGGAACAATAAATCAAGATTTGCTATAACAAATGGTAGTTTCAGGAACACTATGTTGATAAGATTAATAAAAGTTATTAAAAAATATAGAATTCTTTTTAATGAACATCCTAATTTATATAATAATATAATTAATGAACTGGAAATTGATATGGTAAAATAGAAGATAACACTAATATTAATGCTATAATAAGAAAAATACAATTGACAAAAGTTTAAAAGCTGAAAAAAATGAAATTAAAATTAATGATGGATTTAAAAAAGTGGTAAATAAAAATTGTATAATTGGTCAGCTTTAGAAGAAAGATGCTTTATTAGATATATATATGAGACATGCTGGATTAACACCATAAAAATGAAATTATAGATGTGGATAGATGTGCTAAACAAATGTCCTATTTTTGAATTATGGAGAAATAGAACTAGAAAAAAAATAGGATGTAACAATATAAGATATTTTAAATATAATTAATATATAATAAGATATCTTTTTAAATAATATTTAATTATATTTAATTATTTATTTTTTATTAAATTTTTTTTAAAAAAATTAATAATAATAAATAAAAATATAATATTTAGGATTGGGGATTGGGGATTGGGGATTGGGGATTGGGGATTGGGGATTGGG
>JAEEGF010024715.1_pt1 | contig 11962 bp, 7 predicted proteins | sample 9134171 | NCBI WGS metagenome assembly JAEEGF01 (sample SAMN16246542, study PRJNA631951) | gut metagenome | biome: gut microbiome; feature: rumen; material: AP-attached | host: Bos | place: Iran: Karaj | collected 2018-10 | reverse complement strand
GATTGTCCGAGCGGGTGGGGAAAGATCGTGTCGTTTGGCGGTTTGATCCGCTGATCCTGACCGACAAACTCTCCGTCTCTGACATTCTCGCGAAGGTCGAACGGCTGGGTGACCAGGTGGCACAATACACCTCGCGGCTTGTGTTCAGCTTCATCGACATCAACGCCTACAAAAAAGTTAGCGGCAATCTTAAGAAGGGCGGCGTCAACGCCCGCGAGTTCACGCCGGATGAAATGTGCGCCGTGGCGCAACGCATCGGCGAATTGGCGAAGGGCTGGGGTATCACGGCGGCGACGTGCGGCGAAATCAAAGACCTTGACCAGTACGGCGTCGAACACAACCGCTGCATCGATGACCGGCTGATGATTAAGTGCTTTTCACATGACAAGTGCTTGATGGATTTTCTCGCTGGGGACAATCTGGTAGGGCGCGCTCGCCGAGCGCGCCGCAGACAGTACGAAATGCCGTCCCTACCATTCTTCGAATCCGGCGGCAGTGTTTCCAGTCAGTATACGAAGTTGAAAGACAAGGGTCCGCGTCTTGCCTGCGGTTGTATCATGTCCAAGGACATCGGCGAGTACAACACCTGTCCGCATCTTTGCCACTACTGCTACGCCAACACGAACAATGCAACGGCACTAGTCAACTGGAAACGCCACTGCACCTGCCCACACTCAGAGACGATAACGGGGAATACCTCGGTAGAGGCGAGGTGTGCATGAAATGCATTGTCGAACTCTTTGGCGATGACCGAAACGGTCGGAAGATGATCGCATGGGGGCGGCGCATCGGCTATGTGGACGCCGGACGCGTGTGTGACGCAGAGCGTCGGAAAGTTGCCCAAACTTTTCGTCCGCGCTTTCACACTCCACGCCGATTTGCTATACTTTTTCCCGCCATGTTGGGGCAATCGTTTACAGACTTCATCTTCGCCACGAACACGGACGGAAGCGGCAAGGCCGCGTCATACGTCCGTGCGCTCGATATGCTCGGTCCCATTCTGACGAAACACTATCCGAAGCCGATTGTCGGCGGTTCCATGTGGCACAGCTTTTCGCTCGCAGACATCCACACCTTACACGAATGGATATGTGCCGAAATGAAGAAGGGCGCAGCAAGCCCCGTGTTGGCGGACTTTGAATCGCCGAGCTATTGGACGAAGAACTTCTGTTCTGCGGCGGTTCGTGCCTACGGCGAATTTTTGGCGACAGAGGCGTTTGAGGATGGCATTCTCGCAAAGGTGTCGGGCGAGACCGGCGGCAAGGCCGTCGCGTCAAAGGTGGAGTCGCTGATCAGTCATACGTCAAAAGCCGACCTTGAAGCGCATCTGAATCTGACCGCGAAGGAAGGCAAGACGAAACTTGCCGCCGTCAAGGTGCGCGTGAATCAAGACATCTTCCGCAAGATGGTGTTGGCGAACTACGGCGGCAAATGTTGCGTGACGGGACTCTCCGTGCCGGATGTCCTTCGCGCCAGCCATATCAGCCCGTGGGCGGAAGACGAAAAGAACCGCCTCAATCCCGAAAACGGCTTATGCCTCTCTGCAACCTACGACGCCGCCTTTGATCGTCACCTCATTTCCTTCGACGAGCATTATCGCCTTGTCGTCTCGAAGGCAATCAAAGACCACTACACCGACGCAGCGGCAAAGTCCTACTTCCTTGATCGCGAAGGCCAGACCATGACTTTGCCAGCAAAGTTCTTACCGTCACAGTCGTTGCTTGAAAAGCATAGGGAGTTGTTGGGAGTGTAGATTGTGGTATAATACTATGGTCGCTTCAAGTAGAAAGGTAAACGCGAATGACACCTTATAAGAATTGTCGAGGAAATTCTCCTGTTATAGCTTTCGAATATGATGAAAGAAGTATCCGTGTAATTTTTAAATCACGGATGACATATGAATATCTTCGTTCGCGAATTGGCGAGTCAAATTTCCAAACCATGAAGCAGTTGGCAGAAGAGGGAAGTGGTTTGTCTGCATTCATAACTAAAAATGTCTATGAAATGTATGCGCGCCGTTGGAAAGAATGAGAAGGGTGAAGGCATGAAACGGATTGCAGTATTTGATTTCTTTTGTGGGTGTGGCGGAACTAGCGAAGGGTTCCGCGAGGCGGGTATGGACATTGTGTGGGCGTTGGATGTCGATCCGGTTGCGGCAAAGACCTACAAGAAGAATTTCCCAAAGGCGAAGTTCAACGAACTTGATGTCAACAAGTTGGACATTGACGAGCTAAAGCGGGAGATGGCAAAATATCCTGACCATCTGAAGCTCTTTTGCGGATGTGCGCCTTGTCAGCCGTTCACCAAGCAAAAGACGCAGAAGATGAAGGTTGATCCTCGTGCGAGTTTGCTCTTGTCCTTTGCCAAGGTTGTGGAGCAGGCTAAGCCAGATTTCGTCTTTGTCGAGAATGTGCCAGGGGTTCAGAAGCCTCGTTTCGGTGAAGATGGTCCATTCCCCGAATTTTTGCAAAGGATGACAGAGCTCGGTTATCAGTTTGAGAAGAAAGGCGCAGTCGTTGCTGCACAGGATTACGGAGCTGCGCAGGTCCGCCATCGTTTCATCTTCCTTGCCAGTTTGCATGGTCAGGCGAAGATTCCTGAGGCTACGCATGGTGAAGAGGATGGCAAGCAGCATTACAAGACGGTTCGCGATGTCATCGCCAATCTACCACCGATTGCTGCAGGTGCGGAGTATGATGATCCCAAAGGATTGATCAAGAACCATCGCGCCGCTGCACTGAGCAAGAAGAATCTGAAGCGAATCCAAGCGACACCTCATGATGGTGGTGGACGGAAGTCGTGGCCGAGTGATTCGGGATTGAGACTGAAGTGCCATACGCGTATCAAGACCAAGGACGGAAAGAAAAAGAAGAAATACACCGGGCATACGGATGTGTATGGCCGTCTCTGGTGGGATCGTCCGTCCACGGGTTTGACGACACGGTGCATCAGCTATTCCAACGGTCGGTTTGGTCACCCCGAACAGGATCGGGCTATTTCGGTTCGTGAAGCTGCTCGGATTCAGGGTTTCCCTGATACATTCGAGTTCGTAGGTAGCCTGAACGAGCAGGCGAAGCAGGTCGGCAATGCCGTTCCCGTTCCGCTCGCGAAGGCGGTCGGCGAAGAGTTTCTGAGATTGGCACGTAGTAAAAAACGCGGAGTAGCGTAATCCAACGGAGATATTTGTAATGGCTGTATTTCAGGCGAGTGCTCGAGCCGTGGATATGTTGGGACGTCAGCAGATAGCTGGCGTTCCGACGGCGATTAATGAATTGTTCAAAAACGCATATGATGCATTTGCCACGTCTGTTGATGCTGATTATTTTCCGAATGAGAGGGCCATGCTCATTCAGGATAATGGAGAAGGGATGACGCGTCAGGATTTTGAAGGTAAATGGTTGGTCTTAGGAACTGATAGTAAGTTTAGGAAAAATACAGATAATGATAATGAGGCGCGTCCGGTGTTAGGCGAGAAGGGTGTCGGACGGTTGTCAATGGCGGCGATCGGACGCGTGGCGATTGTCTTGACACGTGCTCGCGATGCACGAGGTCGCCTTGCCAGTGTTGTTGCGGCCATTGTCCATTGGGGTGAGTTTGAGTTGCCTGGTGTACGACTGGAACAGATACAAATTCCCGTTCGCGAATTTAGCACCGTTCCAACGAATTGTCAGATTGTCGAATTGCGAGACGAACTCGTGGACTCGCTGAGGCGATTGTGTGATAAAGGTATTGTTGAGGAGGAAGATGTAAAGCCGATACTTGACGACTTAAATGCTATACACGCTGAAGTTGGAAGTTTGATTGAAAAATGCGAGCTTGGTTATTCATTGCAAGATCACTCAGGGACGACTTTTATAATTCTTGGATTGAATGCCGTCTTTGATGAAGATTTAACTGGGAAAGTGCAGAGCTATGGGGGTGCCTCAAAGTTAGAAAGATTCTTGGTTGGCTTCTCAAATACGATGACACCAGGTCATCCTGAATTGGGAATGGACGTTGCGTTTAGGACACATGCAGACGTTGGACTTCCTGCGGAAGTGATTGACAAGGAGGGGTTCTTCACTCCAGAGGACTTCCAAGCGGCTGACCATCATTTCTCGGGAAAGTTTGATGAATGTGGACAGTTTAAGGGCACTGTAACGCTTTTCAATAGCAAAACTGTGGATGTGCAGATACCATGGAACGGTAATGATTATAAACAGACAAAGTGCGGCCCGTTCTCGGTTGAAATTTCGTATTTGCAAGGCAACGTAAAAGATTCGTCGCTTTCAATGGAACGATATGAGATTCTTTCGCACAAGCTCGAGAGATTTGCGGGATTGTATATTTATCGTGATGGAGTGCGCATTTTGCCTTACGGGAACAATGACTATGATTTTCTTGACATAGAATTGAACAGGACAAAAAGCGCAAGTTATTATTTCTTTTCGTACCGAAATATGTTTGGGGCTGTCAATATCTCCAGAAAATATAATGCCGCGCTACAGGAGAAGGCTGGACGAGAGGGGCTAATTGAAAACATAGCGTATCGTCAATTGCGAGATATCCTTCAAAATTTCTTTGTTAATTTGGCCGCAGATTTCTTTCGAGATCCTGAAAAAGGAGGAAAGGAGTCGTCGGAGTTTTGGATGGAATTCAAGAAGGAGCGCAACAAGATGTACAAAGCCCTTAAGCAGAGGGCTAAGCGAACGGCAGAAAAGAAAGAGAAATTTCTCGCGTCGCTAAATTCATTTTTCACTGTGTACAATGCAGGGTCCTTTGATAATGAAGCGGAACAGATTCTGAAGTCTGCCGAAAACAAGTTGAAGGTCGCGGCATCTGTTCAGGATAAGGATCATGCGGCAAGTGCTTTTATTGAGGTGGAGTCAGATGCGCGAGATCAGTTGCAAAAAGTTCGTTCGCGCACAATAGTGAAAATGCCAGTTGGCATTTCTCTAAAGCGAGATCAGCGGGCTGACTGGGATGCGTATTTGGATGTGATATCAAAGTGGAATGCAGATACGTTTCCCAATTATGAGAGAAGGTTGGCTGATCTTGTTGACAGATTGAAAAACTCGTATGGAATACAACTGAGTACGAGGAAACGAGTTGTTGGTGCTGTCACGTCGGCAGTTGAGCGGGTACGAAAGGAGGCTGAAGCTGGCAAGCGGAATGTGCGTTCTTCACTTGCTGATTCGGTTAAAAACATTAGGAGCAAAATCTCTGAAGTTATGCAGGAGATGGAGAATACCCTGTCGGCCGCACAGATGAATCTGAGTGCGTTGAAGGAAGAGGAATTGGGCAAGGAGTCGGTTGCGACGGTTGTGGAACGGATTGTTACGCCTTTACAAGACAAGCAAAATGAGGCGGAGAAAGTTTTCTCGTTTGTGACCAATTTGCTTGCTGGAATCGATTGGCAGAAGATGCCGGATGGACAGCTCTTGAATAGTCAAGATCTGTTAGATGCTGCGGAAGGTGAAATAGAAGAACTGCGTAACGAAAATGTCCGGGATTCCGAATTGGTTCAACTTGGTTTAGCGGTGAATATTGTTCATCATGAGTTCGCAAATTCGGTTAAGTCCCTAAGGAATGCCATTCGGGGATTGAAGAAAATGTCGGAGGCCAATCATGCGTTGGCGGCAACGTATGAAACGATGAAGACTAACTTCGCTCATCTTGATCATTATTTGTCTTTGTTGACACCGTTTAGTCGGCGCATAAGCCAAGAAAAAGAGATTATAAAAACAGATGATATATTCTTCTTTGTGAAGGATGTCTTCAGTGGACGTCTTGAACGGCATGGGATAGAATGCGTTCGGACGAATCGGTTTACTCTCGCAACCGTTGATTCATATAGATCCGTACTGTATCCAGTATTTGTCAACATTGTTGACAATGCGATCCATTGGCTTTTGACGATGGCGAAATCAGATAAGAAACTGATCCGGCTGAACTGTGATGAGGGAGGGAATTTGTATGTTTCCAATAACGGTCCGCAAGTCAAGATCGCCGATCGAGAAAGGATTTTTGACTACGGATTTACTAGAAAGGTTGCAGGACGAGGCATCGGACTGGCGGTTTCGCGTACAGTGTTAAAGGATGCTGGTTATGGAATTTGCATTTGTACGCCTTTACGGGATGATGAAACGGTGTGCTTTAAGATTTATCCGTTGTCTGAAGAGGGAGACGAAAATGCCTGAGCAAACCAATGTGAGCGGAACATTAATGGACGAGGCTTGTTCGGCTTCTAAAAAATTCTTGTCGTCGGTTCTGTTTGTTGATGACGAGATTAAGATGGGGGATAGCACGGGCGACGGGCTTTCTGCTACCAACATCACGGATGCATTTGCCGCAGAGTCGATAGTTCCGAGTTTTTATGCATGCAGCCATGAAAATCAATACGAGAAGATACTCACGCTTATTCGCAAGACGGATGTTTTTGTCTTGGATTGGAAAATGCCTGTAAAACGTGCTAATGCAGAGAAAAATCCAGATGCAGATGCGGATCCTGATGGGGAGCGAGGATTCTTCGCGAAAAAATTGATAGAGGCGCTTCGTGAGGACGAGTCCTTAGGGCCGAGGTTGATTTTTATATACACATCGGAATTTGATGAGGTTGTAAAGTACATTAAAAACCTTTCGGGGCCAAAGCGTCGGTCTGGAGAAACTGTTGAACCTGCAACCTTGAGGGGAGAATCGGAAGAAAAACTTTCGAGAGACGCAATGGATGAGACTCGGCCAATAACAGAGCGTAATGAGGCCTTAGAGTGGGTCTCTGCGAATGGGAACATGCGGATTTGCGCATACTTCAAGGAGTCTTTGAAAGATAACCATGGAGTAGATCAATCTCGTGTTCTGACGGAGGCCCAATTGGCGGAGTTTGTGCTAAAAGAATATGCAAAGCTGCATGAGGGGATCTTGCCAATCACTCTTTTACGCTTGTTGTCTACTGTGAGAGATAATACACGGCCATTGATGGCTAAGTTTAATGCAAGACTGGATCAGGCCTTCGTTAATGATCGTGCGATGACACCTGAGCCATTAGACGCAGATCGGATGTTGATTGATATGATGTTAAACTCTGTGTCTGCTCTCAACAATGACAAGGAAATGCCATGGAGTAATGAGTTGGAGCTGGTTGAAAAGTGGATGGTTCAAAAATATGGTGCCGGATTAAGGTGTGTAAAATTGAAAGGGTTTCAATACTTGAAGAATGAGGCAATCGGCATTTGCGATTTGATTCGTTGGCAAACTGTTGGGTATAAAAATTTTATATCTGAAAAAATGAAAGGAAGGTGGCCAGAAGGGGTTGACGAAGATAAAAAGATTGATTGCTATGATCGGGAAAATCTCCGAGATGATGTGATGGAGTTGTTTACCGCTAAAGATGTGCGACAGCCCGAAGCTTTGATAATGTGCCTCGATTACGCGATTTTATCACAATGGAAGCGGACCGCAGGGCAGTCTGAGTCAGCTCCGTTTTTGACTCTTGGAACTGTGCTGAAGCGAAGAAATAGTGGAACGTACTATCTATGTGTTCAGCCTTCGTGTGACACGTTCCGAATTCAGGATGCGGGGCGTGATTTTTTGTGTTTGCCTCTGGTTCAAGTTGAAAAACATTTTGATTTAGTTCTCAAGGGAGATGACGAAAGCGTATTGGGCTTGAAAGCCTGCAGGGATGTATATGAGTTAGCTAAATTGCATTTCACGCCAATAGCAGGTTCAGGTGATAATATCATAAGGGCAACACAGGCGGAAGACAAGGTTTTTGTTTTCACATCGGACGAAAGTGATAAGGACGGAAAGCCTATTGAGTATGTTTGGGTGGGAGATTTGGCAGAGACGCATGCCTTGAGAATTGTTCATGAGTATCTTTCTAAATTTGGCCGTGTTGGCGTCTCGGAGTCGGAATGGTTGCGTCGTTCTTGAGTTTGTGAGATGGAAATGCCCAATGCGGTACTGTCGCTACCTGAAGTTTGATTACGCGGAGGAGTCGTTGTGGACGGGCCTTTACAAGGTTAGTCATCCTTCGGAGTTCAACGATCCGTTTGAATGTCGAGGCAAGTATATCGATTTTGAAGAATCATTACCAAACGGTAAGACTAAAGAGTACGAATGGATTGCTGAATTGAAACCGTTGCATGTGCAACATATGTCTGAACATGTTGGGAGGGAGTTTTCCCATGTTGGAATGACCGAATCTGAATGGTTGCGGTTGCAGGTTGATCGATAACTAGAATAGGATTGCCGATGAGTGAAACGATTACATTAACGCTAAAGGTTGGTGATAAGATCCAAGATGATTCGCTCATCATTCTTGATGAGGATCGGCTTTGTTATAGCGTAAGGTCAGTTTCAAATGGTGGCGTAGGTATTCGCACAATTTCAAAGGCTTTGCTCTCGGAATGGGTTGAGGCATACAAGAAAACACCTAATGCGTCGTCGCAGGCCGTAAGGGAACAGCTAGTTGGCAAGTCGGATATAGATCGTTTTGAATATGGCTATGCTGGCACTTTGGCCAAAATGGCTAAGATGGTCTTAGGACAGATTTCTGTTGTTCGGCCTAATAAGGAAAAGATACGGCGAAACGAGTTTTACGATTGGATGCTTCGGGTTGAAAAAAAGTCTCCCAAAACAGCCAAGGATACGTCGGGGACATATCTTCCGTCGATTTCAGATGATTTAGCGCCGCGAACAGCGAGCGTGTGGCATGGATTGCGTGAGTACCTTTACAATGAAAAGCCAGCGAAGAAGATATATGCCGTTGATAGCCTTGCGGAGCTTGATGAGTTGTATGGAGGGTTAGATAGGATTTTTCAACAAGATGGCGAAGCCGGAGACCTTGACCCTCTCAGGTTTAAGGAGTGTAAAGATTGGGTCGACAGCCCAAATAATCATAACAGTGTGCGCGCGGCTTGGGGTATGTATAAACGGTTTATGCAATGGCGTAAGGCCCAGGAGGAAAAGGAAGAGCCGCCGCCGGTTTTGCCTGCCGCTGATCGACTCACGATTGCGCTGAGGGTCTTTGCCGAAAAGCGGTATGAGACGGAATGGCAGGACAAGACGCGCAAGGATGGCTATCAGAATATCTACGACATGGTAGCGATGACGCCGGAGCAGATTGCCGCAGGATCGCTTGATGATTTCTATAATAATTTCCTGTTGAAGATCTGGGCGTTCAAGAATGGCGGTAGTCGGCGATATGGACAGCTTGACGAGGCAGGCAGAAAAGCCTATCGGCAGTTCGTCGTTGATTTGAAGACGCAGCTCAAGAGCTTTGACTCCTACTTCCCGCCCGATCCGAAATGTCCCGACGGCATGGGCGTAGGCGTGCTGACGGAGTTGATGATGCGCTTCTGGCCGAAGTCGTGTTGCAACTACAACGCAAGTCTCATCCACGAGGCACTTGTTACGTTACACATGGCGGAAGGGGACTTCGTCTGGCCGAAAACGCCGTCCGTCTATCAGGATTTCATGGGCAAGTGCGCGACCATCCTGCTCAAGATGGAGCAAATGAAGTTGTCGCGCCGTTCCGATCCCGGCAACGACGAGCCGCCGGACTACATCACCGTGAACGAGTTTCTGTGGTTCGTCCGCGAGTACAAGGATTTAATTCAGGAGGAAGTCATGAGCAAGAAGATGAAGACCGATGCGCCGACGAAGTATGATGAAGGCAAGCGCAAGCCGCTCGAATTCAAGTCCGATTCAAAGGACGACGAGCTTCTTATGCGTCTGCTTGCCGCGCTCCGTGCCAAGCCGTTCGCCATCCTCGCCGGACACTCCGGCACTGGCAAGAGCCGCTATGTGAAGAAGCTTGCGTACATGACCTGCAACATGGACGAGCTGCGTAACGAAAACCAGCTGCCGGGTAACTATCTTCTCCTTCAGGTCAAGCCCAATTGGCACGATTCCACCGAGCTGCTTGGTTTCCGCAATGCGATGGACGGCGACCGCTACCAGAAGACCAAGCTTATCGAATTCCTTTTCCGTGCCTATCAGTTCAAGGACACGCCATTCTTCCTCTGCCTTGACGAGATGAACCTTGCGCCGGTTGAACAGTATTTTGCCGAGTTTTTGAGTTCGATGGAGTCTGCGGAACCTGTTCCGCTTAATGACATCACCGTGAAGGACGACAATCTTTTCGATCTTGGTTGCGAATGGAAAGCCGCTTACGATTACTTGGCGGCGAATGGCTTCTCTATCCCGAAGAATCTGTTCATCGTCGGTACCGTCAACATGGACGAGACGACCAACCAGTTCTCGCGCAAGGTCCTCGACCGTGCCTTCACGATAGAGATGACGGATGTCGATTTCAAGAACTACGGGCATGTCACCCAGCCGAGTTATGCCGACACCATCGAGGAAGAAAAGATACAGGCACTGCTCAATGGGGAGAAGTTCGTGGATAAGCTTGATGACGAGGATGTCGCTGAGGGTGCGCCTCTTGTCAAGGTGCAGAAAGCCCTGGAACCAACTGCGTTTGCCGTCGCATATCGCTTCGCAAACGAATACACGCTTCTGAAAAGGGCGATTGCGTGCTTCGACAAGGACAGTACGATGAAGCTGGACGCGCTTGACCAGGCCGTTCTCATGAAGATTCTGCCGCGTGTTGCGGGCGAGAAGGATTACATTGAGAAGGTCTATGGCAAGAACGATAACGAGGGGCTTCGGAAAGCGCTTGAGGGGAAGTCTGTCTCGCTTAAGAAAATTGCCGAGATCATGAAACGCGCCAATGACATGAACGCCCAGTACATCACGTTCTGGCCATGATCGGAGACTTCCTGCGGTAATGTCTGAAACTGTCTACACATATACGCATGGCGATGTCTTTACGCTGAAGGTGATGGGCCGAAACGTCGGCCGATACGAGGCGTACTGCAAGCGCATCGGCGTGGAAGAAGGCTCCGACGAGAGCCGTGTGGACATATCTTCTCCCAACGGAGTGGAGCAGATGGAGCCGCCCTTCTTCGAGACACGCTATTTCTTGCGGTGTGACTTCAAAGATGCGTCTGTCCGCGACGCAGTGTTCTTCCATAAGATGGCCAGCGTTTCGGAGGCGTTCGACTTTGACGGCAAAACGCTCGTGGGTGTACTTGATTTCGTGAACGCTCCGGGCAAGTTCCACTTTGAGATAGTCTGGTATCGCGGCGGCATTCGCGAATCGGCGGCATTTGACTGGATGGTTGTGTCTGAGAAGCTTAACGTCCAAAGTGATTACAAAGAAATCGTCACGACTATCGAGGAGAATGCGCCTGGGCTGGTGCGGGCGTTTCTAGCGAAGTCAAAGGGAGCGGCGGGGCTTATCCGTCGCGACGACACCAATGACGCAATTTGGGCGGATATTTTCAACGAGATCGGCGACCGTTATCAGAGAGCGTGCGAGTGGATCGTGAACAGACCGCACCTCAAGTACATTTCGGAAGTCGAGTATCGGCGAGCAGGACTGGTCAAGCGATGGACGCCGGGCTTGGTCAACAGTTATGCGACCATGAGCAAGGGGCGGCGAGCGGTTGCTCTTTTTAGGACGGAACACATATCGCCGCAGGTTGATACGGTAGAGAATAGATTCGTCAAGTTCACCTTGCGGAGTGTCGTTGCAAGGTTGGAGAAATTCGCGTCTGTCTGTGATGGGCACAAGACGGTCAGCGAGGTGTTCGTAAAGGACCTGCGGGCGCGGGCGGCGAAACTTGCCAAGACGATGCGCAATCCTTTTTTCGCCGGTGTGGGACGTTTCACGGGTTTGCGTCAAGAGAGCATGGTTCTGCAACGGCGGCAGGGATATGCGGATATCTATGCGACATGGTTGATGCTCAAGCATACTCTCGATACAACGCAAACGGGTCTGGCAGTTGGACACAGGCCGATCAGCGCGCTCTACGAGTTCTGGTGTTTTCTGCGCATGGCAGATTTGCTGGAGAAGGACTTTGGATTTGGACATCCAGAAGGCATGATAGAAGGCGCCAAGGTATATGACGACCTTTTC
>JAEEGF011522808.1_pt1 | contig 11963 bp, 6 predicted proteins | sample 9134171 | NCBI WGS metagenome assembly JAEEGF01 (sample SAMN16246542, study PRJNA631951) | gut metagenome | biome: gut microbiome; feature: rumen; material: AP-attached | host: Bos | place: Iran: Karaj | collected 2018-10 | reverse complement strand
GGAAATCAACGAGCCGGGGAACGTGCAGATCAAACCATGGTTCATGACGGCCGCAGGCAACTGCCTCTACGCCCTGAACCAGATGCTGCTTGCGGAGATGGACGGAGAATGCCGCATCGGCGCGGGCGTGCCGGCAGACTGGAAAGACTGGTCGTTCCGGCTCCCTGCGGAGAGCGGCTACGAAGTCGAGTTCGCGATGAAGGGCGGCAGGGCCGAGAAGCTCGTTCTGCGCCCGCGCCGCATCGATCCCGCACGTAGGATCAAGCTCGTTCTGCCCGACGGTTCGCGCCGCGAGGCAGCGTTGGACAAATCTGAAGTCGTGGTTTTAGAATAATATTATGACAATTCCTACATGATATATCATGGGGACAGTCCCCAAATGAAAACACGTTCGGCAAGCCCGGCTACAAGGCCCCGAAGGCTTATCCCTGTGAACGTTGCGGGGACAAAGTCAAGCAGCAAGGCAGGCCGGAGGCTTGATTCCATGTGAGCATCTTGATTTGATGTGCGCAAAAGTAACGCTTTTTTCTGCGCAAAGGTAGCACAGCTCGAAGCGGTTTTTGATAGAATATTGACAACCGAACGTTAGAAAGGAAAGGAGCTACGAGATGATTAAACTTCCTAATTCAGCCATAAAGTGCGGGTGGCGTAAGTTAATGGTTCTCATCGTCGTGTTGGCAATATCTGGCGTCGTGATGGCCGACAGGACTATCAGCGAGAACTATACGCTTACTACCGATGAAGACTGGACAGCTGATGGCGAGGTTCACATCGCCAATGGCGTGACAGTTGATCTTGCGGGGCATAATCTCTCAGTAGCAGGATTAGTAGCAGGATCTTACTCAACATCCGCTCTTTGCGTTACCAACACTGAAGGTGTAGTGGCGGGATACCAAGACCTTGAATTCATTGATACGAGTGTCACCTTCGTTAATGGCGCTTCAAATAGCAATGGTCAGAGAATCATTACGGATTTCAAGCCGTCGGCAACCGACATCGTGGAAATGAAAATCAAATTTCTCGACGGAGCGGGTTCTGGGAACAACCAGTTTCTCTGGTGTGACCGCATAGGCGGTGCAAATGCAACTTTATCCTGTGGTAAGGTGAATGGTAAGTTTCGCTTCGATCGGGGGAGCAGCACTGGTGGCGCCGCTTCATATTCAGCTGTCATCGGCACTGAGTACTCTGTTGTGGCAAACTACAATACCCGCAAATGCACAGTGAATGGAAACGATGCCGGGACGATGTCCAGCAACATCGATTTCACCCCTCCCACAAACATTGTTCTTTTTGCATCATTTGAGATATCAAATGGAGCTCTTGCAAACTGGAATAATCATGCAGGAGTCCGTTTTTACCATTTCAAAGTCTTCGACTCCACTGGAACAACGCTCAAGTGCCATATTGTTCCAGTATATGATGAAGATAATGGCGTAATCGGCGTCTATGATCGTGTCGCCGGCAAGTTCTACCGTAATTCCGGCGCGGGTGGTTTCTCTGCTGTCCGTACTGATCTGTTCCATGAAATCACGAACTCTGCCGCGGGCGATCCGGCGGAACTTCGAATTGTCGTGCCGGGCTATCAGCAGCTCGAATACATTCAGCCGGAGCACAGTCAGTACATCATCACGGACTATGTGCCGGAATCAACGGACCGCATGGAGATGAAGGTTGTGCCCATAATCGGCACGGCGTCTTCCGACAACCAGTTCTTCTTTTGCACTAGAACTAGAGGCGGAGGTCCAGACCAATTCGGCCTCTGCGCGCTTCCCGCAAAACTCAGATTTGACCTTGGCGGCAGGCAGTCATCGAACGGAATCTCCTTTTCCTCCGGAAATGAATACACAATAGTCGCCGATGGCGCGACGGGAACGGTTACTGTAAACGGCTCTGCCGGGGCATCCGTTACCCCACCCTCTCCATCCTTTACGGCGGCGACGAATCTTGTTCTCTTCGCATCGTTTGAGATTCCGAATGGCTCCATGACTTGGTGGAACAACTACTCAAGGTGCAAGTGCTACTACTTCAAGGCCTACGGTTCGGACGGAACGCTCAAGTTGGATCTGGTGCCCGCCATGTCGTCTAACTCTGAATACGGTATGTACGACAGAGTCTGCGGAAAGTTCTATGCAAGCGCCAGTGCTATTGCGTTTTCGGCGCATGGGAGAGCGACGGGGCCTGCTGCTGCATGTGAAAACACTTCGATTGTGTTTTCAGGCAATTTAAAGGTGCTGAAGGATGGCAACGGTTCGTTTACGGCGAGCAAGCCAGGTCAGACTTTCACGGGCGGAACAGTGGTTGCGGCAGGAACGCTCGTCTGTGGCACGGACGGAAACGATCACCCGTTTGGCCCTGAGGGTGGAACCATCACGGTCTCAACGAATGCCAGCGGGAAGGGTGTTCTCGACATGGGCGGTCGACTCTTGTACAATGACTATTTGTTTGAGTTGAATGGTGGGGTACTCAAGAATTCACGGCAAACTTATATAGACAGTTACAAGAGTGCATGTGTTTCCAATATGGTCGTTACCGCGGATTCTTTAATTCAGGCGGATGCGTCGTATGGTTTCACTAGTCTGAACGCACAGGGAAATTATGGACTCACCGGTTCGTATATTGATCTCGGCGGGCACAAATTGACAGTCAACACGCCGAAACCTCTCTATGTTCGTGGCCTTGTGACAACAGAAGGGACAATTGAATTGTTTGGTAATAGGCTCATAGAGTTCTTGCCGCCGGAGTCAGATTTGAGAAACTGCACGCTGATTGTTCAGGACAATGGGCAGCTTCGTCCGAATTCAACGACACCGTTGCTCGGCAATTACATCGTGAACACGACGGCAGCTGACAATAATCCTTCGTACCATAAAAATGGCTGTAAAGTCTTTGGAACATTTCAACCGAATACAGACTATTTCTGCGGCTGTGAATTGCAGGATGGAGCCGAGCTTGACATTTCGAAGCGCACGACCGTTTTCAATCTGAAGGGTAAGGTGGGCGATTCGCTGACTGTCGAGGCCAATACTGTGTCCTTCGCGGACAATGCGACAATCATGGTCAATCTTGCCGGACGAGAAGATCTTCGCGAATTGTCGAAGTCTGGCAGTCCGTACATCGTCACATGGGAAAGTGAACCGCAGGGTGTCACGTTTGAACTGGATGAAGACACTCGGAAATACTATCACATGAGATCGGATGCAATTGGACTTAAGCTGATTTTCCTCGAAGGCATGTCCATTTTCGTCCGATAGCCAATCGCCTAATGAACGTTGTCCTGTATTTCCAGTCATCGGCAAAGATAAACGCCGCAGTGAGAGGTATGGTATAATGTGCATGCAATGCAGAACAATCGGAGAGCGGGAGAATCCATGACAACAAAAAAAGTAATCTACAAGAAGGCGCTTTTGACGGCAGGCACGGTGATGACCGCGATAGGTTTGGCGCTTCAGGTGTGCGCCTCGGTACCCGTAGGTTTCAGGGAACAATGCGAAAAGCAGCTGTGGGTGACGTACCGCAGCTTCAACAAGGAACTTGAGCGGACGGCGCAGTTCGCCGCAATGGGCATCACCAACCGCTGCTTCTTCGCGGCGAACACGATCAACGGACTCGCCAAGCCGTACTGCGAGTATCCGCTCATCTGGAAGGGGTTCAAGGACTACGACTGGTCGGCTCTCGACGCGCAGGCGGAGGACCTCGTGAAGGCGAGCCCGAACGCGCGCTTCATGGTGCTGATCGACCTCAACACGCCCTACTGGGCCACGCACAAGTTCTGGCTCGACTCCTTCACCGACATCACCCACGCCGGCGTGATGCCCGAATGGCGCAACCGCACGAAGGAGTGGATGCTCGACTTCATCGCCTACGCGGAGAAGCGGTGGGGCGACCGCATCGGCTGCTACATCCTCTCCGGCGGCGGCACGAGCGAGTGGTACGAATACGACCGCGGACGCACCAGCAACGCGAAGACGCGGGGATGGCAGGGCTGGTGCAAGGCGCGGAACCTCTCCCTCGGCGAGACGCCGCCCACGCCGCAGGCGCTCGCCCGCGCCGCGTTCGAGAACCTCGTGTACGACCCCGCCAAGGAGCCGGAGAAGATCGCGTACTGGAAGTTCCACAACTCGATCACCGCAAACGCGATTCTCTTCTTCGCGAAGGCCGCGCGCAAGGCCATTCCCAAGGAGAAGGAGATCGGCGTGTTCTTCGGGTACTACCTGACGAGCTGTCCCCATCAGACATCCTTCGCGCACCTCGACTACACGCGCGTCTATGCCTCGCCGGACATCGACTTCTTCATCGCGCCTGGCAACTACTCCGACCGCGCGATCGGAGGCGGCGCCGGGAGCCAGCTCGTCTATGGCACGGCCCTCCGCTACGGCAAGCGCTTCCTGCATGAGATCGACTTTGGTCCGCATGACCAGACCCAGTGGGGACGCGGCCTGTGGAAGACGTTGGAGGATGACCTTGCCGGCAACACGCGCGAGGCGGCGTTCGCGATGGCGAACAACGCGAGCTACTGGTGGTTCGACATGTGGGGGCAGTTCTACCGCAACCCCAAGGTGCGCGAGCGCATCGCCGCGCTCAAGAAAGTGCAGGACGCCCTCAAGCCCGCGCCGTCCGTCGCAGAGATCCTCATCGTGTGCGACTCCGAATCACTCTACCACGTGAACGAGAAGTGTCCGCTCGAACGCGCGTTCGGCCAGCACCTCCGCAACAAGCTCGCCCGCATCGCCGCTCCATACGACATCTACTCCTTCGACGATCTTCCAGTGCTGGACATGGACCGCTACAAGCTCGTCTGCCTCAACTCCACGCTTCTCATCACGCCGGAGCGGGCGAAGTTCCTGCGCGAGAAAGTCTGTGCAAATGGCCGCACGGTCCTCTGGTGCTACGCGCCGGGCGTTACGGACGGCAAGACGCTCGATGCCACGCGTGTGAAGGAGTGGGCGGGCGTTCCGTTCAAGACGCCGGGGATCAGTGCCACGCAGATGGAAGGATGGCGCAGCGTCTATGCCTACGACTACAAGCTATTCACACCGGAATCGCTCACAAAAATCGCTTCCGACGCAGGCGTGCATCTCTATCTCGATGAACTCGCAACCGTGTTCGCAAAGGAAGGGTTCCTCGCCGTCCACGCAAAGGACGGCGGAGAGAAGACGATCTGCCTTCGTGGCAGGGCCGTGAAGGTGACCGACCTCCTTTCCGGCGAGACTGTTGCGCATGATGCGGACGCCTTCACAGTTCGTTTCGACACCCCGGACACGCGCCTTTTTTCAATTGCGTACGATATTGTGCGCGACGGCGCTGACGCCATCGTGACTCTTCCGCCCGTCCCCGCTTGTACAGGCGATACGTGTTCTTCCGATAATGAATAGACAGGAGGGAAAACAGATGAAATGCCTGAAGACCATGGCAATGCTGCTTTGCGCGGCGGCATTCGCGGCGACGGCCGCCGAGGAGCATGGGTACATAAGTTCGCTTCGTGTCGGAAACCCGGCGGCGGAGCAGTCCACTGCCAAGGGCGGAGGGGCTACGAAATCGGGCGGACGCAATTCTAGGACCTCGGTCAAGACAAAGACGACGAGCCGTAGCGTGTCGTGGCCGGTCACCGTGTCATTCAGCGGCAAGTCGCTTCCCGCCGCCGGTTCCGTGAAGCTCGAGTGCTATTTCATCGGCACGACCGACGGGCGTACCGTGTTTCTCGGAGAAAAGAAGACGATTCCCGTGGTGCTGGACGAGAAGGGCGTGTTCAAGACCGATGTCACGTCACCAACCGAGAAGCTCGTGCGTACGAAGACCATTACGTCAACAAGGGGAAGAGGAAGGGGAAGGCGCAGGGGCGGCAGCACGTCCGTGAAGTCCGATACGAAGGGATCGCGTGTGACGGGCTGCATCATACAGCTGGTGATCAACGACTCGGTGGAGAAACCGTTTGTCTCAAACTCCAATTGGAGCAAGGCCGCCAAGACATACCCGCTCCCCGAATCCGAAATCATCAAGTAGAGAGTGCGCTTCTGCGCCATTCTGATGGCGAGAGGCCGGTTTCCTGGCGGAAGAACTTCCATAGGGCGTTTGCTGCGTTGAAGCCGCAGAAGTTTGCGATGGCGGATATGGTATGCGTGGAGTGTGAAAGCATCTCCTTCGCCTTTTCGAGTCTCACGGACTGTATCTCGTCGAGGATGGAATGTCCGACGATTTTGTGGAAGCGTATTTCCGCCATGCGCCGTGAACACTTGAAGGCCACGATTACGTCTGCGGACGAAATACCTTCGCACGCCCGTCGGCGTATCAGCTCCAAAGCCGCCGTCACCTCGGGGTCGTAGCGGCTCATAGTGCGCGTTGAGGCTCTGCGGACAACTCCTGCCGGGCCGAATGTAAGGCGAATCACATGCCGTTGACGCTTCTTCCGCACGATCTCGGCAAGCGTCCTGGCGGCAAGTTCTCCGGCGAGAAGAAAGTCAGGCTGGACGCTTGTGAGGGGCGGAACAGTGTGTTCGCAGATGGGCGCGAAGTTGTCCACGCCGCAGACGGCGATCTCTCGTGGAATGTCGAATCCCGATTGAGCGGCGGCCGTCAGCACCTCCGCCGCGATGCTGTCGTTTGCGACGAAGATGCCACATGGTTTTGGAAGTCGCACAATCCATTTGCGCAGTGACCTCTGCCATGCCACGCTTTGCGGCGAGTGGCGTCCGCAGGCGAAAGTCTCGCACGTCCGGCCGTTAAGCGTAAGCGCCTCTTTGAATCCGCGTTCGCGGTCGTCGCTCCAGAAACGAGGTTGAGGATAAGGCACGAAGGCGAAGTTCGGATGCCCGGCGACGAGCAGTTCCTTTGCGGCAAGGCGTCCGGTGGCGATAGAATCGTGGCTGATGCACGGAACATCAGGAGGAAGGGTGCGAGGGTTTCGGTCAAGATAGACCACCGGCAAGCCGGTGAAGAGGTCTGTTGGAATCTCCTGATATCCGCCGCCGCATTCTGCTATAGTGCCGAGTGGATGCCAGAATTCGACTAGCTGCGTGAGTGTGGCTGGTGATGGAAGTCCGTCAACCACCTGAACGTGCCAGTTTGCTGCTGCGGCATGGCGGCGAACGCCTGCGATTTTGTCGGGGGCGCTTGTCTTTGTCGGAGATTGGAAATAGAGTATCGTGTCCATTTGCGCTAGAAGTATAACACACTTATGCGCCATGACACAATACTAGATTTCGTAAATGGAGATATCTATTTTATGCAAATGGAGATCCTCCTCTCTGTGTATTATGCTATAATAGTTATGGCATTCAAAAGTGAAAGGAGAAATAGAAATGTTCAAACTTGAAAAAACGGCAGTAAATGAGGGGCGTAAGTTAGCGACTCTCTTTGTGGCTTTTGTTGCTGTATTGTGCGGGCTTGCCGTGGCGGATCCTGTTCAGGATGGAACGATCAGCGGAAACTATACGCTGACGGCGGATGAGGATTGGTCTGCCGCTGGGAAGTTGACGTTCGCGAATGGAGCAAGGGTCAACTTGAACGGGCACAACCTTACCATAGGCGAGTTTGACGGCGAGTTCGACGGCGCGGAGCTCGCAACTACGAACGACATCGCCGTCGGATATGCGGGACTCTCACATCTTGACACGGATGGCGGACAGCGTGTTGCGCTTTCCGGCTATTCGCTTGCCGCAGACGACCGCGTGGAGATGCGTGTGAGGTTCCTGTCGCCTACGCCTGCGGAGCAGTTCCTTTTTGGTTCGCGCGCCAGCGCGTTGAGTCGTGCCTTCAATCTATTTGTGAACAACCTCGCTATGCGAATCGACTATAACAACAAGCAGATATGGTTCGGTCAATATTTCAACGCAGCCGACGATTACACAATCGTCATGGATGGCGGGAAGCACGTTTTTTCCGTCTTGTCGGATGGTGTTCAGGTCAAGCCCTCTGTGACCATGCCTGATGCGTCATTTGACGCGGTGAATCCTTTCAGCCTATTCACCGTCAATTCATCATCGCTCGGGGCGAAGGTGCGCTTCTACTGGTTCAGAGCGTACGGGAGCGACGGTTCGCTGAAATGCAATGCCGTGCCTGCATACGACAAGGCGGCCGGGGAAATCGGGGTCTATGATCTCGTGGGCGGGAACTTCTACGGAAACAACGGCACGGGGGTATTCACCGCAAAAGGAGAGGCGCAGGCGCACATTGTAAATATCGATGCCGTGGAGGGATACTCACGGCTTGACTACCTTGAAACAGACGGCTCTTCATACGCGGTGCTTTCAGACTATTCTCCTGCCGCCGATGATCGCGTGGAGATCAGTGTAAGGTTTCTGGATCGGCGGCAGCAGTTTCTTTTCGGTTCGCGTGTTGCCGCCGTGAATCGCGCATTCAACCTCTATCTGGACAACAACACTCCGAGAATCGACTACTCAAACCGGCAGCCGGGTTTTGGCCAGGAGCTCACTACGGCCGACGACTACAAGATAGTCATGGACGGCGGCGCTCTCAGCTTCACCGTCCAGTATCCAGGCGGTTTGACGCTCGGCTCCAAGATCGCAATACCCAATCCCAATCCTTTTGAGCCATTGGTGCCGTTCTACCTTTTTACCGTCAATACCGGCGGCACGGCAACCTCTCTGATGTCAAAGGTGCGGTTCTATCGTTTCAAGGCGTATGGCAGGAATGGCGCGCTGAAGAGCGACGTCGTTCCGGCGAAGCGCACGAGCGACGGCGCGATAGGCCTCTACGACCGTGTGGCGAAGGCGTTCTACATGAAATCCGGGAACGGAAACTTCAATGCAGTCGGCGCGGGCGAAACGGCGCTTTCGAATGTTGTCGATCCGGCGGAACTACACATCAACGTCGCTACGGACACAGTGTTCACAAACGACTTCGTCAAGCTTGACGAGAACGTCAAGCTCGTTAAAGAGGGCCCGGGCACGTTTGTCGCGGAGATGGCTAACCAGCGATACACGGGCGGCACGCTCGTCAAGGACGGCACGTTCGTCTGCGGCGGCAACGGAAACGGTTGCATTCTCGGTGCGGACGGCAGCGAGGTAGTCGTTTCCGCGACAGGTGATTTCTGCGGTACGCTTGAAATGAACGGAAAGATTCTTTTCGCGAACTACAATTTCGTTCTGGACGGCGGAAGAATCGTAAATTCGGTCGACACGGGGACAGGGTCAAGTTTGCCTCTCAAGTCGATGATTGCGTCTCTTGCTCTATCAACGGATTCTTGCTTAGTTACGGACGGACAGGGGTATGGCATGGTTCGGCTTACAAACGGAAATGCCGGAGATTACGGCATTGCAAAAACCACACTCGACCTAGGTGGTCATACGTTGACGATAGAAAGCGACGGCGGTTTTGTCACGCGTGGCCTTACGACGAGCGGAGGCGCTGCTGGAACCATCCGTGTCACAGGCAGCCAGAACTTCAGTTTCTATCCGCCGGAGTCCGACATGTCCAACGCAACACTGATCATAGATGACAAGGCAATGCTTCGAGTGATTGGATCCAACAAGGCGATTCCGACCGTTAAGGACTATATCGTAAACACGATGGGCGAGGACGATTACGGCAATCCCAGTCAACTCTTTGGCCCCGTCATTGTGAAGGGAACGTTCCAACCGAACACGGATCATTTCTACGGAAGCAGGCTTATGTCCGGCGCAACGCTCGACCTCTCGGGCCGCACGACTCCGCTTGATTTGAGAAGCGTGGACAACCCATCGGCAGGCGTGAACGTGCGCAACGTCCAGTTCGAGGACAATGCGATCATCACTGTGAGGATGGGAGATGCACGCATCCGTAATCCAGTGGTCAAGTGGGCGAATGCCGACGACAAGCCCGCAAACTGGGATGGACTCACATTCGAGCTTGAGAAGGGACCGGCGGGCGGTTATCTTGTCAAGAAAGACGACGGCCTGTATTTCAATACCAAGAGTTTGATTATTGTAGTCAGATAACAGGAGGTGTCAATTCATGAAAGTGCCAACGACGGTCTTTTTACATGCATTTCTTGGCTTTGCTCTTTATGCGCAAGGTGCAAATGTAGCGATGCCGAAGAATTTACTGCTCATTCCTGCGCCGCGCGAGATGTCTGTCAATGGTGGCGAATATCTGGCTAAGGAAAAACCAAGAACGGAGAGACTTGCGTCGATTCCGCCGGAAGGATATGAGCTTTCCATTACCACCAACGGAATCGCGATTCGCCATTCCGATGAGGCTGGGGCGTACTATGCGAATGTGACGCTTTCTCATTTGGGGTACTATAGTCTTAAGGAGAAATGCAAGGTTTATCCGTGTCTTGAGATCAAAGATTCGCCGGCCTTCCGCTGGCGAGGCGTACACCTTGACGAGGCACGGCATTTCTTTGGCAAGGCGACGGTGAAAAAGATTCTCGACATGATGGCACGATATAAGCTGAACGTATTCCACTGGCATCTGACCGACGACCAGGCGTGGGTTCTTGACGTGCCCGGGTTCCCAAACCTAGTCCGCCATGCCAATGGTGCCACGATGGGCGAAAAAATCGGGCCGTTTTATTACACGGCAAATGATGTGCGGGAGATTGTCGTCTACGCCAAGGCCAGGCATATTACCATAGTGCCGGAACTTGATTTTCCCGGCCACTGTGGAATGGTTGCGAAGGCCTATCCGGAATTTACATGCCAGATTCCGGGGAAAGGAAGATCGGGCGTGCTGTGCGTGGGCAATCCCAAGGCGATGCGTTTTGTGGAAAAGGTGCTTGATTGGGCATGCGAGCTCTTCCCTGCGGAGGCGATTCATATTGGAGGCGATGAGTGTTCGCGTGCGTATTGGAGGAAGTGTCCAAGATGCCAGGAGTTCGCGAAGCGCGAGGGATTGACTGATGTCGAGGATATCCAGCCGTGGGTGACGAAACATCTTGCCGAATATCTTGCGAAGAAGGGCAGGAAGGCTGTCGGTTGGGAGGAGATTGCGGTAGGTCGAGGCAAGGCGGACGAGAACGGGGAGAGCGAAAACAAGGACGCGCGGAAGCCGTCGCTTAATCTTCAGAAAAATGTACTTGTTATGGGATACCACATTGAGCCTGGTGCACGTGCGGCGAATATGGGCTACAAGGTGGTGCAAACGCCTAACTGGAGATGCTACTTCGACTATACGCAACAGTTGCCTGAGGATCCGTTTAGATATTTCATTCCTGATCGTCGCTGGTTGCCGTTCAAGAATGTATATCGTTTCGATCCATACGAGGGCGTGAAACAGGAAGCGCGAAGTAACGTCATAGGTGGTCAGTGCTGCAACTGGACGGAGGTGACGTACAACCAATACGACCTCGAATGGAAGATATGGCCACGTGCGTTTGCCTTGGCAGAAATCCTCTGGACCTATCCTGATCCAGACAATCGGGATCTCGCGGAGTTTTCCGTTCGAGCGGAGGAGCATCGACGGCGTTTGATCCGCGAACATGTCAATTGCGCTCCTTTGAAATGATACAACGTCCAGAGAATTCATCTGTGTGACGTCTTTGCCTAAGGAGGTCAAAGCATGGACAAATCGTCATTGGTTAGATGCGCCGCTGCGACGGTGGTCGGTGCGACGTTCATGGCGTTAGCCGGAAGATTGGTGAAGTCTGGAGAGGGGGGTGGTTCAGAGACTGCGCCGGTCGGTTTTGAAAGGCAGTGTGAGCGTACGCTGTGGGTGACATACCGCAGCTTCAACAAGGAACTTGAGCGCACGGCGCAGTTCGCCGCAATGGGCATCACGAACCGCTGCTTCTTCGCGGCGAACACGATTAATGGAGGTGGTGCCCCCTACTGCGAATACCCGCTCATCTGGAAGGGGTTCAAGCAGTACGACTGGTCGGCGCTCGACGCGCAGGCGGAAGACCTCGTGAAGGTGAGCCCGAACGCGCGCTTCATGGTGATGATCGACCTCAACACGCCCTACTGGGCCACGCACAAGTTCTGGCTCGACTCCTTCACCGACATCACCCACGCCGGCGTGATGCCCGA
>JAEEGF010628160.1_pt1 | contig 11963 bp, 4 predicted proteins | sample 9134171 | NCBI WGS metagenome assembly JAEEGF01 (sample SAMN16246542, study PRJNA631951) | gut metagenome | biome: gut microbiome; feature: rumen; material: AP-attached | host: Bos | place: Iran: Karaj | collected 2018-10 | reverse complement strand
CTTCGAAAATCTTCGGGAATTGGCTGTCTCTAAAGATCTGCGGTTCGGACGTTTTCGCCAGTTTCCGCAGTTTGTCGTCCTTCATCAGCCGCGCATAGAGGTCGCCGATGATCACACGGTCCGCCTCCGCGAAATCGCCTTTGAAACGGTCGTTGATCGCGGCGATGATTTCGTCCAAAGGACTCCTCTTCTCGTCCTCCTTCGGCGACGACGGCTTGATGACCGGCGTCGGTAGCGCCGTGGCCGTCTTCTCCAAGGCAATCTGACCTTCAAACGTGCGCTCCAGTTTGTAGAATTCCAGCCGCAGGACGTTGTCGAGATCGATTTTCGCCGTGCCGTCCTCCGGAATCAGCTTGGACAGATAGGAGCAGAAAAGATACTCCTCATGGAGCGGCCGGTCGTACATCCGCGTGATCTGCGCGATGTAGCGGTACCATTTCACAAAGGAACGAATCGTCCGGCGGAAACGCGACCGCTCCTTCGGATCCAATGAGTTGTACATGTCCACGACCGGTTTCAGCGCGCTGGAAATCCGCCCCTGCCGCGTCTTCTCCGCCCCATGCTTGTCGTTGTAGATCGCACAAACCGTCGCGACATCCTTTTCGCCATACACATGGAAGTCGTTCAGTTCCTTCTGCTTGGCGTAGATCTGGTTCACCTCGACCTCCGCCTCCAGAACGGTCTCCTGGTAGTACGGCTTGAAGGCCTCCTGTATCTCCTCCGCCGTGTTCACGAAATCGAGAATGAACGTGTCCTCCTTGCCCGGATAAATGCGGTTCAGGCGGCTCAGCGTCTGGACGGCCTTCACGTCGCGCAGCTTCTTGTCCACCACCATCGTGTGCAGCAGCGGCTCGTCGAATCCCGTCTGGTATTTTTCCGCGACGATCAGCACGTTGCCTTCGTTATGGAAGACCTCCTTCGTCTGGTTCTCCGAGACGGCGTTGCCGTCGCGGTCGCGGTTCATGCCGCTTTCCGTGTATTCCTTCCCGTCCGGATCGTCCGGATCCTTGATGGAGCCGCTGAAGGCGATCAGAATCTCGATGTCGTCGTATTTCTTCACCTCCAGATACCGCTTGATTTCATGGTAGTAGCGGACCGCCGCCAGCCGTGACGCCGTCACGACCATCATCTTGCCCTTCCCGCCGATGGCCGGCCGCGTGATGGAGCGGTAGGTCTCCACGATGAGCTGCGCCTTCTGGTGGAGGTTGTGCGGATGGAGCTCCTCGAAACGCCGCGCGGCCTTCATGGCGGGCGACGTCGGCATCTCCGGATTGTCGGCGATGCTTTTCGCCAGTTTGTAGAAGTTGCGGTAGGTCGTGTAATGGAGCAGCACGTCCAGAATGAAGCCCTCCTCGATGGCCTGCCGCATGGAATACGTGTGGAACGGACGCGGCCTGCCGTCGGCCCCTTTTTCGCCGAAAAGCATCAGCGTCTGCTGCTTCGGCGTGGCCGTGAAGGCGAAGAAGCTCAAATTGTCGTGCTGCCCGTGGTTCAGCATCTCCTTGATGATCTTGTCTTCGCTGTCTTCGATCTCCTCCTCCGTCTTCCCTTCGATTTCGGCGTATTCCTTCAAGGCGTCCTTCGTGTCCGCCAAGGCGATTTTCAGCTTCATCGCGCTGTCGCCCGTCTGGCTCGAATGCGCTTCGTCCACGATGACGGCGAACTTCCTCCGCTTGCTTTTGTCGATCTCCTGGAAGATGATCGGGAACTTCTGCAGCGTCGTGACGATGATGCGGATGCCGTCGTTGATCGCATCCCGCAAGTCCTTGGACGTCTTGTTCTTGTCAATCAGTTTGACCACCCCTTCCTTGTGCTCGAAACCGTAGATGGTCTCCTGCAGCTGCTTGTCCAAAACCTTTCGGTCCGTCACGACGATGACGGAATTGAAGACCGGCTTGTTGTTGTCGTCATGCAACGACGACAGGCGGTAAGCCGTCCATGCGATGCTGTTGGACTTGCCCGAGCCCGCGCTGTGCTGCACAAGATAGTTCCGCCCCGTGCCGACCGCCTGCACGTTCGCGATCAGTTTCCGCACGACGTCCAATTGGTGGTACCGCGGGAAGACGAGAGCCTTTTTCTTCGCTTCATAGCTGAAGAACTTCTGGAGGATGTCCATCAGCGAATCCTTCTGCAGTACCTTCTTCCAGACATACGACGTGACGTAGTCGCCGTCCGCAGGCGGATTGCCCTTTCCGCCGTCGTTTCCCGCTCCGTTGGAGCCTTGGTTGAATGGCAGGAAATACGTCTTCTCGCCTTCCAATTTCGTCGTCATGGAGCAGTCGTACAAATCCATCGCCATGAAAAGCAACACGCGATGGTTGAAATGGAAGCACGGCTCCTTCGGATCGCGATGGTTTCGCCACTGGTATTCGCCGTCGCGGATGTCCTGTCCGGTCAACTGGTTCTTCAGTTCGATGGCGACAATCGGTATGCCGTTGACCGCCAGCATCATATCGACGCTGTTGCTGTTCTTCTCCGAATAATGCCACTGGCGGATGCACTGGCAGGTATTCTCCGCATACAACGCCATCAACTGGTCGTTCAACGTTGATTCCGGCCGGAAGTAGCAGACGCGCAACTTGTTGCCTCTGTCTTTAAAGCCATCTCGCAGGACATGAAGTGGGCCGAATTTTTGCACGGCGTCTTCATAGCATTTGTAGAACCGCTGGACGGGATCGCCACCGCTCTGCTTGACGAATCGCTCCCAGTTTTTCGGCTGCGTCCGCTTGACGAAATCCACCAACGTGTTGATGTCCAACGCCTTGTCGACAGATGCGCGGTATCCGTCGTCCGTCGCCTTCGTCCAACCGCCGTTGTCCGAAATCAGCCATGATTCGATGTCGGCCTCGAAGTTTTTTTCGGTATCCAATGACATCAGCAAACCCTCCGCTTGCCCGTGACGGTTTCGAAAATCAACGATTTCTTGTAGCTCTCCAGTTCGCCGATCAACGCCTCCTTCTCCGCGATGACACCGTCAATCGCCGCGCACTTTTCATCCAGATATGCCGATATGGCTTGTTGTTCAGAAAGAGGAGCAGAAACAGTTACATAATTAACCAGTTTAGAAAGAGTCGTTCTTGGCATTGCAGAACCAGCCATAGATTTTCTAATCTGATATTGAAGAATCTCAGACATAATGAGATACATCAAATAACAACTATTTACTGTTTTTGCTGGACGCAAAATAGCAACAGATGATAAAGCCACACAAGGTTCATTATCTGTCATTAAACCGACTCGTCCTGTTGTTGCACCATCTTTAACAAGAAGTACATCACCATTTTGAGGACGACAACCAGTTTTTTCAAGTTCTTCAAAGTCTGAAGGCGATATTCTTTTTGCAAGATGATAATTCAATCCTTTGCCATTGACATCACTCGCAGTAATATATGGATAACCATCATCTGTCGTTTCAGGAGAAAAATGACTTCCATCGGTAATTTTTTCACATAACCATTTTAGTTTGCATATCGACCAATCTTTTGGAATCCTCCCAATCCATTCCACGCCAGAATCTTTCATCTCCGCGTTTGGATTCAAACCTTTCGTGACGGCCTCGAAAATGACGGATGCCTTCCACAACTTGTATTCGTCAATGGTCGCCTTCGCCTCCGCGATAATCTCATCAATCGCCGCGCATTTTTCATCCAGATAGGCGGCAATGGATTGTTGTTCGGACAGAGAAGGAAGATAAATGTATGTATCACCAATTTTATCAATATTGAGATTTTGAACTACTCCACCATCAACTTGTAGTTGAAATTGTGTCTTACAAAAATCTGAACGTAAAAAATAATAAAGAAACAATTTATCAATACCATGTAATTTTGTTAAGCATACCCATCCATCGTGAATACAACCATCAACTTCTAGGAAATAAGGTTCACCAAAACTCATGGAATTGGTTAATAACAAATCTCCTTTGTGAACCATTCGACTTTTAGCGAGTCCAGATGGTTTAATTTTCTGTTTTGTACTGCAAATCTCTTTAACTCCTTTTGTAGTATCACCAATCTTAATCCAGTTGATACCATCAGGAGAATCAGTAAGATATTCTTCAATTGGACGAGGAGAACCACCACGAAGAACAGTTAATAATGTCTTTAGACATCTCTTGTCCCAATCTTTCGGAATCTCCCCAATCCATTCCACGCCGGAATCTTTCATTTCGTATGACTGTAACGGCATGGCTCATTTCCCCCTTCCGAACAGGATATGCAATTTATCCATGAGAATATGCTCATGGGATTCGATGCGGGCGGCAATGTCGTCGGCCTTTTCCAGTTCCTTGTAAACGTAAAACACTCTGGTGAAGGGGATTTCGTAGCCGACCTTCGTTTTCGACTTGTCGATCCACGCGTCTGGATTATACGGCAGGACTTCGCGGGCCAGATAGGCGTCGATATCTTGATCTAATGGGACGTTCTCCGTGTCGCGTCGGTCCGCATCCGCCACGGGCCTGCCTTTCTTCAGAATCTTCTTGCCGTTTTCATCGACGGCGGGGCTTTCGACGGTGATCTTGTTGTAGCCGAGCTCCACGTCCTCCATGACGCGGCTGCGGCAGGAGATGACGCGGCCGTTATCCAGCGTCTCCTCGAAATCATTGTCGTCGTATTCGCCGTAGGCCTTGACGATCAGCGAACGGCAGGCGTCCGTGATGTCCACACGCTTGCTGCCGATGGACTTGCGGCGCGGCTCGAAGCATTGGCTCGCGTCGATGAGCAGCACTTTCCCTTCGTGTTCGACGGGTTTCGCCTTCGTCACGATCCAGATGTAGGTGGCGATGCCCGTGTTGTAGAAGGAGTCGTTCGGCAGCTGGACGATGGCGTCCAGCCAGTCGTTTTCGATGAGATACTGGCGGATGTCGCTCGGGCCGGAGCCCGCGTCGCCCGTGAAGAGCGACGAGCCGTTCTGGATGATGGCCATGCGGCCGCCGTTCTCCTTCAGCTTCGCGACGCCGTTCAGCAGGAAGAGCATCTGCCCGTCGCTTTTCGACGGCAGCCCCGCGCCGAAACGGCCGGCGGATCCTTTCTTGGCCTCCGCCTCCACGGCCGTCGCCTCCCGCTTCCAGTCGATGCCGAAAGGCGGATTGGAGATGATATAATCGAAATGGTAGTCGGGGAACTGGTCGTTGTTGAGGGTGTCGCCGAATTTCATGTTGTCGGGATTGCCGCCGCGGATGAGCGTGTCCGCCTTGGCGATGCCGTAGGTGAAGGGGTTGAGCTCCTGCCCGAAGGTGGTGACGACGGCCTCCGCGTCCAGTTGCCGGAGGCGTTCCTCCATGCAGGTGAGCATCTGGCTGGTGCCCATCGTCATGTCGTAGACGGTCTTGTTCATGCCGTCGGCGTCGTCCGAGACATCGCCTGTGACGAGCAGGTCGCACATGGTGTAGATGATGTCGCGGCTGGTGAAATGCGCTCCGGCCTCTTCATCGTAGCTTTCTGAAAACCGCTGGACGAGATTTTCGAAGATGTATCCCATATCGACGGCGGTGATCTTGTCCGGATGCATGTCCGCCTTTTCGGAGCAGAAATCGACGATCACCTGATAGAGGAGCCCTGCGTCCGCCATGCGTTTGATTTGGTCGTCGAAACCCATCTGTCCGAGAATGTCCTGCACGTTTTCGGAGAATCCGTTGATGTAGGCGCGGAAATTGTCTTCGATGTTCTCCGCGTCCGCCCGCAATGTCTCAAAGGTGAACTTGCTGGTATTGAAGAAATTGTAGCCGGAGGCCGCCTTGAGGAAGCCGTCCTTCACGGCGAGTTCCTTGACTTTTTCATAGGTGGCCAATACGTCGTCATGTTTTTCCAGCAGGCAGTCGTGGAACCGTTTGATGAGCGTCATCGGCAGGATGACGAGACCGTATTCATGGGGCTTGTAGGCCCCGTAGAGGGAATTGGCGACGTTCCAGATGACGGCCGCCTTTTCCTGTATGTTGCGGCCGACGGAGGCCAGGCGTTCTTCACTGTTCATATTGGATGTGTTACGGGTATGGGAGGATGGACAAAATAACGGACTATACCTTATAATAATAGCAAGTCATCAAATCTTCAACTGGAAGTCATAAAAAATCATCATGACTTTTGAGAATTAACAATTAACCAGATATAAGCTGTCCTGTGGTCGTGCGGAAACTCGACATCCCACCATGTGTGATTTTTATGGAAAAGATGATATAGTACATAATATGTTAAATTTATCCAAGCCCGAGGACGGGCTTGCTACCCCCAACGGGCTTGCTATACTAAAAAGGAACACTAACATGCTGAAAAAAGCCTTTTGTCTCTCTATAATCGCAACGATTTGCGTTTTAGCGGATTCCGTCAAATACATCGCCCATCGCGGCGATTACGTCGATGCGCCCGAAGGGACGGCGGCGGCATATCGTTTCGCCGTCGAACGACATTACGACATCATGAAAATGGATGTCCAGAAGACAAAGGACGGCGTCATCGTCATGTCGCACGACGACAATCTGAAGCGGACGATGGGATGGGACGTGAAGATCAAAGATGTCACATATGACGAAATCAAACAGCATGGCCCATTCAAGCCTGTCGGCGAGTATAAGGATGAACGGATCGTCACGTTCAAAGAGGCGATCGCCATCGCGAAGGCTTTGCCGGAAATCTGGATCGACGCGAAGCATTTCGATCCGGAATTCATGGAGGAAGTGCTGAAACAGGCAAATGATGCAGGCGTCACGGAAGACCGCATCATGATTGCGACGTTTAACAAATCGGCCATTTTGTACATGAAGCAGAAGCATCCCAACATCCGTCGTGTATTGCATGTGTCCATTACTCAGGATAAAGAGAAAAACGTACTCACGACGTCCGCCAGCAAGAGCTCCCCCAAAGTAGAATGCGAGACGATGGATGGTATCGTGGCGGAGATCATCGCCGCGAAGGGGCGGATGGGACTGTTCGGTGTGAACATTCCCGCAAGCGGCGGATTCGTCACGGCGGACGTCATCAAGAAGCTTCATGACGCAGGGCTGTGGATTTCGATATGGTATGTGAACAAACCGGACGTCGCGGAAAAGTTCCGCGCAGCTGGTGCGGACGCATTCGTCACACGCGGTGCGGATAAGATCCGTCCTAAACCCGCTACGCGGGAGTAGGACGAATTAAGCTAAAAGCTAAAAGCTTAAAGCTTAAAGCGAAATGCAATTTTTTTCGAAAGCTAAAAGCTAAAAGCTTAAAGCTTAAAGCGAAATGCAATTTTTTTCGAAAGCTAAAAGCTAAAAGCTTAAAGCTTAAAGCGAAATGCAATTTTATTTCGAAAGCTAAAAGCTGAAAGCTTAAAGCTTAAAGCAAAAAACAAACTTTTTGTTCAAAACTAAAAGCGGAATACAAATTTGATCTGCAAAAAATGCTAAGAGACTTTAAATGAAGCGATTCAAGGGATTCAAGCGATAAAGAAATTAGCTTCGCGAAGCGGCTGTATTTGCTTTAAGCTTTCAGCTTTCAGCTTTTAGCTCCGCAAAGCGGTTGTATTTGCTTTAAGCTTTAAGCTTTAGGCTTTTAGCTCCTGAAGCTTAAGGCAACGCCTTAAGCTTCAAAACGTCCATGTTCATGGAATTCTCAAGATTCACGAAACGGAAGACGTGTTTTCCTTTGGTGAGATTGAAACGGAATGGCGTTTTGCCGCCGTCGATGCTGATGTTTTGCCAACGCCAGTCATCGCGGTTGGAACTCCAACCGCCAGTCTCCGTAAACACAAGGGATCGAAGAGCTTCTGACGGCAGAAAACCATCGACGAGCAATGCTCGGAAGGCAGGCGTGTCGCCGATACAGTATTTGATTTGAAGTTCGTAAGCGCCGTCCGACGGCACGTCGAACGTGTATTCCAGCCAATGGCCTGCCCAATCCCAATGGAGGAATGCCTTGCCGTCGGCTCCGATTTTGTCCGCAATGACGATGTTGCCATTGCCTTCACCTGACGGATTTTCCGCTTGTACAACGACTTCCATGCCCTGTTGCGCCGTCCCGCAAGGAAGCAACGGCTTCACCTTGAAGTCCATCGACGGCTTGTCAGCCTTCGTCAGTTTCTGACGAATTTCGTAGGCTGATTCATCCTGCCCCATGACCACTTCGTATTCCACATCTCGTTTCATTTCAAAGATCAACGCATTATCAAGCTTCGTCATGGAAGCGACCTTCCTTTGCCGACGTCCGTCACGATCCAATTCATAGGCAGCAATCTCATAGGTATTCTTGAGAGACAACGTCGACTTCACATCGTCTGCAACCGATACAATATAAATATTTGGCGACAACGCGTTCAGCGAAAACGACGTTTTGGCGGAAAGCAGCACAGTTCCGACGGGACTTTCCAATTTCGTGCCGTCAACCATCCCCATAAACACCGTCGGAATGGATTGTGTTCCAGCATAAACAGCGTATCGTCCGTCCGTTGACATTTCTGATTCGCCATCGACAATTGCCGTCTCGTCCGTTTCATTGCACAGCCAATGATAGGTGGTATTATCACCAATATCAAACGTACCATGGAAAATGCCACGCAGTTGCGGTGGATGGACATGCACGTAAGATGGATGGACGTTTTCGCCATCCTTGAACGGATGCAAGACCGTCACGATATCGCCGCGCCGACGCCATTCACGGCTGAAGATGATGGTTGGAATTGGCGACATTGGAATGTCCGGCGGACGATTTTCACGCACATTTGCGGACCAGCCTTGCACAGGTGGCTCCATCTTTCCTTTCACGATGTCCGTCTTGACGGGTTGCCAAGTTGACGCAGCGGCGAGACAGAGCCCCGCCTTGCCTTTGGTCGATGCGATAACTTGTTGTTTCTCTGTCTGTTGCGTCGTATCCGCATTGACATGGAATAGCGCCTCCATCGTGTGGTTCAAATCATCCTCCGCCGTCACTGTATCATGGACGAGCCAGATGTCGGGCTTGATGTATAGGACGCGACGGCGATGCGTCAGACCATGTTGGATTTTCGGCTGGAAGCCTTTTGCCTGCAAATCATAGTCCGTGTATTCACGATAGTCTCCAGTATACGTGCCTTCTACGAAATCCATGTGGCGCGTTGAGAACCAGAGGGAATCCGTCTCGGCAGGTTTGTCGCCCTTCCAAGGCAGCGGCCAGTAGTAGTTGCGGCGGCCGTTGAACTGATCCATGCCGTCGATGAGCACGGAATTGTGGGCACGTGTCAACAGCTGATAGGCCCGCCAACGAGAGTGGTCGTACATCGTGCAACCGCCGTCTGGCAGCAACAACCTACCGTTGGCGTAAAGCGACAGTGTGAGCTTGTCTTCATGCTGATGGCCCTTCCCCCATGGCCCTGCGTCCATGAGCATGACATTGCCCTGCTCCGTCCATCCGGAGCGCATGACGTAGTGCCCTGCCCAATGCATGCCAAACGACTCGCGTTCAGGCTTTTGGAAGCCCTCTGCGCCACCGAGTGCGGCATGAATGAAATCACCACGATGCGGAAACAGTTGGTAGCCTTTCACGAGCAATGCACGCACATTCTGATTGCCTGCATCGTTCATGGCGAAGGCCATCCCGTCTGGCATGGAGACTTTCATGAGATATTCATACATCTTCTCCAGCAACGACTTATAGTCTTCTGGAAATTCGTCGTCCATGCCGTTAAGCAATGCGGCTTCGTAAGCTCCGAGAAACTCATTCAGCGTCCATGTATTGTAGCCCAACGCGAGTTCGAACTGCACACCATCGGGATAGACTTCCTCTGAAAGCTGCGTGTGCAATTTGTCGATGGCATACAGCCGCCAACGTTTTGCGTCTTTGAATTCAGGGAACATCAAGCCTGCCACATAGACACCATAAGACTCTGCCGTCAGCCAATTTCCTTTCGACGGCCACCGTTGAAGATGGCGCACATGCTCCACCGTGGATTTCATGATATTGACGATGATGTCATCCGTGAACGACGGCGAATCAAGACAGCGGAACAGCGCTTCAGGCCATGTGTTGTGCATGCGAATGCCTGTGTTAAGTGTCTCCCATGCATAGTGATAGGGGCCGTTTCCAGAACGGAACAACAGCACAGGATTGTCTTCAATCCAACTGTTCATCTGCTCCGCTAGCTCATGGGCGTATTTGTCGTCGCCAGTCTGCCAATAAGCGTTGATCAACGGCGAAAAATGGAAGCAACGGTTCAGCTTGGCGTTCCATTCGACGGTTTTCGTCTCGCCTTTGTCCATTGGATTGCAGGACCAGTCAATGCGCGGTCCGAAATCATGGACGACTTTCCTAAATCCTTGCAATGAAAACTTATGCGCGATAATCGAATCCGCTTCATTTGTCTCTGGAGCGGAGGAAATCAGTTGAACTGTCAAATTGCCTATGACGCCTTCCAAAGCAAAAAGACGGAAGGAAATCTTCTCTGCCTGAGACCAATCGACGGGGCAACGGCGACAGGTTGCCACGGGAAACAGTGTCGGAAACTGCCATTTGCCCGAACCAGCGTTCCGTTGCAAAACAGTCCAGCCAGTAGTCTTCGATTCAAAATCGCCAAGCGACCGTTTAGAGCCATCCTTATTAATAATGGTAATATCATCCAGCCGGATAACGGCAGACGGCGTCATGGAACTTGGCGCCATCCATCTCAACTGCAAACCGGAAATCAACGCCATGCCTTGTGGTTTTCCAAGAAGCTTGGCATCAGAGAGTTGCAACTCAACTGTATGCCAATCGGAGGGCGAAAGTTGAATGGCTGGCCACACATAACGACCGTCTTCACCGCGAACATGACGTTGTGTGACGGGCGGCTGGCCGCGCGTCGGCCGTTCGTCTGCATTCGAACTCCAGACAGGCGTTTTCCGCGTGCGAATATGCTCCGCCAACGCATGTTTTGCGGCCTTGAAATCCTTCGCTTCAAAGGCCTTCTGGACATCCGCCAGCACTTTTTGGCTGTAGTCCAAAAGCTTGAAGAATTCGTCGTCCGTTAATCGCGGACCTTTTGTTTTGTCCGTAAAATCGCCTTTCAGCAGTCTTAAGTTGCTGATGGTCAACACGACAGATTTGTCGTGGCGTTTCTGGCCAGTCCAATCCGCATGGATTTCCACCCAGTCGATTTTATTCCATCCGACGGGATGGCGAGTCTTTGCGAGCTCCGCCATCGGCCATACTATGTTCATTTCTTCCGCTGTAACGAGCGGAATTCCAACAGCGAAATAGTCCATGCCAGGCTGTTGCGGATCCTCCGACGAAAAGATCACCGTCGGCGAAATTTCTGTCGGTTTGTTTACTTTCACGGTGAACGCAACTGCCTGGTACTGAGACCAATCTTTCGGCAGATCACGGAAGAAAACATGATCGCTTTTGCTGTAGTCCAGCGTGGCGGAATCGACAAGCGGCAAGACATCCTGTGACCAGACGGTAACGCCCAACAGCAAGAACAACAGCAAAAAGCGAATGGTTTTCATGGCTATTTTTGATAAAACTGGATATTCTGGATATTCTGGATATTCTGGAGAAATCAGTTTCCAGAACTTCCAGAACTTCCAGAACTTCCAGTAAATCCAGTAAAAAAATTAAAGTTTCACTTCCTGTCCGGTCTTCGCGGATTCATAGACAGCAGACAAAATCTTAATCATGTCCACGCCCTGCTGCGGCTTGAAGCACGGCTCGCATTTGCCGTCCAACACATCGTAGAAATGGCGGAGGTTGCGGACATGGCCGTCGTCACGGAGATTGCCGCCCAACGTCGTGTTCGTCAACTGGCCATCGTCTTCGGAATAGATTTCCAGAATATGGCCATCCAGCCACAGCATGCCGGCCTTCGTGCCGCGCAGTTCGACGAAACGGTGCTCTTCCTTCACGTTGGAAGCCCAGCTGAATTCGATCTGCAGGACGGCGCCGTTATCGAAGCGGATCATGCCCATGGCGAGATCTTCCACGTCGAACGTGCCACCAGCCTTTTTGTCTCCAAAATTGCTATTAACGGAATCCGAAACATCG
>JAEEGF011385274.1_pt1 | contig 11964 bp, 8 predicted proteins | sample 9134171 | NCBI WGS metagenome assembly JAEEGF01 (sample SAMN16246542, study PRJNA631951) | gut metagenome | biome: gut microbiome; feature: rumen; material: AP-attached | host: Bos | place: Iran: Karaj | collected 2018-10 | reverse complement strand
CAAGGATCCCGAGCTGGGCCTCGGTTACTATAAGGAACTGGGCTATTTCCCCGAAGCGGTGCGCGAATACCTGATGACCATCCTGAATTCCGACTACGAGGAATGGCGCATGGCCAATCCGGACGCGGCGCTGGAGGACTTCCCGTTCGAGGCAGCCAAGATGAGCAGCTCCGGCACGCTGTTCGACTTAAGCAAACTGAACGACATCTCCAAGGACGTGCTGGCGAAAAAGTCCGCGCAGGAGATCTACGATTTCGAACTGGCATGGGCGAAGGAATTCGCGCCGGAAAAGGCGCAGCTGCTCGCCCGTGACCCGGAAAAGACGAAGCGCATCTTCGACATCGACCGGGGCGGAGAGAAACCCAGAAAGGATCTGGTCTTCGCGCAGCAGATCTTCGGCTTCATCAGCTATTTCTTCGACGAGACGTTCGTTCCCGAGACGCAGATGCCTGCGGAATGCAGCGCGGACGACATCCGGGAGATCTTCAGAAGATATAAGGAAGGCTACAGCGAAGCGGACGATAACGGCGCATGGTTCGAGAAGATCCGCGCCATCACGGCGGATCTGGGCTATGCGGTCAAACCCAAGGATTACAAGAAGAATCCGGATCAGTACAAGGGCCACGTCGGACACGTGTCCAACTGCATCCGCATCGCGCTCACCGGCCGCAGCAACAGCCCCGACCTCTGGACGATCCAGCAGATCATGGGCAAAGAGCAGGTGTTCGCGAGACTGGACAGGGCGGAAGCCGCGCTGCAGTAAAACAGGAAGAGGAGGCATATATGATCTTCAGGAGCACGAGAGGGCAGGCCCCGGAAATGGATCTTTCCGGCGCCGTCATCCAGGGCATCGCCCCGGATAAGGGACTGTACGTCCCGGTGGAATTCCCGAAACTGGAAAAGGACTGGGCAGATTACGCCGCCATGGATTATAAAACGCTGGCAGCGGAAGTGCTGCGGCCGTACGCGGGCGAATTCACGGAAGCGGAATTGAAAGCCTGCATCGACGGCGCCTATACGGACAAGTTCGAGGCGGAAGACGTGGTTCCCCTCGTCCATGCGGGCGGCGCGGATTTTCTGGAGCTGTATCACGGCCCCACGGCGGCTTTTAAGGATATGGCGCTGGCGCTGATGCCGTATTTCATGACCACGGCCATGGCCAAGAAGCAGGAAGACAAGACGGTCTGCATCCTGGTCTCCACGTCCGGCGACACGGGCATGGCGGCTCTGAAGGGCTTCGAAGACGTGCCGGGCACCTGCATCATCGTGTTCTTCCCGGATCATGCGGTCAGCCCGGTGCAGGAACAGCAGATGCGTACGGCGACCGGGTCCAACACCTACGTCACCAGCATCTTCGGCAACTTCGACGACGCGCAGACGACCCAGAAGGCCATCCTGAACGACAGGCCTTTCGGCGAGGAGGTCGGCGCGCTGGGCTACCGGTTCTCCGCGGCGAATTCCATGAACGTGGGGCGCCTGCTGCCCCAGGTCGCCTACTACGTCTGGGCGTATGCGCAGATGGTGAAGAACGGCCGGGTGAAGGCCGGCGAGCCCATCAATATCTGCGTGCCGTCCGGCAACTTCGGCAATATCCTGAGCGCGTACTACGCCATGCAGATGGGCGTTCCCGTGAACAGGCTGATCTGCGCGTCCAACAAGAACAACGTGCTGACGGATTTCTTCAACACCGGCGTCTACGACGCGCGCAGAGAGTTCTACGTCACGAACTCTCCGTCCATGGACATCATCATCTCCAGCAATCTGGAGCGCCTGCTCTACCATCTGGGCGGCTGCGACGACGCGGCTGTCCGCGCGATGATGGACAGCCTGGCGGAGAACAAGTGCTACGAAGCGACGGACGCCGTCAAGGCGGGTCTGTCGGGCTTTGCGGCAGGGTATGCCACGGAGGAGGAGATCCTGGCGGCGATCGGCGGCATCTACGCGTCGGATCACTATCTGATGGATACGCATACGGCGGTCGCGTACAAGGTCTGGCGCGAATATGCGCAGAAGACCGGCGATGAAACGCCCGCGGTGATCGCTTCCACAGCCAGCCCCTACAAGTTCGCGGCGGCGGTCAGCGGCGCCATCGGCCTGCCGGAGGCGGAAGACGAATTCGCCGCCATCGAAGCGCTGAGCCAGGCCAGCGGCGTTCCCGTGCCCTACGGACTGAAGGATCTGAAGAGCAGAAAAGTTCTCCACGCGGGCGCGATCCCCAGGGAAGAGATGAAGAACTTCGTCCGCGAGACCATTCGCGGAAGACAATAAATCGAAGGAATCGAAAAGATCGGAGCAAAGACAAATGGATCTGAAGAATTATAAACACGTGCACTGCGTCGGCATCGGCGGCATCGGCCTGTCCGGGATCGCGGAGATCCTGCTGAGCAGGGGCTACCGGGTATCCGGTTCCGACATGAAGGAAAGCGCTGTGACGGAAATGCTCGAAAAGCAGGGCGCGCAGGTCTTTATCGGCCACCATGCCGACAATCTGGGCGATACGGACCTGCTGGTGTATTCCGCGGCTGTTTCCATGGAGAATCCGGAACTGGCGGAAGCCAGAAGACGGGGCATCCCCATCATCACCCGCGCCGAAGCGCTTGGCGCAATCATGGCGGATTACCAGATCTCCGTGGCGGTCTCCGGCACGCACGGAAAGACGACGACCACGTCCATGGTCAGCCTCATCCTGGAAGCCGCGAACTATTCTCCCACCATCCTGGTGGGCGGCATCCTGAACCAGTTCCACGGCAACGTCAAGGTCGGCAGCAGCGAATACTTCGTGACGGAAGCCTGCGAATACATGGACAGTTTTCTGTCCCTGCGGCCCTGGGCAGAGATCATCCTGAACATCGATTCGGACCATCTGGACTATTTCAAGGATATCAACCACATCGCGGAATCCTTCGAAAAGTTCGCGGAAAAGGTGCCCGCAAACGGCCTGATCGTCGCGTTCGATTCCAATCCCTTCGTCAAGTCCGTCACGGAAGACCTTCCCTGCCGGGTCATCACGTTCGGCTTCAACGAGGCGAGCGACTATTACGCGAAGGGCATCAAGTTCAACGACGAAGGCATGCCCAGCTACGACCTGTACCATAAGGGCGAGTTCCTGCGCCGCATCGAACTGGCGGTGCCCGGCGAGCACAACGTCTCCAACAGCCTTGCCGCCGCCGCGACCTGCCTGGCGCTCGGCGTGGATCTGGACGTCATCGAGAAGACGCTGGAATCCTTTACGGGAACGAAGCGCCGCTTCGACGTGATCGGCAAGACGGAGAGCGGGGTCACCGTGATCGACGACTACGCCCATCATCCCGCGGAGATCCGCGCGACCCTGTCCGCAGCGAAGAACCTGTCGCACAAGAAGACCTGGTGCCTGTTCCAGCCCCATACCTATACCCGCACCATGGCGCTGTTCGACCAGTTCGCGGACGCGTTCGCGGACGCGGACGTCATCATCCTGGCGGAGATCTATGCGGCCAGAGAGAAGAATATCTACAAGATGTCTTCGAAAAAACTCATGGACGAGATCAAGATCAAACATCCGGACAAGGACGTCTACTTCCTGCCCGACTTCGCTTCCATGGCGGAATTCGTCTGCAACAACACGAGCCCCGGGGATATCGTCATCACCATGGGCGCCGGCGACATCTACAAGGTCGGCGAGCTGATTCTTGAAAAAGCGGGAAAGTAGTCGTATAATAAGGTTGTGCCCGGACCTTAAGAGCAAAACGGGCGTGTGTGTTCAAATTTCAATGAAAGGTTGGTGTGTGTATGCAGATCACAGATGTACGCATCCGCACGATGGACAACGGCGGCAAGATGAAAGCCGTTGCTTCTGTTACGTTCGATGACGAGTTCGTCGTCCACGACATCAAGATCGTCGAAGGCGATAAGGGGTACTTCGTGGCGATGCCGAACAAGAAAGTCGGCGAGGTCTATAAAGACGTCGCGCATCCTCTGAAGGCGGAGACAAGAAAACGCATCTCCGACGCGATCTTCGAAAAGTACGAGGAGGTCGCAGGCGCGGTCCCGACGAAAGAACCGGAAGAACAGCCGGAATTCTAAAATCGAATACGAAAAAGAACAAACGGCAAACCTGCCGTTTTTCTTTTTGTTCTCTTTCTTCTTTGCGCGCACAATGATATACTTATCGTGTATGACTATGAACCAAGGCAATCGCCACGAGAAAGGACCAAAAGATGAATAACGGAGTATTCGCTGATTACAAGATCTTCGCGGGCAACGGCAACCCGGCGCTGGCGGAAGAGATCGCGGGCATCATGGGCAGAACGCCCGGTAAGGCAGAAGTCACCACGTTCGCCGACGGCGAAGTGTACGTCAACCTCCAGGAGACCGTCCGCGGACTGGACGTGTATATCGTCCAGCCGACCTGCAACCCGGTCAACAACAACCTGATGGAACTGTGCATCATGATCGACGCCATGAAGAGAGCGTCCGCCGGACGCATCAACGCGGTCATCCCGTATTACGGATATGCCCGCCAGGACCGCAAGGCCAAGCCCAGAGATCCCATCACCGCCAAACTGGTAGCGGATATCATCACCGCGGCAGGCGCAGACCGCGTCGTTACGATGGACCTGCACGCAGCGCAGATCCAGGGCTACTTCAACATCCCTGTGGATCACCTGATCGGCAAGCCCATCCTGACCCGCTATTTCCAGGAAAAATTCGAAGGAAACTGGGAGAACGTGGTCGTCGTCTCTCCGGACCACGGCTCCGTGACCCGCGCCAGAAGCTTCGCAAAACCTTTCGACGCTCCGATTGCTATTATCGATAAAAGACGCCCCAAAGCGAACGAATCCGAGATCATGAACATCATCGGCGACGTCGCCGGCAAGCATGCCATCCTGGTGGACGACATGGTGGATACCGCCGGTACGATCTGCAACGCGGCAAACGCCATCAAGAAGATGGGCGCCCTGAGCGTGCAGGCCTGCGCGACCCACGCCGTCCTGTCCGGTCCCGCCATCCAGCGCATCCAGGACTCCGCCATCGAGGAGATGGTCTTCCTGAACACCATTCCTCTTCCCGAGGAGAAGAAGATCGACAAGATCAAGCAGCTGTCCGTGGCGCCGCTGTTCGCGGAGACCATCGTGCGCATCTTCACGAACAATCCGCTTTCCAACCTTTCCGCGTAAGACATGTATATCATCTGCGGTCTGGGCAATCCGGGAAAAGAATACGAGCAGACGCGGCACAACATGGGCTTCCTGACGATGGACGTCCTGGCATACAAGCTGGGTATCGACATCCGCAAGCTGAAGTTCCGCTCGCTGCTGGGCGAAGGCCGCATCGGGACGGAGAAAGTGATCCTGGTCAAGCCTCAGACCTACATGAACAATTCCGGGGAAGCCGTGCGGGAGATCGTCGCGTATTACGGCATCGAACCCAGCCGGCTCATCGTGGTCTACGACGACATCGACCTGCCCGTGGGCGATCTTCGCCTGCGGGAAAAGGGAAGCGCCGGCACGCACAACGGCATGCGCAGCGTCATCTATCAGCTGCAGTTCGACGACTTCCCCCGCATCCGCATCGGAACGGGCAAGAGCGACGTCATCCCACTGGTCTCCTTCGTGACGGGCAAACCCACCGAAGAAGAGCAGAAGCCGCTGGCAGAGGCCATCGAAAAGGCCGCCGACGCGATCATCTGCTGGGTGAAGGACGGCCCGAGAGCCGCCATGCAGCAGTACAACCATAAACCGAAAAAACAGAAGAAGCAGAAGGCGGAAGAGGCGCAGCCTGAACCGCCCGAAAGCGGGGAGAATGGGCAAACTGATTAACCTGACGGGGCTTTCCGAGATCCGGATCGCCCCGTTGGCTGCCAAATTCATACAAGAGAGAAACGGACAGGGTCTGATCCTGACGACCTCCGCCAGCCGCGCGAAGAGGATCGCATCAGACCTGTCCTTTTTTACCGACGCGCGCGTTCTGGTGCTTCCGGACGTGGAAAGCGCCTCGTTCCGTTACGAAGCGAAGTCCACAGCCCAGCTGCAGGAGGAGATCGCGGGTCTCGCGGCGCTGGGCGGGGACGAAGACGTCATCGTCGTCGCGCCTGTTCTGGGCGCCCTCAAGAAGCTGCCGCCCCCGGACGTGTTCTTCCGGGACAGCGTCACGCTGGAGAACGGCGCGTCCTTCGACCGGGACGACCTGATCGCGCGTCTTGCCCGCATGGGGTATGAACGGGAGACCGCCGCGGAAGCGGGCGGTCAGTTTGCCGTGCGCGGCGACATCGTGGACGTATTCGTTCCCGGCGGGGAGGACCCGGTGCGCATCGAATTCTTCGATACCGATATCGATTCCATCCGCCGTTTCGACGCCGCCACCCAGCGTTCGAAAGAGGTTCTGGACAGGGTCCGGATCTGGCCGGCGCAGGTGATGGTGCGCAGCGAAGAAGCGTTCGCCCGCGGCCTGAAGAACATCAGCAGCGCCTACGCGCGCTCCATGCGCAGACCGCTTTCCCAGGAACAGCTGGATAAGCTGCGGGAGAGGCGGGACTATCTGATCGAATGCATCGAAGAGGGCATGAACTACCAGTACCTGGAGGGTTTCCTGTCCTACTTCTACGAACAGCCTGCCCTGGCGTGGGATTACATGAAGGATCCCTCCTTCCTCTTTGTCGACGACCCCTCCCGCATGGAGGAGATCCTGAACTTCTACGACAAAGAAGAAGAGGAGAACCGCAGGGTCATCCTGGAGCGCTGTTTCGGCGTGCCCGAGGATTTCCGCTCCCTGCCGGACCGCGCGGACCTGAAGAAAACGCAGGCGCAGGCGGCGCGCTGCGACGTGTATTACTGCACGCCCTTTACGCAGCAGATCCCCTATACGGACCGCCTGGACGAGGTCGTTTCGTTCTCGACGAAGCAGGCGCCGGTGTTCAACGGGCACATGGACCTGCTGGAACAGGAACTGAAGCGCTACGCGAAGAACGGCTACCGCATCGTCATCGCCTGTTCCTCGGAAGACCGCATCAACAACCTGAAGGACTTCCTCGGCCGCGCGGGGCTGGACAATAAGGTCGAACTCCGCTACGGCCGCCTGTCCCAGGGCACGGAGTACTTCGACGAGAAAATCCTCTATTTAAGCGAAGCGGATATCTTCGTCCATACAAAATCCCAAAGCCGCCGCAAAAAGTCCAAGGGAAGGGAAATAAAGGCCTTCACGGACATCAAAAAAGGCGACTACGTCGTGCACGAAGCGCACGGCGTGGGCCGGTTCGTAGGGATCGAGAAACTGACGGTGGACGGCAGCCAGCGGGACTATCTGAAGATCCGCTACGCCGGCGAAGACGTGCTGTACGTACCGGTGGACCAGATGGAGTCCATTCAGAAGTACGTGGGCAGCGAATCCGTCGCGCCGAAGATCAACCGCCTGTCCGGCGGCGACTGGCAGAAGACGAAAGCCAGGGCGAAGGCTGCGATCCGCGATATGGCGGAGGATTTCCTGCGCCTGTCCGCCCAGCGGCAGATGACCCCGGGATACGCTTTCGGACCGGATTCCGCGTGGCAGAAGGAATTCGAGGACGCGTTCCCCTTCGAGGAGACGGCAGACCAGCTGCGGGCGGCAGAGGAGATCAAAAAGGATATGCAGGCGTCCAGCGCCATGGACCGCCTTCTGTGCGGCGACGTGGGTTACGGCAAGACGGAAGTGGCCGCCCGGGCCATCTTCAAATGCCTGGAAGAAGGCAAACAGGCCGCTGTGCTCGTACCGACGACGATCCTCGCCAACCAGCACTATCACACGTTCCTTGAGCGGTTTAAGGACTATCCGTTCAACGTGGAGATGCTGTCGCGCTTCCGCACGGAAAAGCAGCAGGAGAAAGTGCTGAAAGGCCTGCAGACCGGCGACGTCGACCTGGTGGTCGGCACGCACAGGCTTCTGTCCGGCGACGTGAAGTTCAAGGATCTGGGGCTTCTCGTCGTGGACGAGGAACAGCGCTTCGGCGTGGAGCACAAGGAAGCGATCAAGAAGCTGAAGACGAACGTGGACGTGCTGACCCTGTCCGCGACGCCCATCCCCCGGACGCTGCACATGTCCCTCATCGGCGTGCGCGATATGTCCGTGCTGGAGGAACCGCCGGAGGACCGCTACCCCGTGCAGACCTACGTGATGGAGCAGGACGACCTGATGGTCGCGGATGCCATCCGCAGGGAACTGGGACGGGGCGGCCAGGTCTACGTGGTATACAACCGGGTCAGCAGCATCCAGACCGTCGCGCGGAAGATCCGCGAACTGGTGCCCGAGGCGAACGTGGTCGTTGGCCACGGCCAGATGGGCGAACGCGAGCTCGAGGACGTGATGATGAAGTTCCTGGAGGGCGAGTACAACGTGCTCGTCGCCACGACCATCATCGAGTCCGGGCTGGATATCCCCAACGTCAACACCATGATCATCATGGATGCGGACCGTTTCGGCCTGTCGCAGCTGTACCAGCTGCGGGGCAGGGTGGGACGTTCCAACCGCATGGCGTACGCCTATCTGGTGTATAAAAAGGACAAGGTCCTGTCCGAGGTGGCGGAAAAGCGCCTGCGCGCCATCCGCGAATTCACGGAGTTCGGCGCGGGCTTCCGGGTCGCCATGAGAGACCTGGAACTGCGCGGCGCGGGCAATATCCTGGGCGTCGAGCAGTCCGGCCACATGCTGTCCGTCGGCTACGAGCTGTACTGCAAACTGGTGGAGGAGACTGTCCGCGAGCTGCAGGGCGGCGCGGCGGAAGAGGCGCAGCCCGAAGCGGATACCAGCGTGGAACTGGGCATCCCGGCCTTCCTGCCGGAAAGCTACGTGGCGGACGAACTGACGCGGCTTTCCATGTACAAGCGCATCGCGTCCATCGCTTCGGACGACGACAAGTTCGAGGTGACAGACGAACTGCTGGACCGCTTCGGCGATCTGCCGAAGCCGGCGCAGAACCTGCTGGACATCGCGCTCATCCGCTCCATGGCCAGCCGCTGCGGCATTTCCAAGGTTGCGCTGCAGCACAGAAAACTGGTATTATTATTCGAAGAGAAGAACTGCCTGGGTCCGGAGCTGTTCGCGGCTCTCATGGACGATTACGGCATGCGTCTGACGATCTACGGCGGCGTGGAGCCGCGCGTGACGCTCGTATTGGATAAAGCTCCCGCACAGCAGGAGGCGGAAGTCATCTTAACGACTATGTTGGCATTCAGAGAGGAGGCATCGTAGATGAATATCGTCTGTTTGGATATGGAAGGGGTCGTCGTACCCGAGATCTGGATCGCGTTTTCGGAGGCCAGCGGCATTCCCGAACTGCGCAGGACCACGAGGGACGAACCCGATTACGATAAGCTGATGCGCTGGCGCATCGGTATCCTGAAGGAGCATGGTCTGGGCCTGAAAGAGATCCGCGAAACCATTGCTAAGATCGAGCCGCTCGAAGGCGCGAAGGAATTTCTGGACGAGCTGCGGCAGATCGTTCCGACGGTCATCCTGAGCGATACGTTCGAACAGTTCGGATTCCCGCTCATGGAAAAGCTGGGCCGGCCCACGCTGCTGTGCAACACGCTCGAGGTCGCGCCGGACGGAGAGATCACCGGCTTCACGATGCGGTGCGAACAGAGCAAGCTGACGAGCGTCAAGGCCTTCCAGTCCATGGGTTACGAGACGATCGCCTGCGGCGATTCGTACAACGACCTGGGCATGATCCGCGCCAGCAAGGCCGGTTTCCTGTTCCGCGCGCCGGACAACGTGAAGGCGGAAAACCCGGATCTGAAGACCTGCGAGACCTACGAAGAGCTGCTCGCAGCCATCAAAGGAGCTCTGTAAACGGTGAAAATGCAAAGAAAGGCGGTCAACGCCTTTCTTTTGTGTTATACTAAATTGTTATGGAACAGACGAACAGCAAAAACAAAAGCTTTCTGAAAGGAGCCGTCATACTGGGGCTGGCCGGCATCGTCATCAAGGTGCTGGGAGCCTTTTTCCGCATTCCGCTGACGAATATCATCACCGACGACGGGATGGGGTACTATCAGACGGCGTACCCGATCTACAATCTGTTCCTGACCCTCGCCATCGCAGGCATTCCGACGGCGATCGCGCGCATGGTTGCGGAACGCACCGCGCTGGACCGCCGCTACGAAGCGCACCGCGTGTTCAAGGTATCGTTCTGGCTGCTGCTGGCAACGGGCGTCGTCACGAGTTCGATCCTGTTCTTCGGGGCAGGCGCGATCACGAGGGCGATCAAGGAGCCCGGGGCGATCTACTGCATGCAGGCTATCGCGCCGGCGCTGTTCTTCTGCCCGCTCATGAGTTCGTTCCGCGGCTATTTCCAGGGTCTGCAGGACATGACCCCCACAGCCGTGTCCCAGGTCGTGGAGCAGGCGTTCCGCGTGGCGATCGGCCTGGGTCTTGCGGTCATCCTGCTGCCCAAGGGGCTGAACATCGCTGCGGCAGGCGCCAGTTTCGGCGCGACCGCGGGCGCGTTCTTCGGTTTTTTAGGCATCGGACTCATCTATCTGCGCCGCAGAAGATCCATCCTGAAGGAGGTCGGCTCGGTCGTGCCGAAGGACGTGGAGAGCGTCCGCGACATCTTCCGCGACATCCTGATCATCGCGGTGCCCATCACGATCGGCTCCGCGGTCCTTCCGGTCATCAATACCATCGACACAGCCATCGTCAAGACGAGGCTGATCTCCATCGGCTTCGACTCCGATATGGCGAGAGCGCTGTACGGACAGCTCACCGGTATGGCGGCGCCCCTGCTGAATTTCCCGCAGGTGCTGCTGCAGGCGGTGTCCATGAGCATCGTGCCCGTCGTGGCGTCCGCCTATAAACGCAAAGAGACGGATTTCATGCACGAGAACATCAATCTGGCGCTGCGCTACGCTGCCATCCTCAGCATTCCGTGCGCCGTGGGCATGAGCGTGCTGGCCCGTCCCATCATGGAGATGTTCTACCCGAGAGTGCGCGAAAGCGCCGCGTCCGCCGGCGGCTGCCTGGAGATCCTGGCTTATGGGGTCATCTTCCTGGGCATGGCGCACGCGCTGAACGGCATCCTGCAGGGCATCGGCAAGCAGATGATCCCCGTCAAGAACCTGTGCATCGGCGCGCTGGTCAAGATCGTTCTGACCTATATTCTGACCGGCATTCCGGCGCTGAACGTCCGCGGAGCCGCCATCAGCACGGTCGCGGCCTATCTTACCGCCGCGTTCCTGGATTTCCGGGCCATGCGGAAATATACGGGCACGGAAGTGGATTACAAACTGACGTTCGTCAAACCGGTGATCTGCGCCGCGGTCATGGGGATCGCGGTGCGCATCGTCTACCGCCTGCTGTATCTGCGCGTCGGCGGAAGCCTGAACGCGCTGATCTCCATCTGCGCCGGGATCGCCGTGTATTTCGTGCTGGTCCTGGCCGTAAAAGCCATCACGATAGAAGAGATAGAAAGGCTGCCGAAAGGCAGGAAGATCGCAGCCCTGCTGCGGCGATTTGTGAGATAAATGTACGAAGAACTGTTTAAAACGGCACAGACCGATCTGGAAAGTTTCGCGCGGCTGCAGCGGGTCATCGAGATCCTGCGGGCGCCCGGCGGATGCCCCTGGGACAGGGAACAGACCCACGAGAGCCTGACCCGCGGCATGGTGGAAGAAGCCTACGAGGTGGTGCAGGCTATCGAGAACAAAGACAGGGACAACCTGATCGAGGAACTGGGCGACGTGCTGCTCCAGGTCGTAATGCACGCGCAGATCGCGAAGGAAGAAAACGATTTTACCCTGACGGAGATCTGCAACCGGGAAGCGGAAAAGATGATACGCCGCCATCCCCACGTCTTCGGACCGAAACCCGAGAATTCCAACAGAAATGCGGGGTTAAGCGTTGACAACGTATTAGACATGTGGGAGAATATCAAAGAGGTGGAAAAAACGGAAACCTCTACCACTGCAAGTATGCAGAAGATCCCCCGTCATTTACCGGCTTTGCTGCGCAGCGAAA
>JAEEGF010482817.1_pt1 | contig 11967 bp, 9 predicted proteins | sample 9134171 | NCBI WGS metagenome assembly JAEEGF01 (sample SAMN16246542, study PRJNA631951) | gut metagenome | biome: gut microbiome; feature: rumen; material: AP-attached | host: Bos | place: Iran: Karaj | collected 2018-10 | reverse complement strand
TGTGGGACAATGAAGGAAAGCTTCTATCTGGTTTTGCTCTTTCAGAAGCTGCGCATGGAGCTCCAAAAATTGCAGATGTTGATGGTGATGGGATAGATGATTTTATTATTGCACAATGTGATGGCAAAGTCATAGTTTGTGATAAAAATGGAAAGCCTAAAAAGGGTTGGCCATTTGAAAATGATTATAAGATTTATAGCGCTCCATCTATAATTGATATTGATGGAGACGGTAACCCTGAAATTATTTTTACATGTAATAAAAGCGGTAACCAAGGTCTGCAGGCTGGTTGTATCGTTGCCTTGAATAGTAAGGGTGAAATGCTGGAAGATTTTCCAAAATATATAGGAAAAACCATTGCACCATTAACTTTTGCTGATCTTGATGGAGACGGAACTCTTGAAATAATCGCTGCTGGTGGAATAGGTTATACTGGTCCTCAGTTACATGTTTTCAAGACAAAAGCTAAAGTCAAAATTAAAATTGTAACAATCAGACAGCAGACTAATTTTAAATGAAATATTTTAAACATATACTGACCTTAGGGATTATTAGTGTTTTATCTGCCAATTCTCTTTTATTGGCTCATATAGATGAAGATATCGAAGATTTCCTTAAGGTGGGAAGAGCTTGTTACCAAAAAGGTTTGCTCAAAGAAGCTGCTCTTGAATTTGAAAATGTTCTAATAATTGATAAAACTAATTTCCAGGCTAAAATATGGCTTGCACAAATATATATTGATAGAAAAGATTTTGTAAATGCTAGAAAGCTTTTAACAGAAGCTTCTTTGCAAGCCCCTGACCATTCAAGAGTAAAAGATCTTCAAAAACTACTGGGTGAAGCTGGAACCAACGTAAAGCAAGAACTTGTTGATCCTGTAATAGCAGAAACTATTGCCGGAATTGCTTCTGCAACTAAACATAGAAAATACGGGCTAGTTATTCCTGAAAATAAAGTCATTGAAGAAAACCTTGAAAAGAAATTGCTGGTTTCTAGTGATGAAGCTTTTAATGAAAGAAGAGAAATCCTAAATAACATAGAAAAAAGTAGAGAAGAAGTAAATTTAGGATTAAACAGGCATTTTGGAAATGAAAACTCCCCTTTGGCTCCGGTTTTTGATGCTTATAGAAATCAAGGATTAAATGCAGCTCTTGATAAGTATTACGATTTATTGATGAGAGACCCTACATTAGCTTCTAGAGATGACAAAGGGTTAATAGATGATGGCAATAAAGTATATTCGATAAGATTTAATGATAGTCCAAATGACCCTGAAGCCAGGTATTATTATGGAACTCTACAATACATTAATGGACTTTATGAAGAAGCCGATGCTGTGCTAAAACCTTTCCGTAAGAATCCTGGTAAATATGAAGAAAAACTTGTTCCATTTTTTGAAGGACTCGATCAATGGCGTGAACAAGAAAAAGTCAGACTTGCTGCTTTGAAATATGAAGAGGAGCAACGTTTGGAAAGAGAAGCCAAGGAACGAGAAAAAGCTGAAGCAGAAAAGAACGATGTTTGGGCAAAAGTTAAAAATAGAGGTAACAATAAGGGAAATGAAAAAAATCAGGATCTAGCTCTTGAGGCAAAAACTCAGGCTTCCGAAGCTCATAATGAGGGATTCAAACTTTATAAAAAAGGGAAGCTTGATGACGCTATTGCAAAATATGAAGAAGCCTTAGCTAAAGATAGCGAAAACATAGAATACAATTATCATTTAGCACTTGCCTGGATGGATAAAGGATTGGCCGGTGATATTTCAGCTTACGAAAAAGCTATCATCGCTTATCAAAAGGTTATTAGTATCGATCCTAACAGTAAATTAGCCAAAGATGCTAATAATATGATTAATGATATACAACAGGCAAAACATTCACTAGGAGAACGTTAAGCTAGTGTACACAAAATAATAGATACTTCCTTGCAGATATGCTATAATCTAAGGTTGAAACTTTACCTATTAGTATATCCTAAGGAGTTTTATCAATGGCTAAGCGATTGATGAAAGGTTGTGAAGCATTAGCTGAAGCAGCCATTCTTGCAGGTTGTAGATATTATTTTGGCTCTCCTGTTGCACAGCAAGCAGAATTGTCTGCTTATTTATCTAAACATCTTCCATTAGTGGATGGAACATATGTTCAAGCAGCAGATGAAATTTCAGCAATTAACATGGTTTATGGTGCCGCTGCTGCTGGTGCTAGAGTAATGACATCAGGATCAAGTACTGGAATGAGTCTTAAGCAGGAAGGCATTTCTGGTATAGCTGCATCTGAACTTCCATGTGTAATAGTAAATACCATGTGTGGCGGTTCTGTTGCTGGCGCTTCTTGCCCGGCTCAGGCTGATTATTGGCAGGCTACCAGAGGTGGTACACACGGAGACTACAGAAATATAGTTTTTGCACCCTGTTCCGTTCAAGAAATGGCAGATATGACTATTGCTGGCTTTAATTATGCTGATCGTTTTAGAACTCCAGTGTTAATATTAGCAGACAGCATAGTGTCTCAAATGATGGAACCTGTAGAATTGCCTAAAGTTCCTTTTGATTATGATTTAGATAGTAAAAAATGGGCTTTGGGATTGCCTGGAACAAATAAACACAACAAAAATGTTTGTGCTTCAACTTTTACTGTTCAAGATGAGCTTGAAGAACATAACTGGCATCTTTATCAAAAATATCAAGTAATAGGGAATCATTTTAATCAGGAAAATAAAGAATTAGCCATTGAAGAATATATGTGTGACGATGCCGAAATAGTTCTTGTTGGTTATGGTATTATAGCAAGATTACTGAAAACTGTAGTAGAAAAATGCAGAAAACGTGGTGTTAAAGCTGGTCTTGCTAGACCTAAAATATTATGGCCTTTCCCAACTCAGGCATTTAAAAAGCTTTCTCAGAATACTGAAAAATTCATGGTAATTGAAATGTCCTGCGGTCAGATGGTTGAAGATGTTAAGATGGCTGTAAATGGCGCTAAACCAGTATATTTCTTTGGTAGAACTGGTGGAGCTGTTCCATCTGATTTTGAAATCTTCAACGAAGTAAGCAAATTAGTTTGCTTAGATTGAAAGGAGCAGAAAAATGACTATGAATTTTCAACCAGATTCAGTTCAAACTATGATTGTTGAAGCAGTAGATGAAGTTGCTCCAAAATCAGGTATTGTAGGAGTTGCTCCTGTAAGTTGTGGGGCATTTATTTATGATGGTTTTGACTTCGATTTCTGCCAATCTGTTCCAGGTTGCGCTCCAGCAGTTGCTTCTGGAATAAAAAGAGTTAGACCAAATGCCTTAGTATTTACATATCAGAACAGTATTGACTTGGCAGCAGCAGGTATCTCAGAAGTATTGCATGCAGCTAATCGCGGAGAAAATATAAGCGTTATTTATGCTAATTCAGATAATAGTGAAATTAATAGCAGTGAAGAAAGCAGAATAAAAATATGTGAACTGCTGTCTGGTATAAATAATCCTGTATATATAACCAGAGTCGTTGCTACAGAAAAAGATAATAAGGCTGCTATAGAAGCAATTAAAAATGCTTTTAAGCTCCAGCTTGAAAACAAAGGTTTCTCTTTTATTGAGATTCTTACCGTTATAGGAGATGAAGAAAGCAAAGAAGTAAAAGATTTGCTTGCTGAATTCCCTCCTAAAGTTTTTGTCGATAAATGCGGCGTTGAAAAAGCCTGACAATAGAAAAAAGGAGAAATTAAAATGTCTTCAACAGTAGAAAGAGTTATATTAGCAGGCTTCAGCGGACATGGCATTTTCTTTATGGGTAATGTCTTGGCAGAAGCTGGAATGCGTGCAGGTAAAAATGTTTCATTGGTTCCTTCATATAGTTCTGAACCTAAAGGTGGTCTTATTAATTGTGCTTTATTAATGTCTGAAAAAGAGATTGCCTCTCCAATGATAACTGTTCCTGATACTGTTATTGCAATGAATAGAACTTCTGTTAATAAATTTAACCAGAAAATTAAAGGCGGCGGAATGTTAATGTATAACTCTTCATTAATAGATCGTCAGGAATTTCGTGATGATATCAGACTGGTAGAAATACCTGCAACTGAAATTGCCGCTGATCTTGGTGAACAGAAAGCTGCCAATATGGTTATGGCTGGTGCTTACGCTAAATTTAGCAAATTGGTAACAGTAGAAGAAATCGAAAATTCTATAAGATATTTATTGAAAGACGAAAACAAAGAAGTAATTGAACTCAATATTGAAGCAGTTAAGAAGGGTTACGATTACGTTGAAGAAAAGAAATATATGTTTGGTCGTTATGTACACTCTGTATTCAGAGTCTAAGAATGATAAGGTAATTATAAATGGCTGATATTCCAGAATTATTGAAAATAGTTATAGAAACTTTGAAAGATAAAAAGGCTGAAGACCTTGTTGTGTTAGATGTAAAAAAACTAGTTAATTATACTGATTATTTTATAATTGCAACTGGTAACTCTACAACACATGTTCAAACTTTGGCTGATGCAGTTGGTAAGCTTTTAAAGAAACCTGAAGAAGGTTTAAAACAGGAAGATGATCCTCAAGCTAATTGGTTGCTGATAGATGGTGGCGACTTTGTTTTACATGTTTTCCAACCAAATGCAAGAAAATTCTATGGTTTGGAAGAACTTTGGGAAGACGCTGAAAGAGTTGAAATATAAGATATAAGACCATAATTTGAGATATAAGATTAAAGAGTTCTTCTATCTTTTTTCTTATATCTTCAATCTTCAATCTTCAATCTTATATCTTATATCTTATATCTTAAAAAACATGGTTCCACATTGTAGAATAATAGAAACTGAGCCAAATGGCTGTTTATCTAAAGATAATCGTCATCGAATAGAGCGAGTTCTAAGATTAGGACCAGGTGACAGGTTTATTGTAACTGACGGATGCGGCAGAGAAGGCGAAGCCATATTAAGCAGAAATGGTGAATATTCTGTTGAATCCTGGTATGAGCCAAAGCGTGAACCTGATTTAGATGTAACATTGTTTGTTGCTCTATCGAAGGGTGATAGGCTCGAATGGATTATTGAAAAAGCTGTAGAAATGGGGGTTAAGAAGATTGTTCCCCTCATTTCAGAAAGATGTATAGTTAAAGAACCGGGTAAAAATAAAATCGAGCGTTGGCAGAAAATTGCTGAAGCTGCGATGATACAATGTGGTGGTTGTTTGCTTCCAGAAGTTTCGAGCCCATTAGAACTTTATTCTATTCCGAAGCCAGACGCAAACGTACTGCCTCTTTTTTTGTATGAAGAAAACCTTAATTATTCTATTGAAGGCTTAAAAGATATTCCTTCCAATATAAATAAAATATGGGTGGTTTCTGGTCCAGAAGGTGGCTTTTCAGATAAAGAAGTAAGTTTCTTTAAAGATTCTGGTTGGAAAACTGTTTGGCTAGGAAAAAGGTTGTTTCGTATGGATACAGCCCCTATTGTTGTCTTAGCAAATTTACTTGCTCCTTATTGGTTATAATGTACAGTTTTTTTAAACTAAATTACTAATAAAATGGTATATAATTATAGTATAGGAGAGTAATATGAAAACTATTTTTTCAAGGTCAATCATTGTTCTAGCTGCGATGACTCTTTTAAATGGTTCATCTTGTAGTATTTATGCTTCTCCCTTTGATGAAGATGCTATAATTGAAACCACACAGACTGTTAAAAGTTCGAGTAAATCTGAAGAATCTGAAATTATTGATAGTTCTTCCGAAAAAGAAGAAAAGAGCGGAGGCTTTTTATCTTCATTGGGAAGCAAGTTTAAAAAAGGTGTGAAAGTTGCTAAAAATATTGTTGTTGGCGGTTATGAAAAAGCTACTAGTACAATAAATAATTTAGCAAATAAAAAGAAAACTGCTTCTTATATCGTTGAATCTATTTTCTTGCCAGGGCATGAAAGTAAGGAAATGGTTTGTCAGGGTATCGCATATTTGCCTGACAAAATTATGGAAGCTAACCAACAGGGAAATGGCGCTTATTGCCAGTATGTTCTCCTGTCTTATTACCCTAAAGATAGTGACCAGCCATCTCAAATTGTAGTTGTTGATAGAAAAACAGAAAAAGCAGTTAAACGTTTTGCTTTATATAAGAGCAACGGAAAGGCTTATACCGGTCATGCAGGTGGTATTGCTGTGGCAGGCAAGTATTTGTGGGTTGCTTCTGGTAATACTCTCTATGGTTATGATTTACAGGAAATTATTGATTTTATTGGTAATAAAACAGCAGAAGCCGCTAAAGTTTCTGGTTTACCAAATAGTTTTGATAAATTGCCAGGTAAGGATATAACTACTGTAAAAACATATAAAGTAGATAGTAAAGCTAGTTTTGTAAGTTTTGATGGAAAATACATTTGGGTTGGCGATTTTACAAAAGGCAAAAGTTACAAAGCTGTAAAACACCATAAGATTATGGGCAGAAATTGTTGGATAGCTGGTTATCTTGTTGATTCAGATGGCTATCCTAAATCAACTGTTGAATATTCTTATAAAGATGGCGATGATACACAGAGTGTTTATAAGCCTGATGCAGTAATAGCAATGCGTGATTCTGTTCAGGGTATGGCTGTATGTGGCAAATATGTGGCTTTAACCGTTTCATATGGAGCAACTAATTCAAAGCTTGCAATTTATAATAATCCATTAAAAACAGATAGTGAAAAGGTTACATATAAGCCAGAAGGTCAGTCTAAGAGCTATTCTGTTGATGCTTGGGAGTTAGAAGATAAAAAGAACTGGCTAGAAACAGTCAAGATAGCTGCTGGTGCTGAAGATCTTGAATACGATGGGAAGAATCTTTATGTAACCTTTGAATGTTCTTCTAAAAACTATAAACAGAAGTGGAAAAATATTAATCCTACTATAAAAATGACAGATGATTTCTATTTAATTAATCCAGAAACTATAGTTTCTGAAAAATAATAAATATAGAAAGAAATGAGCAGTCTTAATGGCTGCTCGTCTTTTTTTAGTAAAGATAATGATTGTGACTTTTGTACATAATTGAAAACTAAAATTAATAATTATGGTATAATAAGTGTTAAGGAGAAAAAAGATGAAGAAATGTTATTCTAAGGCATTATTGGCGGTAGCCGTATTTATGCTTCTTAATACTTCTTGTTCTAATTGTTTTGCTTCACCTTTTGATGAAGATGGTATTATAACCAAAATCAAAAATGGTGCTAAAGAAAAGCTTAGTGATGCAAAAGATTTTGTAGTAGATAAAGCTGGAGATGTTAAAGATTTTGTTGTTGATAAAGCTGGAGATGTTAAAGATTTCGTTGTAGATAAAGCCAAAGACGCTAAAAAAGCTGTTAAAGAAGGTTTTGGCGAAGTAAAAGAAGGTATTAAAGATTGCTATAGTAAAGCAACATCTAAAATTAATACTCTATTCAATAAAGGTAAACTGCCTTCTTATGTAAAAGAAGCTATTTTTATACCTGGTCACGAAACAAAAGAAATGATTTGTCAGGGAATTGCTTATTTGCCTGACAAAGTTATGGAACCAAGCGAACAACCAGACGGCTCTTACTACAGATATGTTCTTTTGTCATATTATCCTAAAGAAAGCGATCAACCTTCTCAGCTAATAGTTATAGACAGACAAACTGGCGAACCAGTTAAGCGTTTCCCACTCTATAAGAAAAGCGGGAAACCCTATACAGGTCATGCTGGTGGTGTAGCTGTTGTAGGTAGATATGTCTGGGTTGTTTCAGGAAGATGTCTTTACGGTTTCAGCACTCAAGAAATTATTAACTTTATTTCTGATAAAAATACCAAAGCTAAAGCGGAAGATGGATTACCTGATAGCTTCGATAAATTACCAGCTTATCATCTGACAGCTATGGCTGATTATGATGTAGACAGCAAAGCAAGCTTTATAAGCTTTGATGGAAAATACATTTGGGTTGGCGATTTTGCAAAAGGTATAGGTAAAGAATATAGCCCAATAAAGCATCATAAGATTCTTGGTAAAAATGCTTGGGTTGCTGGTTATTTAGTTGATGCTGAAGGTTATCCTACCTCAACAGAAGAATACTCTTATAAAGATGGTGATGATACAGAATATGCCCATAAGCCGGATGTTGTCGTAGCAATACGTGATTTTGTTCAGGGATTAGCTTTCTGTGATAAATATGTTGCTTTATCAATATCTATGGGACCAATTAATTCTAGATTAGCAATGTATAAAAACCCATTGGATACAAAGAGTAAAAAGATCACTTATTCTCCAGAAGGATGTGATAAAAGCTTTACTGTTGATGCCTGGGGTCTGGGAAGTGGTCTGTTGAAAACTTCGGTTAAAACAGTTAAATATTCTTGTGGTTCTGAAGATATGGAATATGATGGCAAATATCTTTATGTTGCTTTTGAATGCTCATCAAAGAATTATTGCCAATCTTGGAAAAATATAAATCCGACTGTTAAAATGACAGAAGATTTTTATATTATTGATCCTGAAATAGTCGTTAAAAAAGGTAAATAAAAGACTATTTAAAAAGAGACAAAAATAATAAAACCCAGGGTTTCATATGAAACCTTGGGTTTTATCATATTTAGATATAATTGCGTTTACTTCTTGGTAAGTCCGCCATTTCTACCGTATTTGGCATGTGCGTTAGTGAATTCATCAGATGCCATAGCACCAGTAATTGATATTTCACCAGCGAGAACTGTTGCTGCAAGAATTTCAGCTAGTTTCTTTGCTTTGCCAGGACCAGAACACTGCATTAATTCCAAGCACTTCTTCTGGGTTGGAAGTCTTGTTCCACCACCAACTGTACCTACCATTACATCAGGCAGTGTTACGCTAACTTGTAAAGCACCGTCTATAAGCTTCATGTAGGTTACACCACAAGCAGATTCAGCAACACAGGCCGGGTCTTGACCAGCTGCTATGTATACTGCAGCAAGCATATTTGCATAATGTGCTTGAACACCATAAGAATGAGCCTGTAATGAAGTAATCATTGTCAACTCACCAAGTCTGATAATTCTTTCTGGTGTAGTGTGTAAGAATTGTTTAACTATATCTGCTGGTATTCTGACAACTGCGACAACTTTCTTACCGCGGTTTCTTGTGAAATTGACGGCATTGACTTTCTTATCGCCAGAAAGATTGGATTCTAAGAACCAATCATAAATAGAACCGTCATAAGTGTTAAGAATATATTCAATAGCTGCTCTTGTTGCAATAGTGGTCATATTCTGACCAGAAGCATCACCAGTTGAATAAACCATTCTTAGAACAAGCTGAGTTCCTATTGGATACTGTTCTATAGTGAGCATTTTGCCAAACTTTGTAGTACCGTCTGCAACTTTTTTAATACCAGCAAAGTTATTGGATATCCAAGCTGAGAATTTTTCTAAGTCGGAAAGAGTTGCAAATTCAAATACTGGTGTTCTGATAAGGCTATCTTCTAATATACGAACTTCTGCACCACCAGACATTGTTATTATCTGGCAACCACGAGCTACTGAAGAAACCAGAGCACCTTCAGTGGTAGCTAATGGAATATAGAAATCGCCGTCAGCATGTTCGCCTTTTACTTTTAAAGGACCGCAAATACCTATAGGTAAAGTTACAAATCCGGCAAAGCCTTCGATGTTACCGCAATAAGCTTCTGGATCATCTGGTTTTGGTAATGCAAAATTCTGATTACCAGTGTAGTTTCTAATGAATTTTTGTCTAGCTTCAATAGCTTCTAAGGAGTAGTCTAAAAGCGGAGGCATATCTTCGCTTGTAGCTGTTTCAGAACGATTTACTTCTGACATTTTGCTTGTATCTACTTTTGTAGCTAAGAAAGAGAACAAATCATCAAAAGTTTCTACTGAACTGCCTATCAGTTCTTTAAAGGAAATGCCGAAACGTTTTTCTAGCTTAAGAAGCATTGCTATAACACCAAGAGAATCAAGCTGTATGAAAGAGTCGAGTCTTGTTGTAAGCTTAATCTTGTGATAGTCAGCTTTTAAGAAATTAGCTATTTCTTGTCTGAATGCTTCAAAAAGCTGTTCATTTCTTGGAGCAGAACTTATTTCTTCTTGTTTTGGTCCAATTTCTGGCTGTTTACGTTCTTTGTTGCTTAAAGCTTCTGCTAATTCAAAACGTTTAACTTTAGTGCTGGCAGAACGTGGTAGTGGTGAGCCAAGCATGAAAATCTTTCTGATTTTTTCTGTTTCTGGCCAATCTTCTGTTTTCGAGCGAAGATCTGCTTCAACAAAGTTAAGTATATCTTCTGAGGCTTTACCTTCAAAAACACCTTTTCTTGGAACGAAAGCAAAGGCTGGAACTTCGAGGTCATCTAGAACAATACCAAAAATAGAATATTCTTCTGCATATTTTAAAGTTCCTAATCTTACTTCAAGTTCATCAGGATAAACATTTACACCTGAACCAGAAATAATTACTTCTTTTGCTCTTCCGCGTATGTATATGTTGCCTTTTTCATCTATTGAAGCCAAGTCGCCAGTTTTGAAAAATCCATTTTCAAATAGAGTCTGGTCTAGTTCTGGCTGGTTATAGATGCCGGACAGCAATGTTGGTGAAGATACAAGAAGTTCGCCAACGCCGTCAGTAGGATTGTTAAGTTTTACTTTAACAACATCTAAAGGTTTACCTATAGAATCCGGAGGACAATCGCCACTGTTGAAAATAATGCCAGCAGCGGTTTCTGTCATACCAAAACCTTGAGAAATCTTTACGCCTTTGCTAGCTAAGAACATTATTGTTTTTGGACTAGGAGCTGCACCACCAACAACGATATCTATTGGGGGAAGCTTGAAGTCTGGGTTCTGCATGAATGACAAAGCAAGAAGATCACAGAGTCTTGGAACTGCTAATAAGAATCTGGACTGGTATTTTAATATAAGACCAAACATTTCTGCTGGGTTAAGAGTGTTGCATAATATGTTGGTGCAGTGCCAATATAAGGGTGCAATACCTGAGTCTACCAATGCAAATACATGGCTGAACGGTAAAATTGTTACAATCTTGTCTTTTGGATTACAGTGAACAAGATCTTTTGCAATTCTTGCAGACTCAATAATTGCTCTGTGACTGAGCATTATTCCTTTTGGTCTGCCAGTTGTGCCTGATGTATACATTAATGTAGCTATATCATGAGGCTTTATTTCTCTATCAGCGGGTGCATGAGCAGTGCTGTTTCCTTTTACCAGTATTTCATATTCATCTTCAAAGATAAATTTGGCTTTATATTCATTTGGAATATATTGGCTGAATCTTTGAGAATATTTGCGCATCATAATTATGACGGCAGGATTACTGTCTGCTAGAACAGATTGGAATCTATCTAAGGCGGTATTTCCATCTAATGGAACTGCTATTTTGCCAGAGCTTGCAATTCCTATAAAAATTGGCAACCAATAAAGGTGATTTTCTGTTACCATCAGGACTCTTTCGCCTCTATTTATGGCAACTTTATTAAGTAAATCTGCTATTTCTTGTGTTTTTTCTTCAAACTGCTGATAAGTTAGTTTAGAAATCTTACCGGCTTGTTCAAATATAATAGCATCAAGATCAGCAATTTCGCTGATATTCTGTATTTTCAGAGTATCTCCAAACATGGGAAATTTTGCACTCCTATGCTAATTGATTTTTGCATAAGATTATATCAGAATTTTGGTTGTTTTGCTGAACTTTTTTAGAGAATGTGCATAGTTTCACAAAGTTTAACTAAGAGAAATGTAAAGATAAATTATAGTTTTTTTTCAACTATTAATTCATTTTCTTCAGCTTTAATACCTGTTACAGTCATCAGTTTATTTTTCAACGAAGTGTCATCTGATTTTAATTTACAGGGTACATATTCTTTTGAATAGCCTTTAAGCCAACCATCTTCCAAGGTTTCCCAAAGAACTTCAACTTTGTGCCCTTCAAAATGTTTAGCAAAATTGTTTGCGTATTTTTTCCAAACTTTTTCAACTCTGTCTGAACGGGCTA
>JAEEGF011076737.1_pt1 | contig 11968 bp, 8 predicted proteins | sample 9134171 | NCBI WGS metagenome assembly JAEEGF01 (sample SAMN16246542, study PRJNA631951) | gut metagenome | biome: gut microbiome; feature: rumen; material: AP-attached | host: Bos | place: Iran: Karaj | collected 2018-10 | reverse complement strand
GGGCGTGGGCGGCTGCCGCATAGAGGACACGGTGATCCTGACCGACAAGGGCTTTATCGATCCCTACACGATTTCAAAGCAACTGATCGTTGTTTGAACATACAATTTTGCCTACTCGATTTTTAAGGAGGAGACCTCGATGGTAACAGCAGGCGATTTCAAAAAAGGCATAACCGTGGAAATGGACAACGGCATCTGGACGATCGTCGATTTCCAGCACGTCAAGCCCGGCAAGGGTGCCGCGTTCGTGCGCACCAAGATCAAGAACATAATTACCGGCGCGGTGCTTGAGCGTACCTTCAACCCCACCGATAAAATGCCCAAGGCCATAATCGAGACCAAGGAAATGGAGTACCTGTACGACGACGGAGATCTGTACTACTTCATGGACGGCGAGACCTACGAGCAGATCGGCCTTACCAAAGACCAGGTGGAAGACGCTATAGTGTTTATGAAGCCCAACACCAACGCCACTGTGCGCTTCTACAAGGGCGCGGCTTTCTCTGTTGAGGCGCCCACCTTCGTGGAACTGGAAGTGACTGCCACCGAGCCCGGCTTCAAGGGCGATACCGCTTCCAACACCACCAAGCCCGCCACCGTTGAGACCGGCTATACCCTGCAGGTCCCCCTGTTTATCGAGATAGGCGACGTCATCAAGATCGATACCCGCGTCGGAGAGTATCTGAGCAGGGTATGACCTGATCTAAGTCAGGGCGGAGGCGCGTTGCGTTTCCGCCTTGCTTTGTATCCGGAAAGGAGCGCACAATGGAAGAAATGAACAGACTTTTGGGAGTTGCACAGGGGCTTGCCGAGGCGTCTGACGATCCGGCTTCGCTTAAAAATGCGCTGAACGCCGCGCTGAACGCTTTAGGCGCTGTGTGCGATGAATTAAAACAACTTAGGAAAGACTACGACGAACTGAATGAGTATGTAACGCGCATAGACGAGGATCTTTCCGAACTCGAGCTGATGCACGACGAAGAAGCGGAATACGACAAGCTGTTTGACGGGGACGAAGACGAGGAAGACGATGAGTCGGAAGACGATTCCGATGATGAAGACATAGACGACTTGCTGGGAAAACTGTTCCAGAAGAATGACGAACAGGACGACACTGACGAAAACCAGGGAAACACTTCCGGCCTGTTTATGTGGAAAAACGACGACAAAGACGAATAGGAATAAAAGCACAGACGAAACAACCCCCTTCCGGTTTTCCGGAAGGGGGTTGTGATATATCTTGAAACAGATCAGGTGTCGTCTTCTTCCAGCACGCCGGACTTGTACTGGCTGTTGAGCAGATTGGCGTAGAAACCCTGTTTGGCCAGCAATTCCTCATGGGTGCCGCGCTCTATGATCTCGCCGTGGTCAAGCACCAGGATTTGGTCCGCGTTCCTGATGGTGGAAAGCCTGTGGGCGATGACGAAGCTTGTGCGACCTGTCATAAGCTTCAGCATGGCCTGCTGTATGCGCATCTCGGTCCTGGTATCGACGGAGGAAGTAGCTTCGTCAAGTATCAGTACAGCGGGATCGGCAAGCACTGCCCTTGCAATGGAAAGCAACTGCCGCTGTCCTTGGGAGATATTGGATCCGCTCTCGGTGAGCTCAGTATCCAGACCGTTGGGAAGCCTCTCTATGAACTCTTCGCAGTCCGCTGTGCGTATCGCTGACAGTATCTCTTCTTCTGTGGCGTCAAGCTTGCCGTATACTATGTTGTCTCTCACCGTGCCTGCGAACAGGTAAACGTCCTGCAGGACCATGCCCATGTGAGTGCGCAGGCTTTCACGCTGGATGCTCTTGATATCTACGTCATCCAGCAGCAGTTCGCCATCATCTATATCGTAAAAACGCATGAGCAGATTCACTACAGTGGTCTTGCCCGCACCGGTGGGACCGACCAAAGCTATGGTCTGTCCGGGCTGTGCGGTAAAGGTAAGGTGCTTAAGGATAGGGACTTCGGGGTTGTAGCCAAAGGTGACGTTCTTGAACTCGACCTTGCCTCTCGGAGATGCATAACTGTCCGCATTTTCAACGTCAGCTGGTTCGGGCGGCTGGTCCATCACCTCAAACACGCGCTCTGCGCCGGCAAGGGCCGACTGGATAGTTGTTATCTGGTTGGCGATCTGGTTGAAAGGATTGGAAAACTGCCTTTGGTACTGCAGAAAGCTCTGGATGCGGCCTATGGAAGCCACATGACCGGTGACCACAAGATAGCCACCAATGCCGCTCATGAGCGCGAAGGCGATGTTGTGGACAACATTCATCAGAGGCCCCATAATGCTGGAAAAAATGTTGGCCTTTACGCCGGCTTCCACCAATTCCTCGTTTGCCTCGTCAAAATCGGCCTCCACATTCTTTTCCCGGCAAAATACTTTTACTACTCTGGATCCGCTGACGGTCTCTTCCACGATGCCGTTCAGTTCACCAAGGCATTCCTGCTGGCGCTTAAAGTATTTGCCCGTACGCTTCGTAATGGTACGCATAATGAGCACTGACATGGGTATGGTGATAAAGCTGACCAGAGTGAGCACGGGGGAGAGCTTTATCATCATGTACAGGCACATTACGAGTGTAATGATGGAGGAAAGGATCTGCGTAATGGTGTTGGACAGCATGTTGCTCACGTTGTCCACGTCATTGGTCAGGCGGCTCATCAGTTCTCCGTGAGGAGCTGAATCGAAGTACTTGAGAGACAGCGCCTGCAGTTTGTCAAACAGGTCGGTCCTGATAGTACGGACGGTGTGCTGGGAAACGCGCACCAGGAGCAGCTGCTGGGCAAGGGAACACAGGCTGCTCACCAGGAATAGACCGCCCAATGACAGCAGCTGGATGCCAAGCTGTTGTGCGTATGTGAGGGACTGGGCTTCATAAGGCACCTGGGTTTCGCCTGTCCCCATACTGGACAGCACGATGGCAGACACTATGGTGAATATGCCGCTCTGAGTTAGCAGGTTGAGCATTTGCCCTTTGAGCTTCCTGCCCCGGGCGCGTTCCAGCATTGCGCTGGACACGAAGCCGATACCGAATGTAGCGGCTATCGTCTTGACGGGATCCGAATTGAAGCCTTGTTTAAGGATATCGATGATATTGCCGGAAATGGTGGGTGTTATAAGGGAAGTCGCTGTCGAAAGCAGCAGAGCCACCAGCGCAAAGATCAGTTCCCATTTTACGCCCAGCAGATACTTGAGCAGGCGCGCTATAGTCCCTTTCGCGTTCTTTATCTTGGGCTTTTCCTTGCCCATCATACCGCGCCCGGGACCTCTGCCGGGGAAACCTCCCTGGGCAGGAGCGAAACGGCGCTTTTTCTCGGTGGTTTCCGGTCTCTTCATATGTTCTGACATTACCTGGCCGCCTCCTCTCCCAGCTGGCTTACGACGATCTCGCGGTAAACGGAGCACCTGCGTTTCAGCTCCTCGTGTTTTCCACTGTCGATGATCTCGCCGTTGTCGATAAGCAGTATCTTGTCCGCGTCCATGACGGAGGAAATGCGCTGGGCGATTATGAACACGGTCATATCACCGAACACTTCCCTGAGTCCGCTTTGTATTTTCGCTTCGGTGGACAGGTCTACGGCGGAAGTGGAATCGTCCAGTATAAGGATTTTCGGGTGCTTGACCAGCGCTCTGGCTATGCACAGCCTTTGCTTCTGTCCTCCGGAGAGGTTTACGCCCCTCTGGCCCAAAACGGTCTCGTATCCTTCCTCGAGCTTTGACACGAACGCGTCCGCCTGGGCGATGGAAGAAGCCTGCTTTATTGCTTCCTCCGAAGCTTCATCGTCGCCCCAATGCAGGTTTTCGTCTATGGTGCCCGTAAACAGCACGCTTTCCTGCAGCGCTACGCCGATAGAGCCTCTTAGTTTAGGCAGCACGTAATCCTTGACGTTGACGCCGTCCACAAGGATCTCGCCTTCGCTGACGTCGTAAAGCCGAGGGATAAGGTTGACCAGCGTGGATTTGCCTGAACCTGTGGCGCCGAGTATGGCAACGGTCTCGCCCGGGAGCGCAGTAAAGCTAATATGCTTGAGCACGGGATCGCCGCTTGCGCCGGGATAGCGGAAAGAGACGTCTTTGAATTCCACTTCTCCGCGACTTACTGCAGCTTCTGTGTCGGTTCCGTCAGTGATATCGCTCACAGTATCCAGTACCTCGTTCACGCGCTTGATGGAAACGCTGGCACGGGACAGGAATATGAGCATGAAACTGGACATGGTGAGAGAAGACAGGATCTGGATGACGTAATTTGAGAACGCCATTATCTGTCCGGGCTCAAGCAGACCTGAAAACACCATCCTGCCGCCGAAAAAGTACATAAGCAGCATGGTGGCGTTCATAATGATGCTGATAAGCGGGAAAGAAAGCGAGAGCATGCGCATGGCGCGCATAGATGAATTGCACAGGTCATCGTTTGCGGCTTTGAACTTTTGCTTTTCGTAGTCGCTGCGGGCGAAGGCTTTGATGACCCTTATGCCGGCCAGGTTCTCCTGCATAACAGTGTTGACACGGTCCATTTTCTGCTGCATGCTCATGAAAAGAGGCGAGCCTTTCTTGAGCAGAAAAACGATCAGAACTGCGAGCAGCGGGATGGCAGCCAACACCACCAGTGACAACCTGAGGCTTATAACGCAAACCATCACGACGCCGCCGATAAACAGGAAGGGGGCGCGGATGAGCATGCGGATGCAGGTGACGAACGCGTTTTGTATCTGGGTGATATCGTTTGTGGTCCTGGTCACCAGCGAGCCGGTCTTGAACTTGTCGATATCGGCGAAGGAAAAGGACTGTATCTTGCGGTATACGTCGCTTCTCAGGCCTTTTGCGAAACCGTAACCGGCTTTTGTGGAGAAGATCATGTTTCCCACGCCGCCGATCACGCCGAAAATCGCAACGGTGCACATGAGTATGCACATCCTGACAATATACGGGTTGTCTCCGTTTGCCACACCTACGTCGATTATCTTGCTCATAAGCATGGGCTGGAGCAGATCCATAAACACTTCCAGCAGCATGAAAGCCGGGCTTATCAGCGTCCAGAATAGGTATGGACGGATATATTTGAGCAGTTTCTTCAATTGAAACGCCTCCCAAATGTATTAGCAATATTATCCGATATCAGCGGGAAAATGTCCATTCCGGAAATGTAAGCATTAGATTAATTCTATAAAATGAGGAAGCATTACACTTCCTCATTAGCCACGATATTATGTATCCAGATACCCTTTTTAAGCAGTATGTAACCCACGGTGACCTTGACGATCTCCAGCATGTGGATCATTTCGTATATGACCACGATATCAAGGCTCGTGTATTTGACCAGAAGAAAGCTGCAGGGCACTGGGAGCACCCAGGTATACACGCTGTCGAAAAGGAAAGTGATAAATGTCTTGCCGCCCGCCCGGAGGGTAAAGTATGTACAGTGGGTAAAGGCGTTAAGCGGCATGACCAGTGCGGTGGAGCGCAGCAGGCTGGAAGCGAGCTTCTTGGCTTCAGGCGAGCTCTTTGAATATGCAAGCGGAAGCACATTGGAGAGAATGATCAGCAGAGCGCATGTCACGACGCAGATCATTTCGCAGAACACTATGATCTTTCTGGCATTGTTCTTGGCACCTTCCATGTCGTTGGCGCCCAGACTTTTGCCAACCATCACGCTGACTGCGGTGCCCATGGAGAACACCAGCACGTTAAACAGGTTGGATATGGTGCTGGTAATGGTCATGGCGTTGATAACGGTGAGACCGCGCAGCGAATAGTGCCTTGTGAGCAGCGTCATGCCCACAGACCACAGCAGCTCGTTGACCAGCAGGGGGATGCTGCGGATGAATATGTCTATAAATAGTTTGGCTGGGATATGGAAATGCCTGTAAGCGTCTTTGAGGAATGAATATTTCCCGTTATTATGGAGCCGGCGATATGCAACGAACAGGATTATGCCAAGCTCCACATAGCGGCTTATGACCGTTGCTATGGCGGCGCCCCGTACGCCAAGACCTTTATGACCCAGATGATCGAAGATCAGCAGCCAGTTGAGCGCGAGGTTCGTAAATACGCCTGCAATGCCGGCATACATTGGCAGCTTGGTCTCGCCCGCCACCCTTAACGTGGAGGCGTAGGCGTTTGTGAGCGCGAAAGGCGCAAGCCCCAACAGGATGATAACAATGTATTCGAGGCCCGCTATCTTGGTGTTTTTCGCCTTTTCAAGTTCCAGAGCGATCGCTTCTTCCGTGCCGCTTAAGTCAGGGTTTATGAACTTGTCCAGCAGGTCGGAACCGAATACGCCGATCACGAAAGCGCCCGCAAGGCAAATGACCAGTCCGACTATGAGCATGAACCTGAAACAGTCTCTGACGCCTTTTTCGTCTTTCGCGCCGAAGAACTGTGCAGCGAATATGCCGGCGCCGCTCATGCCGCCGAAGATGCAAAGATTGAAAACGAAGAAAAGCTGGTTGGATATGGATACGCCGTTCATCTGGGCTTCGCCCACGGAGCCTACCATAAGGTTGTCCAGAAGGTTCACGAAGCTGGATATGCCGTTCTGTATGACGATCGGTATAAAAAGCGCCAGCACGGCGGAATAGAACGCCCTGTCGCCAAGATATTTGTACTTTATCCGTTTCAAGAAGTCCATATGCTTCTCCCAAAAACTAATGCCGTAATTTTAGCACTTCTGTGTGTATACGGTATTAAGATATGCGTAAGTTTGTAATAAACAAATCATATCAATAACAAAGCTTGAAAAAAACCATACCGGGTTATATAATGTCTGTTACCGCGTACGATGCGTTTGGAGGAAGAAATATGAAAGAGCTGAAGCTTGAAATGCCCGGAAATACGATGAAAATATCTGCCTGGGCGGAAAACGTCATTCGTGTCAGGATGAGCAAGGATTTCAAAGAGACCCTGATGGAAAGATATTCCGTGCTCGCGCCAAGCACATATGACGGCGGCAAACTGGAAAGCGACACCGTAAGCTCCGGACGATTGATAGTTAGAAAATACGGCAACGGTATAGTCTTTGAAACTCCCGACTGCCGCAGGAAGATAGATTTCAACTATAATGTAGAAAAGTCGGTATTCGACTTTTTCATGGAAAAAACCTCGAACTTCCGCCCGGAACGCAAGCAGATCATAGGCGACGAAGACAAGCAGGAGCAGGTGTTCACTGATTTCTTCAAAGCTCCGAAGACCATAAGCCTGACTGACGAAGGCGAACTTTTCTACGGTCTAGGCGAGAGCAATGTAGACAGGCTCATACTGAACGGGAAAACATATCTGCAGAAAGTCATATACACGAAGCACGAGCTGGTCGTACCGTTCATAATGACAAAAGCCAGCTACGCCATCAGCCTCAACACGACTTTCTGGCATGCCGTGGACGTGGGAGAGCAGGACGAAAAGCGGGTGACCTGGCTGCTTCCGGATGGGGAGATCGACTTTTTTATATATTACGGGGACAGCCTCAAGGCGCTTCTGGAACGCTTCACATACGTGACGGGAAGATGTATGGTCTTGCCCAAATGGGCGTACGGGCTGATGTTCATAGATCAGTACAACGCTGACCAGTTCGAGGTGATGAGAAACGCGTCAACTTTCCGGGAAAAGCGCCTGCCCTGCGACTCGTTCTCGCTGGAACCGGGATGGATGGCGAAACGGTACGACTTTTCCACAGAAAAACGCTGGAACACAGACAGGTTCTATATCTGCGACTGGATGCGGAAGACGCCGGACAACTTCGAGGAGCTCGTACCGCCCAAGCGCACATTTCTGTCTGCACTTAAACGTTACGGCTTTAAACTGGAACTGTGGCTGTGCTGCAGATACGATTTTACGGCCAACCAGGAAAACCGGGCCGGCAATCCCGAAGACTTCGGTATAGAGCCCTGGTTCAATCACCTTAAGACTTTCGTGTGCGACGGCGCCAGGGCGTTCAAACTGGATCCCTGCAAACTCATAGATACCGCCGACGAGACCCGCATGTACGCGAACGGCCGCAGCGAAGCGGAAATGCATTCGCTGCAGACCACTCTGTATGGCAAGGAAATGTACGAGGGCATGAGTGAATACACACATCTGCGCCCGATGCATCATTTAAGCGGCGGCTATACGTCGATGCAGAAGTATTCTGCCTGCACCACGGGAGACAGCGGCGGAGGCATCAAAACGCTGGTATGGATACTCAACAGCGGGCTTTCGGGCGTGAGCAACATCACCTGCGATATGGATATATTCCAGCCGCATACTATACACTATTGCTTCTTCACCGCATGGTGCGAACTGGACAGCTGGAGCGGTTATTCCCATCCCTGGTGGGCCGGCGACCATAACGAGAAGGTGTTCACTTTCTATGACCGCTATCGCTACCATATACTGCCTTATGTGTATTCCGCGGCGATCAGCACTCACTTAAACGGCACTCCAGTTGTCAGGGCGATGCCGCTGGAATTCGATGACGAAAAGCTGCAGAATACCGTAACGCAGTTCATGTTCGGAGATAACTATCTTGTGGGGGCTTTCAGCGACAGCATAATCCTGCCTGAAGGTGAAGTCTGGGTGGATGCCTGGACCGGAAAAGCATATGAAGGCGGGAAAGAACTGCCGGTAGTGTTCCCTGAAGACAGAGGCGGAGCGCTGTTCATAAGAAACGGTTCGATCGTACCAACACAGGCCGAAAAACAGTATACCGACTGCGTTGACGATGAGAGACTTACGCTGGAAGTTTACGCTGTCAGCGACGCGGACAGGGAGTACTGCTTCTATGAAGACGCAGGTCTCGACCTCAAATACCTTTCGGGCGAGATCGCCTGCACGAACATGTGGTTGGTCAGAAAAAATAATACAGTTGAACTGTTTGTGCCAAAACGTCAGGGCGCTTTTGAAGGCATGAGGAACGACAGGAAGTATTCCGTTAAAGCTCTGACGGGCGCTGCTGCGAAACATGTGTATGTGGACGGTAAAGAGGCGGAATTCACGGTGGAAGACAACTGTGTATGCTTTGATATGGGAACAGGCACCCTGGCGAGGATAGAGCTGTAAAACATGGAGAAACGGAACAAAACAGTATTCATACTGGCATGCACTGCGACCATAGTGACCAATATCCTTTGGGGTCTGTCTTTCATAGGCTCCAAAAGGTCTATGGAGCTGGGTTTTCAGCCCTTCACTCTTGTAACTGTTAGGTTCGTAGTGTGTACTTTAGCGCTGCTTCCCGTTGCTATTATCAAAAAAGAAAAACTAAGGCTTGACAAAAAAGATATACTGCCCATGATTATGAGCGCGCTTACGGGCGTGACTGTATACTTTTTTTTCGAGCTTGAGGGAGTCAAACGCTTAAGCGCCTCCACGGCTGCGCTGTTTATAGTCACTATTCCCGTAATGACGCTGCTTTACTCGATCATTTTCAAACGGAAGCGTCCGTCTGTGATCTGTTATATCAGCATGGCTGCGTCGCTGGTGGGCGTCTATCTGGTTGTGGCTTCAGACAGCAGCGGCGACAGCGTGCAAGGCGCTCTGTTCATGCTGGGCGCCTGCGTGTGCTGGGTGGCGTATATAGAGATAAGTCAGATACTGCTGCGAAAATATACATTGCTGACCGTGACGCTGTGGCAGGGGATAATAGCCTTGATAACCCTGGCTCCGATGTGCTTTACCGAGAGAGTTGATTTGAGGGCAGTATCGTCAGAAGCCTGGATGTGGTCTGCGCTGTTCCTGGGCTTTTTGTGTTCGGCTGTAGCCTACGTGCTCAACAACTATTCCATATCGAAAATGTCAAGTCTTGGGCATGCGGTATTTCTGAACCTGAACCCGCTGGCCGCGGCAGTCGGCGGCTGGATCATATTAGACGAAGCAATGACCGGAAGAGGTATAATAGGCGCAGCCACAGTGCTTGTCAGCGTGTTTATACTTACGCTCACCGAACGTGAATCCGAGAAGTAGAGATTTGACTTTGCAATGTCGAAATGATAAAATAATACACAATATAATCGGAGGTTGGATGTATGAAAAAGACGCTTGCAATCCTCGCCGCGGGCATAGGCTCCCGCTTCGGCGGCGGCATCAAACAGCTGGAACCCGTAGGTCCCGGAGGGGAAATAATAATCGATTACTCGATTCACGACGCGATAAAAGCAGGATTCAATAAAATAGTGTTCATCATTCGCAAAAGCATACAGGACGACTTTGAGGAAATGATAGGTGGCAGGATCCGCAAACTGTGCGATTCTCTGAACGTGGAGACAGCCTACGCCTTTCAGGAGATAGAGAACATTCCCTGCCAGGTCCCCGAAGGCAGGACCAAACCCTGGGGCACGGGCCAGGCGGTATTGGCCTGCAAAGGCATCATAAATGAGCCTTTTGCCGTTATCAATGCGGACGACTATTATGGCAAGAATGGATTCGTAAAAGCCGCCAGGCAGCTGGAAAAGGGCACTTACGCCATGATAGGCTACATACTCGGCAACACGCTGTCTGACAACGGCGGCGTGACCCGAGGGATCTGCAGGCTGAACGATGACGGCGCGCTTATCGGAATAGACGAGACCAAGGATATAGTCAAAGCCGGAAATAAAGCTATGGCCGGAGACAGGGAAATAGACATTGCCTCGCTGGCCAGCATGAATTTCTGGTGCCTGCCTGCTTCATTCATCGACGAGCTTGAAAAAGGGTTCCCTGTATTCCTGAATAATATGAGCAATTCGCTTAAAGACGAATACCTGCTGCCCACGATAGTGGACGGGCTTATCAAGCGGGGCGAAAAGGTGGACGTGCTGCCCACGGACGACAAGTGGTTCGGCGTAACTTACAAAGAGGACAAGCCTGTGGTAGTTGAAAGCTTCAGGCGACTGTACGCTCAGGGCGAATACGATATAGATCTTTACTCTGACATTATAAAATAAATGCGCCGATTTTTGCTGTTTCTTCTGACAATCTGCCTGCTGTGCGCGGTAGCCGAGGAGCCCGGTCTTTCTGTTTCGGAAAGGCTGAGCGACCTGGGTTATCTGTTTGACGCGGTGGAAGACGTGCCCGAATACGCGATAAAGAACTTCCAGCGCGCCAACAGGCTGTTCGTGACGGGCGAATTGGATGAAAGCACTTTAAGCACGCTGTTTTCAGACGACGCGCTGTCTTTTGATGAATATATATCTGACAGCGTGAACCGCGAAGTCACTGACCTGTACTATACCGATGCCGGAGGAGAAGTAACAAGGCTGAAAAGGCGGCTGAATACGCTCGGGTATTACGGTACGGATTTTAATGAGATCTATGACATTGCTACCGCGACTGCCGTAGCGCGTTTCCAGATGGCCAACGGGCTTGACATAAACGGCGATGCGTGGGGGGCTGCTGCTCAAAGGATATACAGCCCATACGCAGTAGAGTATACGGACTACCCGCGCAGTTTTAATCTGTCGCTCGGCGACAGCGGATATGCAGTCAAGCAGGCCCAGGAATATTTACGGTATCTTGGATTCTACGGCGGAAGCATCACGGGTTATTTCGGTGAAGGCACGTTCGACGCGGTCAAAACATTCCAGAAAGCGAACGGGTTTACGGTCGACGGAGTGTGGGACATAACTTATACGGTGCTGGCCCATAATTCTTTGGTGAAATCCGCTGAGGATTATACTGTATTTACAACGGATACATCTATCGGGGCAGGATACAAAGGTGAAGAAGTGCTTGAGCTGGAGAACGCTTTGTATTCCCTCGGGTATTTTTCCGGCATGGCTGACAAGGAGTTTGACGAAAACACGCTCGCCGCGCTTAAACTGTTCCAGGAAGCAAACGGCCTTGAAAACAACGGATCGTTTGATTCGTTTACCAGAGAAGCGCTGCTGGACGGCGGGAATATAACCGATTACACCGAGTTCAAGTATGCCTGCATGGACAAAGATGTCAGCATGGGAGACCGAGGGTATGCTGTAAAACTGCTTACGCTGCAGCTCAAGAAACTGGGTTATCCTATAGATGTGACCGAC
>JAEEGF011699562.1_pt1 | contig 11971 bp, 12 predicted proteins | sample 9134171 | NCBI WGS metagenome assembly JAEEGF01 (sample SAMN16246542, study PRJNA631951) | gut metagenome | biome: gut microbiome; feature: rumen; material: AP-attached | host: Bos | place: Iran: Karaj | collected 2018-10 | reverse complement strand
AGGGCAGAATATTTATAGAATGCCCCGACGGATACGATTATGACGACACCATTGAGGAACTCGGAAAGGTGTTCGGAATAAGCGGCATTTCTCCCGTTGCTGTCTGCAATTCCATCGAATGGGACGATATCACAAAGGCCGTTCTTGAATATGTTGACAGGGCATATCCCGACAAGCATTTTACTTTCAGAGTGAACGCAAAGCGCGCAGACAAGCGCTATCCCGTGACTTCTCCGGAAATGTGCGTAAGGCTCGGCGAAGAGATATTAAAGGCATATCCGGAGACAAAGGTCGACATTCATGAACCCCAGGTCCTTATAACTCTTGAAGTAAGGGCACGCGCTTATATTTATTCCATAACCGTTCCCGGGATCGGCGGAATGCCTCTTGGTACCGCGGGACGTGCAATGCTCCTGCTTTCGGGCGGTATCGACAGCCCCGTGTCGGGCTTCATGGTCGCAAAACGCGGAGTGGAGCTTGAAGCGACGTATTTCCATGCACCGCCGTATACCAGCGACCGTGCAAAACAGAAGGTGGTGGACCTTGCAAACATCATCAGCGCTTACACAGGTCCCATAAAGCTGAACATCGTAAATTTCACCGATGTCCAGCTCCATATATACGAAAAATGCCCTCATGAGCAGCTCACGATCATCATGAGGCGCTATATGATGCGCATTGCGGAGACTCTCGCCAAAAAGAGCGAATGCATCGGCCTTGTGACAGGAGAGAGCATCGGCCAGGTGGCAAGCCAGACCATGCAGAGCCTTCTCTGCACAAACGCTGTGTGCACGCTTCCCGTCTACAGACCGCTCATTGCTTTTGACAAGCAGGATATAGTGGACATATCAAAAAAGATCAACGCTTTTGAGACATCCATCCAGCCGTTTGAAGACTGCTGCACTATATTTGTCGCAAAGCATCCTGTTACGCATCCCATTCTTTCGGGCATTGAAAAGTCCGAGCTGAAACTGGGAGAGGAAATGGAGGCTCTTGTACAGACCGCGCTCGATACCGTGGAAGTGGTAATGTGCGAAGGAAGATAGAACAGATTCTGAAAAGCCGCGCAAGAAAGGCAGTGCTCAAAACCGCGCAAAAAAAGGAATGCCGAAAGGCATTCCTTAAGCGCTCAAAGCACGCGGCTTACTGAACGAGATAAGGTGCTACGACCTTCATTATCTCATCAACCTGAGTTTCATTATGGATGCTTAAGTCGATGGGCTTGGAAAGGTCAAGGCTGAAGATACCCATGATAGACTTGGCGTCGATCACGTATCTGCCGGAAACGAGATCAAAATCCGAATCGAATTTTGTAATATCGTTGACGAAATTTTTTACCTTATCGATCGAGTTCAACGAAATTTTAACTGTCTTCATTTAAAAATACCTCCTTGGATTTTGTTGCAACGTAATTTTACCTTAAGAAAACAAAAAAATCAATGTATATATTTAATAAAAATATGCACAATTTAAGGCTATTTTTGATACAATTTGATCTATGATACGGGCGGGATCGATACCTGATGAACGAAAACATTAGACTTAATGACAAAAGGATCGCCATCCTCACACTCGGATGCAAGGTGAACGCCTATGAATCCGACGCGATGGCGGAGCTCCTTTCACAAAGCGGCGCAAAGATAGTGGATTTTGAAGAAGATGCCGATGTATATATCGTAAACACCTGCTCTGTCACAAACATCGCGGACAGAAAATCGCGCCAGATGCTGAACAGGCCCGGAAAGCGGCACGAAAACGCCGTGGTGATCGCCGCGGGATGCTATATCCAGGCACTTTCCGAAGACGAGAGAAAAGCACTCGGGTATGACGCCTACATAGGCAACAACCGCAAGGAAGACGTTGTGCGAATCGTTTATGACGCGCTTATGGGAAAGCATCCGGATGTCGTTCCCGATCTGTCGCAAAAGACCGAATACGAAGACTTGCAGATAAACGGCACCAGAGAGCACACACGCGCATACATAAAGATACAGGACGGCTGCGACCAGTTCTGTTCCTACTGCATAATCCCGTATACCAGAGGCCGCATCAGATCCCGCGCGCCGAAAGACGTGGTAAGTGAGGCAGAGAGGCTTTCCGCGGCAGGCTACAGCGAGATCGTACTCACCGGAATTCACGTGAGCTCCTATGAAGCGCACGGAGAAAAAGGCGGAAAAGCGTTGCTTACACTCCTTTCCGAGCTGCAGAAGGTGGAAGGACTTGCAAGGATAAGGCTTAGCTCGCTGGAGCCGCGTATCATAACCGAGGATTTTGTAAAGGAGATTTGCCGCCTCGACAAGGTCTGCCCGCAGTTTCATCTTTCGCTCCAGAGCGGGTCGGACACAGTGCTTAAGCGCATGAACAGAAAATACACCTCCTTCGAATACGAGGAAGGCTGTAAGCTCTTAAGGAAATACTACGACAGGCCATCGATAACCACAGACATCATAGTGGGATTTCCCGGAGAGACGGAAGAGGAATTTGAAGAAACGATGCGGTTTGCCGAGCGCATAGCTTTTTCAAAGATACACGTTTTCCAGTTTTCCGGAAGAAAAGGCACAAGAGCCTACCGCATGCCCGAACAGATACCGGAAGCAAAAAAACACGAGCGGAGTGAGCGGCTCATAAGGCTTGAAAAAATGATGCGTGATGAATATGTGAAAGGATTCCTCGGGGAAGAACAAAACGTGCTCACCGAAGAGGTTGAGACGATAGAAGACGGTAAATATCTCGTCGGATACAACGAAAGATATGTGAGATGCGCTGTTCCCGAAGGCTCCGGCCGTGCAAATGCCGTGATCACGGGGACCGCAAAAGCAATGAAGGATGAAGTCCTGATCTTGGCATCGGGACAGGAAGGATGAAGTCATGAGAGAGCTTAAAAAAGATGTGACCCAGACAAGGTTTTTTGAGGCGCAGAAGGATGAGGTGCCGAAGGCGAAAGACATTGTGGATCAGGTGTACATTGCGCTTACCGAGCAGGGCTACAATCCTGTGAACCAGCTGGTAGGCTATATCATGTCCGGAGACCCCACCTACATAACCGGACACAGCAATGCCAGAAGCCTCATCATGAAGGTTGAGAGAGACGAGATCCTTGAGGTCCTCCTCAAGAATTACATCGACACAAACTTCGGAAGCGGAAAGGACAAAAAATGAGGATAATGGGACTTGATTACGGCGCGGCAACGATGGGAGTGGCCATCTCCGACGAACTTCTGATCACTGCGCAGCCTGTGGAGACCATAAGAAGAGAAAAAGAGAACCAGATGCGCCATACCTATCAGCGCATTGAGGAACTCATACAGGAATACGGCGTGGAAAAGATCGTCCTCGGGTATCCCAAGAACATGAACGACACGATCGGCGAAAAAGCGCTCAAAGCGGAAAAGGTGAAGGAGGACATCGAAAGAAGGACAGGTCTTCCGGTGATCCTCATGGACGAGCGCCTTACCACAGTACAGGCGCACAGAGTGCTTGACGAAGCCGAGATGAACTACAAAAAGAAGGCGGCGGTCATCGACAAGCTTGCCGCTTCGATAATACTCCAGACATATCTGGATATGCAGAGCAACGAAAAACACGACTGATCGGGAAGAGGTGAGCCAATGGAAGACGGAACCATCGTAAAATTCACTACCGAAGACGGTGAAGAAGTGAATTTCAAGGTGATCGAAGAGACAAAGCTGAACGGCTGCAAATACCTGCTCGTTCTTGACGACATCGAGGGCGAAGAGCAGGAAGCGCTTATCATGAAAGAAGTTTCCGACAAGGACGGCGAGGTCTCTTATGAGATAGTTGAGAGCGACACCGAACTTAAAAGCGTCGCAAAGGTTTTTGAGGAACTCCTTGAGGATACGGAGCTCATCACCTGAAAAAACAAAACACGAGGAAAATATGCGAAAAAAGAAAAAGACTGCGGATAACAATCCGATAAACGGCGTAAAGATCATACCTCTCGGAGGCCTGGGTCTCATCGGTATGAACATGACCGCTTTTGAATATGAGGACACGATAGTGGTCGTCGACTGCGGAATGGCATTTCCCGATGTGGACATGCCCGGAATTGACTGCGTGATCCCGGACGACACATACTTAAAAGACAACATAGAAAAGGTCAAGGGCTTTGTCATCACACACGCCCACGAAGACCACATAGGAGCGCTTCCCTACATCTTAAGGGATGTGAACGTTCCCGTATATGCCACAAAGCTTACTGCGGGCATCATAAACTACAAGCTTGAGGAACACGGACTCTTAAAGTCCACAAAGTTAAAGATCATAAAGCACGGTCAGAGTGTAAACCTGGGCTGCTTCAGGATAGAATTCATAAAGACCACGCATTCCATCCAGGATTGCGCCGCATTTGCCATTTTTACGCCCGTTGGGACCATCATCCACACGGGAGATTTTAAGGTTGACTATACGCCTGTTTTCGGAGATCCCATCGACCTCCAGCGTTTTGCGGAACTCGGTAAAAAGGGCGTTCTTGCGCTCCTTGCCGATTCGACAAATGCCACAAAGCCCGGATATACCATGTCCGAGAGCACAGTCGGAAAAACGTTCGACACCATTTTCTCGGAAAACACAAAGAGCAGGATAATCGTTGCGACGTTTGCGTCAAACGTGGACCGCGTGCAGCAGATCATAAATTCCGCAAAGAAGTACAAGAGAAAGGTAGTCATCGAAGGACGCAGCATGGTGAATGTCATAAACTGCGCTGCGGAGCTCGGCTATATCAGTATCCCCAAAGGAATGCAGATCGACATTGCTGAGATCAGGAACTATCCTCCGGAAAAGGTAGTCCTCATCACCACGGGAAGCCAGGGAGAATCGGCAGCGGCGCTCTCGCGTATCGCGGCCTCCGTTCACAAGAAGGTCTCCATCATGCCCGGTGACGTTGTCATCCTTTCATCCAGCCCCATCCCAGGAAACGAGAAATCCGTTTCAAAGGTAATAAATGAGCTCTCCGCTCTTGGCGCCAAGGTGATCTATCAGGATACGCACGTTTCGGGACATGCTTCACAGGAAGACATAAAGCTCATCTATGCGCTCACAAAGCCCAAGTTTGCCGTGCCCGTACACGGTGAATACAGGCATCTGTGCGGACATGCGCAGATAGCCGAGGCTATGGGAGTTGACAAAAACAATACATTCATCCTCAAATGCGGTGACGTGCTTGAGATGAACGCCGAAAGAGCGGCGATCACAGGCTCCGTTCAGACAGGCGGCATCTTTGTCGACGGCCTTGGTGTCGGAGACGTAGGAAACGTCGTGCTCCGCGACCGCCAGGTGCTTTCCGAGAACGGACTCATCGCTGTTGTGATCACCTTGGACCATATCACGAACGAAGTCATTGCGGGCCCCGAGATCGTTACCCGCGGCTTTGTATACGTTAAAGAGTCGGAGGACCTCATGGACGAGGCGTACGATGTGGTATACGGAACGCTCTCAAACATCGCGGGACGCCACATAACCGACCGCGCAAAGATGAGGAACATGATAAAGGACGACTTAAGTGATTACGTCTGGAAAAAGACCAAGCGCAATCCCATGATATTACCTGTCATCATGGAGGGAGAAGACTGATGGCAAGAGCAGGTCTTAAAGCTCGTCAGTCCGGTTCGAATGCCGCTCTGAACGCAGTATGGTTTGTGTTTTATGTGATACTGAATGTGATATTTTACGCGATCGCGCTGTTCCTCATATACAGGGCGTGCATTTTTGCGTATGATTTCAGCTATCAGGTATTCGGAAACGACACAGTGGATACTGCGCCCGGACGAAACGCGCTGATCACGATAAACAAAGGCGCGTCGAGCATGGAGATAGCGTCAAAGCTTGAGATGAACAAGATCGTAAAGAACCGCTATTCCTTTTACATCAAGGTGAAGCTCCTTGATTCCGAGATACAGGCGGGCTCGTACATACTCAATTCTTCCATGACTTACGATGAGATTTTAAAGACCATCACCGATTACAAAAATGCGGTGGATCCGGACAAAATGCAATGATAGTTGACGAAAGAATAACAGATTACATAGCGTCTCTTGACGAAGAGCTGCCCGAATATCTTAAAGAGCTTGAGAAACATGCGATAGAGACGGAAACTCCGATAATCAGGAAAGACGCGGAAAGCTTCCTTCGCGCGCTCATCGAGATGAAGCAGCCGAAGGAGATACTTGAGATAGGCACGGCCATCGGGTTTTCTGCGTCTCTCATGGCGGAATACATGCCTGTTGACTGCCATATCACCACCATCGAAAAAGTGGAAATGAGGCTTAAGGAAGCAAGAGAAAATCTGAAGAAAATAAAGCGCGCGGAGGATGTAACGCTTATCGAGGAAGACGCCCTCACAGCGCTTAAAAAGCTCAGGGAAGAAGGAAGACAGTTCGATTTCGTTTTCCTTGACGCGGCAAAAGGGCAGTATCATGCGTTTTTACAGGACATCCTGCCTATGATGCCTGCGGGAGCTGTGCTCCTCACAGACAATGTCCTGCAGGAGGGTTCGCTCATCGAATCCAAATATGTGATAGAAAGAAGGGACCGCACCATCCACATGAGGATGAGAGAGTTCCTCTACGAGATAAAACATGACGAAAGGCTTGTCACATCCATTGTCTGTGTTGGGGACGGGATGGCCCTTTCAGTGAAAAAAAGATCTTAAAAGTATCGGAACAAGGTACAAGGAATGAGTGATATTTTAACCAAAAAAACAAAACGCCCGGAGCTCCTTCTTCCGGCATCATGCCCGGAGGTCTTAAGGACCGCTGTGATGTACGGCGCGGACGCGGTGTACATAGGCGGAGACATGTACGGACTGAGGGCAAAGGCAAAAAATTTCTCCATGCCGGAAATGGCGGAAAGCATATCATATGCGCATTCCAAAGGCGTAAAGGTATATGTCACCGCAAACATCACGGCGCATAACCGTGACATTGAAGGCATAAAGGAATATTTTAAAGAGCTTTCGTGTCTTAAGACCGTGGACGGCACCGATGTGAAGCCTGATGCGCTCATCATTTCGGATCCCGGAGTGATGGGGCTTGCAAAGGAGTTTGCGCCATCGATAGATATTCATGTGAGCACGCAGGCGAACAACGTGAACTATCTTACCTACCGTTTCTGGCAGGCACAGGGTGCAAAGCGTGTAGTTTCCGCAAGGGAGCTCAGTATCAGGGAAATAAAAGAGATACGGGAAAACATCCCGGACGACCTGGAGATAGAGACTTTTGTGCACGGCGCAATGTGCATTTCCTATTCGGGAAGATGCCTTCTGTCAAATTACTTCACCGGGCGCGACGCAAATCTTGGCGCATGCACGCATCCCTGCCGCTGGAAATATTATGTTACCGAGGAAACAAGGCCCGGGGAATATCTTCCCGTGTTTGAGAATGACAGAGGGACCTACATTTTCAACTCTAAAGACCTCTGCATGATAGAGCACATCCCTGAACTTGTGGATGCAGGGATCGATTCGTTCAAGGTGGAAGGCCGCATGAAGACTGCGCTATATGTTGCGGCGGTCGCAAGGACATACCGCATGGCGCTTGATGACTACTTTACCGATCCTTCGCTGTACTCGGCTCATCTTGACATCTACAGGGAAGAGATAGCAAAATGCACCTACAGGCAGTTCACTACGGGCTTTTTCTTTGACAAGCCCGACAAGGACGCCCAGATCTACGACAACAACGTCTATGTGAAGGATTACACCTATTACGGCTTTGCATCGTCGATCGAAGACGGATATGCCGTGATGGAGCAGAAAAACAAATTCCTTGTCGGAGACACACTTGAGATCATGAGGCCTGACGGCACCAATACATCGTCTCAGGTCCTTGAGATAAAAAATGAGGACGGCGAACAGATGGATTCCTGTCCGCACGCCGGTCAGAAGATTTTCGTGAGATTTACAGAAATGCCCGCGCCGGGCGAGATCATAAGGGGTAAGGTATGAAGGAAAAAAACAAATATCTGAAAACGGGTATAATGATTTTCTGCATAGTTGCCGCATCGATCTCCTTTTTCTTCATGCTGTTCTATCTGAAGCAGATCAAGGACTTTTTTGTGGGTATCGTGCGTACCCTCGCTCCGGTAAACATCGGAATAGTGATCGCCTATCTTTTGAACCCCGTGGTGAACACCATAGAGGGGTGGTTCCTGCAGTTTCTCGCGCATTTCAAGATGAGGACGAGGACCAGGAGAAAGCTTGCAAAAGGCCTGGGCATCACGCTCTCGATGCTCATGTTCCTTGCGCTCATCACAGTGCTCCTTCGCTTTGTCATCCCTGAAGTTTATGACAGCCTTATAACGCTTGTCGGAAACATCAGGGTCTACATCGCGTCGTTCTACAACTATGCATCCGGCATGTTTGCCGACAATCCCGAGATACAGGAAAAGGTCACCGAAGTTCTGAACAATGCATCCACCTATGTGCTCGGATGGATCAACGGTGAATTCATAAACAACGTCACAGCGACCATGGGTCGTCTCACCACAGGCATCATGGGCGCCGCAAAGACTGTGATCAACATCTTCCTCGGTCTTTGCGTCACGGTATATCTCCTTATAAGCAAAGACAACATCATAGGTCAGATAAAAAAGCTCATGTATGCCAACATGAAGGGCGAGAAGGTGAACGTCATCCTTGCGGTCGCACGCCAGGCGGACAGCATCTTCGGCGGCTTCATTTCGGGAAAGCTTCTCGATTCGCTGATCATCGGTATCATCTGCTTCATCGGCATAAGCATCTTAAAGATGCCTTATGTTGTGCTGATCTCTGTGGTTATCGGTATCACAAACGTCATCCCGATTTTCGGACCCTGGATCGGCGCGATCCCCTGCACGATCCTTGTGCTCCTCGCGGATCCTCCGAAAGCAATCATTTTCATGATCTTTATCCTTGCCTTGCAGCAGTTTGACGGAAATATCCTCGGGCCCAACATCCTCGGCGATTCCACGGGCCTTTCCGCATTCTGGGTGGTCGTTGCGATCACGCTCGGAGGCGGGCTTTTCAAGGTTGTCGGCATGGTGCTTGGTGTGCCTACGCTCGCGACCATATATTTCCTGTTCAAGACCTATACCGAGTTCAAGCTGAAACAGCGGAACATGCCGGTACAGTCGGTTTCCTACACGAGGATCAAACGCATCGATCCTGAGACCAATGTGGCCGAATTCCTTGATTCCTCAATGACAAAACGTGAAAAGAAAAAGAGGGGCATCATCGAAGCCAGCGTTTCCGAAGAGATAGAAAAGGCTGCATATCTCAGCAGGAAAAAGAAGATGGAAGAACAAGAGAATACGGAAGAAGTGACAAAAGAGAAATGAAAGAACTGATAAAAAAGGTCGTAAACAGAGAGACCATAATGTATCTTATCTTCGGCGTTCTGACAACGCTTGTGAACTGGGTGGTTTACCGCATTTTTGACGTGATCTTCGGAGGCGGTAATGCTGCCGCGGTAAGCGAATCCGCGGGGGCGTTCGACGATGCGCTGAACACCTTTGCACAGAAGGGCGCAGCCGGCATCATCGCGTGGTTTGCGGCAGTAACTTTCGCATATGTGACAAACAGGATATTTGTTTTTTCTGAGCGTGCGTACGGCTTCAAAGGCGTTGCGCTTGAATGCGGGAGATTTTTCGGGGCGAGAGTCCTGACAGGCATCATCGAGATCCTCGGAGTGCCGTTCCTCATCGTCCTTGGGCTCAAAGCCCAGGTGTTCGGGCTTGACGTCGCAAAGCTCATCATAAGCGTCATAATCATCGTTTTGAACTATGTGTTCAGCAAACTCTTTGTGTTTAAAAAGGACAAGGAGAAGGAAGCATGATGGAAGAGATCAAAGGCATAGTAAACCTTAAGAAAAACGAAGGCCGTACCGTGAACGCGGGCGGCCTTTGGGTGTATGATAACGAGATAGAGAGCACTGCCGGGGCGTTTGCGGACGGCGACCTTGTCATCGTAAAGGCAAACAACGGCTTTGCGCTTGGCGTGGGCTTTATCAACAGGCACTCAAAGATCACTGTGAGACTTCTTACAAGAAATCCCGATGAAGTGATAGATGAGGTTTTTTTTGAAAAGCGCGTGAGGGACTGCTGGGAGTACAGGAAAAAGACTGTGGACACTTCGTCGTGCAGGCTTGTTTTCGGCGAAGCCGACATGTTTCCGGGGCTTGTGATAGACAAGTTTTCTGACGTGCTTGTAGTGCAGAGCCTTGCGCTCGGCATAGACCGTTACAAGGTGCTGATCGCGGACCTTTGCAAAAAGGTGCTCGCGGAAGACGGCATCACGATCCGCGGCGTGTATGAGAGAAGTGACGCAAAGGTCAGGGAACTTGAGGGACTTGAGAGAGTGAAGGGCTTTATCGGACCTGCTTTTGATACAAAGGTTCAAATCACGGAAAATGGGGTGAAATACTTCGTTGACGTTGAAGACGGGCAGAAAACGGGCTTTTTCCTCGACCAGAAATACAATCGTCTTGCGATACAGAAGCTGTGCAAGGGCGCGCGTGTACTGGACTGCTTTACGCATACGGGCTCATTTGCGCTTAATGCGGGAATTGCGGGGGCTCGTGAGGTGACCGGCGTTGACGCATCCGAGACAGCTGTGCAGCAGGCACGTGAGAATGCAGAACTTAATGGGCTTTCGGATGTGGTGAAGTTTGAGTGCGCGGATGTGCTGGACCTTCTGCCGAAACTCAATGCGGCCGGGGAGCGCTATGATGTGGTCATCCTTGATCCTCCTGCTTTCACGAAGTCGCGTGATTCTGTCAAAAAAGCGGTGAAGGGTTATCGTGAGATCAACATGCAGGGCTTGAAACTGGTGCAGCCGGGCGGGTTCCTTTGCACTTGTTCCTGCTCGCATTTTATGACACCTGACCTTTTCGGAGAGACCATCGCGCAGGCGGCAAAGGCGGTGCACAAGCGCCTCCGCCAGGTGGAATTCCGTACGCAGGCACCGGACCATCCTATCGTTTGGGGCGCGGATGAAAGCTATTATTTAAAGTTCTATATCTTCCAGGTTCGTGAGGAAAGATAGGCGCTTCCTCATTTGTGGGGCATATTTTAAGTGAGACATAGTCGGTGTGGCTCGCCGGCTGTTCATAAAAATCTTATGGGGGTATCATTATGGCGAAGGTTTTTTGCGGGAAAAACTGTGATGAATGCATTTGGAAAGCGGATCTGAACTGCGCGGGGTGCCTTAACGGACCCGGGAATCCTTACAGAGCCTGTGAATGCAGGATAGCAAAATGCTGTATGGAAAAGGGGCATGAAGAGTGCGCCACGTGCGGGTTTGTGGGAAGCTGCGGGCTGTATATGGAACGCGAACAACAGCCGAAGGAACGCTACAAAAAGCTCGAAGAAGAGCAGAAGCAAAATGAGATATATTCAGGCCGCGCGGCCGTTTTGGGAAAGTGGCTCACAATCCTGTTCTGGCTTGTGGTGCCGAGCATCATAGGCGGGATTCTGAGCAACGATAACATTTCGGGGATGCCTCCGGTCTTATACAATTTCGGCAGTATTCTTAAGGCTGTCACAGGAATCGCTTATGGTCTGATCCTTCTCAAAGTGTCATCTGAGGAGGCAGGCTACAGGACGGCAGGAATATGCACGCTGATAAGTGCGGCGGCCGGCTTTGCGGCGCTTGTTATCATCTGGGTGGCAAAAGTTCCGACATGGTCGCTCCTTTTTTCGATTCCATCTTTGATCATCGCTATTTTTGCAGAGTACAAAGAATACTGCGCACATGCTGCCGTGCTGATGGGGATCGATTTTGATCTGTCGGCAAAATGGGAGACGCTGTGGAAATGGTATGCGGGATTTGGGATCGGTATTATGGCCGGAATGCTGCTCGTGTTCTTGCAGTCTGTGCTGGGGCTTCTGATCGTCACTGTATCTTCGCTCGGTTTCCTGGTGGTGGGCATTTTAAAACTTGTTTATCTCTATCTTACAGCGAAGACATTTAGGGAGTACG
>JAEEGF010966716.1_pt1 | contig 11971 bp, 9 predicted proteins | sample 9134171 | NCBI WGS metagenome assembly JAEEGF01 (sample SAMN16246542, study PRJNA631951) | gut metagenome | biome: gut microbiome; feature: rumen; material: AP-attached | host: Bos | place: Iran: Karaj | collected 2018-10 | reverse complement strand
ATCTGGCAGACGATGTAGGCACTAAGGGTGTCCACCTTCACTGAGAAGTTGCCCTCGGAACAGTCTTTGAGCAATATGCCTTCCATGCCTTTCAGGGGACCCTCTATCACACGCACACGGCTGCCTTTCTTCAGCTGCTCTGTGCGTTTGACAAAGACTTCTGTCTCTGTGGCCAGCAGGCGACGGATGTTCGTTATCTCCTCGTCAGAGATAAAACCGATAGTGTCTCTCGTGGGCCCAAAAGCCACAATGGTCGCCACGCCGTCGGTCTTCCTGATGAGGTCTATCTGTTTGGAGACGATACGCACGAATACATAGGAGGAGAACAGTGGCACCTCCACCCATTTGTTGCGGTCCGACCACTTGTGCAGCTGGCGATGCAGGGGCAGGTAGCTCTCAAACCCTTGTTTCTTCAGATTGGCATCGACTTTCTTCTCCGCACGTGGCTTGGTATAGAGCGCAACCCATTGGGGTTCATTCCATTGTTGGCTTTTTCGTTCCATATATGCTCCATAAAATAGAGTGCAAATGTACGATTTATTTGGTTTTCTCTGCAAGTTTTAACGGAGAAGACGTATCTTTGCAGGGAAATTCATTTCCATAGAAACAGATTAACAGAATAAAAATCAAACCGATGAATACTATTGAACTTCTCTTGAACCACCGCAGTGTGCGTCGCTATCAGAACTGTGCCATCCCTCAGGAGGTGCTGAACCGGGTCCTGGAATGTGGGATGCGGGGTCCCAATACGGGCAATATGCAGATATATAGCGTCGTGGTGACGCAGGAACCTGAACTGAAATCCCAGTTGGCTCAGCTGCATTTCGGTCAGGGTGCCTCTTGTGCTGCATACCTTACGGTCTGTGTGGATATCAACCGTTACCATCATTGGTGTCGTCTGCGTGGTTGCGACGAGCCCTACGACAACTTTCTCTGGCTGATGAGCGGTACGGTCGATGCCAGCATCTGTGCCCAGAATATCTGTGTCGCTGCTGAAGCCGAGGAGCTGGGGTGCTGCTATCTGGGTACTGTACAGTATAATACGGCAAAGATTGCCCAGCTGCTTGACTTGCCCAAGGGGGTGGTTCCAGTGGTCTGTCTCTCGATGGGTTACCCTGACGAAGAACCTGCACTGAGTGAGCGGTTGCCGCTGGAGGGTGTGGTACACTATGAGAAGTACCACGACTATAGTGACGATGACATCGAGAAGGTGCATGAGGTGCGTGAGCAGTTCCCGTTCAACCAGGAGATGGTGCGTCAGAACAAGACTCGCAACCTTGCTGAACTTTTTACGGCTATCCGCTACCCCAAGACCACCAACGTGTCGGTATCGCGCGATTTGCTTGACTTTGTGAAGCAGGCAGGATTTATGAACCAATAGGGTGTCCTATGGGTGCGAGGGCTGCATTGCTATAAGAAATTCCCTACCATAAGCCGGAGAACCGGATGTGGTAGGGAATTTCTTTTTTATCCTATATGATTGAGTGCGGTTACTGGACGTCGCGGGCGTCGAGGGGCTGTGCCAGCAGACCAGTGAACTTATAGGAGTTGTCGAACTCCATACGGGTGTATTTTTTGGTGCCCGATTTCTGTTTCTGGCTCACCACGCAGTAGGTGTAGGGTTTGGGCTTCTTGCCGTCGGCACCACGGAACTTTGAGTTGTATTCGTACACTACCATCTTCTCGATGCTGTACTTCTCCCCGTTGAACTTTTCGGCCAGATACTTCAAGATGCCGTTGTTATAGCGCTCTTTCGCCAAAGTCTTACCCGTCATCACCGGTTGGTTGTTGTTGATCAGGTATACGGCTTCCATACGGACTTTCTGCACATTGGTAAAGTAGGCAACTGCATAATCTTCGCCATTCTGTACGCGCTCGACCCATTTGGCACTACCCTTGATGCGTTTGCCCATCGACTTGTTGAAGTCGGCTACGATTATTCCGCTGGGCTCAAACTGCTCTACTTGTGGTTCGTCGACCTGTGGGGCGGGACGCTGACGCTGGCGGCTGCTCTCCGTGCCGGTCTTCTTGCTCACCTTTTCGTCTGTGGCGTCGGGGTTGTTGTGCGTATAGTAATCACGCTTTACGGCGTCGGGGTCGGGGGCATTGCTCTTCATCAGCTTGCCACGGGTGTCGAAAATCATCTCACAGTTATTCTCGGCTATCCCGTCCTTGGCGATGACCATGCGGTAGTAGTTGTCGCCGTTCATCTCCTCCACATATTCGATACTCTTGATTTTATAGCCGGGGTAGTTGGTGCTGAAATAGTTGTTCATCAGTGTGGGACACTCCTCGCCCTTCACGGGGAAGGCGGAGTACTGCCACTCGCCGCTGGGCGTGAAGTAGGAACGGCCGTTCTGTCCGTCGACCACCAGCTCTGCGATATACTGACCCGGAGCCTGGTACCATGTGCGCACCTTGTAGGAGTCGTAGGTCTTCTCGAGAGCCAACAGCACACTACGCGGCACGGCGGTCTCTTTGATTTTGGTCTGCGCTCCGGCCAGAAGGGGCAGCACCATAAGTGCGAGCAAAACTATCTTCTTCATATCGGTTGTGTATTTTGTCTATTTTGTACTCCTAATATTAACTTTATTGCGCCTTGAAGAGCACATCTTTGCGGTCGGGGCTGATGCTGACGGCAGCGATGGGTACGCCGGTCTGCGCCTCGATGGCGGCAAGGAAGTCCTTGAGGTTCTGCGGCAAGGCGTTGTACTCGGTTATGCCCTGCAGGCTCTGCTGCCAGCCCGGGAAGGGGGTAAGGACGGGGGTGATATGCACGGTGTTATACTCGAAGGGTATCTCGTCGGTGCGTTTCCCCTCAATGTCATAACTCGTACACATATTGACGGTCTCGAAGTCGTTCATCACGTCGGGCTTGGTGACGTAAAGCTCAGTGACACCGTTGATCATGCAGGCGTAACGGAGTGCCGGCAGGTCGATCCAGCCGCAGCGGCGGGGACGGCCGGTGGTAGCGCCGTATTCGTGACCGAGTTCGCAGAGTTTGGCGCCGGTTTCGTTGAAGAGTTCCGTGGGGAAGGGACCTGCACCAACGCGGGTGCAGTAGGCCTTGGTGATACCCATCACGCGGCCGATGGCCGTGGGGGCAACGCCGAGACCGGTGCATACACCGGCGGTGATGGTGTTGCTGCTGGTGACGAAGGGATAGGTGCCGAAGTCGACATCAAGCATCATGGCCTGAGCTCCCTCAGCAAGAACCTTCTTGTTGTCTTTGAGGCACTGGTTGACGAGGTACTCGCTATTGACGAAGCGGAAGCGCTTGAGGGTATCAAGGCTTGCCATCCACTGCTGCTCATATTCGTCGAGGCTCATGCCGTCGATGCGGAAGGCGTCGACATCGAAGCCTAAAGTCTTGGCCATGCGCAAGTGCTGTGCCTTGAGCATCTCGTAGCGCTCGCGGAAGTCGAAGGCCAGAGTGTCGCCCACACGGAGACCGGTACGGGCAATCTTGTCGGTATAAGCGGGACCTATGCCCTTAAGGGTAGAGCCAATCTTCATGTTGCCCTTAGCCTGCTCGTTGGCGGCGTCCATCATGCGGTGGCTGGGCAGTATGAGGTGGGCTTTCTTGCTGACGTACAGGTTTTGGGTGGCGTCAACACCCTTGGCGGACAGCTCTTCAATCTCCTGCTTGAAGATGCGGGGCTCTATAAGCACACCGTTGCCAATGAGGTTGAGCTTATCCTTGTGGAAGATACCCGAAGGGATGATATGCAGCACGTGTTTCATGCCGTTGAACTCCAGAGTGTGACCAGCATTGGGGCCACCTTGGAAACGGGCTATCACATCATAGTTTGGGGTCAGCACGTCGACGATTTTACCCTTACCTTCGTCGCCCCACTGTAACCCGAGAAGTACGTCTATCTTTGTCATTGTCTTTTATTTGTCATATTACAACTACTCACTACCCACTATTCACTACTCACTGATTAGCGGTGCAAAGATACAACTTTTTTTACAATCCGCAATAATTTTATTTACGTCAATGCGATAGAACCACAGTTCGCACCCCGTGTCGGGACCTTTCTCAACATAGCAGCCAACCGAGCCGTCAGCAAGGACTGTCAACGATGAATATACCGACGGGCCGGCGATAAGCAGCATAGGCGAGTGCCAGCTCAATCCCTCGTCGGTGGAGGAGAAGATGCTGACATTCTCGCGATTTACAGAGTTGGGGAGGCTATGTATAATGGTAGTGTCGTTAACACGGATAATGTCACCGTTACATGCGTTGACTGTCAGCTCGTCCCAGTAGCCTTGCGTGCCCCACGTGACACCACCGTCGGTGGAACGGTTGTAGCCGCGGGCTCCGCTCTGTCGGACACTGATGAGGATTGTGCCGTCATTGAGTTCGATGAGCTTGGCCTCGTCTCCGCCAATGAAAGCACAGTCCGAGATTTGCCAAGAGTGTCCGTTGTCGTCGCTATAAACCACGAAGTTGTCGAGCACCTGAGCACTTTTGCGGCACATAGCGGCAGCGACCAAAATGCGCCCTTTATGGGGACCATGCTTCAGTCGCAGCGCATTCCCGGAGCCGAAGAAGGAGGCCTTGTAGTTACGCGTGGAGGTGCTGACAGCATGCGAGCCCCAAAGCAGGGCGGTGATGTCTTCGGGCTCATTCCACGTATTACCACGATCGGTGGAGCGGCACACATAGCTGCGGATGGGGTCGCCCTCGGTGGAGGCCCAGAGACCGTTGCCTCCGACAAAGAGACACAGCACATCGCCGTTCTCGCACTGTACAATGGCGGGATCGCCGTAACCTTGTTTGTAGCCAGTACCCTCGACAATAGCCTGCGGGGCACTCCAAGTACAGCCATTGTCGGTGCTTCTGCGAAAGACTATGTCAATGTCCTCGGGGAGGTCCTTGTAACTGTACTTACGCTTGTCGTTGACAGCCAACAATGTGCCATCGTCGAGACACAGCAGTGCAGGAATACGCCAAAACTGAGAGCCGTAGTCGCCCATGGCATAGAGGCAGATGCTGTCACAGAAGGGGACTTCATCCCCACCGACAGAATCGACGGTCACACTGGAGGAGGATTCCTTTTTGCAGGCCGAAAATATAAGCAGCGGCAATAAAGCCAATACAAGGACTCTTCTTATCATTATTCGTCGCGCTTCCGCTTGAACCAATCCACGAACTTAGGCAGATCATCCAGTGCCTGGAAGCCAGCCTTAAAAGGCTCGTCCGGCACAGGGACAGTCTCCATATAACCTATCAACGTGGCGCAGTCAAACTCACCCATGAGGGCCTCAAGCGTAACATATACGCCCACCTGGAAGTCCTCGTCGTCCGGCTTGCTGCCATCCACAGCTATGCGCAGGCCCAGCATCTCGGGTTCTTCCTCACATTCAAGCTGCTGGAAGTACATCTTACGGGTATCAAACAGATATTTATCGAACCTCACTTTAAGCTCAGTGCCCATGGGCTGCTTGAAAGCGACAAACTCCCACCAGTCAAGGTCGGGGGCGGCGTCAACAAGCTCCACGACATAGCGGAAGAGGTCGCTGTCACCTTCGGCGGTGAAGGTAAGAGTGCGACCATTAGCAGTGGCGTCGCCTATATCGTAGCTCAACCCATCGCAGTATTTGGTGAGCTGATACTGGAGGGCGTTTTCCAACTGCTCGCGCTCTTTATCATCGAGGTCACCGAGTGACACCAATTGCTCGTTGTGGTCTTGAAACCACTGCCAAAACTTCTCTACTTTCTCCATATATTTAGATTATTATCGCTTCGGGTTGCAGTGTAACGCCAAACTTGGCAGTCACATCATCTTGTATTGCTTTGGCAAGAGCCAAAACTTCTTCGCCAGTACAACCACCGGTGTTGTACAACACCAGCGCGTTCTTGGGCCATACCCCTGCCCTACCCATTGTCTTGCCTTTCCAGCCGGCACGGTCTATGAGCCAGCCGGCGGAGAGTTTGTATGTAACAGTAGGGCTAAGTAGCTGTGTGATGGGATGTGCTTCGGGCATATCCGGATACTCCGCCTTGAGGCGCTGGTACGTAGCCTCGTCGACAACCGGATTTTTAAAGAAACTGCCTGCCGACCCATGCTCCTCTGGACGGGGCAGTTTCTGCCAACGGAGATTGGTGATAGCATCACGAAGTTCTTGTGCGGTAGCGTGAGGAAGCTCCTCCAGTGTCTTATAACTCAAGTTGGGGACATACTCTCTACTCAAGGCAAAAGTAACCCACACGACAAGCTCTTCGCCATTGCCCGGCTCCTTGAAGCGCGACGTGCGGTAGGCAAAATGGCACTCGTCGCTTGTGTAAATGTGTCGTTTGCTACTGCCCAGACTGATAGTCTCAACACTGACTATGCTATCTTTTGCTTCAACACCATAGGCACCCACATTTTGGACCGCCGCGGCTCCCACGGTGCCAGGAATGGCCGAAAGATTCTCGAGACCATAGAGGCCGTTGTCGAGGGTCCACTGCACAAGGTCATCCATGCGCATACCTGCCCATGCTCTAACATTACAGCCGTTGACAGTAACAAGTGTCTTCTGCTCAAGCATGATGACCATGCCATTGTAATCGTGTGTAAAGACCATGTCGCTGCCGGCGCCCAAAATCAGTGACTGATGATTGGCGGCAAAAGGCGACAACGCAAGGTCCACATCATCCTCAATAACAACGAGCCTACGTGCTCTAGCGGCGATGCCGAAGGTGTTAAATTCCTTCAGCGGGACATTACGGTATACCTTCATGTAGTAGATAACGCCGTGCGCCGCAAAATATTATGCTCGCCCACAACTATTTTACCAACAAAATCAGTCCTTGGGACCGGCCTCTTTGCGGGGCTTGCGGAGGGGCGGCACATAGCCTGGATGGAAGACCTTGAGCTGTGTGAGCAGCAAGCCTGCCGCCAACATAGCACCCAGCACATCGCACACCGTGCAGGTAATCCACACACCCGTCAAGCCGTCGCCACCCATCGACACACGGATGGCCGGGATGACGAACATCAGCGGGATGAGGAATAGCACCTGACGAGAGAGACTGGTAACGATGGCTATCCATGGTTTGTCGATGCTCTGGAAGAACTGCGAGTTAGTGATGGTGAAAGCTATGAGCGGCATCATGACGTTGAGGTACCGTAGTGCCGGCACACCTATGTCGAGCAATGGGTCGCTATCGGTGAAGGCACGCAGGATGATACGTGGAATTATCATTGCCAGAAGAGCCCCTATGGTACCGACAATAACGGAGACGCGCATGGTGAGCAGGAAGACATGTCGCAGACGATGGTTGTGACCAGCGCCGTAGTTGTATCCAGCTATGGGCTGCATACCCTGACACAGGCCGAGGATGAACATGACGAGGAACATGGCGTAGGTGTTCACTATGCCATAGGCTCCTACGGCGAGGTCGCCACCATAGCGTATCAACTGGCGGTTGAGAAGCGCCACAACAAAGCTGGCGGCAAAGTTCATCAAGAACGGGCTGAGGCCAATGAGCAGCACGTTGCGGAATATGTAAAGTTTCGGTGCCCATGCGTGACGCTTGAAGCGTATGAAACTCTTGGGGCTGATGAAGTGTAGCACAGCGATAAGGGCTGTTGAAAACATGGAGATTGTGGTTGCCCATGCAGCACCGGCAATACCCCAACCGAAAGCACTGATGAAGAGTGCGTCGAGGAAAATATTAAGCACCGCGCCTCCTGCCATAATCCACATGCTTTTTGTGGGGTAGCCGCTGGCACGTATGAGGCCGGTGAGGTTGAAAGTCATAGTGGTGAAGAACATGCCGGGGAGTACAATCTGCATGTACTCGCGAGCATAGCCTATGGTGTCAAGTGAAGCACCGAACATCTGCAGTATGCGGTCCATAAAAAGATAGCCACCGGTAACAAAAAGAAAGCCAAAGAAGAATGTGAGGAGCATACTGTTGCCTAGTATCTTCTCGGCCCAGCGCACATCCTTGCGGCCCAGCACAATACTCATGCGTGACGAGGCGCCAACACCCACCAGTGAACCGAGAGCATGGATGATATTCATCACAGGCAAGGTGATGGCAAGGCCTGCGATAGCCAACGCACCGACATACTGCCCGAGGAAGACACGGTCGACAATGTTATAGATTGAAGCCACCACCTGCGTGATGACGGCGGGCAAGGCATACTGCAGCAGCAGCGCGCTTATGGGCTTGGTCTCAAGTTCGCGAATATTGTCCATGCTTTAAAAGAAATAACCGATGTTGAGATAACCGCCGAAACGCTTGGTGACGTCGTTCCACATTAAATCGAAGGAGATAGGTCCTAATATAGACTTGTATGCCACTTCGAGACCAAGGCCACGAATCCAGAATTCGGTGTTAGGTTTGATGGACTCACCAGACTCAAAACTTAATGCCCAGATTGGGTCATCGTCGGAAGGCCATGACTCCACATGGTTGCTTTCACGTTCGACTATAGATTTTGTGTAGAGGACATTAACTATGGCCGAAACAAAGAGGTTTTTGCCAAAACGGTAGCGGAGATCGACACGGCCAATGGCCATGAGGTCGTTGGCAAGCATAGGGCCTGTAGTGCCTATGAAGGCGAACTGATGGTCAACAAAACGACGGTCAAATACGCCACCAAAAATATTATCATGATATGGCATACTGCTGTTATATTCCTGATCGAAGAAGACTCGTCCGCCGATAGACGGCAAAACGGCAAAACGGGAGCCTATGCCGATAGTGGGTTTGATGTAGGCACGCAGCGATTTGCTCGCGGGGTATTGGACCTTGTAAGGGTATTCCCTCTCCCCAATTATGTTGTAATTTTCATCATATAATATTTCTGATGGAGGTTTCTTGTATAAATATCGAAGTTCGCCCTCAATGCCCATAGCAATACCTCTAGTAGGAAAGTACGCATCGTCGCGGTTGTCGTATAACAACGATGCAAATAAACCGAAACTGTTGAGGCGCGAGAAACTGTTATCAAGGTCGAAAAGATTACGGTATCGAACATAGTCTGCATCAACAACAGTTTGGGCCATACCGCCGAGCTTGAAGGTGAGACCTTGAATGTTATTGTAACTATAGTAGAGACGCACACGCTGCTGCACAGCGCTATAGCTTGAAGCAGTACTATTGCGCACTGCAAACTGGGCCTGAGAGAGATTATAATCAAAATTGAAGTCGCCCCACAAGCCCGTTGACCACAAGAGGCGCAGGTCAAGGGCGAAATTATAGGTCAAGTCAATATCGAATAAAGCCTTGAAACCATTTAGGCGAAGTTCGTTGTATCCAAAATGAAAAAGTATAGAGGCGCTCTCTTCGGTATCGAAGCGGAAGCCCACACCTAAACGATGGGGCTTTGATGGTGTGAGGTATACATCAAGGTCGTAGACATCCTCGGCACCAGTAGGACGCATTGTGTAGAGGACATTATTGTAATAACCTGTTCCACGCATGGAACTGACGAAGGTTTCTATGTCGTCAACCGTGCTAATGCCTTTGCGAACAAAGTTATTTGTAGAGCGAAGCATCTGCATTTCACCCTCTATGACACCATGGTAATTAACATGGCGCAGTTGGATGGAGTCTCCCTCAAGGAGTTTAATGGCATGTGGTGCCTGCAGACTCTTTCCTGTATGGCCGTACTGTGCCAGACGGTCGTGGATTGCCTGCAGTTCATCGTGATGCACAGCTGCCTCGCGGTAACCGCGAGAGACAAGCGAGTCAATGCTCTCGGCACTAAAACTAAGCATATTGTATCCTGTCACATCGGGATGGATGTAGACATCGCACATCTTGCGGTGCTCGAAGCGGTCGCCCTTTGTACCTAAGGCCATATATTGTGAAAGCATCTGAGGCAAGGAACGTAGCTCGTCTGCACTGGAGGCGAGGTCGCTAGCCAACTCGACGCCAATGATTATGTCGGCGCCCATGTTCTTGCAGACATCAACAGGGAAATTATTGACCAAGCCACCGTCGGCAAGCAGATATTTACCCCACTTGACAGGCGAAAAAATGCCAGGTATAGCCATGCTTGAACGGATGGCAAGCGGGAAAGAGCCACTGTGGAGAACCACAGAGTCACCGGTGATGATGTCAATGGCGACGCAGGCGAACGGTATAGGCAGTTGATTGAAATCCATGGAGTCAGTATAGCCGACGCTGAGACGACTAAAGAGGTTCTGTATGTTGCTACTGTTGATTATAGCAGCAGGGAGCGAGTTCATGATGTTCTGGCGTGCATAGCTCATGTCGCCGAAACCAAATGGTACACTGAGTAACTCACGATCGGAATAGAAGCGCTGCTCATTGGAATGGCATCGGCGCTCGATACTATTGGACATCAAGCGCGTCCAGTCGGCACTGGCTATGATGTCAGCCAGTTCCGTGGGCTCGTAGCCTAGGGCGTAGAGTCCACCAATGATGGAGCCCATACTGGTGCCCGTGACGTAGCTCACAGGAATGCCCATCTCCTCGATGTATTTGAGCACACCGATATGCGCGGCACCTTTGGCGCCACCGCCGGCAAGCACTATACCCACACGCGGCCCCTTATAGTTTGGGTCAACCTTTTTGACCAATGTGGTCTGCTGGGCCGAAAGCGCTGTGGCAATAGCGATAGCCAATAAGCAAGTAATATTTTTTTTCATATTATTGGTTTAGAAGTTATACACAACCATGGCTTTCATACTCCAGTCCTGCGCTAGGACATTGAAGTTGAAGTCTTTGACAGTATTGGTCTGGTATATCTCGTCATCATCCGCCCAGTCATTGTCGTTGCGGAAATAGAGGAGATTGTGAGCATACTGGACACTGAAGAACATTCGCCCTAAAGAGTAACTAATGGCGATACTACCGTTGAGGTTAGGCGAGATAGGACAGGCGAGCCTCACGGCCTCTTTGTCGCCATGCGGGGTCACATAGATGCCGTTACTCCAATTGAGTAGAGGAAGAAGGGTGGCATTTAACGTCACATTGCGCAATCCCGCACTGTTAGGACCCGTGGGATCACGATGCAAGAGCACCACATTATAAGAATAGCCAGCACCAACCGAGGCCTGCGTGAAAAAGTAATCCCTCAAACCTGTGTTAACAAACACTTCGTCCTTTTCGTCACAGAAGACTCCTGACAATAGCAAGTTGCCACCGATAAGAAACGAACCTGCAGAGCGGCGCTGAACCATACCGCACTTGTAGGCCGCAGTATAGGCAAACTTACCTCGGTTGAGCGTCCAATAGGCATCAAGCGACATACGGAAGACATCGCACGGCTGGTTTGAGACCATACTCTCACGCCTGTACCATTGGCTACCCTCACTGTCTATTGTTGATGTGCTGTGGGCGTAGTGGTTAAGCCATAGGATATTGATTCCCACGCCCCACTTATGTCCCTTGAGGGCGAAATTGAAGGAAGAACTGCTTTTCTTATCGTTGGCACCGATGTTGAAACTATAGCCCAGACCCAGGTTGCCATAACCTATGCCGACACCAAGACCACTCTTGACACCGCCGCTGAAGCTCATTGTAGAGTTGGCAGGCACCCACGTGCTATCGGAGGCAGGCATGGTGGCTGTGCCGTTGTTCACCTTTAGGGTGTACTTTGAGTTAATGTCAACAATGAAGTTCTTCATGTTGAAGTTGCCATCAACAGAGAATCGGGCAGGACGCTGATATATGTAGCTGCTATCGACTGTTGATGTTGACTTTAGCCAGACAACAATCGACTGCCATAGGTTCTGCGAGCTGGCCGTCATAGCCAACATACATAGTATGACGATAAGGGATAGCTTCTTCATTTATTTCTTAATCTTGTTTTGCAAAGCCATAAGGGCGTTATAGGCCACTAAGCCGTTGGCTAATTCAAGGCTGCGCTCATCGACCATGAGGTTGGGACGGTGGAGATTACTGAAGGGTGTGCCGGGCTCGTGGATGCCGATGCGGAAGTAGCAGGCCGGTATCTTCTGTGCGAAGAAGGCGAAGTCTTCGGCAGTCATGCGT
>JAEEGF010147270.1_pt1 | contig 11971 bp, 12 predicted proteins | sample 9134171 | NCBI WGS metagenome assembly JAEEGF01 (sample SAMN16246542, study PRJNA631951) | gut metagenome | biome: gut microbiome; feature: rumen; material: AP-attached | host: Bos | place: Iran: Karaj | collected 2018-10 | reverse complement strand
TCACTGTTCCTTGCACTATTCTCAATTATTAATGTGCTTACATATCCGTTGCAGCCATCTCAGATCACCATGGTAAGTCTTTTTAATATAGGTATACCCGGATTCTTCCTTGCAATGGAGCCCAATAACAGAAGGATAGAGGGACACTTCCTTATTAAGGTTTTACTGAAAGCAATGCCTGCGGCTTTGACAGACTTTTTAGCAATTGCCGCACTTGTGGTATTTGGTAATACCTTTGGTGTTGACCAGACGGATGTATCGGTTGCATCAACATTCCTTCTTGCAATAGTCGGATTTATAATCCTGGCCAATATCTGTTATCCGCTTAATGCATACAGACTCCGTGTTATCGGGGGATGTATTCTCGGAATGATAGTGGCAGCTATTGTATTTAATGATCTTTTTTCAATTAGTCACGTTTCAATGAAGTGCGCAATGCTCTTTGTCCTTTTCGCAATTGCAACTGAGCCGTTTATGCGCTATCTGACGATGTTCTTTACCTTTGTAGAGAGCAAAGTTCAGACAAATTTTACCGGCGGAAAAAAGATAACAAGCCATAAACGAAATTTTGTGGTATAATTTAATAGTACAAAATTTGATTTTAATGGAGATTATTATGGGTACCAACGAAGAAAAGTATGAGTCACTTAAACTTGGAAAGCAGCTTTGTTTTCCTCTTTATGCCTGCTCTAAAGAAATAATAAGGAAGTATAAGCCATATCTTGATGATATTGATCTTACCTATACTCAGTACATAACAATGATGGTTCTCTGGGAGAAGCACACTGTTAATGTTAAGACTCTCGGAGAATGTCTTTATCTTGATTCCGGTACACTTACACCGGTTCTCAAGAAACTGGAATCAAAAGGATATATTACAAGAGTAAGATCCTCTGAGGATGAGAGAAATCTTGTAGTATCCATCACAGATGAGGGAGTAGCTTTAAGAGACAAAGCACTCTCTATTCCTGATGCCATGGGATCATGTGTTCAGCTCACTGCAGAGGAAGCGGGAATACTCTATAAGCTTTTATACAAGATTATTGGAAATGTTAGATAATCTTTATTGATTTTTTATGCCTAACAAAATATAATGTTATTCGGTCAGTTGTGCGTTTATTGGGGATTAAATTTTTTTGAAGTCGAAAGTCAAAAAATTAACATAAACGCACATTCTTTATGGAGGTTTATATGAAAGCTCACTCTCATGATCATCATGATCACCATGAGCATCATCATGACCCTGAACATATGAAAGCCATCGTCAATAGGCTTTCAAAGGCAATTGGCCACCTCGAGTCTGTAAAGACCATGGTGGAGAATGACCGCGACTGTACCGAGGTTCTCATCCAGTTGGCAGCTGTGAGATCCGCAATCAATAATTGCGGAAAAGAGATCCTGAAAGAACACATGAGTCATTGCATTGTCCACGCAGTTCAGGACGGAGATGAACAGGCCATCATCGAATTAAATGAGGCCGTCGACAAATTTATGAAAAACTCCTAGGCAAACGCTTGGAGAATTGTATGTGAAAGGGGCGAAAATCCTTGACTATTCCAATTATTGACGTAGTAAACTTTCTAATTCTATTCCCATTTATCATGGCAGTAATAATAGGTCTTCTTAAGCAGACAAGCCGTCTCAGAAGTGCTGTTATTATGATTGGTGGGTTTACTATCATGGCAGCTGCTATTTATGTAGCGGTTTCTGTTATTGCATCCGGAGATACATCACAGTTTGTGTATCTTACTGAGACTCATCTGCCTGATAAGTTTGTGATCGCAGGAGAAATCTTCCTCATGTGCCTTGTATGCTTCCTTAGCATCAAGTACAAGAAGTACTATGCGATCCTGTTTTCACTTGCAGGAACCATTCCTGTTCTTTGGATGGACCTTACCGGCAGAGTAGTGGAAGGCAATACTCATATCAGAATCGATACCTTTGCTGCAGTAATGTATCTTATTGTAGGTATCGTAGGTATTCTTATCTGCATCTATGCATCAGGTTATATGAAGGACTATCACAACCATCATACTGATGTACAGGACAGATCCAATTATTTCCTTGCTCTTATGTTTGTATTCCTCGGAGCTATGTTCGGACTGATCTCCTCAGACAGTCTCGGATGGATCTATTTCTTCTGGGAGATAACATCAGTTTGCTCATTCCTTATGATCGGATATACAAGAACACAGGAAGCGGTAGACAACTCATTCAGAGCACTTTGGATGAACCTTCTCGGTGGATGCGGTTTCGCAGCCGGCCTTATGATCTGCAACATGGCATTTGGTATTTCTAACCTCAGCCAGGTGACAGATATGGGCGAGGCAGCTCTTATTGTTCCCGCAACACTGTTTGCATTCGCTGCACTTACAAAGAGCGCACAGTTCCCATTCTCAAGATGGCTTCTTGGCGCCATGGTTGCACCTACACCATCAAGTGCACTTCTTCACTCAGCTACAATGGTTAAGATCGGTGTATATATGCTGATCAGACTTTCACCAGTAATGTACGGAACACTTACAGGTGTTATGATAACAGTCATTGGTGGATTTACATTCTTTGCAGCTTCACTTCTTGCTATCACAGTAAGCGATGGCAAAAAGGTACTTGCTTATTCAACAATTTCTAACCTTGGACTTATCACAGCCTGCGCAGGAACTGGTACACCTGAGGGTGTATGGGCTGCTGTAATGCTGGTTCTTTTCCATGCTGTATCCAAGTCACTTCTGTTCCAGACAGTTGGTGATATTGAAAACTGCATGCATAGCCGTGACATTGAGGACATGCACGGTCTTATCATCAAGCTTCCAAGACTTGCATTTATCATGATCATTGGTATTTGCGGAATGTTCCTTGCTCCATTTGGTATGCTTGTTTCCAAGTGGGCAGCTCTTAAGTCTTTCGTAGATTCAGGTTCTGTATGGCTTGTACTTTTCCTTGTATTTGGTTCAGGAAGCACACTTTTCTACTGGGCTAAGTGGCTTGGCAAGATCTGTACAGTAATCCATCAGTCATTCGAGCTTGAGGATATCACTCCAAGAAGTGAGATGGTTTCAATTTTCCCTCTTACTTCACTTATTATCATCATGTGCTTTGCATTCCCTTGGATGTCAGGTAACATGATCCAGCCAATTCTTGATGAGGCATTTAACACCAATATTCCTGATGTTATTGGAGGATCAGATGTAATCATCATGATGATCATGGTTGCCATGGTATTCATGATCCCTATTGGATCAAGGTTCCTGTCAATTGGTAAGAATTCCAAGATGACAATGTCTTATGTTGCCGGTGTAAACGCTGGTGACGACAGACACTATATCGATTCTTTTGGAAAAGAGAGAGCTCTTTACATGTCCAACTGGTACATGAGAGACTACTTCGGAGAAAATAAACTTTTGAACCCTTGCATTTGGGTAGCAGCTGTACTTGTGGCAGTAATGCTTATCGTAGTAGTAGGAGGTGCTATCTGATGGAATACGGATTTATTATTAAAGCTTTACTTTATTTGATATTAGCACCGCTTCTTGGCGGATTATTATCAGGAACTGACAGACTCTTTGCAGCTCGTATGCAAGGAAGACAGGGCCCTCCGATCATTCAGCCTTTTTATGATGTAAACAAGCTCCTTCACAAACAGACCACTGTTGTTAACAGTATCCAGATCCTTTTTGTAACAGGATACCTTATCATGACAGTATTTACAGGATGTTTGTTCTTTGGCGGCGGAGATATGCTTCTTGTATTCTTTGCGCTTTCAATGTCAGAAGTACTTATGGTCATGGCTGCTTTTTCAACCAATGGACCTTACAGTATCATGGGCGCACAGAGAGAGCTTCTTCAGATGATGTGCTATGAGCCTATGACACTTCTTGTTGCAATAGGATTTTACTATGCCCAGGGAAGTTTCATGGTTTCAGACCTTGTAAAGGCTGAAGCACCTGCAATCATCCAGCTTCCTGGCTTCTTTATCGGATTTGTATTTATCCTTATAATCAAGCTTCGTAAGTCACCATTTGACCTTAGTACTTCTCACCATATGCATCAGGAGATGGTAAAAGGTCTTACAACTGATCTTTCAGGCAGCAACCTTGCTCTTGTTGAGATCGCTGAGTGGTATGACACAATACTTATGATGGGTATCGTTGGAATGTTCTTCATTACAGCTAACCCTATCAGCAGAGTATGGGCTATAATCGCCATTATTGTTGTATTCTTCATTGAGACACTTATTGATAATATATTCCCACGAGTTAAATATATTACAATGCTCAAGGTAACATGGGCTGTAATCCTTGTATTTGCGGGAACAAATCTTTTGATTCTTAATGTACTTAAGTAAAACGAAAGGGATATAAATCAATGAATATAGCTAAATCACCATGGGTGTTACATTATGATGGATCCAGCTGCAATGGCTGTGATATAGAAGTTCTTGCAACTATGACTCCAATGTATGATGTGGAGAGATTTGGAATTATCAACACAGGTAATCCTAAGCATGCAGATGTTCTGCTCCTTACAGGTGGCATCAATGCTCAGACTGCTCCTGTAGTAAGACAGCTCTACAATATGATGCCAGATCCTAAGGTAGTAGTTGCATGCGGTATCTGCGCATGTGACGGAGGAATCTTTAAGGACTGCTACAACATTTTAGGTGGTGCTGACAAGGTAGTTCCTGTAGACGTTTATGTACCAGGATGTGCAGTAAGACCTGAAGCGCTTATTGAAGGCGTTGTTAAGGCTGTTGGACTTCTTGAAGAAAAGAGAAAGAAACTTAAAGAATCACTTAAGCAGGGCTACTGCTCAGTTGATTACAGCAAGATGGCTATTCATATGACTGCTGACGACTATGATCCTAGCAACCAGTATGATGCTGTCCTTACAGAAGAAGCTCTTCGCCAGCAGGCAGAAGAGAAGATCAAAGCTTCTGCAAAACCTGCAGCACCTGTAGCTAAACCCGCAGCAAATGCAGCAGCTGCACCAAAGCCTGCAGCAGCACCTGCAGCTCCTGCTGCTGAGAAAGGGGATAATGCATAATGAATACAGAATTTATAAATGTGAATCCTGAGAGCATCATTGATGAGTCTCAGAAGCTTAAATTTGCTGGTTATCATCTTATTCAGCAGTGCGCTACAAGAGTTCCAGATGCTTACGAGCTTATCTATACTTTTGGTAAAGATCTGGAGATGAAAAATCTTAAGATGACACTTCCTGAAGACCAGGAAATCTCAAGTATCACAAGCATTTATCCATGTGCTTTTATATATGAGAACGAGATGCATGATCTGTTTGGTGTACAGATCAAGATGATCAATATTGACTTTGAAGGTAAGCTCTATAGAACCGCTATAGAGACACCATTTAAATAATCGGAGGGAAGAAATGTCAACAAGAAGTGTAATTCCATTTGGACCCCAGCATCCGGTTCTTCCAGAACCAATCCACCTTGACCTTGTAATGGAGGATGAGAAGGTTGTAGAAGCAATTCCATCAATCGGCTTTATCCACAGAGGTCTTGAGAAGCTGGTAGATAAAAAAGACTTTAATGAAATGGTATATGTAGCAGAGCGTATCTGCGGAATCTGCTCACTTGGCCATGGACTTGGATATTCTGAGGCTGTTGAGCACATCATGGACATTGATGTACCTTCAAGAGCTAAGTACCTTCGTACAATCTGGTCAGAACTTTCAAGAGTACATTCTCACCTCCTTTGGCTTGGACTTTTAGCTGATGCTTTTGGTTTTGAGAGCCTTTATATGGAGTGCTGGAGACTTCGTGAAGAAGCTCTTGATATGTTTGAAGCATCTACAGGTGGCCGAGTTATCTTTTCAGTAATGAAAGTCGGCGGCATCAGAAGAGATGTATCAGATGAGATGCTCAAGGACTTCTATCAGAGAATTAACAAGATGGAAGAACAGCTAAACACCATCGCTAAGCCATTCCTTAATGATATGGCTGTTCAGACCAGACTTCGCGGTGTTGGTGTTCTTACACCAGAACAGGCTGACGCTCTTGGATGCGCTGGACCATTCCTTCGTGCCAGCGGAATAGCAAGAGATATCCGTACTACTGGATACTGTGCATATGGAGATGTGGATTTTGAGCCTATCATCAGCAATGAAGGTGATTCATATGCAAGAACTGAGTGCCGTATAAAAGAGATTTTCCAGGCCTTTGATATTATCCGTCAGTGCATCGACAAGATGCCTGCTGGTGACATTGATGTTCCTGTAAAGGGAATGCCAAATGGCGAATATGTCATGAGAATAGAGCAGCCTCGTGGTGAAGCAATTTACTACGTAAAGGCTAACGGAAGTAAGTTTATAGATAGAATGAGAGTCCGCACTCCCACATTTGCAAATCTTTCTGGTCTCGTTGAAACTCTTAAAGGTTGTGACCTTGCTGATGTGCCAATTCTTGTACTTACAATTGACCCATGTATCAGCTGTACTGAGAGATAACTAGTAGATGGTAGGATGAGAAGGAGTATAAGATGGCTTTAATAAACTTTAATAAAACTGTATTACATAATCTTGTGTCCAAGCCTAAGACTAGAAAGGCTGAGAAGGAGTATCCTGTTGGCACAAGAGGACATGTTGAAAATGATATGGATCTTTGCATTTTATGTGGTCTGTGTTCAATTAAATGTCCTACACATGCAATTACAGTTGATAAAAACGAAAAGACTTGGTCGATCAGGCCTATGAGCTGTATTCAGTGCAGATGCTGCGTTGATAACTGCCCTAAGAAATCACTTTCCATGGGGCTTAGATTCCAGGAACCTGGCACTGAAAAAGTAACTAAGACCTTTAAGCAGTCAGAAAAGGCTATAGCTGCGCAGGAAGCACTTATGAAGGCTGCAAAAGAGCGTGCAGCAGCCGCAGCAGCTGCCAAGGCAGCGGCAGCAAACGCAGCAGGCGCACCTGCACCTGCAACTGCAGCACCAGAAAAGGCACCTGCAGCACCTGCGCAGGCAACTCAGGATCAGAACAAAGAATGATAAAAGAAATATTGGTTAAAGGGGCGGTACAGGGTGTTGGTTATCGCCCCTTTATTGCTTATAAAGCAGAAGAACTGAATATTTCAGGTTTTGTAAAGAACATTGGAGCCGCAGTTTTGATCCTGGCAATTGGTCCGGAAGAAAAACTTAAGGCTTTAGTTTCGTTTATAAAAACAGATTCACCAGCAGGCTCATTTATTCTGGATGTCAGGATGAGGGACCTTGATGAGATCCCTGATGAGCTAAAAGGCCATGAATCTTCATTTAGAATAATTGATAGTACAGATCTTGACCTTTCATCTGATATTCCTGTTTTTTTACCTGACATCGGAATATGTGATGACTGTAAAAAGGAAATATTTGAAGGTACGGATAGGAGAAAAAGATATTACCTTAACAGCTGCGCAGTATGTGGCCCAAGGATCAGTATTTTAAATTCTCTGCCATATGACAGGCATAATACGACCATTGGCAGATTTGAAACATGCAGTAAATGTGATAATGAATACAAAATTGGACGAAGGAGATTTGCTCAGGGACTTTCCTGCAATGACTGTGGACCTAAGATCTGTCTACTTTATAAGCATGAAAATGAGAGACTTAGTGCAGAGGATGGACAAGCAACAGAAATAGCAGAAAATATCCTTAAAGAAGGCGGAGTAATAGGCCTTAAAGGTGTTGCCGGATATCAGCTTGTCTGCAAACCCACAAGAGAAAATGCCATAAGACTAAGAGCATTAAAGCATAGAGAAAATAAACCCTTCGCAATTATGTTCTATGATGAGAGCGTAGTGTCAGAATATGCCTTTGTTTCGGAAAAGGAAAAGGATCTTCTAAGATCCTCTGCAAGACCCATAGTTCTTTTAAAAAAGAAACATGATTTTGATGATGAGGTGGTAAGAGGCAGCGATTATATAGGTGCATTTTTACCATCAGCAGGAATACACTGCGTTTTAACAAAAGAAGTTGGTCCGCTTATTGTTACAAGTGCCAATTCATCGGATGAGCCCATAATCATAAACGACGATGAGTTTATGAATACATTTTTTGACCTGTCAGATGGTGAAAAGACTTCCGTAGATGGATGCTTGTATCATGATCTTGAGATAAATATGCCAATGGATGACTCTGTGGCATTTGTTATATCAGACACTTTTGGAAGTACCAGCCAGTTCATAAGAAGAAGCAGAGGGTATGCACCGCTTCCGGTTCTTTTGGATGAAAGATGCGAAAAGCTCCATAAAGACAACGTAGTTCTTGCTTTTGGCGGAGATTTAAAGAGCACCTTTTCTATAGGCCACAATGATAAGATACTATTAAGTCAGCAAATCGGCGATCTTGAGGACTATAGCTGCCAAAAAAACTATAAAACTCTGCTGGAACAGTACTTTGATATATTTAAGCAAAACCCAAATATTTTTGTTTGTGACATGCATCCCTTATATAATTCTGCAAGAATTGCCAGAGAAGAAGCTGTTAAAAAGGGCATTAAGCTGGTTGAACTTCAGCATCATTTTGCCCATACCTACAGTGTCATGGCTGAAAACAACCTAGAAAGTGCCATTGGTGTTTCCTTTGACGGAACTGGGTACGGTGATGATGGTGCAATTTGGGGCGGAGAGTTTTTGTATTGCAATGGCTCTAAAATGACAAGAATGGGCCACTTATCTTACATCAATATGGTTGGTGGCGATAACGCTTCAAAAAGTGCGCTTCAGACAAGAAAATGTTATGAGAATATGGCTATCAAAGCAGGCCTTTTAGATAGTAATTGTGCTGAAAAATCCGGTAATGATGCTATTTTATCTGCTGCTCTTAATAATAAAGAATTATGTTTTTACTCTTCAAGCATGGGAAGGCTTTTCGATGCGGTATCATCGCTTCTTGACGTAGGGGATTACAATTCATATGAGGGCGAATGCGCAATAAACCTTGAAAAGATAGCATCCAAATTTGAAGAAGGTAACCTGGAAAGTCACTACCCGGATCTTAAATTTGATATTACAATATCCGAAAAGGGAATCATACCGGACCAGACAAAGCTCTTTTCAGATATGATTAAATGCCAGGCTACTGGTAAATATGACACAACTGCAATATCCTATGGCTTTCATATGGCAATAGTTGATATGATAGTCAGATGTTGCATGATCATAAGAGAAGAAAATGGTGAAAATAACGTCTGCCTCTCTGGCGGTGTATTTAACAACAGACTCATTCTGACAAAGAGCATTGTAGCTCTTACGGAGCAGGATTTTGAGGTTTCCTGGAATCAGAAAGTGCCTCTTGGAGATGGCGGGATTTCACTTGGACAGGCCTATTACGGCCTGATGTATGAAAAGGAATAATAATATGTGCGTTGCAATACCAGGAACAGTAATAAAACTTGATGGAACAAAAGCTACCGTTGATTTTAGCGGTAATATCGTAAATGCGGAGGCGGGACTTGTTAATGTAAAAGTCGGTGACAAGGTCCTTGTTCATGCAGGCTGTATCATCCAGACCATGGATGAGGATATGGCAAATGAAATGGAAGAGCTCTATAAAGAAATCGAGGATCTTGCATAATTTATGGATAACAAGTATCTGGACAATATTATAAACGAACTAAAAAACTATGATGGTCCTGAAATCCGTTTGATGGAGGTTTGTGGTACCCATACAGCTGCAATTTCTGAAAATGGTATCCCATCACTTTTATCCGACAAGATAAAGCTCATATCAGGTCCTGGATGTCCTGTTTGCGTAACAGTTACAGCTGTAATAGACAGGCTTATTGAGCTTTCACTCATGGAAAATACCTGTGTTCTTACATTTGGTGATCTCATAAGAGTAAAGGGTACTAAGGGTTCCCTTGCAGATGCTAAAGGTGATGGAGCTAGGGTAAAAATGGTCTATTCGCCAATGGACAGCATTAAACTTGCAAAAGAAAACCCTTTAATGAATTATGTCTTTGCTGCAATTGGTTTTGAGACAACAACGCCAGTTTATGCACTTCTGATAGAAGAAGCAAAAAAGCTTGGCCTTAAAAACCTTAAGATCCTGACCTCTTTAAAAACAATGCCTGAGGTTATCAGGTGGGTTGTCAAAAATGGCAGTAATATCGACGGATTCATCGCGCCAGGCCATGTGGCTGCTGTAACAGGTGGCAAGATTTTTGAGGAGCTTTCAAAAGAGCTTCAGATACCCTTTGTGGTTTCAGGCTTTGAAGGAGAGCAGCTCATCTTAACCATCTATTCCCTTGTAAAAATGGCTGGCAAAGGCGGATACAAGAACCTTTATAAATCTGTTGTCAGTGAAGCAGGTAACCTGCAAGCAAAGGAAATGGTTGAAAAGTACTTTGAAACATCCGATTCTTCCTGGAGAGGAATGGGAAAGATCAAGGGCTCAGGAATGACTCTTAGACCTGAGTTTATGGAATTTGATGCTGGAAGTATCGGTCTTGATGAGGATCATGAACCTGCTGGCTGCAGATGTGCCAGCGTTCTTGTGGGAGCTATAAGTCCCCACGAATGTCCGTTGTTTGGAAAAAAATGTACTCCGGACAATGCACATGGGGCATGCATGGTTTCTACAGAAGGAAGCTGCTATAATTACTTTATTTCCGGGAGATAAAAGATGAAGATAACAATGGCGCATGGAAGCGGCGGAGAATCTACTTCCAGGCTTATAGAAGATGTTTTTGCAAAATACTTTAATAATGAATTTCTTTCTGAACTTTCAGATTCTGCTGTAGTACCAGGATCTGGAAAACTTGCCATAACAACAGACAGTTTTGTTGTGACACCTATTCTTTTCCCAGGCGGAGATATAGGAAGGCTTTCAGTTTGCGGAACAGTTAACGACCTATTAATGAGCGGGGCAGTTCCCAAGTATATAACCTGCGGATGTATCCTTGAAGAGGGTCTTGATATGGAAATCCTTGAGAAGGTCATAGCATCTATGGCTGAGACTGCAAAAGAAGCAGGCGTCATAGTTGTAACAGGCGATACCAAGGTTGTGGAAAAACACAGCGATGTTTCAGGGCTTATCATCAATACATCAGGTGTTGGTTTTATTCCTGAAGGACAGATCATACCAGGACCTTCAAAGCTTGAAGATGGTGATAAAATCATCGTTTCTGGTAATCTTGGAGACCATCATGCTACAATTCTGGGAAGCAGAATGGGCATAGAAAATGATATAAGATCAGATAATGCACCACTTGTAGAAATGACGAGAAAGCTCATGGATGCTGGTCTTATGGTTCATGCCATGAGAGACGTTACAAGAGGCGGACTTGGAACAGTACTTAACGAATTTGCCAGCGCTTCAAAGTGTTCAATAATACTTAATGAGACTGATCTTCCAGTATCTGCTTCAGTTAAGGATTTTTGCGGAATTTTAGGTCTCGACCCTATGTACATGGGAAATGAAGGCAAAATGGTTATCTCTGTCAGTGCTAAGGATGCAGAAAAAGCTCTTTTGCTCATAAAAGAATCAAAATATGGGGAAAACGCAAAAATCATCGGAGAGGTTAAAAAAGAAAAGGAAAGTTCCGATAATACTAATGTGATCGTGACCACAAAAATTGGCGGAAAACGCGTGGTTGGGCCAATGTATGGTGAGGGACTTCCAAGAATCTGTTAATTGTGTTATCATACGGCAATAAGAGTAGACTTTTAATTTATAGGTGAAAAATGGAATTTAAGAGAATCGATAAAGATACAGTAAATTGCATCATCACTGAAGATGATATGTTTGAACAGGGCATTAAGCTGGAGGACCTCTTTGAGAAAAAGAAAGAGGCTATGGACTTTTTGCACGAGGTAATGAAGAAAGCAGAAGAAGAGGTTGATTACAAACCAACAGGATCATTTATGCCTCTTCAGATAACAGTGCTTCCTGATCACTCAGTATCCCTTACACTTTCTGAAAATGCCTCAGCTTCTTTTAGTGAGATACTTAAAAATCTTACAGATAAG
>JAEEGF012365765.1_pt1 | contig 11972 bp, 7 predicted proteins | sample 9134171 | NCBI WGS metagenome assembly JAEEGF01 (sample SAMN16246542, study PRJNA631951) | gut metagenome | biome: gut microbiome; feature: rumen; material: AP-attached | host: Bos | place: Iran: Karaj | collected 2018-10 | reverse complement strand
ATTCTGGCGGTAGACCGCACCGTGGGCGAGCCTCTTCACATACACTGAATCCACGACGTCCAGACGGAGGTCGTTCTTGGCTGCGAGATGCCTTGCCTCAGCGAGACTGAGTGTTGTGAAATCGGGAACGGCCAGTTCCTTGTTGTGACGGGTGCAGGCCCTGAGTCCCATAGAGAGCACCAGAAGCAATGCGAAGATGAAGATGATGCCGCCGATGAAGTTGCGTCTCAGGATATGCTGGTTTTTGTCTTTATTTTTCAACTCTTCCATAAGCACAAATTTAAACAAAAAAGGCAACCCCGCAAAGGAGATGCCTCATAATGCTTTTTCTAATACACTGTTAGAAATTGTCCTCGCTTGAAACGGTCAGTTTCTTGCGACCGTGACGGCGGCGTGCTGCAAGCACCCTGCGTCCGTTAGGAGTGGACATACGCTCGCGGAAGCCGTGTTTGTTGCGACGCTTGCGCTGTGAGGGTTGAAATGTACGTTTCATTATAATAGCTATTTATATTGTCGATTTTGGGAGTGCAAAAGTAAAAAGTCTCTTTTAATTAACCAAATTTATCTCTTGATTATCACAATCTTTTTTTCCACGAACCATTCTTCGCCGAAGAAATCGCTTATGTCGATGACAGAAAGCATCTTCGGATCGAAAAGCCGGCGCGAGATGCAGCGGTCGATCTCTTCGTCGATATCCCCTCCCTTGAGGTAGAGCACGCCCTTGCCGTAGCGGCCCTTGATCCAGGGGAGCATCTTGTCGAGCGATGTCACAGCGCGCGACACCACGTAGTCGAAACTGCCGGGCAGGTTCTCCGCACGGTCGTTGACCACGGTCACGTTGTCGAGATTGAGCGCGGCGGCCACTTCCGAAGCCACCTTGGTCTTCTTGTTCACCGAGTCGCAGAGCAGGAACTCGCAGTCCTCGAAAAAGATGGCCAGCGGGATTCCGGGGAAGCCTCCGCCGGTGCCGAGGTCGAGTATCCTGTCGCCGGGCACGAGCATATTCTTCAGGGGGATGGCCAGGGCCAGCGAATGCAGCACGTGATGCTCGTAGAAATTGTCCATATCCTTGCGGGATATGACGTTGATCTTGCTGTTCCAGTCGTCGTACAGGGCCTTCAGCGCTTCGAATCTTTCTATCTGAAGCGGGCTGAGCGAGGGAAAATATCGTAATATCCGTTCCATTCTTCTAATGGGCCTCCAGCCAATTGCGGCCGCTGCCGCATTCTGCGATCAGGGGGACGCTCAGGGAGCAGACGCTCTCCATCTGCTCGCGGGCGAGCTCCATCACCCTGTCAAGTTCTTCGGGCACGACGTCGAACACGAGCTCGTCGTGAACCTGCAGCACCATCCTGCTCCTGAGCCCCTCTTCCTTCATCCTGCGCCACACGCTCACCATCGCCAGCTTGATGATGTCAGCCGCGCTGCCCTGGATGGGCGCGTTGACGGCGTTGCGCTCCGCGAAGGCGCGCAGGTTATAATTGCGGGCGTTGATGTCGGGCAGGTAGCGCTTGCGGTGGAAGACCGTCTCCACATAGCCGTTCTGGCGGCACTCCGCAACGACGAGGTCGATGTATTCCCGCACGCCTTTGTAGTTCTCGAAATACTGGTCGATGAGCTGCTTCGACTCCTGGCGGCTGATGGACAGACGCTGCGAGAGGCCGAAAGCAGATATGCCGTAGATAATGCCGAAGTTTGCGGTCTTGGCGCGGCTGCGCTGCTCGCGCGTCACCTGATCCACGGGCACCTTGAATATCTTGGCGGCGGTGGCGGCGTGGATGTCGTGGCCGCTGCGGAAATCTTCTATCATTCCTTCGTCACCGCTCAGGTGGGCCATTATGCGCAGCTCGATCTGCGAGTAGTCGGCCGACACTATGTATCCGTCCCTGGCAGACGGCACGAAGGCCTTGCGGATCTGCTGGCCCTGGGCCGTACGGACGGGGATGTTCTGCAGGTTGGGCTTCAGCGAGCTCAGGCGGCCGGTGGCTGTCAGGGCCTGCGTGAAGGTGGTGTGGATCTTTCCGTCCACGGGGTCGGTGAGCTGCTGGAACGGCTCGATATAGGTCGAGATGAGCTTCTTCAGCCCTCTGAATTCCAGTATCTTGTCTATCAGGGGATGCTTGTGGGCCAGAGCCTGGAGCGTCTCCTCGTCGGTGGGATAGTTGTCGCGTACGTTCTTCTTGGCCTTGTCGTCGAGATGCAGTTTCTCGTAGAGCACTATGCCGATCTGGCGGGGGCTGGAAAGGTTCAGGTCCGGCTCTCCGGCCAGTTTGCGGGCTTCCTCCTCCACCTTAATCATCTGGGCGTTGAGTTCGCGGCCGTATTCTATCAGGGCGGCGGTGTCGACCTTGACACCTTCGTGTTCCATACTTGCCAGCACCTCTATCATCGGCATCTCTATCTTCATATAGAGGTCCGTCACTCCCTGGGCCTTGAGTTCTTCCCACAGCTTTTCCTTCAGCAGGCTGCAGGCTACGGTCTCCCTGGCCGCACGGAGCTTGTCCTCCGTGTCTTCGGCAGCCTCCTGGGCGGCGAACAGGTCGCCCTGCACCGCGCTGTCCTGCTCCACGGGCTCGTCGAGCGAGAGCTCGAGATAGCTTTTGACGAGCATATCGAGCTTGTGCGAGCGCTCGGGGTTTATGAGATAGTGCATTATCTCTACGTCGTAGGGGTCGCCGGCGAAGACGGCGCCCTGTCTCAACAGCTGGCGCATCACGGCCTTCAGGTTATAACCGGTCTTCGCTATGGATGCATCGGCCAGCAGCGCGAGAGCCTTGGGATCGTCCGTTGCGCAGCGGCAGAATCCGTTGCCGGACGCGAATACGAATCCGTTTCCCAGGGAGACAGCCACTTCAGAACTGGCGGCGGCAGCCTTGCGGAGCTCCTCGAAGCTCACCTGGTTCACCTCCAGCGACCTGACTGTGGCTGCCACGGCTTCGGGCAGGGGCTCCGGAGAGTCCGGAAGCAGCCTGCGCAGCGAATTCATCTCGTGGCGGGCGAACAGTTCGGCGACGGCGGCGTTGTAGCAGGCCTTGTTGACGAAGTCGTCCTCGCTGCAGTCCAGAGGCACGTCTTTCTTTATCGTTATGAGGAACTTGCTCAGGGCTATGGTGTCCTGCGACTGCCTGAACTTCTCCTGCATCTTCTCGGGCAGGCGGTCCAGGTTGGCGTAGATGTTCTCCACGCTGCCCCATTCGCCCACAAGTTTCTGGGCGCCCTTCTCTCCCACTCCCTTCACTCCGGGCACGTTGTCCGAAGCGTCGCCCCATATCGTGAGGATGTCAATCACCTGCAGCGGGTCCTGGATGCCGTACTGGGCGCAGATGGCGGCCTTGTCGACCACCTCGCTGTCGGCTCCGCCCTTACCGGGCTTGTACTGGAAGATATGGTCGTCTATGGCCTGGCCGAAATCCTTGTCGGGGGTCACCATATAGACGTCTGTCCCTTCACCCGCAAAACGGGATGCGAGGGTGCAAATCACGTCGTCCGCCTCGAATCCTTCCTTCATTATGACCGGAATGCCGAGGGCCTTCGCTATCTCGGTCAGAGGCTCCACCGAGTCGATCACGAGCTGGGGAGCCGCGGTGCGGTTGGCCTTGTATTCGGGATAGGCCTCGTGGCGGAAGGTCTTGGCGTGAGCGTCGAAGCATATCGCCACGTGGGTGGGATGCTCCTTGGCCAGCACTTCCAGAAGGTACTTGGTGAAGCCGAAGAGGATGGAGGTATCCTCCCCCTTCGAATTGACCATAGGCCTGCGGAAGAAGGCATAGAACATCCTGAACACCAGGGCGTGACCGTCTATGATAAAGAATTTCTTCATTGTCTCTGTCTTACGGCTTCGTAAAGTACGATGGCTGCTGCCACGGACACGTTCAGGCTGCCGATCTCGCCCATCATCGGGATGCGCGCCTCGGCGGTGCAGAGGTCGAGCACCGCGGGGCTGATGCCCTTCTGCTCTGAGCCCATCACGATGGCGGTGGGCTTGCGGAAGTTCACTTCATATAGGGAAGTCTCGGCCTTTTCGGTGGCTGCCACCACCTGGAAGCCCGATTCAAGCAGATAGTAGAGCGGGAGCTTGAGGTTCGTCACCTTGGCGGTCGGCACCCTGAGCAAGGCGCCGGCGGAAGTCTTCACGGCGTCTGCGTTGATTGCGGCACCGCCCTTTGCGGGAAGGATCAGGCCGTCAACACCGGCACATTCGGCCGTACGGGCTATGGCTCCGAAGTTGCGCACGTCGCTCACTCCGTCGAGCAGCACGAACAGCGGGGCCTCCTTGCGGCTCATCGCCAGTTCAATCATCTCCTCGAACGGCACGTAGTCGATCTGGCTGATATACGCCACCACACCCTGGTGGGCGCCCTTGACCAGGCTGTTGAGCTTCTGGAAGGGGACGAACTGGAAAGGGATTTCGTTCTGCATCAGCAGGTCGAGCAGCTCGCGGTACTGAGTGCCTTCCATCCCCTGCTTGAAGAGGACCTTCTCGAATTTGCGTCCGCTGCGCACGGCCTCTGTGACGGCGCGCATTCCGTAGATGTAGTGGGTAGTCTGTTCCATTATATTTCTATCTGGGACCACTGGTCCATTTTTATGTCAAGTTCGCGTTTCTGCTCCAGATACTCACGGGTGAGATCCATAATGTCGTCCTCCGGAGTCGGTGCGGAGAGTTTCTCCTCTATCTCCTTCATCCTGGCCTCGATCTGCTCTATCTGGCCTTCAAGTTTCTTGGCAAGGTTCTGTTTGCGGGAGCGCTCGCGCATCGCCGCCTTGTCGGCGGCGCGTTCCTTCTGCGACTGCGACACCTCGGGCTTCCTGGCTTCCTGCTGCGCCCTGGCGGCCAGCGCCTCGATCTCGCGCATCGAACTGATCTTCTTGTTGGCAAGGAAGTCGTTGATGCCGCCCAGATGCTCCCTCACCTTGCCGTCACCGTACTCGTAGACCTTGCTCACGAGGCCATCGAGGAAGTCACGGTCGTGTGACACCACTATCAGCGTGCCGTCGAAGGCCTTCAGGGCGGTCTTGAGCACATCCTTGGAGCGTATGTCCATATGGTTGGTCGGCTCGTCGAGTGCCAGCAGGTTGTAGGAGGTCAGCATAAGGCGGGCCATCGCCAGCCTCGAGCGTTCGCCTCCGCTGAGCACCGCCACCTTCTTGTCGATGTCGTCGCCGCGGAAGAGGAAAGCTCCCAGTATGTCGCGGAGGCGGGTCCGGATGTCACCCACGGCCACCTTGTCGAGGGTGTCATAGACGGTGTCGTCCATATTCAGCACATCCTCCTGGTTCTGGGCATAATAGCCGATCTTGACCCCGTGACCAACGACGGCGCTTCCGGACATCGGCGTCAGCTGTCCCATCAGCACCTTCATCATCGTGGTCTTTCCTTCGCCGTTGCGGCCTACGAAGGCCACCTTCTCCCCTCTCTTTATCTCCAGGTTCGCACCGTTGAGGATTATCTTCTCGGGCTTGTCGGGATATGCTATCACTGCGTCTGTCACCTTGAATGGCACGTCACCCGAGCGGGGCGCCGGCGGAAACTTCACGGCAAGCATGCTGTTGTCCTCAAGGTCTATCTTTATGCGGTCAATCTTCTCCAGCTGCTTGATGCGGCTCTGGACCTGATTGCTCTTGGTCGGTTTGTAGCGGAACTTCTCGATGAACTCCTCGGTCTTCTCGATCATCCTCTGCTGGTTCTCGTAGGAAGCCCGCTGCTGTTCGATGCGTTCCTTGCGCAACTCCACGAACTTGCTGTAGCCCACCTTGTAGTCGTATATCTGTCCGAGGATAATCTCTACGGTGCGGTCGGTGCAGTTGTCGAGGAACTTGCGGTCGTGGGATATGAGCACTATCGTGCCGGGAAAACCCTGCAGGTATTCCTCAAGCCACTGTATGGACTCTATGTCGAGGTGGTTGGTTGGCTCGTCGAGCAGCAGGATGTCCGGCTTGCGCAGCAGTATCTTGGCAAGCTCGATGCGCATATTCCAGCCCTGGCTGAAAGTGCTTGTGGGGCGCTGCAGCTCGTCGGCCTTGAATCCGAGGCCCTTGAGCACGATTTCCGCCTGGGCCTGCGGCGACGGTCCGCCGTGGAGCGACAGCTTGTCGCTGAGTTCGTTGAGCTCCACGATGAGGTCGGAATAGGCTTTGGAATCGTAGTCCTCCCTGGTGGCAAGCTCGGCAGATATGGCGTCGAAGCGCGCCTGCATCTTGAAGTAGCCGTCAAACACGGTCATCGTCTCGTCGATGACGTTGCGGCTGTGATGGTGTTCCATCTGCTGCGGCAGATAGCCGATGACGGAGCCTGAAGGCACGACTACCTTTCCGGAGGTTGGAGACTGCAGGCCTATGATGAGCTTCAGCAAGGTGGTCTTGCCGGCCCCGTTCTTGCCCACCAGCCCGATGCGGTCACGGTCGGATATATGCAGGTTGATGTTGTCCAGAAGCGTAAAGCCCCCGAACGACACAGTCAGATCGTTGATGGAGATCATTCGCCGGCCTCCCCGGCTTCGATGAGAGCGTGGTCGTCGACATCGCTTTCGTCTTCGTCCATCTCTTCGTAGTAATCTTCATCCTCGTCATCGCTCTCCTTGTTCTGCTCCTTCTCGCTGCGGCATACCATTATGCTGAACTCGTAGAGCAGATAGAGCGGGATGGCGACTATCATCATCGTGAAAGCGTCGCCGCTCGGCGTGATGATGGCAGCCAGGATGACCAGGATGACCATTGCGTGCCGCCTGTATTTCTTGAGCAGTTCCTTGTTGATGATACCCACGCGCGACAGCAGCGCCGCCAGTATGGGCATCTCGAACACGATTCCCATCACCAGGATCAGTCCGAGGAACATGCCGATGTATGATGTAAGAGAGATTTCGTTGGGAATGTCAGGCGACACCTGGTACGTTCCCAGGAATTTCACGGTCAGCGGCAGAACGAGGAAATATCCGCAGGCAAGTCCCAGGTAGAACAGGATGCCCGCAAAACCGAACGTGCCTCTGATGGCCCTCTTCTCCTTGGGATACAGCGCCGGACGGATGAATGTCCACAGCTGGTAGAAGAAAAAGGGCATCCCTATGATCAGGGCCACGAAAAACGAGACTTTCAGATGCGTAAAGAACTGCGCGGACATTTCGATATTCATCACTTTGATATCGAAACTGTCCACACCCTTCAAACCCACCAGGCCGAGCAGCTTGTCGAAACCCCTGTAAAGGATGAAATCGGAGTTCAAGGGACCGAATATCACGTTGAACATCGGTTCCTTGAAGAAGAATGCCGCAACGGTGAGCACCAGCAGCACTCCGACTATCCTGAACAGTACTTTGCGCAGCTCGTCAAGATGGTCCCAGAAGGACATCTTTACATCTGCCATCCTGTACTATTTTTTGTTGTCTTCAGACATTACGTCCTTCTTGATGTCGTCGAATTCCTTCTCGGCTTCTTTCATTCCGCCTTTGAACTCCTTGACACCTTTACCGAGACCGCGCATCAGCTCGGGAATCTTCTTGCCTCCGAAGAGCAGGAGGACTACAAGGACGATGGCTACTATTTCCCAGGTTCCCAGGGTAAGGGGCATAATGAACATTGCTGTGATCATAGCTGTAAGTATTTGTGTTTGTTATGACAATTCTTTCAAACGGGCTCTGAGAGCCTCGATCTTTGCAGTGGCGTCGGAGAGCTTCTTGCGCTCGGTCTCAACCACCTGTGCGGGAGCGTTGGCGACGAACTTCTCGTTGGAAAGCTTAGCGTTAACGCCTTTCAGGAAGCCTTCGTAGCGGGCGATCTCAGCCTCGATCTTGGCCTTCTCCCCTTCCTTGTCGATCATTCCTTCCAGAGGAACGAAGAACTCGAGGGTGCCTACCAGGAAGCTCTGGCCGCTGCCTTCGTTCTCGAAGCCGGCAGACTTGGCGATGGAGCCGATGTTGGCCATCTTCTCCACTACCGGGTACATAGTTTCGCTGAAGTCGCCTTTCACCTTGAGGTTCAGAGCCTCCTTGGGTGAGATGCCCTTACCCTGACGGAGGGCGCGGAGCTCCATCACCACCTTGCAGGCTGCCTCGAAACCGGCAATCAGACTGTCGTCGCTTGCACCAGCGACAGGCATATCCTGCAGCATTATGGTCTCGCCTTCACTGCGCTCGGCGATGTTCTGCCACAGTTCTTCGGTGATGAACGGCATGAACGGGTGCAGGAGCTTCAGCAGGGCATCGAAGAAGCCGATGGTGGCGTCGTAGGTGGCGCGGTCGATGGGCTGCCCGAAAGCGGGCTTGACAAGCTCCAGGTACCAGGCGCAGAAATCATCCCAGAACAGTTTGTAGACTGCCATTGCGGCGTCTGATATGCGGAACTTGCTGAAATGATCTTCGTAGGCCTCGATAGTCTTCGAGAGATGGCTTGAGAACCAGTCGACGGCGACCTTTGCTGCCTTGTCCTGCTCTTTGTCGGCAACCTGCCAGCCTTTCACGAGGCGGTAGGCGTTCCATATCTTGTTGCAGAAGTTGCGGCCCTGCTCCACCTGGCTCTCGTCGAAGAGGATGTCGTTGCCCGCAGAGGTGCAGAGCATCATTCCCAGGCGGACGCCGTCGGCGCCGTAGTTGTCTATAAGGCCTATGGGGTCAGGACTGTTGCCGAGCGACTTGCTCATCTTGCGGCCGAGCTTGTCGCGGACGATGCCGGTGAAATATACGTTCTCAAAGGGGAAGTCTCCCATATATTCCTCGCCAGCCATAATCATTCGGGCCACCCAGAAGAAGATGATGTCAGGGGCGGTCACAAGGTCGCTGGTGGGATAGTAATATTTGATCTCCGGGTTGCCGGGGTTGTTGATGCCGTCAAAGAGGGAAACGGGCCAGAGCCAGCTTGAGAACCAGGTGTCGAGGGCGTCCTCGTCCTGACGAAGGTCGGCGTCGGTCACGCTTGCGTCCTTTGCCTGTGCGAGCTTCAAGGCTTCCTCGCGGGTCTCAGCCACCACATAGTCACCTTTCTCGTTGTAGTAATAGGCAGGAATGCGGTGTCCCCACCAGAGCTGGCGGCTGATGCACCAGTCCTGGATGTTCTCCAGCCAGTTGCGGTAGGTGTTGACGTATTTCGGAGGATAGAAATGCATCTGCTCCTCTACCACCGGTTTGAGCGCTATCTCTGCGAAGTGCTTCATCGAGAGGAACCACTGCATCGACAGACGGGGCTCGATGGCGGTGTCCATATTGCGCTCCGAATAGCCCACCTTGTTCACATAGTCCTCGACGCGTTCCATCAGGCCGGCTTCCTGCAGGTCCTTCGCAATCTGCTTGCGGCAGGCCATACGGTCCATACCCACATAGATGGGGCTCTGGTCCGAGATGGTCGCATCCTCGTTGAAGATGTCGATGGTCTCAAGGTTGTGGGTCTTGCCGAGCATATAGTCGTTCACGTCGTGAGCTGGAGTGACCTTGAGGCAGCCTGTTCCGAACTCGATGTCCACATAGCGGTCCTCGATCACGCGGATCACGCGGCCGACCAGGGGGACGATCACCTTGCGGCCCTTGAGCCACTGGTTCTTCGGGTCCTTGGGATTGATGCACATCGCGGTATCGCCCATTATGGTCTCGGGACGGGTGGTTGCGACTACTGCATAGTAGCCTTTCTCATCCTTGTGGATGACGTTGCCGGCAGCCTTCAGCTCCTCTTCGTTCTCAAGGGCGGTCAGGCCGTCGACATAATATTTCAGGTGGAAGAGATGGCTCTTCTCCTCCTTGTAGATCACTTCTTCGGTAGAAAGGGCGGTGAGGGCCTTGGGGTCCCAGTTCACCATACGCAGGTCGCGGTAGATATAGCCCTTGCGGTAGAGGTCCACGAAGACCTTGATGACGCTCTGGGAGCGTTTCTCGTCCATCGTGAAGGCGGTGCGGTCCCAGTCGCAGGAAGCGCCAAGGCGGCGCAGCTGCTTGAGGATGATGCCGCCGTGTTCGCGGGTCCAGTCCCAGGCGTGCTCGAGGAACTGATCGCGGGTGAGCTCGTGCTTCTTAATGCCCTGCTCGGCGAGCTTCTTCACCACCTTAGACTCGGTGGCGATCGATGCGTGGTCGGTGCCGGGCACCCAGCAGGCATTCTTGCCTTTCATACGTGCGTGGCGCACCAGCACGTCCTGGATCGTATTGTTGAGCATATGCCCCATATGGAGCACGCCCGTCACGTTCGGAGGCGGAATGACAATGGTGTACGGTTCCCTTCCGTCGGGTTCCGAATGGAAAAACTTATGGTCTACCCAGTAGGCATACCACTTCCCCTCAACATCTGCCGGATTATATTTTGCGGATAATTCCATACTAAAACATTCTAATGCATATTATGCAAAAATAATTGTTTTACTGTTTGTAATCAAATTATTTTGGAAAGGATTTTGCATACTTCCGGACATTCTGCTATTTACTGGGCAAAGCCGATTTATGAAAGTAAAAGTTCTGATTGCCATATTGTCATTATTTATCACATATACCTTCGCAGGAGCTCAGGATATGGTAAGGTCTGCCGACAGCCAGGGGCTGGAAAAGTCCATCCGCTACGACGTCTCCAAATTCACCGATACGAGGGACCGCAAACTTGAGGATGTAATGAAGAAAATGCCAGGGCTCTCTGTCGAATCTTGGGGAGGACTAGTGAGTTATTCATATAACGGGATGTTCATAAGCAAGGTGTATGTGAACGGACTCGACATCCTCGGCGACGACAACACCCCCGTCAACAATATGAAACCGGAGGACGTGGAATACATAGAGATCATCGAGAACCACGTCGACGAAAAGGTCATGAAGGGCTTGCAGTATTCGAATATGGCGGCCATCAACGTCATTATGAAGGAATCGGCCCATACCGGATGGACAGGGGCTGTGAAAGCCGGGGCAGGCGTAGGTGCCGGCAACACTCCGTGGTTGTACAGCACCGACTTCAATGCCATAAATCTAGGAAGAGACGCCACAAGTACAGTCTTGTTCAAGGCAGACAACACTGGTCTGAACCTGGGTGGGAATGGTGGAAATGACTGGGGCGGAGACTGGGGAAACGGCGGCAGCCTGCCTCAATTCCTCAATGTATCCCCTTCGATGGCTCCGCTTGCAGACCAGAGGGTACGTTTCAACAACAGCATACTTGGGAGTCTCGGCACCACATTTATTTTAGGAAAGGACTACAGCCTCAACCTGCAGGTCTCATTCCTGAGTGACAGGCTTGAGGCCTCCAGCCTTGACGAAACGACATATTATCTGGACAAAGGAGAAAGCGTGGTGGATGAAATCGGAGAAGAAGCGCTTTCGAAGCAGAAGTCGCTCAGTGTCTCCTCCCTTCTGCTTTCGAACACCGCTAAACAGTATCTCTCGAATCGCCTGACATTCACTTCTGACTGGAGGACGGTCGACAAGGACATCACCGGCTCATTTCCCTCGGACCAGATGATCGAGACAACTCCTATGGAACTGTCGGACTTTCTTCAGTACAAGATTCCCTTGGGCAACAACGTTCTCAGCATCAATTTCCAAGGGGAGCTGAAAACCCGCCCCCAGCATCTGGACATCCTGAAAGAAGGAAACGAGTTTTCCCAGGATATTAAATCGAGGTCCGCAGCAGGCGACCTTTCCGCATCTTACAGCATACGGTTCGGAAAATTCAGTTCCTCCTGGATGGCCGGACTTTCTGAAGACCTTCGCGAAATAAAGACAGATATGAAAGGCGCCGTCGGCATTGATGACTTCAAGAATGAATCCACCCTCAACCGGTTCAGGCTCTATTCAGAAGCATCCCTCACCTATATTGACGACAAGTTTCAGGCTACCCTTTCTCTCCCGGTCAAATGGGCTGACTACCGGATGACGGACCTCATACAGGATACGGTGTCCATCGGAGCCAAATTCTATTTCTCACCTTCTCTTGTAGCTAAGTATCAGGCCACGGACAACTTGTCATTCAACATCTCAATGAGTAAAACAAAAATCGAAGCCAACAACAACATGATG
>JAEEGF010381930.1_pt1 | contig 11974 bp, 9 predicted proteins | sample 9134171 | NCBI WGS metagenome assembly JAEEGF01 (sample SAMN16246542, study PRJNA631951) | gut metagenome | biome: gut microbiome; feature: rumen; material: AP-attached | host: Bos | place: Iran: Karaj | collected 2018-10 | reverse complement strand
GAATCGATTACGAACATCCGAATCGTTTGCGCATCCTTGACTTCAAGTCTTATTTTGATACCTATGCCAAGAAACTGAATATACGAAATGGGCAGACCCTGCACTTTGAGTTGGGACGAGCTGTGGTGGCACAGTGTGGCAGCTTGATTACGCGTACCTTATATATAAAAGAAGGTGCTACAAAGAAGTTCGCCATCGTAGATGCTGGCTTCCCTGATTTAATCCGCCCAGCCCTCTATCAGGCATACCATAAGATTGAGAATATCACAAGTGAGGAACCCATAGAATCATACGATGTGGTAGGACCGATTTGCGAGTCGACAGATGTCTTCGCAAAACAAACCGACTTGAATGGTGCCCGTCGTGGTGACCTGATGGCCATCCGTTCTGCTGGTGCCTATGGCGAAATCATGGCATCGCAGTACAACTGCCGTAAGCTTCCCATTGGTTATATGAGTGACGAGATATGAAAGAAAGTTTTTCTATAGTTATGACCGTCTATGATCAGGCCTCAGAGCTGGAGTCAAACCTGCCGGCATTCCTGACGCAGGAGTATGAGCCAGGCTATGAGGTAATCGTGGTCGACGAGACTTCTACAGACAATACAGAGGATGTGTTGAAGATTATGAAGAATGACTATCCACACCTCTATACCACTTTCCTTCCCAAGCCTAATCGGCAAGTTACCCGCCGTAAGCTTGCTATTAATATTGGTTCGAAAGCGGCTAAGAATGAATGGATTATCATTACGAAGATTGAACACAAGCCCATAGCGTCAGATATCTTGCAGGCCATCGGTCAGGTACATGATCAAGAGGCAGAGCTGACATTAGGCTATATGAGTAAGAAGGGTATTCGCCTGCAGCCCTTCGACACGGTAGAGGAAGCCGGGAACCACATCCTGAAGGCAGAGCGAAAGCTCAGAAAGATCTTCAATCGGAACCAGCGGATGAGCTATCTCTGGGGCAGATACGATTTTATCATCATCCCGAAGAACTGTCTTGTCAGATTACTGGGATTCTATGAACATAAGATCACCTGGTCCCAACTCATCAGCATCTGGTTCGGTATCTTGTGGCAGAGTTTGATACGGCGCTCCTCTACGACCACGCTTGTGACTCAGTAGTACCCTTCAGAAGTATAAGCACATGAAAGTCCTGCATGTTTATCCTGAATCCAACCACCTCATCCAGCGTCATGTCATGATGCTGACAGAAGGCTTGCGGCAGAGTGCTGAGGTCTATACCGCCAGCAAAGGCAGTGCCGCCCGCCAGATAATAACAGATCGGGAACCTGACATCATCCATGTTCATGGCTGTGAACAGCTATTCCTGCTCCGTACGTTGCGTACGGCTCATAAGGAAGGAGTCCGTACGGTTATCACACCTCACGGACAACTTGAACCCTGGGGGATGCAACAGCAGGACAACAAGGACAAGGTAGGAAGATGGCTGATGCTACGCGACTGCATATCCAGTGCCTATGCCGTTATCACACTTGGCCGGTTGGAACGTATCAACTTTGAGGCATTGGGGTGGAACCCTCGTCTTGAGGAAATACACAATGCTGTTACCACGAATGCCACTACCCAGCAGGAGATGTGCTCTAAGACTTTTGCTGTCTATCAGAAAATCATCGACTCAAATACCATTGAGCAGATGGACGAAGACAGCGTCAAGACGCTTTCTGTCATCATCAAGGCGGGCATCACAGGTGATCGCAGATGGATCAGCGAACCTCCAATGACCAGCCCCGACTGGCGACGGTTGCTCATCTATGCAGAACAGGAGAATATCCGTAACTATGTAGATTATGGCATCAACATACTCGGTCTTTCTACGCCGATTCTCGACACCGAACACATTTGTGCCTACTACCCAAGCAGTTATATCCGGCCGCGACCACTGAAAGAGTTAGTGGGCAACTATCAGGGCGACGAAAATGCCTATATAGTCAAGATGATACAGCAGATTCATAAACAGCCGCTACTTCTCCATCTCATCGAACTGACCCGCGAGCTATATCGCGACAGCATCGACGACGAGCGCATTGCAGAACTGCTGGAGAAGAAAAGCCTCACGGTATATGCCGCACAGCTGATGCAGGTGTTGGCTGAGCAGACACAGCTTGACGAGGGCTACATGCCCATCGCCCCCATTGACGACAAACGAACCCAACAAATACGTAATACGCTAAAAAACCACTTAAAGATATGACATCAAAGCATCATCAACACACACCAGCAGACATGCACTATCTGCAACTGCTCTCACAGTCATTTCCGACCATTGCTGCTGCATCTACAGAGATTATCAACCTCGAAGCCATCATGGCTTTGCCGAAAGGCACTGAGCACTTCCTGGCCGACATCCATGGTGAGAGCGAGGCCTTCCGTCATGTGCTGAAAAACGCATCTGGAAACATCAAACGAAAAGTCAACGAGCTCTTCGGCAACGATATCCGCGAGTCAGAGAAAAAGGAGCTCTGCACCCTTATCTACTACCCTTAACACAAGTTGGAACTTATCAAGGCCCGCGAAACCGACTTGGAGGACTGGTATCGCATTACCATCCACCAGTTAGTAAAGGTGTGCCGCGATGTATCTTCGAAATACACGCGTTCCAAGGTGCATAAATCCTTACCCGATGAGTTCTCCTACATCATCCAAGAACTGCTCCACGAAAGTCTTTCCGACATCGACAAAGCCGCATATGTCAGCGTGATTGTCAACACGATTATCTCAACAGGACGTGCCGATGACTTCATCTGTGCCATCTGCAATGTCATACAGCGCCTTGCTATCGACCAGCTCCATATTTTGGGCGACATTTACGACCGAGGGCCTGGTGCACATATTATCATGGATACCCTGCGGCAGTACCATTCGTGGGATATCCAGTGGGGAAATCACGACATCCTTTGGATGGGTGCTTCGGCAGGTAACAATGCCTGCATATGTAATGTACTGCGCCTCTGTCTGCGCTATGCTAACCTGGCCACCATAGAAGAATACGGCATCAACCTCGTGCCCCTCGCCACCTATGCTCTCGAAGCCTACGGCAACGACCCATGTGAAGAGTTCTTGCCGAAGTTGCTGCCAGGCAACGCTATGGATGACAAGGACCTTCAGTTAACGGCCAAGATGCACAAGGCCATCGCCGTTATCCAATTCAAAGAAGAGGCCGCTATCATCAGTCGCCATCCTGAATGGGAGATGAACGACCGTCTGCTCTTCAACAACATCGACTATGAACGTGGCATTTGCACCATTGATGGTCGTGACTATGAGATGAAGAGCTGCCACTTCCCTTCCATCGACCCCAAGTCGCCCAATACGCTTACCGATGAGGAGAATGATCTCATGCAGAAGTTACACCACTCATTCCGCGTCTGTGAGAAGCTAAAGAAGCATATCCGCACCCTACTCTCCCATGGCTGTATGTACACCATTAGCAATTCCAACCTGCTTTTCCACGCCAGTTGTCCTCTCAACGATGACGGCTCACTCAAAGAGGTGGAAATCTACCCTGGTACCACCTATAGCGGTAAGGACCTCATGCACAACATCGGAATGATGATTCGTGCGGCCTTCACAAACGGTATTACCAGCGACCAACAAGAAGAATATCCTCGCGACTATGCACGCGACTACTTCCTCTACCTTTGGTGTGGCAAAAATTCTCCCCTCTTTGACAAATCGAAAATGGCTACTTTTGAACGCTATTTCCTCAAGGACAAGGAGACCTACAAGGAAGAAAAAGGCAACTACTTCAAACTGCGCGATTCGGAAGAAGTGTGCGACCGTATCCTCGATGCGTTTGAGGTGAAGGGCGACAATCGTCATATCATCAACGGACATGTTCCCGTACATGCTTCTAAGGGCGAGAATCCTATCAAGGCAGGCGGCAAACTGATGGTTATCGATGGTGGTTTCTCAGAGGCCTATCACAACGAGACTGGCATTGCCGGCTACACGCTTGTTTACCATTCCCGAGGCTTCCAGCTCGTACAGCACGAGCCGTTCACTTCTCAGCAAGATGCCATTGAACGCGAGATTGACATCAAGTCGACCACTCAAATCATCGAGATGTCGGCTCACCGCATGCTCGTTGTCGATACCGACAAGGGGCGGGAACTTAAGGAACAAGTCTCCGACCTTAAACAACTACTATACGCCTATCGTCACGGCATCATCAAAGAGAAACGTATATGAGATTCCGGTGGACGACGTTTATCTTCATGGTTCTGTTGCCTTTAACCATCAGGGCGAGCAACAGGATTTTCAGTCAACAGATCAAAACTTTGCAGGCCGTTGTCAACGACGACTGGCAGTCTTTTCCTGCCGTCATGCGATTGGGTACCGAAGACCAGCTCCGCATCAGTTTCGATGAACTCTCCCACGACTACCATCGCTATTCCTATCATATCGAGCGCTGTGAACCAGACTGGCAGCTATCGGAGGAAATCTTCGACAGCGATTGGCTCGAGGGGTTCAACGATAATGTTATCGACGACTATGCCACCTCTGTCAATACTGTTATCCCCTACACCCATTACAAGTTTGAAATTCCCAACAACCGCTGCCGCCTGAAGATGAGCGGCAACTATCGCCTCCGCATCCTCGATGACGAGGAGACAGTAGCCAGCGTCGACTTTATGGTGACGGAGCAGACGATGATCTTGTCACTTGAAGCTACCACCAATACCGACATTGATCTGAATCAAAGTCACCAACAACTATCTGTCAGTCTCAACTATAACGGCACAAGAGTGACCAATCCCGATGAACAAATCTTTATGGTGGTCATGCAGAATGGACGCACAGACAACCAACGGAGTAACATCCAACCTACCTTCAGAAATAGCAATGGACTCGACTGGAAACATGTGTCCGACCTCATCTTCGATGCAGGCAATGAATACCATAAGTTCGAAATCCTCGACCCAAGTCACCCCACGATGGGCATCGACCGAATCACTTGGGACGGTGACAACTATCAGGCCTATCCTTTTATCGACGAACCGCGCAAAAACTATATCTATGATGAGGATGCCGATGGTGCTTTCTGCGTTCGCAATAGTGACAACCGCGAAAACAACACCACGAGCGAATATGTTTACGTGAACTACCGTCTGAAAACCCCTTGGACATCAGCAAGCAATATTCTCATCGACGGCCAATGGACCACAGAGTCACCTGATCATTACATGATGACCCACAATGCCGATACAGACCTCTGGCAGGCTCGAATCCTTCAAAAACAGGGTTATTACAATTATCAGTATCTTTTAGAAACTGATGACGGTTCACGGATATTTCTGCCCTCAGAGGGTTGCTTCCATCAGGCACAGAACCGCTATCAAGTCTTTGTATACTATAAGGGTACGGGTGATCGTACGTGGCGGCTTACAGCGTTTCGCGGTATTCTGCTGGCGTCATCTGGTGTTTATGATAGAACACTGCAATGAAATAGTTCGCCGAAACAAAGCCGCACTCTTCTGCAATCATATCCAAAGGCATAACCCGATTTCTCAATAACTTCTCTGCACGTTCAAGCATTACTTTACGGAACAACGAGCGCGGACTCTTATAAATATTGTCTGATACCAGTTGATAGAATGCCTGCACGTCCAATCCCGCCTCGATACTCAATTGGCGCATCGAAATCCTTGATTGTTTCTGGGAGGCAGTCACGAAGGGGATAATCTTCTCCATCACTTTAATGAACTGATCATCTACATCGTCCTGTAAACTGAGTTCTTCACCATTCATTTCTTCCACCGACGGTTCCAATAGCAACTCGCCCTTATTCATACAACTCTTGGCGATTCTGCAAATACGCTTAATGATGACCTGTTCGCCACTATAACGCCTTGCACGTAGGTTTGCATTGCGAAGATAGAAATAGGCATTCACACCCAACAGGACCAACAACAGGAAACTAAAGAGGGCAAACAGTCCTGTTGTACGCCACCAAGGTTCGTTGACCCTGACCACCCACTCGTAAGGCACAGTATTCCATTTGTCGGGTAACATCGAGGCTTGTAATTCAATGGTATAGACACCCGGAGGAAGAGCCATCAAAGGCAGGTGGAACAAACCACGTGAGTCTACCTGGCCACCCGAATTATATGAAGTATATACCTTCCAATCGTCTATCAGGCCCTTGATACGTATCCGATAACACGTCTGTTGCGGACGGAAGAAATTCAGTGCTGAGAATACTAATGAGGCAGAGTTTTGGTTGTAGTCTAAGTCTATCTCATAAGTGCGTGAAATAGCTCTATCCAAGATTACCCTTCCGTCAAACTCCTGCCCGGTGGAAATCTCATTACCATTAATCATCATACGGATAAGCTTCGGATAGAGTTCAAACGACTGGGCACCCGTACCGGCAGACATTCTGTTAGGATTGAACGTCACCACATGGTCAAGCGACTGCATCGCAATGTCTCCGTTAGGCAGACACATGGCCTTGCCATTCACAAACATCTCGTTGGGGATATTGTCATGCCGGTTAAAGCTGGAGACGTAACCAACCTTGCCGTCAGTTATCTGGATGGATGTGATACCATAGCTCGTAGCTACCCACATGCAGTGCATATGATCCTCCACCACCGAGTGGACAACGTTGTTAAGCAGTCCGTCTTTCTTAGTGAACAGCTGTGGCAACACATCCGACGGCTTACGATAGAGTTGCAGTCCCTGAGATGTTCCCACCCAGGTCCATCCACGTGAGTCAGTCGTCACGCAGTTCACGGGTCTATGCCTAAACATCACCTGTCTATCCATACCCTCCATCATCGTTCCTAAGTCATCGGCGCGTTTGTCACCCCACGAATAGACCTTGAACGGCGACTTATAAGGCATAGAATAAAGTAGACCGCGCTTCTCCGTACCAGCCCAGAGGCCACCCTGACGGTCGAAGCACATCACATTGATATCTGTTTGAAGCAGCCTGCCACCCTCCAACTGGAGAGTTTCGGCATGCTTCAGTTTGTCGCCCTTAATATCATACACCCAATAGCCAAATTCCGACGGCAAGTAGAGTAGTGTGTCATTTTGAGCGATATTATTCAGGTGGTAAGGCACGCGAAGGATTTCCTTCCACGTGTGTTTCTCCATGTCATACTGATTCAGCACCGACTCTTTGTCACCATTACGCACTTGGTACAGCAGGTTTTTGTCCATCTTCAGCACCGAGGTATTCTGGTAGCGCTTGCGGTCAGACTCGCCATAGGGATAGCTCTCACGTATCTTTTGGCCGGTCTTCACATCGAAGATCTCTAACAGACCACTCTCGTAAAATAACAGCAGCTGATTATCCTTGAACACCTCCAGATCCTGTAGGTTCAGGTCTCTCCTTATTTTCATCGTCTGCTTCGTCTCAACGTTGTAAAGCCCTTTATCGGTCAACAGCCACACGATGTTCTCGCTGTCCACAAATATATCCTTCACCTTATCTGTCACGCCAAACTTCTGGAACTCCTTCTCCACCGAAGAAGAGAATTTTTCCGTAGTTAGGTCCACGCACGTCACCGAGTAGGTGTTCTTCAACCAGATATGGTGGTAGCGGTCGAAATAGAGATGGTAATTACCCCGGTAGCTGTCCAGCGGGAATACGTTCTCATCCGTCGGATCAATATAGATAAAGCGTTGTCCGTCATAAAAGTTGATCTGCCCCATGGTGGTTATCACCAATCGACCAGTCTTGGTGCATGCAATGATCTGGGCACTGTTGTCAGCCAGACCGTCGGCAGCACTGAAGTTACGGAATACACGCGTCGAGGTCGTTGAACTTTCTGCCATAGCCACCACAGCCGGCCATAGCATCAGTAGGGCTAGAGCCGCTGCTTTCATTCTTTTAGTTAATGATACGCTGCTCATCGTTTTATCAACTTATTCATAATGACGGATTCTTACGTCAATACCTTCAGCTTTCAACTGTTCTGGGAGATTCTTAACATCCGTCTGTCCATAATGGTACGGAAACAACACCTTCGGCTTGATCACCTTCGCAGCCTTCCCAAACTGTTCGGTAGTCATCGTGTATGGCTGGTTACAGGGCAGGAATGCAATGTCGATATCCTTGATGTCAGCCATCTCAGGAATATCCTCAGTGTCACCGGCAATATAGATTCTCAAGCCGTCGATGGTCAGAATATATCCGTTGTCACGACCTTGGGGATGGAACATCGTGCGGCCCTCGGTCGTGTTATAGGCGGGCACTGCCTCCACCTTGAAGTCATCGGCAATCTGCTTCTTGTCTCCATTCGCCATCACCTCACCAGTTTCGTACATCTCCACACAACGCTTGTTCATAATGAGTTGCGTGCCCTCATTCGTCAGAATCTTGATAGCCTCCTTATCGAAGTGGTCGCCATGCTCATGGGTGATGAACAGATAGTTGGCCTTGGGCATTGCGGTATAGTCGATCGTACGATTTCCTAATTTCGTCACAGGGTCAATCTCTATCTCCTTGCCGTCATACTCCACACGGATGCTAGCATGTACCAGAGCGTGAAACCTGATGATCTTTCCACTCTTGGTCGTAAATTCATCCACCTCGTAGCTATCGGTAGTCACAGCCTTTCCTGCCTCTTTCCAAGCGATGATACCACCTTTTAGGTTCACACATTGGAAACCTTCGGCAGCCAACCTGTCGGCTGCATTGGCAGAGCGGCGCCCACTGCGGCAGTATATGCAAATCTTCTTGTCCTTGGGTAGCAAGGTCTTGGCTTTTTCCATGAAGTCACCCTGTGCCTGATCGATGTTCATAGCCCCAGGAATATGTCCCTCAGCAAACTCACTGGCGGTACGCACATCCAAAACAACGACAGCGGAATTTTCCATCAGTCCGGCAAATCCTTGAACGTCCACGTTCTCGTAGTTTCCCTGACCGCAAGCGGTCGTCAATCCTAAAGTGGCAAGTAGGCAAGTGATGATCTTCTTCATAAAAGTATTGTTATTAGATGATTATAATCAAAATCTTGGTGCAAATATAACGATAATTCTGCAATAATCATTAATTTTCCCCAAATAATTAGACAAATTTTAAGTGATTTTAGTTATTACCAAAACGGATATATGCTAATATTCACTTGTTAACGGCTTTTGGAGTCCAATTCTTAAAGAAGCTCAGCACTTTCTCCCGGTCGTAACCCTGTCCTTCTTCCAGGTATCCTGAATCCTGAATATGAATCACGTGGCCTTCCTTATCAAGCACAACAAGCACGGGGAATCCAAAGCGTCCGCACTGGTTCAGGCGCGCCATCAGGGCCTTACCCTGTTCCACCTTCGTCGCATCCTGTGAACGACGGGGATTATAGTTCACATGGATATACTCATAGTTGTCGGCGATGACCTTGCTGATGGTGGTGTCGTTCGTGATAAAGTCAGCAAAGCGCAAGCACCAGATACACCAGTTTCCACCAACCTGGCAGATGACGTATTTATCTTCAGACTGAACCTTCGCCAAAGCCTGATCTATTTGCTCAATAGGGTTCAGGTCTTCGTTGTACACTTTCTTCAAAGTTTTCTGAGCATTTGCTGATAGCGAAACAAACACAGACAGCAGCCCAATAATTGCAATTTTCTTCATGAATATTTTGTTTTAATTAAAGACAAAGCCAAGGGAGGCAATGAATTGGATAAGGAGGATGGCAATGACGACAAGCGGGGCACTACGAGAGAGTCCGTTGCTAAGGGCACCGAGAATGTCGGAGAGGGTATTCAATCGGCCTGACATCATGCCAAAGACCACGGCAAACAGACTGACAGCAAAGGTGATGATAGGCAGCAGACTGCGACTGAAGGCCGAAGGAAAGAGTTCGCCTGTAGCAGAGAGTAGGATGGCATGAGGCGGCAATGTGAGTAGTCCAATAACCATCCCGAAAAGGCAGAGAACGATGATGGATACACGGAGTGCGATACGGTCGCGATAGCCTCTTCCACCATCGAAGATGCCACTTTTCTGAAGAGCGCCAAGGGCGATAAGAATAAGAAGCAGCGAGACAAGCCAAGGAGAGGCTACATTTCCGGCAAAGGCCCCAAAGAACCAGCGAATGCCCTCGCTAGATAGCAGTGAGCGCACACCCTCCAACCTTATGGCGGAAAAGATCCATGAGAGAATGAAGAGGAGCACTTGGAAGATAACAATGGTAGCCCCCACCCTTGCCATCAGTTTATTCATCGTCAGGCTGCAGGTTGTCGATGTCGAGGATGCGAAGTTCGAGGGCGCGGACCACGAGACGCGTGGCATTGACGCCGCCCTGTGCCTCAGGGAAGAGTTTCTGAATAAGCTCGTTCTGCCGCTTCTCAAGACTTTTCACACCGAATGGCATACCACGCAAGTTGGTGATCTGTTCCTTTGTATATCCGAGAGCGAGATGACGAAGGAAGCGCTCGTCGTACTCGTCAATCTCATAGTTGACAAGTGCCTCCTGTTTGACGAGCTGGCCACTGACGGCTGCCTTGAATCGTTCAACAATCTTCTCGAGGATTGGCTCGTTGAATACAAGCTGTTTGCCATCCATGACAGCAGAGACATCACGGCGTGTAAGCAGTTCACCTGTCTTGAGGATAATTCCATCAGCTCCTGCATCGAGCACATCGACCCAGAGCTTTTCGTTGAGAATCTCGCCAGTGAAGATGAGCACTTTCACATCGGCATGAAGTTCCTTCGTGTGACGGCATATCTCTACGCCAACAGTGGTAGAGCCGCCAAGACCGAGGTCGAGTAGCACGAGGTCTGGCTTCTGCTGTTTTAGCAGACGCCAGTAGGCGGGCTCGTTTTCGGCAGTCCCAATAACATCTGCTTCAGGAATGTCGCTACGAATGATTCCTAAGGTTCCTTTGAGTTCGAGGGGAACGTCCTCAACAACAATAACTTTGAATGGTTCCATATTTTTACTATTTGCTTTTTCTCTATTTTATTGTTTTTTAGCCGCTGGTAATATGATGATAATCACGGTGGAATTGTCAATGATTTCGGCACGAATGCCGCAGCCACGGCGATTGGTAGCTTCGCCATGATCACGTACTATCTGTCGGCAGAGCAGATAAGGGATATGCTCACGGGAAGGATTGAAAAGGTCAGTAGCCTGCTGTTCTGTCAAGCGGAGTGCAGGCATAGCAAAACGTACCTCAACATAATATTCGTCTATCTGGCGGTATCTGATATCAGGCTTCTTTGATCCCGATTGCTTGCGTAGTATTTCAAAGAGATATCGGATAAGATTCTCGTCACCGAGGATGGTGACGGAGTCTTTCTCTATAGGTCGCAGATGTAGATGGGTACGCTCTATCTGTCGCATGGCTTGCAAGGAGAGCACACCATATAGTTCACGGTAGTAACTGGTGACCTCGCTCAGTGAGATAGTGTCACCTACATCCAGTAGTTGACGGATACGCGAAGGATAGTACATCGTCTCGTGTTTCAAAGTGGAGAGGCAGTTATCTAATACGGCATTCGACACATGGAGACTATTGTCTTCAAGTTCTGCACGCCGAAAGTCGTCATCGAGCATGTCTAAATCATTCTGCCGTTGTTGTTCACGGAGGAAACGACTATAAAGACGATGACGGTAATAGAGTAGATAATAGGCAGGAACAATCGCCAGGGCTAACACTACCAGCAGAATGATGGCAATGGTCTTGTTGGTCTGCGACTGTTGCATAGTGCGACAATAGTCACCCAACGAGGCATCTGCCGACATCTCCTTAAAGAGCTGAGTGTATATACGATTATTGTAGCTGTAGAGCTGCCACTCATGAAGGGCCAATGCAGCTACGGCACTCTCGTTGCGGATGTCGAGGATTATTTGGTAGTTGGTAGTAAGACCGTCATGAAACCATTTGATCTCAGGTGCAGTGAGTGATGGGTTCCCCATAGGTCGCATCAGATAACGACCATTTGGATATTGGGTGAGGTAATACTGGTTAAGACACTGTCTGCATGAGTCGGCAAAGAGT
>JAEEGF011334163.1_pt1 | contig 11976 bp, 5 predicted proteins | sample 9134171 | NCBI WGS metagenome assembly JAEEGF01 (sample SAMN16246542, study PRJNA631951) | gut metagenome | biome: gut microbiome; feature: rumen; material: AP-attached | host: Bos | place: Iran: Karaj | collected 2018-10 | reverse complement strand
GCTACTGCCCAGGTATTGCAGGTGACCTCGATTGAAAAGGTCAGTCTACCCGAGCAGGCAGCCGTGGCAGCCATCAGTCCGCAGGGTGATTACCTGCTGCTGACCAGTGCCACCAACCAGGGCCTGACCAAGCTGGATTTGGCCACGGGTCAGACCCAGGTGTTGAGCGCCGCACCCAGTGCCGGGCACGACGTGAAGATCTCGCCCGACGGCAAGACCGTCCTCTACCGCGAGGGCTCGTTCAACGACAAGCACCTACGCTTATCCTCGCTCAAGAGTGTGAACCTTGCCACTGGCAAGAGCGAGATGCTGGTGAAACCCACGCGCGACCTTCAGGGTTACGGCATTGACGCCACCAGTGCGGGAGCCGTGAACAAGGGCAAGTTCAGCAAGAAGGCCGTTGGCGCTGCCAAGGCCCAGAACCTGCCTGTGTTGTCGATCAACAAGGGCCAGCTGATGATCACCATCAACGGCAAGACGCGCAACCTCTCGCCCAACGGCACAGGTTTCAGCTACCTGTGGCCCTCACTGTCTCCCGACGGCACCAAGGTGCTCTTCTATCAGGCCGCCCATGGCGCCTACGTGTGCGACCTTGACGGCAGTAATGTGCGCAAAGTGGGCAAAATGCGTGCCCCGGTATGGTATGACGACAACACCGTTGTGGGCATGATGGACCTGGACGACGGCGAGTTCATCTACGCCTCGACCATCGTTGCCGCTACGCTCGACGGCACTACCCAGACGCTGACCGGCGATGAGACCATCGCGATGTATCCCCATGCCGCTGACGGCAAGATCGTTTTCAGCACTCCCGCTGGTGAAGCCTATATGATTAACGTAACTAAATGATGACAGCTATGAAGAAGATATTATTACTTGCCGTAGCTGCCATCATGGCAGCCGGCGTGATGCAGGCCAAGACGGCCGATGAGATCCGCATTTATCTGAACCCGGGTCATGGCAGCTGGGGTCCCAACGATCGCCCGATGGCGACCATCCCCTATCCCATGTTGCCCGAGACAGGCCGCCCCGACACTAACGGTTTTTATGAGAGCAACACCAACCTGTGGAAGTCTATCCAGACTCGCGCCACGCTCATCAAGATGGGAGTGAAGCCCGAGAACATCACGATGTCGAGGTGGTTCAACGGTCCTTACCCCTACGTTCAGGGCGCTCCTGATGCTGAGATTTACAACCGCCCCCTGTCGGAGATCTGTGAGGAGGTGGAGGTGGGCAACTATGACATGTTCCTGTCCCACCACTCCAATGCCCTCACCGACGGCACCCCGACCAACTATCCGTTGGTGCTCTATCGTGGTCATGACGGAGCGGGAGGCGACCTGGCTCCTGGCAGTCGCGACATGGCCGCAACGTGCTGGCCACTGTTCTACACCAACGAGATTGACCCGATGACCAACTTCAGTGCGTCGAGTTCCAACCTGCGTGGTGACATTGATTTCTATGGCAGTTCATCAACTCGTGTGGATCCCAATACTGGTCAATCCTATACGGGTTACCTGGGTGTGCTCAAGCATGGCGCTCCCGGCTTCCTTATTGAAGGTTATTTCCACACCTATCAGCCCGCACGCCACCGTGCGCTCAACAGTGACTACTGCCACCAGGAGGGTATCCGCATCGCCCGTGGTATTGGCCAATACTTTGGTCTTACCCCCGAGAACAAGGGTTACATCATGGGTACCGTTAAGGATCTGCATGAACACCTGGTTCACAACCTTTACAAGTACAACGCCACCTCGATGGACCAGTGGGCTCCTATCAATGGCGCCGTTGTCATCCTGTACAAAAACGGTCAGGAAGTAGCACGCTACACTACCGACCAGAACTACAACGGTGTGTTCGTGTTTGAGGACCTGGATCCAGGTACCTACACCATCACCGTTGAGGCCGAGGGATACAAGGCGCTGGGAGATTATTCACCTGAAGGCGTTGAAAGCCAGTGGAAGGAGCTGATCGCAAAGGCAGTAGGCAACATCGTAGTCGAGGCCAACAAGACGACCTATGTTGTTCCCATGTTGGAGCTTGATGATTATGTAGCACCCGACGATGCGCAGCCCAACTATCCCGAGCCTGAGTTGCCCGGTTATGTGACCGCACCCACCAGCCTGAACCTCACTTGTGACGAGGGCACCGAGTATGACCTCGTGGGAGACATCAGGCGTATGCTCGTTCGTGGTGACAGCACCGTCGTGCTGACCAATGCCGAGGATGGCACACCTCACATCTACCTGATCAACAACATTGATAAGGTGATTGTCAAGGAACTGAGTATTGCAAATGTTGCCCCTGTTGAGCCCAACAATGCGGGCTTCTATAGCCGCTTGTATGACATCGCCTTTACCGCCGATGGTCAGCTTGTGGGTATCAACTGCGTTCAGACTCAATTTGGTCCCGATCAGGTGAATGCCGGATTTGAGCGCGGCACCCTGCGTCTGTACAAGTGGGCAAACTTCGACAGCGATCCTATCGAATGGGTAACCACCATGAGCTCAGCCAACTTCTACTACTACCGTGCCCAGTCGATAGCTATCGACGGCGAGGCCAAGAAGTGCCTGGTGAACATCATGGGTACCAACGATGCCGCTAGTAGCGCCGGAGGTATGAGGTTCCTCAAGTTGACTATTGTCAATGACCAGATTGCCAGCACGGTTTACACCGAGAATACCATTACCGCCGCCAGCGATTTCACCAAGAGCAAGATTGGTGAGCCGCAGATTGTCCTCTCGCCGCGCAGCGATGACCGCGTGATGCTCGATGGCGAGAACACCCTGCTCATGGAGGTTGATCCTGCCGATGTCGATAAGACTAACAGTGAGGTCGTTGGCCGCTTCAATGGTGAGGATAGCGACATTCCTGTCAAGGGCGCATCGTTCTTCAAGTATGCCCAGCACCAATTCATGGTAACGCCCTACGTTGCCGTGAACAGGGATGATGCTGTGAATGTGGGTGGTATCAAGCTCTATGACATCACGGCAGGTGTTGACCAGGCTGCCCTCGTGGCCACCACCAACACCGACCTTGACCCGCTGGCTTGCCAGTTCATGTCAACAGGTGCCACTGTCAAGGGTGAGGACATCTACCTGTACCTGATGCAGGACAACAAGATGACCAAGTGGCAGGCCAATTCAGCAGCACAGCCTGCTGTCAAGGGTATTTATGCCTATGGCCTGAAGATGGATGGAGACCAGTTCACATTCATCAGCAATGATGCTGCCAAGAATGCCTATATTACATTCTATGATGGTGAAGGCACCGCTGTGGCTACCGTCAATGTGCCCAATGTGGTAGAGGGCGAGAACACGGTAACCATCTACGTCAGCGAACTCGAAGGCGTGCAGCCCGGCAGCACTTTGACCTGGGCAGTGACCGTCGAGGGTGATCCCATCACGACCATCCAGCGCATTAATGCCGCTGGCCCGACCTACAGTGGCCAGCTGTTTGTAGCCGTTGACAAGTCACCTGCTAGTCCCAAGATGGGTACCATCTATGCTGGTAACCGCGTGAGCAGTTCCGCTACCTCGTCGAATGGTGTCTATGTATATGATGCCCAGGGCGAGCGCGTGAGCAGCACGCTTTATCAGGGTGGTCACACCTGGCGTAGCCTCTACCGCATGGCTCTTGACGAGAACGGTAAGCTCTATGTTCCCGATTGGGGTGATCCCACTTCAGGTGTATATATTGCTGATCCCGAGAACCTCACAGGCACTTGGACCGAGTTCTTTGTTGGAACCCGTAATAGCGCTGGTCTGATTACCAATAACGGTGTCAGCGTCGGCTCATCGTCTCCTGGTGTTGCCATTGGTGGCACTGGTGCTGACACTAAGCTGTATGTATATCTTGAGGACTTCACTCCCAGTAATGGCGTTGGTGTTTACAACATCGGCCAGCCTGACGGTAGCATTGTTGACACATGGTCAACCGCTCCCAGCCAGTACTTCAGCACCAATGGTCTGGAAGTCAACGGCAATGGCAACGTATGGCCCGATGCTGGTGGCCGTGGTATCTGGGTAGTTCAGTACCGTAGCGCAGGCCAGAATAATACTGGTGTGCCTTCAATCATCTTTATCGATAACGATGGCAACATCACGCTCAATTCAGGTCGTGCACCCTATGTTGATATGCTCAACGGTAGCATGATTTCAGGCTTTGCTATCAATGATGCTGGCGACATGTTTGTCATCAATGACGGTAGCGGCACGCTGCAGTTCTTCGACCTGTCGTGGGATGGTAATACCCCTGTATTGTCACCCAAGTACTCATATACTGCCGATGCACGTACCAGTGCAGGTGCCATCTATCAAATGGCATTTGACTATGCTGGCAACCTGGTTTGTGCCGGTGGCAACATCGGTATCTACTCAATGCCGACCGATGAGAATATCCATACCACTCCCGCTATGGATGTGATCAACATTCCTGCACCCCAGATTGGGTATGACGTGAACTGCGACGGCACCACCAGTATTGCCGATGTCACCACGCTGATCGATTATCTGCTGGGCTATGATCCGCAGCCCATCAACCTGGATGTGTCTGACGTGGATGAAAGTGGCACCATCGCTATCGGTGACGTGACTGCTCTGATCGATTATCTCTTGGGTGGTCATTGATCCAGCCATTGATTTCTAACCTTTACAAGCGACCCGCGACACACGGGTCGCTTGTTGTTTAGTGAAATAATGATAAAGAGGGGTGAATTTGATGGTCATTCAGTAGATTTTTGTAATTTTGCGCACTAAATACATTATTGTGGGCTTGAGGCCAGACATTAACTACTGAAAGATGATAGATTTATTTGACAATATAGACACCGAAATGAATGATGGCGGTGCACGTGTGGTGCCCATCATCACCGAAATTCATGAAATTGGTGACAATACTGATATTCAGGACAATAAAGCTGAGGATATCCCTATTTTGCCCCTGCGTAACATGGTGTTGTTCCCTGCAATGACCATGCCCGTTTCGGTTGGGCGCGAGAAATCGATGCGCTTGATCAAAGAGGCCGAGGAAGGGCACAACTCGATTGCCGTGATATGCCAGCAGGCCAGCCACATCGAGGACCCGATGGAAAGAGATTTGTACCGTTACGGTACTATCGCCACCATCGTGAAGATTTTGGAACTGCCGGATGGTTCTACCAACGTGATCCTGCAGGGACGCTCGGCTTGCCAGCTTGACCATATTGCCCAGGTGGTGCCTTACCTGCGTGGCTCGGTAACCCTGGTTGAAGATAAATTGCCACTGGCCGGTGACAAGGAGTTTGAGATGCTCATGCAGAGCATCGTGGAGGTGACATTGCGAATGCTTCGCAACATGGGTAACAATGGTCGGGAACTGGCCTTTGCGATGAAGAACATCGACAACCCCATGTACCTGATGAACTTCCTGGCCACCAATATCGCCTTTGATTCGGACCAGAAGCAGCACATGCTGGAGGAGCGAGACATCAAGAAGCGCGCCTACCTGCTTTACTCCCTGCTGACCAAGGAGGAACAACTGGTGGAAATCAAGGCCAATATCCAATCTCGCACCCGTGAGGACCTGTCACAACAGCAACGAGAACACTTCCTGCAACAGCAGATCCGTACCATTCAGGAGGAACTGGGTACCGACATCGACGATATCGAGGAACTGCACGAGCGCAGCACCAAGATGAAATGGAGCGAGGAAATCCAAAAACAATTCGATAAAGAATTGCGCAAACTGGAACGCCTCAACCCGCAGTCGCCCGACTATTCGGTGCAATATGCTTATCTTGACGTGATGCTCAACCTGCCGTGGGACACTTATACCGAGGACAATTTTGACCTCAAGAAGGTGGAAGAGAAGCTCAATGCTGACCACTATGGGCTGGAGAAGGTGAAAGACCGCATATTGGAACACCTGTCAGTATTGAAACTGCGTGGTGACCTCAAGGCTCCCATCCTGTGCCTGTATGGCCCTCCTGGAGTGGGTAAAACCTCATTGGGCAAGTCCATTGCAGATGCCTTGCATCGTGAATATGCCCGCATTTCACTGGGTGGTCTTCACGACGAGGCCGAAATTCGCGGCCATCGCCGCACTTATATCGGCGCTATGCCCGGTCGTATCATCTCGGCCCTATCGAAGTGTGGTTGTAATAACCCCGTTATCGTGCTTGACGAGATTGACAAGGTGGGTCAGGATTTCAAGGGAGACCCATCATCGGCATTACTCGAAGTGCTGGATCCTGAGCAGAACGGCCATTTCCATGACAATTATCTGGATGTGGACTATGATTTGTCAAAAGTCCTGTTCATTGCCACGGCCAATAGTCTTGCAACGGTGAGCCGTCCCCTGCTCGACCGCATGGAGGTCATTGAAATCAACGGCTACATTCCCGAAGAGAAATTGGAGATTGCCAAGCGCCACCTCATCCCCAAGGAATTGAGCGAGAATGGTTTCAAGAAGAACGAAATCAGGTTTGGCAAACAGGTAATCCTGAAAATCATCGAGGATTATACCCGCGAGTCGGGCGTGCGCCAACTGGAAAAGAAAATTGCTACCGTGCTGCGTCGTGTGGCCCGCCATAAGGCTAGTGGCGATGCCTACCCCACCAGCATCAAGGTGGAAGATTTGAAGGAGTACCTGGGTTCGCCCGATTACAGCCGAGACAAATATGAGGGCAATGAATTTGCCGGCGTGGTGACGGGTCTGGCGTGGACTGCCGTGGGTGGCGAGATTCTGTTTGTCGAGTCCTCATTGGCAAGAGGCAAGGGCGAAAAGCTCACGCTGACGGGTAACCTGGGCGACGTGATGAAGGAATCGGCGGTGATTGCACTGCAGTACCTTCGCTCGCACTGTTCACTCATCGGCATTGCCCCCGAGTTGTTTGACAACTACAATGTGCACATCCATGTGCCCGAGGGCGCTATCCCTAAGGACGGTCCATCGGCAGGCGTGACGATGGTCACCTCGCTGGCCTCATCGTTTACCCAGCGCAAGGTAAAGGATCATTTGGCCATGACGGGCGAAATCACCCTGCGTGGCAAGGTATTGCCCGTGGGTGGCATTAAGGAGAAGATCCTTGCCGCCAAGCGAGCAGGCATCACTGATATCATCCTGTGCAAGGACAATCGCAAAGATATCGAGGAAATCAATGAGGTGTATCTGAAAGGGCTGACCTTCCACTATGTCAACACCATTAAAGACGTGCTTGACTTTGCCCTGTTGCCCGAGAAGGTCAAGGATGCAATAGAGTTGTAATGCTCGCTGCGCTCGCAGTTTAGAGTTTAGTGTTTAGGGGGCATCCGCATTCCGTTAATTGAAGTGCGGATGCCCCCTAAAGCTTAAAGCTTAAAGCCTAAAACCTAAAGCCTAAAACCTAGAGCCTAAAGCCTAGAAATGATGTCTTTCAGCAACATGAAGGTTTCTTGGGGGGCATCGTTCCAGAAGTCCATGTATTGACGGGTGTTGTCGTGGCTGGCTCCAGGCGAGTCACTGATGACACGAAGGGCGAGGAACGGGACATTACACAGGTGGCATACCTGGGCAATGGCACCAGACTCCATATCCACGGCCAAAGCGTCGGGGAAAATGCCCTTGATGCGATTCACGTCTTCTATCTTATCGATAAACTGATCGCCCGAACAGATAAGGCCCTTGTGGATATCGTCACGTTCAGGCAGCAGTTCAAGTAAGCGCTTGGCGCCCTTAAAATAGAGGGGAAGTCCCTGTACACGACCCAATTCACTCTCGGGACCGCACCACACGTCATGATAGGCGACACGCTCACCAGCCACCACGTCCATCACGCTGACCGACTTGTCGGCACCGCCAGCGACACCACTGTTAATGACAAAATCAGGCAGGAACGCATTGACCAGGGTCAAAGTGCCCATAGCAGCATTCACCTTGCCGATGCCACACTGCATGGCAATCACATCATGCCGTCCCACCTTGCCACGGTGAAATTCACAACCGCCCATACGGCTTTCCTCGCTGTCTTGAAGTAATGGCAGGAGCAATTCCAGCTCCTTGTGCATCGCCACAATAATTCCAATCTTCATCGTTACTGAACAATTATTAAATTTGATGTCACAAAATTACATTTTTTTCTTCAATTAAGACACATTTGAATGAGCAAACGCTCTCACATTAACTAAAACGCTGGTCCTTCACAGGTCCCAGCGTTTCTCTTATAAACATCACTAATTGTTACTGTAGAATGTGTGCTTGATTAAAGGATTCTCTTTGCTCTATAGACACAAAAGAACGCCGCTTTGCAACAACAAAACGGCGTTTTAACATTACTTTAACAATATAGTTTTGCCTTACAGCTCTGCTTCCTTGAGTTTCTCGGCATTCTCGGCTACGATGAGATGGTCGATGCAATCCTGGATGTCGCCGTCCATAAAGGCGGGCAGATTGTAGATGGTGTAGCCGATGCGGTGGTCGGTGATGCGACCTTGAGGATAATTGTAAGTGCGGATTTTGGCCGAGCGGTCGCCCGTCGAGACGAGGGTCTTGCGGCGTGAGGCAATGTCATCGACATACTTCTGATGCTCGTGGTCATAAATAAAGGTACGCAGGCGTGCCAGTGCGCGCTCCTTGTTCTTGGGCTGATCACGGGTCTCGGTACACTCGATGAGGATTTCCTGCTGCTCGCCCGTGTTGGGGTTGGTCCACATGTAACGCAGACGCACACCGCTGTTCACCTTGTTCACGTTCTGGCCACCAGCACCGCCACTGCGGAAGGTGTCCCACTTGATTTCGCCCTCGTTGATGTGTACATCAAACGGCTCGGCCTCGGGCAGGACGGCCACGCTGGCTGCACTGGTGTGGACACGGCCCTGGGTCTCGGTGACAGGTACACGCTGAACGCGATGAACACCCGACTCATATTTCAATGTGCCATACACGTTATCGCCCGTGATACTGAACACGACCTCCTTGAAGCCGCCCACGGCACCTTCGCTGCAGCTGGACATCTGCACGTTCCAGCCCTTGGTCTCGCAATAGCGGGTGTACATGCGCGCCAGGTCGCCGGCGAACAGGGCTGCCTCGTCGCCGCCTGTACCACCACGAATCTCGAGCACCACGTTCTTGCTGTCCTCGGGGTCTTCAGGAATAAGCAAGAGTTTGATTTCCTCCTCCAGTTTGGGGACTTCGGCTTGATTAGCGTCGATTTCCTCGCGAGCCATCGCCCTCAAGTCCTCATCGCTCTCATTGTCAAGCACAAGTTTAGCCTGCTCGATGTCCTCCAGCAGTTTGCGGTAGCGATGGGTGGCATTCAGCAGGGTTTCCAGGCTCTTATATTCTTTGGTGAGCTTGACATAGCGCCGCTGATCGGCAATGACATTGGGGTCGGTGATGAGTGTCCCGATTTCCTCAAACCGGGCATCCAAGCCGTCAAGCCGTTGTAGTAATGCATTTTCAGCCATAGTATAGTTTTTTAAATTTGGGTGCAAAGGTAGTGAAAAGGTTTTAGGTTTTGGGTGTAAGGCATTAGGTTTTTTATTACTTTTGTGGCATGAAACAAAAACAATCCATTATCGGTGGACTCATCTGGGACTTGCTTGTAGTCTATGTTGCCTACACGTTGTGCCGTGCCGTCTTTCTGGCGCTCAATTGGTCACTATATGCCGGAACATTGACCATGGGTCATGGATTGGAACTGTTTGGCGCAGGTCTGTTGTTTGACACGCCCGCCATTCTTTATACCAATGCCATTATCCTGTTGATGTTCCTGTTGCCCCTTCACTGGAAGGAATGTCCTGGATTTTATCGTGTGGCGCGATGGATATACACGGTCGTGAACAGCATAGCGGTGTATATGAACCTTATGGACTGCGTGTATTTTCCCTTTACGGGCAAACGCACTACCGCTTCGGTGTTTGCAGAATTCAGTAATGAGGAAACAGGCGAGATGCTGAAAATTTTTGGTGGTCAGTTCTTGAGTCACTGGTACCTGGTTCTGCTGGCGGCTCTTGTCACTTGGGCGTTTTGGAAATTATTCCGTCCCATCCCCGCAAGGGTGAAAAAGCCTTCATCATTATCACGATATTACCTGCTGCGAGTACTTTCGCTCGTTATTGCTATCCCATTGTGTATCGGCGCCATCCGTGGTGGCTTTACCAAGGCTACCCGTCCCATCACCATCAGCAACGCCAACCAGTATGTCAATCGTCCTGCCGAGACGGGTATTGTGCTGAACACGCCGTTCTCCATCTTCCGTACGTTAAAAAAGACGCCCTTTGTCGTTCCAAATTATATGAGCGATGAGGAAGCAACGGCGCTCTATACCCCACTCCATCAGCCACTAGACAGTGTTGACTTTACGCCACGCAACGTCGTGGTGATTATCCTAGAGAGTTATAGCAAGCAGCACATTGGGTTCTATAACAAGACATTACGCGATGGCAATTATCAAGGATTTACTCCCTTCCTTGACTCGCTCATTGAGAAGAGTGCTATGACCTTTAAGTACTCATATGCCAACGGTCGCAAGAGTATTGAGGGGATGCCGTCAGTGCTGTCGTCGCTGCCCAATTTTGTAGAGCCTCTATTCCTTACCCCGGCCTCGCTCAATGCCATGTCGGGATTGGCCCGAGAATTAGGTGAAAACAAGGGCTATACCACAGCATTCTTCCATGGGGCACAGAACGGTTCGATGGGTTTTCAGGCCTTTGCACGCGCAACGGGATTTCAACGCTATTATGGACGTGACGAGTACAATGCAGATCCCAACTTCCATGGTGACGAGGATTTCGACGGCACATGGGCTATCTGGGATGAGGAGTTTTTCCAATTCTTTGCCCAACAGATGGATAAGATGCAAGAGCCGTTTATGACAGCACTGTTTAGTGCGTCCAGTCATGATCCGTTTGTCGTACCTGATAAATACAAAGGCCGTTTTCCACAGGGGGAACGCCCCTTGCAGCAGTGCATTGCCTACACCGATTACGCTTTAAAACGTTTCTTCGAAGCCGCCAGTCACCAACCGTGGTTCAATAATACGCTCTTTGTCATTACTGCCGATCATGTGAGCCAGCAGATCGACCCGTTCTACTGCACGACCCTTGGCAATTACTGTGTGCCCATCATCCTGTATGCCCCCAGTGACCCATCATTGCATGGATATGACGAGCAACAAGTGGTGGAACAAATCGACATCATGCCCACGGTGCTGAGTTACTTGCATTACGACAAACCCTATATCGCCTTTGGTCGCGATATGTTGGGCCAAGGAGATGGCTTTGCCATTCACTGGTTACCTGAGTCAAGCAGTTATGAATATGTTTGGGGAAATTATGCCTTGCATTTTGACGGAAAGGAACTCAATGCAGCCTACAAGTTCCGCAGCGACTCTACTTTCTCCAATAATGTACTCATGACTATGCCTAAGGACACGCTGAGTCTCATGCAACACCATATGGAGTCCTTTATCCAGCAATACATGCAACGCATGAACGGGGACCAACTGACGGTTAAACATTAGAAATAAGAACGTTAATACCAAATTCAAGAGATATGAAGTACAAGACAAAAATGAACATTATGTTGATGGTATTACCTATCATGTGCATCGCTGTATTGTTGGCGGGCTGCAAAAAGTCGGTCAATATCGAGCAGCGCGTTGATGAACTGTACAATAAGATGTCGCAAGAAGAACGCATCGCCCAGTTGAAAAGCATGTACATGGACGAATTGTTCAATGAGCAAGGACAACTGGATACGATTAAATGCCGCCAGTTGATTCCAAACGGCATCGGACACTTCTCACAGTTTGCCATGCAGGCACCACGCGACCCCAACGAGTTGCGCGACCGTGTGGCCGCTGTCCAAGACTGGCTGATTCATCATACCCCCAACGGAATACCGGCACTATGCCATGAGGAAGCCCTGACGGGCATTAACACCATGGGTGCAACAATCTATCCGCAACAGATAGGACAAGCTTGCTCGTTCACCACGCAATTGGCCGAACTCAAGACC
>JAEEGF011247843.1_pt1 | contig 11976 bp, 13 predicted proteins | sample 9134171 | NCBI WGS metagenome assembly JAEEGF01 (sample SAMN16246542, study PRJNA631951) | gut metagenome | biome: gut microbiome; feature: rumen; material: AP-attached | host: Bos | place: Iran: Karaj | collected 2018-10 | reverse complement strand
TAAGAAGTACATTTCTGAGCGTGGAAAGATTCTTCCACGTCGTATCACAGGCACATGTGCTAAGCACCAGAGAGCTCTTACAGTAGCTATCAAGCGTGCTCGTCACGTTGCACTTATGCCATACGTACAGGATTAATCTTAAGAAAAGATTTCAAAGACATCATCCAATTTTGGGTGGTGTCTTTTTTTTAGCATGTAGAATAATTAGGGCCTGAGAAGTGATGCACAACAATACTTTTAGAATCATATAAGTTTAGTGCAACACTATCTACACATAAGTCTTTACTCAATTTTACAAATATGGTAAACTATCGAAAACAAAAAGAAAGGAGGGCGTATTATGACTTGGAAAACAGAAAATATTCATTTAATGAAAGGTTCTATTTTAGTAGCCGACGGGGATAGTGCGCCCTTTTTTAAGCGATAGTAAATAGCTTAAATAAAGTGCAGCAGTATCTCCTGAATCTACTAAAAAAGATTAAGGAGATTTTTTTATGCATAAAATTAATATAAAGGCACAACTTAGAAAGTTATATTGTATAGATAGTTTTGGGGCACTGATGATAGCAGGGGCCTCATGGGTGGCACTTCTTGCTGCCAGAGGATTTAGTACTTTTGAAATAGGATGCTTTGAAAGTATATTTCATATTGTAAGCATGATATGTGAGGTGCCATCTGGTGCAGTAGCTGATGTATTCGGTAGAAAAAAGGCTATGGTTGCAGCTCAGATAATGTCCATGGCATCAGCCATGCTGATGATATTTACAGATTCATTTTTATCCATAAGCTTTGCGATGGGCATTAGCGCTTTAAGCTATAATTTGGCATCGGGAACAAGAGAAGCTTTAGCTTATGACAGCATGAAGCTAGCAGGGGACGAAAAGGATTATGAGACCTTTGTATCTACAGATATGATTATATATGAGATATTTAGCTCCTTAGCAACGTTGCTTGCTGGTGTAGCTCTAATGATTGGCTACAAAAGGGCGTATCTTATCGATATCGTGTTTGGAGGAATAGCTCTTTTATTCGCACTATCACTTACAGAGGTTCACGCTAAAGGCCATGAAACTATGGACGTGGCTTCTAGATTTAAGGATGTTGCTACAGGTAGTATTAAGTTTATAAAAGAAAATAGAAAAGCCAGATTAATCATTTTATATAATGCATTTATCGGGGCAGTAGCAGTGCTTATAGGATTTTTCCTACAGGCAAAACTACCAGAAGTAGGGCTAAAGCCTGTATACTTAGGTCCAGCTTTATTTATTATAGGAATATCAGGCGCTATTGGATCTAAAGCTATTACGTATTTAAATAAGGTGAAATATAAAACAATTGGTGTAGTGACTTTGATCGGTGCAATCATTGCATTCTTATCTATCTATACAAGAAATCCATATCTGATGATAGTAGGTGCATGTATAGGATCATTTTCCGATAGTTTTATAGAAATTCGTACAGATGTCGTTCTTAATAATATGATTCCATCTGAACAAAGAGCAACCTTAATGTCTATAAATTCATTTACATTTTCTGTTGTGATGATAGTCTTATCACCAATCTTTGGATGGATTTTTAAGTAAAAATATAGAGGTGTCATTTTTTTAGAGGCCAACAAAATCAATGGCTAGAAAGTTATGCACAACACTTGCTCTTAAAGTTTTAAAGTGTTGTGCAATACTTTAATGAAAATATTTTGTAACGAAATCACATCTCATGAGTCATATATATAAACAAACAAAAAAGGAGAAGATGTGTGAAAGAGTTTGAGGAAATATACAAATTGTATTATCCGCAAGTCTACCGCTTTGTAATGAGTCTATGTGGCGACTGTGACACAGCGGAAGAGATTACACAGGAAACCTTCTTTCGGGCACTGAAGGGTATTAATAAATATCGAGGCGATTGCAAGCTGAGTGTTTGGCTATTTCAAATTGCTAAGAACATATATTTTACCCAAAGGAAAAAGGAAGAAAGGTTTGGTTCCAGCGCTGAATCAGAGCTTGAAAACAAACCAGATGCATTAAATGTGGAGGAGCTAATTGAAAACAAGCAATTAGCTATGAAGATTCACGAAGTCTTACATTTAATTGAAGAGCCTTATAAAGAGGTGTTCTGGATGCGAGCATTTGGGGAACTATCATTTGCCGAAATAGGAAAGATACATGGCAAAACAGAAAGCTGGGCCAGAGTAACATTCCATCGTGCAAAAATAAAGATTCAGGAGGAAATACAATGAAATACTCATGTGATGTAATTAAAGATATATTGCCACTGTATCATGATGATGTTTGCAGTGATGCCACAAAAGAAATAATAGAAGAGCATCTTAATGAATGTGATAGCTGCAAGGAATATTATGAAAAAATGTGTAGCTCTGATGTAGTAGAGCTTGTAAGCTTTGATGAAAAGCAAGAAAAGAAAATGGCTGAAGCCTGGAAAAAGGTTGCAAAAAAAGGAATAAAGTTTGTTGTTTTAGTGCTGCTCATAATACTTGCCATACCAACTATACTGGTAGGAATATTCATAGGAAATGAAGCATATCTTAGCAAGCCAAAGGTTAATACAAATATCAAAAAGTATGAGAGGTATCGCTCAGGAGAAAATGCTAAAGAGGATTATAAAACTCGATTTGAAATGAATGAAAGAATCTGGCCAGAAACAATAACAGAGGAAATGAATGTTGTTGACTATAAAATGGTTCACGCTGACCCATGGGACGCTGAATATAATTTAGGATATCTAGTAGTAGATTATGATGATGAAGGTTACGAAAAAGAAATCAATCGATTGAGCCTGTATGATTCAGATGATTATTATGGAATCTATAGCGCAGTTGATGAGGAAGATTACGAGCTTATAACAATAGAGGCAAATAAAGATAATGGATTCATCTATGCATTAACAGATGGAGAAAACAGAATCATATATGCGGAGCAAGTATTTAGAGGTGGATACTTAGATGTAGATTATGAGGAGTATATTCCAAAGGAATACCTACTAGATGGATTTGATGCAAAGCGAGGAAATTCATGGAACGAAAAGAAATATGCTAAAACTAACGAGGTTAGACCAAGCCTAACAAAATACGGCTTAACTAATTATAAAAAGGATGAGCTTATAAATGAGCTAAAGGACGATGTAAAAGCAGATTTTGATTTATTGCCTGATAACAAAGAAGCAATACTAGATAGCTCATATGTAACAACTCTAAATAATTCATTTTCAGGGGCAAAAGGTTTTGTGATTTTAAGAGCAAAATATAACGATGAGGATTACTATTCTGAGATTGCAAGAATTAAAGAATTCTCTCCAAGCTATGATGAAGATTCTTATGAGACACCAGCATATGTTTTACTTGATGGAGAAGATAAGACATACGAATATGCACTTATCGATGAAGGAAGAAAGCAAATAAGTTACGTAATTCTAGTAGATCCTAATATATCAGAAATGAAGGGCTACAAAGAGTTCTTAAAGGAAAATAAGAACCTATATTAAACTAAACAATTTAAATGTATTGAAAGTATTGTGCAACAATAATATACTAATTGTATAAAGTGTTGCGCAATACTTTTTTATTTAAGGGGGAGACAATATGCCAAGAGTTAATCTATCTATCAATCAGAACATCTATGACAAAATCAAGCATCAGGCAGACATCCAGGGAATCTCAGTAAACAATATGATATTTAGCTATCTTCAAAAGGAATATGGTGAGGATGAGTTTGATTATATTGTTGCACTAGATTGCCTGCAACAGGAGGCAATGGAAAAAGATGGATATTTTAGTCTGTGGGAGCTGCCTACATTTAAAGATATTGATCAGGCCCGGACAAGCGAAAGCCCTGAGCAGATTAGAGCCAGACTTGGAAAGATGTTTCATGATTCAGTTCAAAATGGGCAGGTTTTTAACGTACAGATTCACACAGGCAAAATAGAAGGCGACTATCACAAGCCAAAGAGCTCAGGCAAGGCGGTATTATACGAAACTAAAAATTAAACACCCATATCAAAATTCATTCCAGAAAGGAGGCCAGCGTCTGCTTCCTTTCTATTTTTTTGATAAGGATTATCTTCGTTTGGATAGGCAATTTTTGTGTGGGTAGTTCCGCCAGATACATAGGTGCGTCCGCATTCAGGGCAGATTGCAGTATGAATAGAAACAGAAGCCTGAAGAACTTTACCACCACTTTCAGCAGCCTTATCGTAGGCATTATTAACATGCTCCTGCTCGTGACCACGGACTCTGGCACCTGCAGCATTAGGTGAAATATGGGCAGCAGATTTAAAGGATACGTTCTCATCAGAACCATCCTGATATTTTCTAGTGGCGCAGGTTTCGCATTCAATTGCGCCAGCTCTCTTTGCAGCTTTTTCCGAAGGATAGTTTTTTGCTTCAGGATTTTGTATGGGATTTGTGTATGTAGAAAAGCCAGTACCGATACCACTAATACCTAGCATAAAATCACCACCTATAAAACCTACCGATAGATGATATAATTATAACAGCTATATGCGAATAAATTATGAAAAGAATGGATGAAAAAATGGAACTAAAAAACATAGAATTAGTGTATTTACTAGTAATGAATGTGGTAGGCTTTGCCGTAATGGGAATCGACAAATATAAAGCTATAAAAAGCAGATGGAGAGTGCCAGAAAAGACACTATTTTTACTTAGCATTCTAGGTGGTAGTGTTGGTACTTGGGCTGGAATGTACGCCTTTAGACATAAAACAAAACATTGGTACTTTGTGATAGGAATGCCTGCAATTTTATTTTTGCAAATAGCTTTAGTTATCTACCTAAATCTCCGATAAAGAAAGGGGAGAGGAAGTAGGTGGAGTATGGATTTTAATTTTGAAGATGAAAGCAAAGCTTATTCTTCTGAAGATGCATATGAGGATCTAGAAAAAATCAGAGAAATCCTCCACTCTGCCCAGAGGGAAATTAACAAAGATAAGCTGAAAAAAACAGAAATTGATATAAGTATTAATATTGATATAGAAAATGATTAAAAAGACTGAGTTAATCAGTCTTTTTATATTGTGTAAAACCAATTTTTTAGATATATTTAAAAGGTAAATTAATAGAAAGAGGATAAATTAATAATATGTGGTTATTTTTTACGCTTGCAACGACCTTCTTATGGGGTCTTGCAGAATTATTTTATAAGAAGGGTGCACGCCCAGATGAGAAGTACGCTCACTTAAAGATTTGTGTAGCAGTTGGTTTTATCATGGGTGCCCATGCACTATTTACACTTCTAACAGGGGATATAGGTTATGATGCAACAAACCTTTTAAAGTACTTACCTGTATCATTGTGCTATATTCTTTCAATGGCTTTTTCATTCTTTGGAATGAGATTCATTGAGGAGTCTATTTCAGACCCTATTGAAAATACATCAGGTGCTATAGCTGCATTAATGTGCGTTGTTTTCTTAGGTGAGACAATTGAGGCTCCATCTGTTGTAGCCATTATTATCATTGTAATTGGTATTTTAGGTGTAGGTTTTCTAGATAACACAGGTGATACTGATAGAAAAAAGAAGCTTGGTAAGAAGATGGCAATTATCGCATTTGCGATGCCATTTTGCTATGCAACAATCGATGCCTTAGGAAGCTTTTTGGACATCTATTATCTTGAAATGGAGACAAGCCCACTTGTAAACATTACAGAAAACACTATTGAAGAAGTGGCAAATACATCTTATGAGCTTACATTCTTCTTTGTTGCAGTTATACTATTAATCTTCATGAAGCTACAGGGCGTAAGCTTTGAGCTTCCAAAGCAAAGAGATAAGATTTTAGCTGGTTTATGTGAGACAGCCGGCCAGTTTACATACGTATTTGCAATGAGTGGAAATGGTGCTATTGCAGCTCCAATTATCTCATCAGTATGTGTTGTATCTCTTTTATTATCACGCATTTTCCTTAAGGAAAAGCTTACAGCAAAGCAGTATTTCTTCTTGTTCCTGGTAATCACAGGTATCATTATGCTTGCTGTTATTGAAGGGGAGTAAGAAAGGCGTTTTACTATGGGTAACACATTATATTTAGAGTGTGCCTCTGGAATAAGTGGCGATATGTTAGTAGGAGCACTTTTAGATTTAGGTGCAGATAAACAGTATCTGTCAGAGGTGCTTAGCACTATTAAAGCCGAAGGCTTTAGAATTGGCTACACCAGAGTAAAAAGATCTGGCCTTGATTGTCAGGATTTTGACGTCATTTTAGATGCAAAGCATGACGGCCACGACCATGATATGGAATATCTTTATGGCCACGACCATGCTCATAGTCATGACCATAATCACGAACATTCTCACGAGCATCGTGGAATAAGAGAGATTTATGAAATCTTAGATAAGACCGCCATGACAGACAATGCCAGAGAGCTGGCAAAGGACATTTTTGAGGTGATTGCAAAGGCAGAATCGGCAGTTCATGGTGTCCCTATTAATGAGGTGCATTTCCATGAGGTTGGAGCGATAGATTCAATAGTTGATATTGTTGCCATAGCAGTTTGCATCGACAATCTAAAAATCGACAAAGTAATTGTACCAAAGCTATTTGACGGCCAAGGAACAGTTAGATGCCAGCATGGCATTTTACCAGTGCCAGTGCCAGCGGTAACAAATATAGTGGCAGAACATAAAATAGCCATGGAAATCCTTAATGTAAAAGGCGAGCTTGTGACTCCAACAGGTGCTGCAGCAGTTGCTGCACTTCGTAGCACAAGCAAATTACCAAAGGAATTTATCATTAAAAAAGTGGGCATGGGTTCTGGAAAAAGAGATTATGGCCTGGCAGGCTTTTTAAGAGCCATGATAATTGAGGAAACAAAAGCGTAGAAAGCTTGAAAAATAGAGGCTATTCCAATATATTATAAGTAACAGTTTATGTGAAACGGGGAGGTTTTACAGTTTTGGGTGAAGGAAAAATTTACGAGGGGCTAGAAGGAGCAGATTTTACTGCTAATGATATTTTGCATATGCTTAAGGAGTTGCCAGATGCGTGCTGTGTTTTTAAGATAGTCACAGACCCATTTGGCACTGTTAGGGATATGCAATTTTTATTTGTAAACGAAAAATATGCATCCTTAGTTGGTAGGCCAACGGCTGAATTAATAGGTTCAAATTATTATGAGGTAGTAAATAACAGAGACGAGGACTGGATAAGGCTCAGCTATCAGGCGGCCTTCATGCGCCAGTCTGTTATTAATAGAACTTTCAACACCCAGTTTAACAAATGGTTTGAATTCTGGGCTGTGCCTGTATACAAAAAGGGATTTTGCGCTTTTATTATCCATGATGTTACAGCTGAAAAACGCAAGGAAGAAACTACTGAGATTGTTAGTAACTCGAACAACATTATTATTGAGTGTGCAAAGATTCTTTCGTCTAGCGATTTAAAAAAGGGACTAAAGTCCTGTCTAGAGATTTTAGGAACAAAAATAAATGCAGATAGAGTTTATATAGTAGAGGCAAACAGGGGTGAACCTGGGGCTGTATATGAGTGGTCTGACAGATTAAGCGGCAAAGGACTTCCAAACAAAAAGGACTTTGAAGGTATAGATATTTTTACAATGTGGGATAAACAGTTAGCGGGTAATAATGTTGTAGAAATCCACGATGCAGCTGTTGTAAAAGCCAAAAACGAAGTGGCCTACGAAAAGTTTTTAGCAGGCAAAATCACACGATACATGTTAGCAGCTATTAAGGACAAGGATAATGTATTAGGCTATTTAATAGCTGACAATCATGATCAAAATCTTGATATTAATGTAAGAGAGGTTTTTGAAACTGTTTCTATTTTCATTTCTGAAGAGCTTAGAAATTACAACATGGCTCAGGAAATGATTTACATGAGCACCCATGATGTGCTTACAGACCTTGGCAATAGACATTCATTCAATTCGGCAATCAATGTACTTGAGGGGCTAAATGCTACTCTTGGCATATGCTTTATCGACATAAATGGCTTAAAGGCTATCAATGATGAGAAGGGCCATGAGTCAGGAGATGATGTAATCAGAGAAGTAGGTACTATCGTATCTACGATATTCAAAAAGAAATACTGCTACAGAATCGGAGGAGATGAATTTGTAGCGATGGTTCCACATGTGGACCAGATACATTTTGAGGAGCAGGTGGAAAAGCTAAGAAAGAGGAGCAAGAAAACTTCCATGGCAATAGGTGCGGTATGGAAGGATAATGCTAAAGGAATAGAAGAGATGATTAATGAGGCGGATAAGCTTATGTACAATGACAAAGCCAGCTTCTATTCTGATAGCAATGATAGAAGACACTAGGTAGTATTATGGCAAAGCAAAAAAAACAAATTGAGTACAGATATTATGAGATTCCTAACGGGCATTATGTATTAGCTTTATTAGGGGATAACTGGGAGCAAAGCTATGGCGCGGCAGTAGAGAATCTTTTACATTTTCACAACTACATGGAAATAGGCTATTGCTATTGGGGAAATGGCAAGCTTACTATCGAGGATTCCAATGTAAATTACAAAGGGGGAATTATTACTATTATTCCTGAAAATATCCCCCATGAAACAAAGAGCTTGAATAATAGTATCTGTAAATGGGAGTACCTGTTTATAGATATTGATAATTTCATTAGAAATGAAATAAGCTTCAGCAGAATTATGCCGGAGGAAGTTATTAAAACACTTAACAGTCAGGCATATGTGATTCAGTGGAGTCAAAACAAAGCCCTAACATCTATAGTGAAAAATATTATAGAGGAGTATCGTGAGAAAAAGCCTCACTATAAGCATGCGGTTAAGGGCTATCTTAAGGCCTTTGTTGTAGAGCTCTTAAGAATCAGTGAGGACATGAGTTCATCCTTGACACTAGAGGAGAAAAAGGTAAACAGCTACATTGAAAAGAGCGTTAATTATATTTCTGAGCATTATGCAGACGAGATAAAAATGTCGGACGTGGCAGATGAATGTGGATTGTCAGAGAGTCATTTTAGACGTATCTTTGAAGAGACAATGAGTATGAAGCCTCTAGATTATCTAAATATGATTCGAATAGATAAGGCCTGCGAGATTATCCAAAACAAGGATTATGCTATGGAAGAGGTTGGATTTAGAGTGGGATATCAGACACCGTCAACCTTCAATCGAAACTTTAAAAAGCTCACCGGCAAGACTCCTTATCAGTGGAAAAAAGAAGAAAATACAATAGGAATTACAAAAAAGAATTATCAAATTAGTGCAAAAAAAGGGTGGTAGCACTGTACCGACCCCCAAAAGTTAGACCAAAAAATCTAACGATTGGAGGTCGGTATTTTTATGTCTAAATATTCTTTTGAATTCAAAAAGGAGGTTGTGCTTGCCTATCTCAATGGTGAAGGTGGTTATGTCTATCTTAAGAATAAGTATGATATTCCTGCCAAAAGTCTTGTTGAAAAATGGATTCATAATTATCAGGCTTTTGGTGACAAAGGTTTAATGCGTTCGCGGCAGTATGAAAAGTATTCTTTCGAAAAGAAGCTTTCTGTAGTAGAGTTATATCTATCAAGTGAAATTTCGTATCAAGATTTAGCTATGCAAGAAGGAATAACGAATCCCAGTATGATTGCAAACTGGGTTAATCGCTTTCGAACTGCTGGACCTGATGCGTTGAGATCGTGTATAAAGGGGCAAAAGAAATCATTGAACACATCTGATGGCAATACACAAAACAAATCAGTTGAAGAATCTTCTGTTGATACAAGTGCAGAACATGTAAAGCAACTAGAAGACGAACTTCTTAAGTTAAGAATTGAGAATGCATTTTTAAAAGAACTGAGGAGGCTGCGTTTAGAGGACGAGGCAAAAATGAGAGAACGGCGCTCGTCATCAACAGCCTCCGACGAGAATTCAAACTAAAAGACCTTCTCTCGTATACCGGCATGCCAAAAGCAACATATATGTATTGGCAGAAGAGATTTGATAGAGAAAATCCTGATAAAGAGATTGAAGAAAAAATACAAGAAATTCGTATGAATAATAAGGATTATGGATATCGTAGAATACTTGGAGAATTACGTAACCAGGGATATACCATTAACAAAAAGAAGGTTCAGCGAATAGTTCAAAAGCTTGGATTGCAGGTGACATCTTATACACGCAAAAGTAGAAAATACAGTTCCTATAAAGGGAAAGTAGGTACTGTTGCCCCTAACAGAATACACAGACGTTTCAAAACGCATATACCACACCAAAAGATAACGACGGACACAACTGAATTTAAGTATTATGAAGTTGATTCCAAAGGACATATGACCATGCATAAGCTTTATCTGGATCCATTTATGGATATGTGCAATGGAGAAATACTCAGTTATGGGATAGATAAGAGACCTTCTGCAAAGAATGTAATGGATGCTTTAGATAAAGCTATTGAAATCACTTCTGACTGTCCATACAGAAGAACATTTCATTCTGATCAAGGTTGGGCTTATCAGATGAAAGCATACTCGCATAAACTAAAAGAAGAACGAATATTTCAAAGTATGTCCAGAAAAGGAAACTGCCTTGATAATTCGATAATGGAGAACTTCTTTGGTTTACTTAAGCAAGAGATATACTATGGTGTTGTTTACTATAGTTATGAGGAATTAAAATCGGAAATAGAACGGTTTATAAAGTATTACAATGAAGAGCGAATAAAAGAAAAGTTAGGATGGATGAGTCCTGTTCAATACAGGCTCCATCTTTTAGCTGCATAAAGAAAACGAGACGACCGAAGTCGTCTCGTAAAAAAGTCTAACTTTGAGGGGTCACCTCACACAACCACCCTTTTTTAATACATAATTTGTACAAATTTACGTGTAAAAACCATTATATAACTATTTTAAATAGTCGAATTTGCAATTTTTTAGCGCAATTATATAAGACAAAAAGTTGCGCAAACTAGTATTATGACCATATGAGGGGCGCGTAATTGAATAGTTTTTGTGCAAGGTGCACAGTTTAGCGCGCAAATATTTTACACATAAGGAGAAGGTAGAATGAAGAGAAAGTTACTTTCACTCATGCTTGTTGGAGCTATGGCTACATCAATGGTAGCTTGCGGAAGCTCAGACACAACAGCAAACACAGATGCAGCAACAGGAGATGAGGCTGCAGCAACAACAGAAAACGTTCAGTCAGCAGACGAGAACACACTTACAGTTTACGCTTGGGATGAGAACTTCAACATTCCAGCACTTAAGGCAGCTGAGAAGGATTATCAGGATGTTAATCCAGATTTCAAGCTTGAGGTTATCACACAGTCTCAGTCATCAGATGTTGAGAACGCTGTAACACTTGCAGCAGAAGCTGGTGACTACAGCACATTACCAGATATCGTACTTTTCCAGGATCACTATTTCCAGCAGTACGTAACAAACTATCCAGACGCTTGGGTATCTGCAGCAGATGCTGATTGCGATTGGGATGGACTTGGTGCTGAGAAGCTTTCTTACTCAACAATCAACGGTGAGCACTACGGATTCCCTGTAGATGCTGGTACAGCAATCTTTGCTTATAGAACAGACCTCCTTGAGCAGGCTGGATACTCTATCGATGATGTAAAGGGTATCACATGGGATAAGTTCGATGAGATTGGTAAAGCAGTTCAGGAGAAGACAGGTAAGTACCTTCTTTGCATGGATGGTTCAGGAAACGATTTATTCTACATGATGCTTCAGGAAGAAGGCGTTTCACAGTTTAAGAACGGCGAGCCATACATCAAGGATAACGAGACACTTGTTCAGATTTTCGAAGTAGTTGCTAAGCTTGCTCAGGACAACGTACTTTATCTTGCAAATGACTGGTCAGATTACACAGATCAGGCTATCCAGGGCGACATGGTTGCAGGTGTATTCAATGGTAACTGGATTATCCCAACAATGAAGCAGGTTGCTGACAACTCTGGTAAGTGGGAAATCGTTCCAGCTCCAACACTTACAGGTAAGCCAGG
>JAEEGF012496266.1_pt1 | contig 11978 bp, 8 predicted proteins | sample 9134171 | NCBI WGS metagenome assembly JAEEGF01 (sample SAMN16246542, study PRJNA631951) | gut metagenome | biome: gut microbiome; feature: rumen; material: AP-attached | host: Bos | place: Iran: Karaj | collected 2018-10 | reverse complement strand
GAATCCGCATAGCAGACAATGCCACAACAGACGGCAGCCTTGCCTGGGAAGATCTTACTGCCATTTCTCAGGCTGCCCCGTCAGCTGTTCTTGACTACAAGTTTTCCGTTTGCGGCGTAGATGCTACCATGGCAGATACCAGTATTGATCTCAGCGCCATTCAGCCTTCTGACATGCAGCAAGTGCTTGCTGTTCTGCCTGCCATGACACAGCTGAATCATATTGATCTCGGCAGTGACAGCAACGGGCTCTCCCTCGATCAGATTGATGCCATAGGGAATGCTGCTCCGGCAGCTGAGATATCATATTCCACTTCTGTATACGGAAAAACTATCAACCTTTCCGATACTTATATTGATCTCAATCATATCTCTGTTTCTGACGATGGTGCTGCTATCCGCAAGATACTGCCTCATATGAAAAATCTGACAGGCCTGGATATGGATTCCTGCGGTGTTTCAGACCAGGTTATGGCACAGATTCGGGATGAGAACCCTTCTGTCAGTGTTGTATGGAGAGTGTGGTTTGGTGATAACTACAGCTGCAGAACTGACGTGGTCAAGATTCTCGCTTCCAAGCCTTCCAAAGGCGGCAGACTGAATAATTCCAATACCTCTTCCCTCAAATACTGTACAAAAGTCCGTTATCTGGATCTCGGGCATAATGAAGATCTGACAGACTTCTCATTTTTGTCAAAAATGCCGGATCTTCAGATTGCTGTTCTATCTATGACAGGCATTTCCGATCTCACGCCCATAAGCAACTGTAAGGATCTGATATATCTGGAGATGGGCAATACTCCGCGTGTTCATGACATCTCACCACTCTCATCCTGCACAAAACTGCGTCACCTGAATATCGGAACAAATTCCGGAATTTCTGATATCACAGCGCTCTATGATATACCGCTGATCCGGCTTTGGATTGGTATCGGAACTCCTGTTCCTTCATCTCAGGTTGACGAGTATCAGAGCAGATATCCCAATTGTACAATCAATACTACTGTCGCTAAAGGAACCGAACATGATGAAACCGGTGACCTGGTTGCAGGCTTTACCGGTGGCGACTGGAAAACTTATCAGAAATATCTGCTTCACGACTGGGATGTCTATGGGGCATACGGATACTTCCCTGATCAGCGCCCGATCGGATACTTTAAAGTCGTTTATCTGGCATTTGAATATCAGTTAAAAGAAGGTGCCTATGCCTTCACCTGGAATGACCCGCTTTATAATGAGCATAATGCTGATGTACAACCGGTCAACATGCACATAGTTGATGTTTCGCTGCTCTCTGAAGAATGGCATGAAGATCCGAACATCATTACACCTATATATCCCGAGGATGAATCCTACGGCTAAGGAAGGAGTTTCTTTCCCGCAACATGAAAACCAAATTATTGTTTTGCATCTTTCTACTGTTTTCCCTGATTTTTCTTGCCGCCTGCTCTCTTCCCTTTTCAGGCCTGATTGTCAATACTGTTCCCTCCGCTGAACCGTTGGCAGTTCCGACATCCCAGCAGACCCCAGAGCCGACGCCATCTCCGACTCCACCCCCGACCCCACAGCCTTATCCCAATGGTTTTGACATTTGCAGCAGGCACTATGAAATCACAGCTTCTGAACTTGATCTTTCAGGCATCACGGATACTCGAGACATCAATATTTTCCGTGAAATTATCCCTTTTGCTGAAAACTTGCAGACTATACAGCTTGGTTCCGAATCAGGCACTCCTGTCAGCTGGGAAGTCATCTCGCAGCTGCAGGAAATTGCTCCTGACCTGCACTATGTCTACAGCTTCAGTCTTTACGGCGAGCCTATGACGCTGGACACAGAATATATCGATCTGCGCAAAATCTCTGTTTCTGATGACGGAGCATCAGTCATCTCAGCTCTCCCCTGTATGAAAAAATGCAAAACCCTGGATATGGATTCCTGCGGTGTTGACAATGAACATATGGCTGCTATACGGGATGCCTTTCCGCATGTGAAGGTAATCTGGCGTGTCCGTTTCAGCACACTGGACTACAGTGTGAGAACAGATGTTAAAACCATTTTAGCCTCTCTGACAGGAGAGGGGCCTTATGCCGGCATTACCACAGAGGAAAGTGCTTTGCCTCTGACATACTGCACAGAGGTCATTAATCTTGACCTTGGTCACAACAACAATATGAGGACGCTCTCCTTCCTGCGCTACATGCCGAATCTTGAAGTTTTTATCACGTACAACAACTTCCTCAGAGATGTTGACGACTTGTCATACTGCAAAAAGCTGCGGTATCTTGAACTTTACGGCAGTTCCATGTATAACATCAATTCCATTGCCGAACTTGATGAGCTGACAGATCTCCAGCTCAGTTTCTGTTATAACCTGGAAGATATCTCTCCCATTGTCCCGGCGGACAAAGTTCCAAAACTTCGCAGGCTTTTCCTGACTCCGGATTGTATACCGGAAGAACAGATAGAAGCCTTCAAAGCCAACCATCCCAATTGTCTTGTCAATACGACAGATAATTCGTCAGATTTATACTGGCGGTCCAACCGTCCGAATGATTATGCAGCTACAGAAGAAGATCTTGCTCCTGCATATCGGAGAATACGTGAGATCTTCCATTACAGCGCAGTAAATCTCGGTGCATACAGTCTGTCTTCCAATGATCCGTATTATACGACCCCACACGGTCAGCCGGTAACCGGTGAGCAGGTAGAGTGGTTTTACGGCGAAACGCATTTTGACCCGTACGGGCTTGGATGAGGGTAGCTTCCATGCGCCTGAAAATAACTTTTGTTTTTGTATTTCTGTTTTTGCTGGCCGGATGCAGTCTTCCTTTTCTTTCTTCTGCAGCAGTATTATCTACTCCCGAGTTAACTCCGTTTTCTCCTGAGCCTTCCTCTACTCTCACTCCGGCTTCGACTTCAACACCATCTCCGGAACCATATGAGGAAGGTTTTGACCTCTGCGGAAAGCATTATACCAAAGATGCAGTGGTGATCGACCTGCGCGGGGCTGTCCCGGCTGATTTCCGGATTTTTCGTTCCGTTGCTCCTTATCTCAGGCAGCTTCGGTCTGTAGACCTTGGAAATGATATTGACTCTCCGATCAGCTGGTCAGATATCCGATCTCTTCAGGAATCCGCTCCGACTGCCGAATTTCTCTATTCCTTTCAGCTGTACGGAAAAGAGTTTACACTCTCAGATACGAAAATGGATCTGAACCATATCCGCATGGATGATCAGGGGGAACTGGTCCGGGCTGTGATATCCTGTATGCCTAAACTGAGATATCTGGATATGGATTTCTGTCATGTCGATGACGAGCACATGGCAGCCATCCGCGACGATTTTCCGAATATCAAGGTAGTATGGAGAATCTGGTTCGGAGGAGCTTACAGCGTCCGCACAGATGTTGAGAAAATTCTGGCTTCCGCACCAGGCACAGCCGGTGATCTTAAAGTCTCCAACACACAATCACTGAAATATTGTACGGATGTCAGATATCTCGATGTCGGGCATAATGAAATCCTGAAGGATATTTCTTTTGTCTCCTATATGCCTAAACTTGAGGTTGCCATCCTTGCCATGCTGTATGTTGAAGATATCTCCCCCATTGCCAGCTGTACAGAACTGGAATATCTGGAAATACAAACCAACAGAATTACAGATCTCTCTCCTCTCAAGAATCTGAAAAAGCTGCATCATCTCAACATTGCATATAACTTCAATCTGACAGACATCACTCCCTTATATGGGCTAACAAACCTTGAACGGCTTTGGATTGGTGCATATACCCCTATACCGAAGGATAGATTGCTGAGATGCAGCGCCGTGTACCAAACTGTGTCATTGAGACAACTTATGCCGATCCTCATGATGGCTGGCGCTACGGCAACGAACGATATGACCTGCTTATTGAGCAGTTCGGATATGATAAGGCGGACTATTCTTTCAGCTGGAAGGACCCGCTCTATGAACCACACAATTAATTTTATCGGAGGAAAAACAATGTCAGACAATCTCAGACCGGAATCTATGCAGCGCATCACCACTCCTGAACTTGCAGAAGCTTTTATTGCTGATCAGCTTTCTGCTTTGAAAACGCAGATTGGCAGCCGTAAGGTTCTCCTTGCGCTCTCCGGAGGTGTGGATTCTTCCGTGGTAGCCGCTTTGCTGATAAAGGCTGTTGGCAATCAGCTTACCTGTGTGCACGTCAACCATGGCTTGCTTCGAAAAGGAGAACCTGAACAGGTTGTTGAAGTATTCCGCAACCAGCTCGGTGCAAATCTGATCTATATTGATGCTGTTGATCGCTTTCTGAACAAGCTGGCCGGAGTCAGCGATCCGGAAACCAAGCGCAAAATTATCGGCAAGGAATTTATTGATGTTTTTGCAGAAGAAGCAAAAAAGCTGGACGGTATTGAGCTGCTTGCACAGGGCACTATTTATCCGGACATTCTGGAAAGTGACGGTGTGAAGGCACACCATAATGTGGGTGGTCTGCCGGAAGATCTCCATTTTGAACTTGTGGAGCCTGTAAAGTTCCTGTATAAAGACGAAGTCCGTATGGTGGGTATCGCTCTCGGCCTTCCGGAAAGCATGGTTTATCGTCAGCCCTTCCCGGGCCCCGGACTCGGTGTACGCTGTGTAGGTGCTATCACACGTGATCGTTTGGAAGCTGTCCGTGAGAGTGACGCTATTCTTCGGGAAGAATTTGCAGGAGCAGGGCTGCAGGGAAAGGTCTGGCAATATTTCACTGTTGTACCTCCTTTTACATCCACCGGGATTAAAAACGGCAAGCGTACGGATGACTGGATGGTTGTCATCCGTGCCGTCAACAGTGTGGATGCCACGGCTGCAACTATTGAGGAAATTCCCTATTCCCTCCTCTATAAAATTCGTGACAGAATACTTGCAGAAGTCAACGGTGTCAATCGTGTTCTTTATGATCTCAGCCCGAAGCCCATCGCCACGATCGAGTGGGAGTAACACAGATTTTGTCGCGTGACACTCAAAATGTAATCAAAAAGTTACATCCTCGCTGAGCGTCTGACAGCCTAAAAAACATAGTTTCAAAACAAGCCTTGTGCTATGACATTACGTCACAGCATAAGGCTTTTTCTATGTCCTGACGCCTTGTAATACACCCAACGAAGTTCAATCGAAACGCCCACAAATCCGCTTAAATCAGGGGTTTTCGGATAGAGTGGGTATGTCCCGTAAGGTAAGGTTCGAGTGGCAACGTCACGGAGAGAGGGTTACTTCGTGACGGATCGAGTGGCGGCCGAAGGACGACACGTGGAAGACGGAACGAAAAGCCGGCCCCGGAAGATGACGTTCAATGAACTTGTCATTTTTCGAAGAAAATACGATCAAGGAACTTGTAACTTTACAGATTTTGGTCTAATGATTTGAATAATTCGATAAAACAAAACAGCAGGCAAGCCTGCTGTTTTGTTTTTAATAATAAACAACTTATGGATTTATCTCCATATATCTCCGGTAGGTTGTAAAGCCCGCAGCTTCATAAAAGGCCAAAGCATCCCTGTTGAATTCCCACATGTTCAATTCAAGCTTTTGAAACCCTTTTTCTCTGGCATAATCACGGATAAAGCGGATCATTGCAGCTGCAATCCCCTGTCTCCGGAAGCTTATATCCACACCGAATTCATCAATGTCCAGGAAATCCCGTTCAAACATAAAAGGACTCTCCGGGCGTGTGATATGATTCAAAACAGCAAAACCGCAGATTGTTCCACCCCGTTCTGCAACTACAATATCTTTCCGGGGATCTTCCCATATTGCAAAAATATAGTCCCGCAGCTCGTCGCTGAAACCAGGTTTGAATACATCCGGTTTCCCGGCAACATGCAGATCGTTAACCTGTTTCCGCAGCTTATTGACCTGCTCCAGTTCTTCTTTCCGTGCAAAGCGGATTTTCAAAGCGTTTGAAACCGGACAGTGGTTCGATTGACTGTTAACATTCTCTTCTTTATTCCTTTTATTATTTATTTCCAAAATAGACACTTCCCTCTTGTTTATTCAGAATTAGCGGATCCCAAAGATATAAAAGCTGATTCATTACCCTCCGTAAAAGACTGCTGTGAGTATACTTCCGAACCAGATCTCCGTCAAGAAAATTTATGAATCACAGGTCCTCAGGAAATTACTACTGGCAGCGATGGAAAACGGGAAACGGACTTAAAACAACCCTTATAGAAAACCCCTGAAAATGCTTGCAAAAAAGCCTTCTTTATGGTATAAATTATTGGAGATAAAAGTGTTTTTTTTGTTTACCAATTCCATTATTCGCATAAAAGTCTGATGGATTCTTTCCGCACCATACGGTCTGTGTCTATCGGGTGTTTATGATAGATTTTCGGCATCTTTATTATCAAATCTGAAAGAGAGGAATGTATGCATATGCAATACACAAAGGAAGTCGAAGAAATGGTTTGTGTTGCAAAAGGCCCGAACCACGGACCTGCGCCAATCCCTGAGGAGGGCAAATGGATTCAGGCCAAGGAGATTAAGGACATCTCCGGATACACTCACGGTATTGGCTGGTGCGCACCTCAGCAGGGCGCCTGCAAGCTGAGCCTGAACGTTAAGGACGGTGTTATCCAGGAAGCTCTGGTAGAGACGATCGGCTGCTCCGGCATGACGCACTCCGCCGCTATGGCCAGCGAGATTCTTCCCGGCAAAACCATTCTGGAAGCTCTGAACACGGACCTTGTCTGCGACGCTATCAACACCGCTATGCGCGAGCTGTTCCTGCAGATCGTCTATGGCCGTACCCAGTCTGCTTTCTCTGATGACGGCCTGCGTATCGGCGCTGGACTCGAAGACCTTGGCAAAGGTCTCCGCTCCATGGTCGGCACCATGTACGGCACTGCCGAAAAGGGCACCCGCTACCTGGAGATGACCGAAGGCTACGTAGTAAAAATGGCTTTGGACAAAGATGATCAGGTCTGCGGTTATCAGTTCCTGAGTCTTGGTAAAATGATGGATGCCATCAAGAAGGGCATGTCCCCCAACGAAGCATACGAAAAGAATCTCGGTACCTACGGCCGCTTCAAGGCTGAGGACGGCGCGGTCAAGTGGATCGACCCGCGCAAAGAATAATAGGAGGTACAGCACATGGCTTTGTTTGAAAACTATGAGGGGCGTATGCCTCAGCTCCAGCCCGTTCTGGACAAATACGGCTTCAAGAGCTTTGAGGATGTCAAAGCTTATACCAACGGCAAGGGTGTCGATGCCTACTCTATCGTAGAGAGCACACAGCCCATCTGCTTTGAGAATGTCAAGTGGGCCTATGAGCTCGGTGCCGCTATCGCCATGAAAGAGAATGCCACATCTGCCGCAGAAGCTGCAAAGTGGATTGGTGTTGGCCTTCAGGCTTTCTGTATCCCCGGTTCTGTCGCAGATCAGCGTCAGGTCGGTATTGGCCATGGCAATCTTGGTGCAATGCTGCTGGATGAGGAAACCGAATGCTTTGCATTCCTTGCCGGCCATGAATCCTTCGCTGCTGCCGAAGGCGCCATCAAAATCGCACTGAACGCCAATAAGGTTCGTCAGAAACCCCTCCGCGTTATTCTTAACGGTCTTGGCAAAGATGCTGCCATGATCATCAGCCGCATCAACGGATTCACTTATGTTCAGACTAAGTATGACTACCTCTCCGCTGACGTGAAAGAAGACCATGCTCTGACGATTGTCAAAAAGATCGCCTACTCCAACGGCGAACGCGCCAAAGTTAATTGCTATGGTGCAGATGACGTCCGTGAAGGTGTTGCCATCATGTGGCATGAAGGCGCAGACGTCTCCATCACCGGCAACTCCACCAACCCCACACGCTTCCAGCATCCTGTTGCCGGAACGTACAAGAAAGAACGCTGGGAAGCCGGCAAGAAGTATTTCTCCGTTGCTTCCGGCGGTGGCACTGGCCGTACGCTGCATCCGGACAACATGGCCGCCGGCCCTGCCTCTTACGGCATGACCGATACCATGGGCCGTATGCATTCAGACGCCCAGTTCGCAGGTTCCTCCTCTGTCCCCGCTCACGTGGAGATGATGGGCTTCCTCGGTGCAGGCAACAACCCCATGGTTGGCATGACTGTCGCTGTGGCTGTGGCTGTACAGCAGGCAATGAGCAAATAATTCTATATACGACTGCAAAAGGCTTCCGGGAATCTCCCGGAAGCCTTTTGTGTTATATGTGAGTAAAACCATTTCTGTGAATAAGCGGTTTTACAGTTTATTAGTGCTCAGTCATCACAGTCAAAAATAGCCTTCTTCGCAATCAGCTCACCATACCGGTTCTTCCAGCACAGATGCGGTTCGGAAGTGTCATAGGCAGGCAGAGCCTCTTTATCCATGTCCAGAATGATCATGAGATCAAAACGGTTTGATCTGTCCGAATTGGAGCTCTTCAGTTCGAGACCATGAATCCCTGGAATAGACAACGTTCGCGTAAAAATCTCCCGCACCGGCTCTACCAGTGCATTAACGTCAGTCCCTTCGATAAATTTCACGATAATATAGTGCTTCATACGACAGATTTCCTTCCTGATATCCGTTTTTTATCTGCCCGGATAAGTTTATTTTATTGTAGCATGGATCACTCAGCAAATCAAGCCCCTGTCAAGAGACGTTTAAGCGCAGTCTGCAGAAACGGGCAGGCCATGATATTCAAAATCAATATTGTTTACAATTTACGTGTTGAATAAAAGACAAATTCTTATTACACTGAATCAGTAATTATTCTGCATTGGGCAAAAATCCGAAGGAGGATGTTTCCATGAAAAAAATACTGGCAATTCTATGCGCAGTGATTCTTCTCCTCAGCTGCATTCCGGCAGGATCAGCAGATGCCGGATGGCAGCAGGCCTATCTGGATGTCCTGAAAGAAACTGTTCTCGTCTGGGAACCTCAGGTTGATGATATCGCAGTTGAGAACTCTTATTTTGTATATGACATCGATATGGACGGAATTCCGGAGTTGGTTGTCAAAACAGGAACCTGTGAAGCGGATTATATGGCGGCCGTCTTTTCCTATCGTGACGGACAGGCCATCAGGATTGGGGAGCTTGGCGCAGGCCATTGTTCTTTTTACGGAGATCCCGTCCATGGCGGGCTGATTATCCACTGGGGTCACAGCGGCTATGCCGGTGCATACCGCAACTATATAAAAGATGGCCAAATTACTGACGAAACACTGTTTGAGGATAATCTGTACATTCGCCTGGAAGATGATCCTGATGCAGAGTATCTGCCTGTAACAGATTTTGTACCGGAAGCTTTTCCCCTGACACTTTTGGAATCCTATAACCCGCTTGGTATTACCCATTATGATGAGATCTGCAGCTGTCTCAGCGGACAATTCCCTTCTGCCGGTTACAATTCGTACCCGGAAAACGACCCCTCATTTTATAAGAAGGTGATCTCAAACGGCACCACTGTGGTAGCCACCGGTACAGATCGTTTTGCAAACAGCCCTGGTGCAGTCAGTTTCCGCGATCTGCTGAAAAAAGACGTCGTTGCTTCCTGGATGAACGAAGACCTGACTATCACCGATATTCTGGATGCAGACCTGAACGGTGACGGAAAATTCGAATGCATTCTCAGCCTGACCGAGGCCAGCGGCGGAAATCCGATCAGAATCTTTCTTAGTGAAGAAGCTGGCACAGTATATGCCTATATCCAGAACTATGCATACAACAGTCTGTCCTTAGATGACAACGGGAACTTCCTGCTTTCATCCGACTATTATCAGCAGAGATGTCGTCTGATATTTGAAAGAGAAAACAGTTTTCTGCTGTCTCTCCCGATGTAAAAATCAAGGCTATCGGCTAGGCCGGTAGCCTTGATTTTTATATACAGCAGCCTACAAGAAAAAACTTACGGTCAAACCTCAAAGCTTATCCGGTATAGTTTTTTCCCTGCCGGATCATATCCCGTTCGAAAGCATGACTGATAGCATTTATAACTGTCTTTTTGTCCGCACTCCACAGCGGCGCAATCAGATTTCTCTTTGCTCCGTCACCAGTCAGCCGGTGTACAACCATCTCAGGGGGAATGCTCTCAACGCATTTCTCCAGAATGCGAATGTATTCCTCCAGTGACAGCACCCGGAATTTACCGGCTTCATAGTCAGCTGCCAGCTCTGTTCCCTTCACCACATGCAGAAGCTGAAACTTGATTCCGTCTGCCCCGCTTCTGCCGATATAGGCTGCAGTCTGCTGCATCATATTCTCTGTCTCACCGGGAAGGCCCAGTATCATATGGGCAATTACCTCAATTCCTGCGCAGTTCAACCGCCGCACCGCATCATTATAAACATCAAGTGTATATCCACGGCGGATATAATCTGCTGTCGCTGCATGAATGGTCTGAAGCCCCAGCTCTATCCAGACCGGTTTGATTTTATTCATTTCCGCAAGGAGGCTGATCACTTTTTCCGGAAGGCAATCCGGTCTTGTGGCAATGGCAAGGACAGCGATATCCGGCTGAGCGATCGTTTCCGAATACAGATACCGCAGTCTTTCCAGTGGGGCATAGGTGCCCGTATAGCTCTGGTAATAGGCTATATACTTTTTCCCGCCTTTTCCTGCAACCATGGATTTTGCCCGTACAATAGCAGCCGGGATATCATTGTCAACCGGTATGGCAAAATCACCGCTTCCATCCAAGCAGAAAATACAGCCGCGGGTATCCAGTCTGCCATCCCTGGTCGGGCAGGAGAAGCCGCCGTCCAATGCCAGCTTATAGACTTTTTCCCCGAATCTCTCCCGCAGATATGTATTCAGGCTTCTGTAATGCTCCATACCAATCCTCCTGAAGTCAAGAACACAACCTCATATACCAATTCATAGCGTTTTTTACAGCCTGTTTTGGCTGCTTTGCGGATGCAAACAGCAGGCGCCCTGTTTGGGTTCCTGCTGTTTGCTGAATTTCAGTTTATCAGATAATCTTCCGGTATTCTGCTTCTATAGCCGCTGCGGTTTTGCTGTCTGAAGGAATGCCGCTTAACTGCTCCAGAGTCTTTCTTATGCCAAGAGAGGCAATCAGCTTCTGCATTTCGGCACTCTGCACATCATCGGGATTGTCATAGGTCAGTACTTCGGCTATTCCCCTGATATAGGCAGGCGTAGCAATGCCAAAGTCGTTGGCATAGTTCATGGCAGCAACTATTCTGTCATTGGCAGCAAGTTTCCGTATCGGTTCACGGGCAACTCGTACACAGGTATCAATGATATGCGGGTTAAGAAAACGCTTCATGATAAAGCTGCGGTATTCCAGCATTTCCTGTTTCGTAAATCCATGCCGTTTTACAAGCATTTCACCGGCTTCCTCCATCATCTGCCAGACAACACTGTAGATCTCTTCGTCAGCCAAAGACTCCTGTACGGTTTTATACCCTTTGCGGTATCCGAAGCAGCCTGTTACGGCGTTAGGTCCGTTGAGTGTAAAAAGTTTACGTTCCAGATATCTGGAGAGATCATCCACGATGTGCAGGCCTTTGATTTCCGGCAATTCACCGCGGAAGCCGCTTTTCAGAGCATCCCACTCATAGTACTTTTCAGCCGTAACATCCGCTGGAAGAGCATCTCTGCAGGGAGGAATAATACCGTCAATCGCACAGTCGGGAAAACCGATATGATTTTTGAGGTACTCTTTTTCTTTCTCAGTCAGGTACCCGAGTACCAAATTTTTCAGAACAGTTGTTCCCCCTATGGCATTTTCACAGGCAAGTACATTTGCAGTGCCGGTAAAACCGTTTTCTCTGCGTCGGGAAATGCTTTTTGCAATAGCAGGAGCCACTTTCCCGAGCACTGAAAGCCCCGTACAGGTACAGATCAACTCACAGGATGCACATTCCTCCACAAGTTCCGGAGAAAGCGAACTGATAGCGGAAATATTCCTGACAGTTACGCTCTCATCTCTGTCATCAATCCTCCTGATAATATATTCCCCGCGCGTAT